>Ga0214919_10000009_pt1 | contig 327986 bp, 322 predicted proteins | sample LL1503_MetaG_FD_177994 | JGI IMG/M metagenome (GOLD analysis project Ga0214919, IMG submission 177994) | Freshwater microbial communities from Lake Lanier, Atlanta, Georgia, United States - LL-1503 | ecosystem: Environmental > Aquatic > Freshwater > Lake | place: USA: Georgia | collected... | reverse complement strand
TTTAGATATAAATTTAAGACCCCTTCATTATTGTGATCTTGATGCAATTAATGAATATTTAAATTGGTTTAATAAAGGTTGTTCATATAGAGAAAGTGATTATACATGTCCAAGATTAAAATCAAAGGATGGAAGGATTAAATATAGAAAAACAAAGTTAAATCCTGAAAATATCAATGGTTTGGTTTATAATGAAGAAGAAGAATTTAGAGATATTACAGAGATTGGGCCACATAATAATTTAAATACTATAAAAAATGAAATAAAAGAATTCTTTAAGAAATTAAATAGAAAAGTATCTATACAAAATTCATGGAAACCAGATGGTGATATATTAATTAGTACTCGTTGCCAAGGAATACATGGAAAAGAAGTTGATGCATTAACGAAAGAAGATAGAATTCTAGAAAAGGAATTTATACAAGAAAAAGATAAAAAAAGGAAATACAGAAAAAATTTGGGATTATCTCAACCTACAAATATTTATGCTATATTTCCCGTTTATAAAGACGATAATACTTTAGTGTGGTATGCTCGCCACTATAATAAACTAAAGCCAAAGAAAGAAAAGAAGCCAAAGAATGTTGTTATTCAAAATTAAAAAAATTGAAATTATATTTCTAGTATATTTTTTTAGTAAAATGAGTGATGATAATCGAATCCCTGAATTAGGTTCTTTGACGATTGATGAATCTTCTGAAGCAACACCATCAAATGAGGTTGTTTCAGTAGTACATGAATCTTCTGAAATTTTAAAAATTGCTAAGAAGACTCTATCATCATACACCAAACAAGAAAATACTGGTAATGTATATGAAATGTATGTTATTCTTTCACTTTTAAGAAAGATGGGTTTAACAGATATTAATATTGATGAACTTAAACCTACTTTAGAAATAATTGAAAAACAGGGAAAAGGAAATATAAGAACATTATCACTTATTCCAATTATTAAAAAGATGCCATTACAAAATGAACTTTGGTTTGATGGTCACAATATTATTGATATGATGTGTCTAACACAAGAAGATGATATTGGTGGAACTGGTGATATTATGCTTATTACTAAAGATAAAAAAGAATTATCTATTAGTATTCGTGAAGGAACAATACCAAGAAGTGATATTTTAAATAAGGTAGTTAATCCTTCTTGTTCAAATTATGGATGCTCAAAAGAAGATGTAGAATCAATTAAGGCAATTGAAAAAGAATCATTAATAGAGTATAAGAAAAAACATGGTGATGATAAAAGCAGATGGCCCAAACGTGAAAATAAATGTTCTATCAAGATTGGTGCTTGTATGAAAGTAGTTGAATTATATGAGAAACGATTTGATACATATGAGCCAGAAACTAAGAGAACTATTATGAATGATATCCACCATATTCATAAAAAACCCGCTGATTATATTTGCCTTGTTAATAAAAAATTTACTTCTTCTGGGTATTTTAGAATTGGAGATTGTAAAATTAATAAAGATACTTGGATTCCAATAATTAAAACAAATAGTGTATTTATTAGGATATTTGATAAAGATACGTTGGTATCAAATACACAAGTTAAACACAATAATGGAATTAATTCTTCAATGAGAAAATGGAATGTAAATCTTGTAGTAAGTAATTTATATGATGTTACAAAACTTGGTAAGAATCTATTTAACGCCCCGCAGCCTTCAACAGATTCACCAAACTAAAATGACCTCTTCCAAATTCTTTCTCTAGAACCAACATACTATCTCTTTTTGTTTTTTCTTTATGGAGTTCATCATAACGTTTAATAATAATTTCTCTATCCTTTTCTGTTAGTCGTTTACCAGCATTATCTGGTTTTGTAGATTCTTTTTCATGTTCTACATTTGTAGGGAATGGTATATCATTTACCTTTTTACAATGTAATTTATATGACTCCTCATTAATATCACAACCTACAAATTTTCTTCCAGATTTTCTTGCTACATATGCAGTTGTAAAATTACCTAAGAAGAAATCTGCTACAGTATCACCAGGCTTACTACTATAAAATATCATTTTACGAACTAATTCATCAGGTAATTTATTTACATTTTTTGTTTCTCCTTGAGCAAATTCTTTTTTAATATACCAAACATCTTCCATATCTGTATATTGTGCATTATGACCACTCTCTGTTTTATCTGTTTCGTTATAAAATGCTCTGCTATAAAATGTTGGCGTATATTTACCAATTCCACATCGTAGAATATGATAATGTGATGTAACAAATTTCTTTTGAGTATATACTCCAAAATTATATTTCCAAATAATATGATTTAATACTGTTAAATTCGGTGATGGTGCGGAACGAATAGCAAGTTCAATATCACACAAATGATTCCATGCACAGACAATATATAACGTTCCGTCAGATTTTAAAACTCTTGGAATTTCATGAATCCATAGTTTTGCCCATGTTTCATATGATTTAGCATCTTGAGGTGCTGTTTGATAACCTTCAATAACATGTTCTTTATTTCTCGCATAATGTTTATCAAATGTATCTTCTCCTAAACCAAATGGAGGATCACAAATAATACACTGAATACTTTTATCTGGTAATGATTTAATAAAACTATAAGCATCTAAATTGGAAATATATAATGTATCATTCTTAATTTCATCTTTTGCTTTATTAATAATTGTGCCTGTATCTGTATCTGCTATCTTTTCTTTTTCTTTTTCTTTTTCTTTTATTAATTCAGATACTTTTTCTGCTATTTTTTCAATAGTATTTTTCTTCATAGAAGGATTCTCAAGATTTTTAAGATGTTTCTTACTTTTTAAATGTGTATCATAATGACTCTTTTGTTTATAAATAGAATTATCGCATATTTCACAAAGGTAGTTGCTCATTTCCATATATTTATATATGTGAAAAATTTTAAGCCGGATAACTAATTTGTTAAAAATAGTTAATCGAATAAATCAATTTTATATATTTTTAACAAAGCATAAACACAAATTAATAATATCTTATAGAATGGCAACAAATATATATATACTAAAGTTAGAAAAAGATAAATGGTATATAGGTAAATCTGATAACCCTGAAAAAAGATTTTTACAACATAAAAATGGTTCTGGTTCTGCTTGGACTTCTAGATATAAGGCAGTAGAACTTTTCAAAGTTATTGAAAATGTATCTTCTTTTTTAGAAGATGCTTTTACAAAAGAATATATGAGTATTTATGGTATTGATAATGTTCGAGGAGGTTCTTATACACAGATTATTTTACCAGAAGAACAAAAGAAATTAATTCAAAGAGAAATATGGTCTATGAAAAATCTTTGTAATAATTGTGGATCTTCTGAGCATTGGGTAAGAAGTTGCAATATAATTAATAGTATAGAAGAAAAGAAACCGATTATTCAAATTAATACTATCCCAATTATAGAATTCTTCTCAAAAGTTAATACAAATATTTCTAATTTATATTCAAAAAGTAAAGATATTTTTAATTCTGTAACTAGTAAAATAACTGTAAAATAACTGTAAAATAACGAAAAACACAACCCATCTAAACACAAAACCAACAAACAATCATAATGAATACCCAAATTATCAATCAAGCAATAACAAGAGCAGCCCCACTTGGAGCAGTTAGTAGTTTTTTATTCGGTTCTGGATTATGTTATAGTATTCAAAATGAAAAGTACTGGCACATACCCTTAGTATTATTCTTTCCCACATCTTATACAGGCTATCAGATGTATAAAAATAAAGACATTATTATTCCGTATCTATCTAAAGCAAAAAATATCTATTTTAGTTAGAAATGCCCAGACCTCACAAGAATACTCCCGCGATTATACAGAAGCCTACAGCAGTATCTGTTACGAATACAAGACCTAGTTTAGGCCAAACGATGAAAGAAGGCTTCGGCTTAGGTGTAGGTATGTCCGTTGCTCAACACACAGTGAATGGTGTAATGAATTTCTTAACTCCTCCAAAGTCTTCTAACATAGTTGAAAATAAAGAGGTTGAAGGAAAGCAAATTGAATATAAAAAATGTATGAAATATAGTTCGAATGATACTGAATTTTGTAGAAGTTTATTAGATAATTAACCAATCCAATACCCATCAATATGTTTCTTAGCATAACAAGTTGTTGAATAATGTCCTTCATTGCCACATCTGTAGCATGTAACATAATCACCATCTTCTGATTCATCCTCTGCTTCCTTACAACTTCGCTCATGAACCGAGCAACCATAACGTGTTGTAAAAGTTCTATCACAATACTCACATTCCCATTCATCATCCACTTTTTTTTTTCTCGTTACTTGCGCTGGTGCTGGTGCTGGTGGTGTAATCTTCTTAACAGATGTACATTGAGTAGCAAAATGACCCGTTAGATTACACTTATAACACTTATCTTCTGTTCCAACAATCTCTCTTTGAAGAAGTGAAATAACATCTGCTGGTAAAACCATTTGTGTATAGGACCCACCACGAACATGTTCAATGCCATACTTATTCATATAATCTTTTGTAGTATTGTTTTCATCGTGGACACCTTGTAACTCTCTACAAAGAAGCATCTTTAGCGGCTTGTATTTTGATGTCCAAGCAGAGCCTTGTCCATTCTTATGCTCTTCATAACGACGCATAATATCAGTTGTCTTTCCAACATAATACTTCTTATTCGTTAGTTCTAACACATAGAGTTGTTCCATTATGTGTTAGAGTTATTATGTTTTTAAATTAATAAAAAAATTTATCAATTTTTTTAGTAACCTACATAAACTCCAATCAACATCTCACATAGGTATAATGAATCCTAGTGATGAACAAAAAGAAATTTTAAAAGCAATAAAAAAAGATTATAGCGTTATTGGAGATTGTGTGGCAGGCTCTGGTAAAACTACAACAGTATTTTTTATTGCTAAAATGTTTCCTAATAAAAATATTCTTCAAATCACCTATAACGCACAATTGAAGTTAGAAGTAAGAGAAAAGGTAGAACAATCAAATATAAAGAATCTTGAAATTCACACATATCATTCTTTGGCAGTGAAGTTCTATGATGAAAATGGTCACGAAGATAACGTAATTAATAACATTATCAAAAATGATGTTGTAACAAAAAGGAAGATACCTAAATATGATATTGTAGTAATTGATGAAACACAAGATATGACTCTTTTATTCTACAAGTTAGTCCATAAATTCTTAAATGATCATAACAACCCAATTCAAATGGTAATCCTAGGTGATAAGCATCAAGGGGTTTATAAATTCAAAGGAGCAGATTTTCGTTATTTAACACTTTCTGAAAATCTTTGGAACAAATCTTTAAGATTTCAACACAAGACTCTAAATACTTCATATCGTTTAACACATCAAACTGCTGCTTTTGTAAATAATATTATGATTGGAGAAGATCGTATTAAAACGATTCGCAAAGGACCTCAAGTGACATATTTGTATGGTAATATTTTTAACATAGTATCAGAGCAATTATTTAATTATATTTATAAATTAATTATTCAAGATAACATTAGACCAGATGATATATTTATTCTAGCACCATCTATTAAGAAAAAGATAGAAAAAGATAAAAAAACTGGTATGACACCATTAAAGCTTCTTGAAAATAAACTTGCTTCAAAAGGGATTCCTATTTGTTATCCAATTTCTGATGACGCTATGTTAGATGAAAATATTATTAAAGGTAAAATTGTTTTCTCCACATACAACCAATCAAAAGGTCGTGAACGAAAAATTGTTATTATTTTTAATTTTGATGCTTCTTTCTTCAAGTATTATGATAAAGTTTCAAATCCAAATGTATGTCCTCCAGTATTTTTTGTAGCATCAACAAGACCTCTACAACATTTATTAGTTCTTCACAGTAATAAAGAAGAATGTCTACCATTCTTAAAGAAATCTCTTAATGAAATAAAAACACTTGATTATGTTCATTTTATTGATTTAGAGGATGGATATAAAAAGAAAGAGGATGAAGAATTTATTGAAGATTGTCATATTACTTCACCAACAGATTTAGTTAGTTTTATAAAAGATATCTATATAAGTGATTTATCATCTATTGTAGAAAAAGTATTTAGTCAAGTTCAAAAACCATATTATATCACAAAGATTCCATCAAAAGTTTTATTTGAAAATGGATTATATGAAGATGTTTCTGATATCAATGGATTGGTTATTCCAGCAATATATGAAGATAAACATATTGGTAACTCAACAATTCAAAAGAAGTCTGAAAGTATGTATAAAAATATATTAGGAAATAAAAAACACAAATTTTTAAAAAGTTCTTATGAAAAGTTAGAAAGTATTGAAGATGATTTAGAGTATTATACATATTTAGGTATTATGTATATTTCTTTACAAGAAGAATTATATAATAAAATATATCAAATGCCAACATATACTTGGTTATCACATGAAATGATACAAAATTCTTTTGAAAGTCTAGAGAAAAATATTAGCAATAAAGAAACATTTTATGAATCACAAGTTTCATATGAATGTGATGATTATATTGAATATGGTCCTATTAAAGTGAATGGAAGAATCGATGCGTTAGATAGTTCTAACGCATGGGAACTTAAATGTGTTGAATCATTATCCTTAGAACATTTCTTACAAGTTGTAATTTATGCTTGGATTTGGAAGAATGAATATATAGAGGAGTATGGTTCTAGAAAGTTTCATATACTCAATATGAAAAATGGTGAAATACATACATTGGATACAAATTCTTCTTTGATTGATAAAGCAATGGATATATTATTTGAAAATAAATATTCTCAACAAAAAAAATTATCAGATACCGAGTTTATTGAACAATGTTTAAGCACAAGAAAAGATGTTGATTTTATTTATAAAAGAAATGAGTGTTTAATTATGGATGAGTAAATCAATCAAATCCATCAAAACGATTATTAGATGTAACCTTTCTAAAATAACGAACAGCCTTACAAAAGGATGTAATGGAAATCTCTTACAACAATTTTTTGGTATCTACATATACTAAATCTCCATTACTTAAATCTTTAGGCAACTGAATGGCATTTGTATAGATCTTACCAAATCCGCACATATCGTATGTTTTTAGATCCAATGCACATACTTTAACTTGCCTATAATCATTATAATCTGATACAAATTCAGGACTAAAGCCAATAGGTGCTTTTGTATACATATTTGTCTTAAAAAATGAAATACAATCAGTATTTACATCTACTCTGTATACCATATCATCTTTAGTAAATCCAATTCTAGGAAACTCAACCATTCTCGACAATGCAACGCATAAAGATGGACTCAGTTCCTTGTTAGAATATATGCGCATTTATTTGAATAATATAAGTAATAAAAGGAACTTTAGACCAAAGAATATTTATTTACCACAGTATAAGATTTCATTAATTTCACTTTTATTATTCGTTACTTACATAAAATTAATACTGTTATTATTAAATACATAAAAATATCTATATCCGAATTCTATTTGTCCTAGCCTAGAAAAATGTACTTGTCCCCCAAAATTACTTCTATTATTTGGTCGTAACTCATGCTTAAATCTAGAAATATTAGTTATAGAATCATCTGAAGGAACAAACTTAAAGTTAGAACCTTGATTTTCATTTACAATACTTTGAATAATGGGAGTCATTATATCATAATAATCTGAATATGCTTTACATAATCCTCCCATTAATATTGGAAATCTTGAAAGTGATAGTGGAAATTTAGTAACAGCATAAGACCTCAAATCTCTTAACATTTCTGCAACCCCGTTTTTATATCTCTGTTGTGACCCTATCGACCTCATTCCTTGAGCATCATTTTCACCTTGATGCCATAATATTGCCACAACTTTAGAATTTGGTGGTGCTTTTGATAATGCATTATCAATTCTTAACTTTGCCATTTTAAATAAACTACAATTAATACCATCACATATATTATTATTATTTTCTCCTTTTTGCCAACCAAATTTTTTAGAGGGGTCATTTGAACCACCAGGGGCATCGCCAAAATAGCCAAACGCAGTAGAACCCATCGCACATCCAAGAAGCATTACAGGATTTCCTATTTCTTTTACATATTGACGAGCAAAAGGTATTCCAAAGCCATTTGATGTTCTATTTGTTCTTGATTGTGGAAATTGACCAATTGGATCTACTGCCCGAACAATGTTATTATCGCTCGTAAGCATATGTATTTTATTTCTTATTGGATCATTATTTGGTTGTTGATTATTTGTATTTATATCTGATTGAAAATATAGATCATTATATAAAGATTCTTGAATCGTGCCTCTGACTGTTCCCCGCCAATTAGGTGTAAAAAACTCTAAACCGTTCCCAACCGCATTTGACTGACCTACAATAATTACTATATCATATCCACCACTTGGTGCTGGTTTAGGAGATGGTGCTGGTTTCGGAGATGGTTTAGGAGATGGTTTAGGAGATGGTGCTGGTTTAGGAGATGGTTTCGAAGATGGTGCTGGTTTAGGAGATGGTTTAGGAGATGGTTTAGGAGATGGTTTAGGAGATGGTGCTGGAGATGGTGCTGCTGCTCCTAGAGGTGCTAGAGATACTACTGCAGTCAAACTAGAAGAATTTTGACCTCCTTTATATTTTCTAGTTTTTTTAATTCTCTTTTTCATTCTTATTATTTAACAGATTTTTATATGTATTCTACTTTTGATCTTGACCAAACAGTGTATGCTAAAAAGATGCCAAAGAAGTTTTTAGCAAATATATCCAAAATGTTGTATCCAGTATTTTTAACTGTGTAACTCATAAGAGCAAACACACCGTAGAGAGACCAGAAAAATACAAACCAGTAAAATACAAGATTCTTAGTTTTATCTTCTGAAGATTTCAAGAATTTTTCTTTAATGTCCTTAAAATTTATAATCAATGGGATAAAACCTAATGCGGTAGATGTAAAGGCAGATAAGTAACCCAATTCTCCAATAAGACCGAAGGCTAACATTGTCGCATTCAATATTACAATTTTCACTATGGAAGCAGTATTACTGGATAAAAACTCTGTTAATCTAGTTTCTTTTGTTCCATCATAACTTAAAAAAGCGGATAATGTAATCAACATTAATGGTGTAGTAATGAACCAATCTAAATAACGAAAAGGGGTTATATTCCCAGATACTTTACTGAAATAATATATTAACCAAACATAAAATATAAATTCAATGGTCTGAACAAAAAGTTCAACTTTTAATAAGTCTTTTAAAAGTTGATCTTTTTCACTTGTTTTTATATTGATTGCCCAATAATCAATGAAACCAACGATAATCTGGACAATTAAAGAAAATATACCTGATATGTAAATCATTCTCTAATATAAATAGAAGAAAGATAATATCTATCATTTTTTCAAACGGTAAATTTTAACATTTTTATATATATATATTTTAGAATATGATACGGCAACGGCAATTTACTAAGAAAAACAAAATTAAGAAAGGCGGACAAATACAAACACAACCTGTAATACCATTATATGATACATATAAAAATACTCCTACATTAAATACAATTCCACGTGTACGAGAATGGAATCCTACTAATAATGTAGTAACACTTTCACCAACGAATACTGGTATTTTTATAAGTTACATTGGAAATGTAAATAATAGTGAAAGAGATAGAGCAAATAAACACGTTGATGTATTTATAAAAGAAATACAATCTATTACAGGAATCTTATTAAAAAAACAAAATACAGGAGATATTATTATAAATCTTGTAATTGATAAAAATAATTATAGGGACTCCGATAATAAATATTATGAATTTAATATAAATATTAACAATACATCTCCGCAAATAATAGTAAAAGCAAATACAATATATGGACTTGCTCATGGAACAGCGACATTGTTACATATTCTAAATTCAAACACATTTCCTACAGGAACAATAAATAGTTATTCTTCAACAATTTATAATTCACTATTAATTGATATTGCTAATGATTTACTTGAATTAAATCATATGTTTGAATTAGTTGATATATGTAGATTTTACAAAATTCGTTTTATTCATCTTCATGTAGCAAATAATGATAATGTATATTTTTATATGGATCCAGCAGTAACTACATTTGTATATGAGGGTGTAACGTATGATTTAAGTTTAATAAATAGAATAAATGGTGATAATTGGGCAAGTACAAAATTAGGATGGGATACATTAATTAATTACGCAGAATCACGTGGTGTTTCTTTTGTCCCTGAAATTGAAATGTATGCACATATTGGAGCATTAAGAACTACTTTTCCAACTATATTTAATCATGATGATCGTTGTCTTGTAACAAATATTGCTAGTGAATTAACCATAATTGCGTGTAAAAAAATCATTGATCAACTATCTATAACATTTAATACATCGCCATATATACATATTGGTGGTGGAGTTTATAGGGTTGATGGAATAAATTCATCAGAAAGAGCAAAAAAATATAAAATAAAATATCCAAATTTTCCTAATTGTGATGTGTGTTTTGAATATTTTTTTACTTCTGAAATGAATAAACATATACGTTCTAAAAATAAAACAACTATTACTTGGGGAAATAAAAATTGTGAAGAATATTACGTAACTAGATCTAATACAAAAGAATATTACGCAAGTACATCTAATACAATTATATCATTATCTTTGTTTAATTATACCGATGCCCAATATCAATTACGTCATGGATATCTGATAGATGAAAAACTGTTAGAGATTAAATTAACTGATAATTTACATGGAGATGCTTTACAAATTATGAATAAAGGTGTTTCTGTTATACAATCACCAAGATTTCCAAGTGTAGATTCTAAAATTAGTGCTATTTTTGATTGGAATCCTGTTGGAACATTATATCTTGAAAATAATAGAAATAATTATAATAGTTCATCAGTATTACCTTTTGAGAATGAAGTAAATTATACAAAAGCATTGCCAGTAAATTCAAATTTATTGGGTAGCACTACTGTTCTTTGGCATAAAAAATATAATGATGATAATTTTGTATATCTGCGTTATAAACTTCCAATACGTAATGAAAATTCATATTCATTAGAGACAAATACAGTTGGTTTATACAATACATATTCAAAAAGGTTTGATAAATTAGACACATTATTTGATACCTATATGAATGGTATTACTGTCAGTGAAACTGGTGTTACAAGAAATTTTGAAACAATTATTAAAACAAATATGGACAATACATTTCGTCCTATATTATATTTTAATGATAGAGTTACTATTAATTTAAAAGCTAATATTCCAAATACTAAAATTTTATATAAAGTCACAAGAGATATTATTGATGATACGTTAACAACACAATACAATACACCTATTATTATTAATAGAATATCAAATTTAATTATTTTAAAATATGCTTTATATGATAATACTAATAAAATGATTGGAAGAATATGTAAAAGACAATATTTTTCAATACCGTTTGAACTTGCTGTGTCAGGTTGTATTTCTAATACACAAATAAAAATATTATACAATGGAGGTCCAAATTTTGATAATGAAAATACTGTAAATACTTTTTATTTTGATACCAAAGCACATATTACTTTGAAAAATAGATATTTATCAACAGGAAAGATAGTATATTCAACAGATATCGATACGTTAAATAGTAGCAATACAAACATTTTAAATAATAATAATACAATTGAGATATCTTCAACAACAACTACTATTTATATAGCATTATTTGATGGTAATAAAATAATTGGAAATAAGTGGTGCGCTAAATTTATTTCAAATAATGATAATTTTATTGATAGTTCAACAAATCCAGCATTAATACCTCAAAATAATATGCGTATAATAAATTACACACCTATAAATGTTGAAAAAACATATACAACACCTATACTTATTAGGTCAATTGCAGAATTATTAGGTTCTTCCATATTCAAATCTGTAAAAATTACTGCTGTTGTTGTTGGAGGAGGAGGAAGCAATTCTAAAGAATCAATAGAACAAGTAAAAAATAAAATAGATACTATTTTTGAATCAAAATTATTTAATATTTCTTTGAGTGAACCTAAATTAGAAATGTTATTATATGATTATAAATCATTAACAGGGAATGATTATGTATATAATGTTTCTTCAGTAGATATTATAAGAAATAAACTTAAAGATATATATGAAAAAGAAGCATTTAATATACAGATGAATGATAATATAAAATTATTATTATTACAATATAAAAGAGCAACAAATACTGATTATATTTATACGCAATCATTATCGAATGAAACTGTTATATACCAATTAAATGAGTTATCTAAATACATATATGAAGATTTAAATGAAGATAATAAAAGAAAATATAATTATCTTATAATTATTTATAGAATTACAAATAGTAGTGAATACATATATAATCCTACAAATTTAAAATCTATTAATGTAGTAAATAATGAATTAATGAATGCAATAGATTATGGAGTGCTAGATGATAATTACTTAAAAAATTTAAAAGAATATTACCTTATAACTGGAAATAAGTATGTTCCTGATCCCTTATTAGTTATAAAAGGAAAATTGAACAAATTAAATTCATTATTCGTATTAACTAGAGAAAATAGAATATTATATAATTCATCCTTATCTGATTATTATAAGCTAACAAATGAACCTTATAGATATAGACCAAAAAATTTATTTATATTTTATATTGTAAAAAATGAGATGGGATTTTGTCTTGATTGGGGTCTAAGCTATATTAATAGTGATAATTTTGATGATATGAATAGATTGGGTAAAATGTTTTATATGTATACAGGAAAAGATTATATGAAAGAACCAAATGCTCCTAAAATCTACTCTCCACAATCAAATATAGATTTTGATTGTGTAGTATCTCAATTAGATTATTGCGATTCACAAGGTAACCCCTTTATAGCGAAAGATGATATAGATAAACTGCTTAAACTATATCATTCATACACAGGGCAAGATTGGGCTACTAATAAAAATGCTCCTCAAATTAATAATCCATTTCAAACAGGAACCGCACCAGCACCAGCACGAGCACCAGCACGAGCAATAGTAGGAGGAGAATCACAAATACCAGAAACAAATAATGACAATGAAGAAAAGGAACAACTCATAACAGGAGGTGCTGGATCAACTCCTGCGCCAAGACCAGCACCAGCACGAGCACCAGCACGAGCACCAGCACGAGCACCAGCACGAGCACCAGCACCATCTCCGAAACCATCTCCTGCTCCATTAATAAATAGTTTTCCAGTAATTAATATTAATTCATTAATAAATTATACTCCAATATTTACATTACCTGTAACTACAAATCCTAATATCAATTATGGTAATGGAGGAATAGCCACTGAAGTATATTATAATATACCTACAACTTTTGGTATACATATTGTAGCGGGAAAACATGGTGAACAATCATCAATATGCTTTATACCTAAATATGAAATATCAAAAGATAGAGATAATATAAAAGCAATGCAACCACCAGTATATCCAACAATAGCATATCCAGGAAAATCAAATAGAATAAATGGATTGATAACACATGGTGATCCTACAATTAATAATAATGGATATATAGTGAATGGTATATCATATGGTCTAGGAAAATTGTTTTCACCGGTAAGAAATGCCACCCAAGGTATTGTTTTATTAAAGATAGAAAATTTATAATTCTTCATTATGAGATGTACCTATAGCAATATAAATATTATATATTAATGTATAGATACTACATATTATAGCAGTAACGAGTAGTCCAATATATAAATCTATCATTCTATTTAAATAAAATAAGATGTTTTTATATTCTTTATAAATAGATGTATTCGCCTAAAAAATACTTTAAAGGTTTATCAAAAAAGAAGAAAACTTTAAGAGCAAAAGAAATCAAAAAGTTTGGTTCAATGAGTTGGAAGAATAAAAAAGCATATGTTGGATTCAAAACGGACAAAGGTGTAAAAACAAAGACTTCATCATATAGTGAGAAATGGAATAAACTTTCTCCGAAAGCAAAGTCTATTGATGAAAGAGCAAAAGCCACAGGAGTTCCTAAACATCTTTTACAAGAATGTTATAATCGAGGCATGGCCGCATGGAGAACTGGGCACAGACCTGGAGCCAGTCAACAGGCCTGGGGATATGCCCGAGTTTCGTCATTTTTAGTTTGTGGTAAAACACACTATACTACGGATGCGGATTTAGTGAGAAAAGCACGAGCAACAAAAGGTGGTAAGAAATGGTTTTCACGATGTAAGCAAAAAGGAGGATATAGTGCTACACAAAAGAATAAAAAATACTTAAGTATGTTTAAAAAAGGTAAATCTATTGGTTTCACGATGAGATCATCGCTGAAAGCAAAAGGTTTGATACCTAGAGCAAATGGAACATATAAAGTATCTGATAAATATAGATGAAAAAACAAGTATTTATATTAATTGTTATATTAATTATTATATCTGCTGGAATGATAAAAAAAAGAGAAGGATTTCGTTGCACAGACTCCTACTCCTTAGATGCTAGTGGTAATACTGTTACTAAAAGAGTATGTCCTCAAGGTATGGCAAATATAGATCCAAAGTGGTTTTTACTATTATTATTATTATCACCGATTATTGTCATTTGGAATAGAGGCTCTAATAAAACAAGCATTATCGTATAAATCTATTTCTTTCTACCTATACGATAAAATGTATATAGTATCGCAGAAATAATTAAAATTTCTTCAATTCTAAATATAACTACTCTCCAAGTAGGAAGAACTTCACTATTTTTATCAAAATCGGTCATTACATCACATATTTTACAACTACTGCTTTTATGAATATCAGTAACTGTATATTTGTATTTGATCAATGATTTACTAGGAGCACATACATTTACAATTTTCAGTTGGCTACAGGCAGAAAGAACCCAATCAATATGTCCTTGGATAGGATATACATGAGGCATAATTTTACGAACACCTTTTTTTGTAATAAGATATGCTACCATACAATTAAATAATTCGAGACGAATAGTTGTAGGATCATCTTTATATAAAGGAACAAGTGGTTTTTTATCTTTGCTAGAAGTTTGAATATTTTTTGTAGGGGCTAATATACAAAAGTCCCATAAGTCTAGATTTTGCATCACTTTTGATTCTTTTATCCACGTTTTTATCTTCTGAGCAGAATCTTTAGTAAGAATAATATCATCTTCCATTACTAAAGCAACTTCAGATGGACCATTCTGAAATTCATCCCATATATTTATATGACTCATATAACAACCAATACCACCTTTTGTATTTATATCAGAATGTGACCTTCTTTCACCTCTCAATATATTTAATCGTGTAAATAACGATACTCTCCTATCATTATCAATATTTAAAGCATTTCCATCTACAGCAGAATAACGCCGTATATTATGAAAATCTGGAAGACCAGGTTGGGATTCAAAATGCTTCCATCTATCCGTCCGTTTATCAAGATTTATAACATATTTTGGTATTTTATCAAAATCCCAAGACATCCTATTATATTATTATACTATAAATAATTAACGTAAATTTAATGTATTGAATCCTTCTCTTTTTCTATTTCTTGCTGTTGCTCTAGAAGCTCTTGCGGATACTGTTTGTTCTCTTTTTATTCTATCTAATTCACTTTTAATTTTACTTTTTACAGCAGTATCTACTGCCTTTGCTGCTCTTTCTACCGCTTTCTTTTGTTTTTCTGCTTCTTCACATTGAGAAGCTGCTTTTGACGCTTCTTCTTCTGCTTCCTCTGCTCTTGTATGAGGTAATGATGCTTTTCTAGCACTTTCTTTTGCGCTTAAAGTTGCTCGTTTTACTAAGTCAAGTTTAGACTTTACAACATCTACTAACGATTTTGTAGAATCAAAAACAATTTCTCTTGATTGTAGTGGTAGATCCGTTTTCATAGCATTTACCGTAGCCGTAAGAGAAGAAGACATCGCAATTCCTTCTGCTTCTCCAAGGCATTCATTTGCTTCTTTATACGAATCAATCGCTTCTTTTGCTGCTTGCGCTTTTCGTTTATTTAATAAAAAAAATCTTCTTCTTTCACCAGAATTATTTACATGTGCTCTTTTTGTAGATCTAGGATCATTTTTTCTTAGAGATACTTGACGCATTCTTTTTCTTGTTTTTCTTGGCATAGTCACATGATGCGTTTGAGGAGTTCTTGAAGGATCTACTCTTAATCTTTCAAATTTTCTTGTAAGAGCATTTACATTATTGGAAGACATTCTATTTAATAAATATATTTTATAAATAGAATGCCCCCGCCTTACCCGGCACATCATTCATCTTTATTTAGTAGAACAGATCAATTCATAGGGGTTCCTAAATCAAATACTTCATCCTTATTTCATGAAAAACCTTTAGATCAAAGAAATATAACAAAAAATAATAATAATTATACTCCAAAAGGCGGAAAAAGAAGAATGAGTAGAAGATCTAATAAAAAGTCTAGAAAGTCTAGAAAGTCTAGAAAGTGATGTAGAAGATAAATATATTTTATTCATAAAGTGATTTATAATATTGAATCACTTTTGGATGAGCCCGAATTGCTTTTCTTGAATAATCATGTAAATATAACGCATCAAGACTTTTTACTCTACTTAGAGCAACATATGCTTGACCATATTCAAAGATTGAGGGACCGATATCAATGTAAGCAGAATCTAATGTAGATCCTTGACATTTATGTGTCGTAATTGCGTAAGCAAGAATGAGAGGGATTTGACATCTCATAACATTTTCATTATCTTCTAATTTCCAATCATATGGAGAAATATCTACTTCTTTATCACCTTTAAAACGAACAGTTACTCTTATTGGAGTAATATTAGGAACAGTAATTGGCTTACCAACTTTATTTAATCTTTCTACCATAATAGTTTCTGATTCTTTGAAGCCTGTAACAATTCCTAAACGACCATTCACCAATCCTTCTTCTTGACTGACATTCGCAATTAACATTACTTGTGCTCCAACTTTTAAAACCAATTCATTCTGATATTGAGCAGAAGTATCCATTCTTGCTATACCATTTTTAATAGAATCACTAGATACTTTTCCTTTTGTAAAGATTTTATAGACTCTTTCTTCTTCTTTAATAGCATCAAGCCCTTCTTTATTAATTTTATCCACAATATCTCTTCGTGTAAAGATTTTTGTTGGTTGGATTTCTTCTTTACTAAAATCAAGATTTATTCTACTCTTTAATAATCTATCTGTTTCATCTGATACATTACCTTCTCTTATTTCATTCAACATTCTTTGGAATACAGGATCTTTTTGTCTGTAAATTGTTTCAAAAGGAACGACTGATTGAATCGTTTCATTCCACAAAGGACTTTCAAAGACAAATTTTGTATTGATTGGAGGAAGTTGATAAAAGTCTCCAAAACAAAGAATTTGTAAGCCACCAAAAGGTTTCTTTGGACACCAACGAATAAGTTTTCCTAACGCATCTAACTTCTCAAAAAGTTCATCACTCATCATAGAGATTTCATCTATAATTAGTGTATCAGTATTCCTCCATGCTTCTCTCGCTTTTTTGTGTTTTACTCTAATAAAGTTGAAATAATCATCGACAGAACGATTTCCAACACCTACACCTGCCCAAGAATGAATTGTTCGTGCTCCTTCTCCAATTAATAAAGATGCCATTCCTGTTAAAGATGTTACTCCTACTACTTTGCCTTTTGCTTCAAGAACCTTTTTAATGTGTCGGATTATAAAACTTTTGCCAGAACCAGCGGCACCTGTGATGAAAACATTATGACCCTTTCCTACTTCTTCCATTACTGCTTCTTGTTCTTCATTGAGTTGATATACTGGTTCTGGTTTTGGTAAGATTGCTTCTGGTATAATTGGTTCTTCAATAACATACTCTTTTTTTTCTTGTAATATATTTTTCTTATTCTCTTTCATTTTTTTTGGTTTACTTACTTGTTCTAATATTACTTCTTTATTTATACCAGTAATTTTTTCAATAATTTCTAGAGATTCATTATCATTGTATAATTTTATAGCAACATCTTTTAATCGTGATGAAATTCCACCACATGTTCTTTTAAATTCAGAAGAAATTTCTAAATGAGATTTCTTTTCTTTAATGCGCAAAAGAAGAAGAGATTCTTCCTCTTTTGACCATTTTTTTCCTATGTTACTTAATTCTGGATTATTCTCACGAGCCTTTTTAAACATTATTTATTTTTAATTATGATTCGTTAAAAATAAATAATATCAATTTTTTGATTTATTGATTTATTGATTTATTGTTTTATTGTTTATTATAACAATATATACCAAAATGTGCGAATTTACCACATAAAACACAATAACGTAATGAATATTTATATTTTATACACAACTTCATATGTTCATTTATTTCAATATATGAATTATATTTTCTATAACATATAGAGCATTCATATTTTATATCATCAGAATCATCGCATAATTGAGTGCTAAGATTATTTAATTTTATATATTCTTCCGCCATATTTGTATTTGTATTGTATAATAAATATTCTAACATCAATTTTTTAGTTATTATGCTGGTGCTGGATTTGGTGCTACGTAAAGATTTGGTGCTAATGGAACAATTGGTCCTGTAATACCTCCCATAGATGATGTATCAACATCTTTAGCATATTTTTCATTTGGTACACCTAGTTTTGAAGGTATTGCTGTAAATGTAAGTTTTGTTAAATCTAAATCATTGCCTTGACGACCATTTAAGTAAAAGTCTAAATATATTGATTTTGGAGCCAAATTAGTTGTGTTATACATGCCCATATAATTATTTCCTTTCTTAGATAATTGTAGAAAATTAAATTGCTCTAAAGCAGTCGTAGTAGTAGGATCTATGCTCTCAAATGCTGGTGTTAAATAATGAGGAATATTATTTATATCTAATACAAATAATGAATTTACAAAATTACGGTATTTAGTTCCTAAACCTCTTTTGTTTGAAAGATCATCATCACTATTGATAGTTGTTGTTTTACTACCTGTATTCTTCGCAGCATAATATATATAAAAGTCAAAATACACTGGAATTTTATTTGTTGAATCATACCTTAATCGAATACTTTCTTTTTCAAGTGGAGATAATCCAAAAATAGATGGGTCAAATATATAGGATTTCATATCAGAAAAAGATGGATATAGATCTATAGTAGGACTTGCGATTGGCGGTCTGGTATTATCTATTAGATCTGTAAGTTGATCAAATGCAGTTGTAAAAGTGCTCCTAGCTTGATCTCTAACGAATAAAGAATACATACACATAATATTTGTTAGCCAAAATCTAGAAGGTAATGGTGCTGCTCCTGGCGGTGGTACTCCTCCTGGCGGTGGTACTCCTCCTGGCGGTGGTACTCCTCCTGGCGGTGGTGCTAGTCTTTGTGGAAATAATGAAAGTGTCTTTATAGTAACATTTGGTGCACGTATTGGTGGAGGTGCTGGTATTGGTGGACATACTTTACAAGAAGGTGCTGGTGCTGGTCTAGGACTTCGTGCTGGTCTAGGACTTGGTGCTGGTCTAGGACTTGGTGCAGCACCTCCTTTAACTTTCATAGGAGGAGGTGCCGTACTAAACGATTGTATAATTGCAACAGGATTTATAGAAGAAGGAGGAAGAGTATCACCTCCACGCATTTTTCCGGAGTATTTAACTTTTTTAGAACCTCTTTTTAAAGTCTTACGATGCACCATCTATTATATATATAAATTATTCATCACAATCACATATCTTATTTTCACCACATTTACAACATTCACATTCTTCTTCATCTTTACCGCACTCTTCACATATATTTTCTTCTTCCTCATCATCATCTGAAAAAGAACATTTACATTCTTCATCACATGCAGCATCACATGTTTCACATCTGTATTTACAATCTGTTCCTCCACAATCATTACACCAAGTGTATAAGCATATATTACAATAAGGAAGAATATTTCCTCTATCAAATATATAATAATATCTTATAACATCTGTAAGTTCTTTATAACATCCTGCACATTTATGAATATCCATAAGACCTACATAAAATAAAAATAGATCTTTAAATAAATAAAATTATAAGTGACTGTTAGGAGTTCTTAGCGAACGAATACAGTCTAACATACAAAAGAATAAAACAATAAGTATAATGGCTATAAATGTATATCCTATAACTTTATCATCTTGAATAGTAGTAATTGTATAATTCGTATTATTCGTATTCATTTTATGATGAATTGATACATATTTTTAGTATCAATTTTATAAAAAATTGAACTTATAAATAATAATAATATTCATTATAATATGACAAAAGTATTCCGTAAAAATGTTTCTGGCAGATCGAAGGAAATCATTGAGAAAGAAGTAAGATTTCAAAGAAAGGCTGCGGAACTTGGTCTATCCCCAAAGATTCTAGATACCGATTTTGAAACATATATTGAAATGGAGAATCTAGAACAGATGTGTCTTGCTGATATGTATGGTGAAAGTATTAATGATATGCCTCACCTAATTAAGAAAGGTATTTATGACATCCTACAACGTTTATATCTTGAATGTGATATTGAATATATTGATGTAACACCTTATAATTTTATTGAAACAAATGACCAGTTATGGATTATTGATTTTGGTGATGCTAGAGAGGCTCCTAAGAAAAATTATTTTCTAAAAGAACTATTTCGTAATCGAGAACTTACAGTATGGAATTCAGACTTTTATTGAAGGATATAAATAATTATAGAAATAATATATAGATGGTATTTTTTTCAATTATATTTGGCACAAGACCAGAATATCTCAAACTAAAACCCATAATAAATATCTTTGAAAAAGAAAAATACTTTAATTATCAAGTAATTTATATTCAGCAACATGAAACTATTGTTGATATAAGTGATAATTCATACATTAAATTACCCATAAATATTTTATCAAATCATCGAATGGAAGATATTGGTATACAAATTCTAAGTGGTTTACAAAAACATTTAGATGGTTCTACACACTTAATAATTCAAGGAGATACTGCTTCAGTATTTTATTCTGCTCTATATGGATTTCAAAATAAAATAAAAGTTATTCATATTGAAGCAGGATTAAGAACATATGATTTAGAGAAACCATATCCTGAAGAAGCATATCGTCAAATGGTATCAAGAATTGCTTCCTATCATTTTACTCCTCATATAGAGTGTGAACAACTATTAAAAGAAGAAAAAGTTTGTGGAGAAATATATACAGTTGGAAATACAATTTTAGATTTAATTAAGTCTTATAATTTAAAAGTTGTAAAAGGAAATAAAGTTCTTATTACATTTCATAGAAGAGAGAATTGGGATAAAGTGTTAGATTTTATAAAAGTCATAAATGGTATAGCAAACAATAATATACATTTACAATTTATCTGGTATTTACATCCAAACAAAGAGTTACAGAAGATTGTGAAAGAACATATCAGTTCTGTAATAATGCTTGAAGAACCTATGAATCATATAGAGTTTTCTAAAGAAATTGCTTCTTGTTATACACTTTTAACAGATTCCGGTGGAATCCAGGAAGAAGCAAGTTTTTTAGGGAAACAAACGATTGTTCTACGTAAAACTACAGAACGAAATCATATTCAATATCCATATATTCAAACAATAGAATCCTTTGAAAATATAGAAGAAATTTTTAATAATTTATTGAAAGAAAATTTATCAGAATGTAATGTATATGGGAATGGTAATAGTTCTGAAAGAATTTATGAATTATTGAAATCACATATTTTATTATAATCATCACTTTTATCATCAACTTGATAAGATCTTAAATTAGGCTCTTCATTTAAATATACATCTAAAGAAGACCCAACATCCAAATAAATATTATTAGGATATTTCTCTAATAATAAGGGTATCCATATTTTTGTTATTGGACCTGCTGAAAATAATATTAATGAATCTTTTTTATTTGAAATCCAATTTACTAATTTATTAGTAATTATTTCATGTTGCACATTCCAATTATTTACTAATTTTTTATCTATTATAAATCTATCTTTTATTTTTATTTCTTCTGAATATTTTTTACCTGGTCCTACGTAGTATATATCTTTCTTATAATTTTTTATAAAATCAATAAATTTTTTATAATTAGCATTTACAAAAATATTACCATATGTTTTTCTAGATTCTGGTATTTGTATTTTATCTTTATAAAATTCTTGAATTTCTTTTCCTTGAATACAGCAATTACAAGGAATTCCAATATATAAATTTGGTAAATCTTTTTTTAAAGAATTTATTAAATCATCTTTAATTCTATCTCCTTTATTATATGTCCAATTATCAATATTCGTAATAGTTGAATCATTCATTATTGTATATTCTCCATCATTTGGTCTTACTAATCCAAATTTTTTATCATCATCAATCCATTTTAATATTATTTCTAAATGTTCTTTACTATTCCCTTTTAAATTTTCTTCATCAAAACTTTCAATATTATTAAATATATATAATAAAGTAATAAGAATTATTAAAATTATTATTAGATATAGATATTTTATTTTTTTATTTCTCATTATATTTATAGGATGAGAAATAAAAATCAATTATATATTATTATTGCTATAATAAGTTTATTAGTTTTGGTTCTTATAATAAATAGAAAATATGATGGTTTTTATACAGAAAATAAAGATTTTGAATATAATAAAGATAATAAAATTACAGTAATATTAAATGTCTATAAAAGACCACATGTATTAATTGAACAAATTACGGCAGTAAAAGCGCAAACCGTGCCTCCAGAAAAGATTATAATTTATAAAAATTTTGTAGAAGGTGTTGAAATACCTAAAATCCCAGATGAATTAAATACAAATATAACAATTATTCAATCAAGTGAAAATTTTGGTGTATGGGCTAGATTCGCAATTGGTTTATTAGCAAATACAGAATATGTATGTATTTTTGATGATGATACTATACCAATGCCAAAATGGTTTGAAAATTGTATAAATACAATGAAAGTAACACCGGGATTATTGGGAACAAATGGTATAATTTTTAAGAAAGGTATTAAATATGAGATTGCAGAAAATATAGGATGGGCTACTGGAACAAATGATACAACAAGAGAAGTAGATATTGTTGGTCATTCTTGGTTTTTTAAAAGAGAATGGTTACAATATCTATGGGATTACACACCAAATCATACATTTGTTAAAACTAGAGGTGAAGATATGGCATTCTCTGCGATGTTACAAAAAAATGGTATAAAAACATATGTCCCTCCTCACCCAAAAGATAATAAAGATTTATGGGGGAGTAATCCTGAGAGTGGTAATAAATATGGATCTGAAGCAAGTGGTATTTCTGTTATGAAAAAAGAACCTGATTTTTGGGATTCAGTATTAAAATATTTTATAGAAGATATGGGTTTTGTAACTATAAATAATCGTTAAATAAATTATCTATACTCTACATTATCAAATTTAGGTAGTGTCTGTAAAACTTTATCCTTATATTTATAAATAAGTGGATGAAATATTTGACCTAATATTTCTGTCCATTCAAACGGATAAGGATACTCTGGCGTATATACTTCTTGTGGTTTTCGTGAAGGGTATTTTTTTAAATTATCTAAATTAGCATCCATTAATTGTATCATTTGCGTGTACCATTCATTTGTCAATAATGTGTTTGGTTTACAAATAAAAGTAGAAGTTCCTATTAAACTTTTATAGTTTTCTTTTAAAGTATTAGTTAGCATACTATTATTTTTAATAATTGCAACATCATTTGCTGCTCCTTCCTGAAAACCATTTATCCATTTATCTGAATTCTCTAAATCTTTTATGGCAGATAACCAACTTTTACTTGTATGTTTAATATCAGAATATGACCCTCCATAAAAATGCATAATATAACATCTTAAATAATCTGCTTTATGTGTTTCTGATAAATATTTATATCCTTCGTGTAATGGTTCTTTAACAATTTGACTTAAATTACTTTCACTAATAAGTATAACATTTAGATTGGTATTTCTTAAAGTATTTAAACATTTCTTACGAGCATCAGACATTTCATTTGTTCCTGTCCATAAACAGTATAGATTTTCTAAATTATTTTTTGTATTTTTCTTTACTATTTTAGAATTACTTATTATGTCAGTCCTGTTAAAAAATATAATATATATTAGTATTAATACTATAATTATTACTGATGTATAAATAATATAATTATTTTTACTTTTCTTCATAACTATTTATATTAAACAATACTTTCCAACCATAAATTAAAATATAATTCTCTATGGAAATTTAATTTTGTTAGACTAAATCCTGACCAAAAATTATTATAATATGATTCAGAATTTTTCATTATCATTTCTAATTTAGTATACGCATCATTTAATGATTCAAATTCAATGACATAAGCTCTTATATCTTCAGGAATAGAACCTTCCAATGATTTTTCCGAAAATATTATCACTTTATTAAAGATTAAACGATCACAACGAATAGATTCGTATGTTGAATAACTAGGATTAAAATGAATATTTAATAACATTTTATGTTTTAAAATCTCATTATCACGTTCTTTAAGAAATCCATATACCGGAGTAATAGTTGTTAATTCAAATGATTTAATCGTGTAATATACATATTTTCTATGGGTGCTTGATTCGGGAGTAATACTACACATATCAAAAGGTCTTGAATTATTTTTTTCTTGTATTTCTTCAGTATTCACTTGATATGGTAAATAAAATATGGTATTTTTAGGAAAGTTATAAGTATTTAAAATCTTTATATTACCAATACTGTAATCAATAATTTTATAACCTTTGTTAATATAAGACATTACTTTAGTTAACTCAGAGCGTCTTGTTAATTGTTCCGTATTGATGATGGAAGAATGGGGAATGATTTTCTTTTCTGTCTCTTCACTAATTTTTATGTATTCCAAATCGTGTAAAAATATAAAATGAGAATTCATTGTTTTCTTCATAAAGAAAGAATCGGATATAACATTATCCAAATGTAAATCATAAGGAATATTATGTTTTGATAATTTTGATATTACACTTTTTATATAGTCTTCAAAATAAATATATTCTCTTTTCAACCCTATAATATATACTGTTGGATAGAGTATAGATGTTTTAGTATTTATTTTATTTATTAGAATCAATGTAATACATATAATTATTATTAAAATAATTATATATTTATCTTTCATTTTTACTTATTTATAATGGATATTTTTAATTTAATTCACTTCTCTATTATAAATATTCTTAAATATTTCAATTAATCTTTCATCTACTTTATTAAATTCCCAATATCCATTTTGGCTATTCATACTTGTATCACTTTTACCATTTTCTTGTAAAGCAAGATGAGGTATAGAAAATATACATTTAAAATATTCTGTTTTTGTCATATATTGATCCAATGGAACAAATGGTGTATCATTTATCATTGATTCCCATTTCAAAACTTTATCATAGGCAGAACTATTTATATAAATCCAATTTGCAGATACAATAAAAGGTGCTTCAAATAAATATTCTTTATTGTCAATTAAATATTTTAAATGAGTAGTATCAGCATAAGATGATGTTGTTTTCTTTTCATATTCCTGCCAATCCGGGAAACGTGCTCCACCATTAAATATTTCCCATTTATCTAAATTATTATCTAACCAGTTCTTAATAATTTGCCATCTTTCATCAAATCCTTCTAATGGTTTATTATCATCTTCAAATATAAGTAATGTTTTCATATTATGTTTTTTAGCATATTTCACCGCTTTCATAAATGATAAACCGCATCCAATATGACCTTGTTTATTTTCAATCGCAGGTAAACGTATTAATTCAATAGATGAATTCTTAAATGATTTTTGTATATTTTCCCATCTATCAGATCTCTTATTTAAATTAATTACATATGCTCTATTAGGATTTGTTGAACTCTTAATATCATCGTATGAATTGTATATAAAATAAATAATAAATACTATAGCAATCAATACAATTATAGTTAAAATATTAAATATATTTTTTAAAACTTTTTGTTTCATACCTATTTATTAGACCTAAAAAAATTATATCTATATAATAAATGTATCTTACACAACAATCCTTTTTACCATATGTGGATATCGCTTTATTTAGTAAAGAATCTATAAAAGGTAATAATAAATACTATTTAGAAAAAGCATTGTTTATTGAAGATAGACCATCTTTACAAGATTCTTTACAAGATTCTTTACAAGATTCTTTACCAAATGCTAGAATCGTAATGATTCATCCGGATTATTATGAAGAATGGTCTCAAGTTATTTTAGAACAAAAAGAGAATATAAATGTTAAATACTTTCTAATTCACGGTTCAGATCACCATATGGATGATACTATTTTGAAACCATTACTTATCGCCTTTCCTCACGCATCTTTTTTTATACAAAATTATGTCGGATTTCATCATCAATGTAAATTGTTACCTATTGGTGTAAATCAAGATTATCTTTGTTCTAAAAAAAAATATATATGTAAAATAAGTTATGTTACATATAATTCATATGCTCGTGAAGAATTTTATATATTTTTAAATAATAATCAAGAATTTACGAAAAAATATTATCAAGTTAAAACCGATATGAAAACATATTTACAAAATTTATCTGAACTTTATTTTACTGTATGTCCTATGGGATCAGGTTTTGATACTCTCCGTTTTTGGGAAGCATTAATGGTAAAAACAATTCCTATTGTTAAAAAGCATGAATTTTATGATACAATAAGACATTATTATCCTAACATACCATTTATTGAAGTAGATGATTGGTTTCATTTACCAGATTTAGTAGATGGTTTAACTGTTAAAAAGTATAATGAATTAATGAAAAACTTTAATGATGAATGTTTGAAAGAATCATTTTGGTTAAAAAATTGAATCATTTTTTTATTTTATAATTATAGTAAAAATGAATATTATTGTATTCACCTTTGTTCTTTCTTCCTCTCTCAAATTTTATAATAATGTCTCATATTCTAAAATGAATATTGTTAAAAATAATTATATTGATTATATTACAGAAATTATAAATAACGCAAATGAATTATACTCAAATCGTTATGTATATGGTGATATTAATACACGATTCTTTATTGATAATATTAATGCGTATACTGAAGATGAAGAAGATGAATATAAAGAGTTATAATTAGTATAATGAGAGAATGAAAGTTGCTTTGGTCACTGCGGGTTCTGGTGGTATTGGTAGAGAAATTGTAAATAGACTTATTGATGAGCGTTATTGTGTAGCAGTTACGAGCAGATCTATTGAAAAGTTAAAAATAGTTTTTTCACATGTTCCTCCTACAATGATTTTATATCTTGAGACGAATCTAACAGATGTAAATAGTTGTCATGAAGCAGTTGAAAAAACGGTAAAACATTTTAGTCAATTAAATCTTCTTGTAAATAATGCTGGTGGTGGAACATTATATCAAACCATTGAACAAGCAACTCAACAAAGTTTTAATGATGCTTTTGACCTAAATGTTAAGAGTTGTTTTTTTATGACACAGTATTGTGTCCCTTATCTTATTGAAACAAAAGGATGTGTTATCAATTTCTCATCAGTTCTTGCTTCAAGACCTGCTGTTGGATTAGGACCTTATTCCGCAGCAAAGGCTGCTGTTGAAATGCTTACAAAAACGGTTGCTTTAGAGTTAGCACCAAAAGGCGTTCGTGTTCTCTGTGTTGCTCCCACAGCGATAGAAACAGAATTTCACGTAAATGCTGGTATGAGTGTAGAGGAGGCAAAGAAGTATTATGAATCCTGTGCTAGAACACATCCTCTTGGTCGTGTTGGTAACGTAAAAGATATTGCTGAACTTGTTCTCTTTCTATCAAGTTCTAAAGCGAGTTATATGACTGGTTCTGTGATTCACGTTGATGGAGGAAGATTACTTACATCATCCACAACTTTACCATCAACCTAAAACTATTTTACATTATATATATAGATGAATTCGTTTATAGAAGAAAGGTCAGAAAATGGTTATTATATCTCTAGTTGGAGACATAATAATCCATTACCAGAATGTTTAAAAAGTATTAGTGGTTCAGAATTTGAAACACTTCTTTCTTTGTATATTACTTTAGGAGAAATTAAACAGAAAGACAATATTGATACATTTAAAAAAGATATTGAACATAAATTCTTTGAAAAGACAAAAGTATTTGAAGAAGAAAAATCTTTAAAAGATAGAAAAATAAAAGAGTTACAAGAATCTTATAATATTCTATATACAAACTTTTCAGCCCTACAAGATTCTCAACAAAAGAATATTGATAAAGAACATAAATTCTTTTTAACTCAAATAGAATGTATTAGAACATTAGGTTTATCAAAAGATCAACAAATTAATGATCTCAAACAAGAATTACAACAATATAAAAATCAATCACTTATCCAGCAGAATTCTTCTAAAAAAGGTAAACAAGGAGAACAAAAGTTTTTTAATCTAGTAAATCAATATACTTGTTGGGCTTTAGAAGATACAAGTGGAACTCCAGATGCTGGAGATTTCCAAGGTCTTGCTCGTGAATGTAAAGTATTCATTGATACAAAAACATATAATCTAAGAGGTGTTCCTAAGTGTGAAATTGATAAATTTAAAAGAAATATAGATAGTAACAAAGATATCCCTATTGGAATGTTGATTTCTATGGAATCAAAAATTGTTGGAGCACCACAAGATTTTTTATATTGTGAAATTAATTCGAATAATCAATTGTTACTCTATATTCAAAACTTTTTATCCTATGATATGGAAACTATCTTTTCTATATTAAATAATTATATTGATATAGCAAAGTTTATTTATAATCGTTCTGAAAAATCTGAACAAATTGATATTCAACCTGTAAAACCAATCCTAACAAGTTTATCTAGAAATATTACTCAAACAATTAATAAAATAACAAATATGAAAAAATCTTGGATTCAAAAGATTGATACCGATTGTAGTAATTTAAAAAATGATGTTACACAAACATTTGATATGGTTAAAACTATCTTGAATACTTTATTTCCTGAAGAATCTATATCTAATATGCTTATTGAAGATTCAGAAGGTGAAAAAAAGAAACCTACGAAGAGAAAAAAGAAATCTATTACACCAGTAGTTCCAGAAAATGAATAAAGGTAATATCTTTATTTTTCTTGGTTGCTTAATTCATTTATTTATTTGGATCTTTGTTGCGTTTGGTGGATTTTTATCTAACAAAATTTTATTTTTTAATATATTCATTGTTCTTCCAGCAATATATATAGCACAAGCAATGCCCAATCATCCAATCACAAAAGAGAAAATAAAATATATTTTAGAACATAAAGATGAATTTTCTGACCCCGAGCCTTTTGTTTCTTATTGTTATAATAGAATTGATCCAAAAGAAGTAGAGCATTTAGAGAAGGAGATAGGAGGATGTGAAGAGGATATCATTAAAGCGATTCTAATAATGCAAAGTTATGAAAATTGTTTAGGAATACCTAAATTAGTTAGTTTAATCTATAGAAACTTTTGTGAATCTTATCGCAATCCTATGGATCCTCAAGGATTTATTGTGTTAGCTTATATTTTGAACAGTATAGCGTTCTTAAGCAAACATAATAAATATATTTTTAAAAGTATAATGTAATTATGTAATTACTTCTTACTTACATTCTTCACAGTAACATTCTTACGGGTTGTATCAATACCAAAGAGTTTCGCCGCAGCAGATACTTCACTATCCTTACATCCCACGTATTCTCTTGAGATGTAAGCAAATGTGCGACCATCCTCTTCAATCCATTTTTTCAAATTCTCCTTTGTTAGCATATCAGTTTTCTTAATTCCTTTTTCTTCATTTTCTTTTCTCTTCTTTTCTTCTTCATTCTTCTGCCATTCTTTCATTTCCTTTGGGTCACGAAACTTTGATTCTTCTACAACTTCTTCAGTTAGTTGTGGTTGTGGTTGTGGTTGTTGTTTTTCTTGTTGGTTTTCTTGTTGTTTTTCTTGTTGTTTTTGTAATGGTTGTTCTTCTTTTACTTCTTTAGAATCAAATACCTTTTTCAAATAAGAATATTCATCTTTCATCCGAATCATAAGCGCTTTATGAATTGCCATAATTCCATAAGCACCAATTAACGTTGATAAATCACCATTTAGACCATCTAACTCGTTATCTGTCATTTCTATACTATATTATTAACAAATGTTTAAATATAAATCAATCAAAATACTTTGTTTCAAAATTTTTTTTATATGTAAACGCAACATCTGCTAGATACTCTGCTTCATCATTTCTTTCTTTACATATATAACGAATTCCAAAGGTATTAAATATAGATATATACATTTTTATTTTTTCTAAATAATCACTGTATGGTTTTTTAAGATTTATTTTTTTTTTAGATATTATAGATTCTATTACTAATAGAGAATCTCCTTCTACCATTAAATCATACATATCATTTTCTAAAGCATATTCTAAACCTTTAAACAAAGCATAAAACTCTGATTCATTTATATTTTGTGTTTCTTTTGTATAAAACCCATATTCTAAATGAGGTGTTCTATATTCATCTTCTTTTTTAGACATAATTATAATACCACATGATGATGAAGATGATTTAAATTGTAAAAGATTACATTCATATTTGTGTTTTGTTCCTCGTAAGTAATAATATTTCATCTAATTAATTCTAATTAATTTGAATATTTTAACCTCCCTCTTCCTTTCTCAATTTGATATATTGCCCAAGTATCTACAATTAATAACATCTCAGTATTTCTATCAGTTCCTGAAATATTCTGTAAATCTACAACTATATTTGGTTTATCCGCCGTGCTAAAATTAACACTTCCTTCTGGAGAATGCTTGTAATTTGCTACTCCACCTCTTTGTTCTCCTAAATCCCAATTCATAATACCTAACCCTTCACCCGAATATCTATCTTCTTTGGAATGCTGTGTTAGAATGTTCCATATAAAAGGAGGAAAAGAGGTTTCTCTATCTCTTGAAGCAATAAGTAATGATATATTATTGTAATATTCTTTATTTGCGAGATCAGAAGTAATTTTCCACAATTTATTTATATTGATATCTGTTCTTTGTCTCATAAAGAATAGTAGTCTTGAAGCAGGATGAACTGCGTCAATTCGTTTTAATACAGAAGATACAACAGGAGTGTAATCTTTTTCATTAAAATAAAAGGTATTTTCATATAATCTTGAAAATAATAATTCATATGATGATTCCACTAAACCTTTTTGCGTATCTGGGTCTACATATATATGACGGGTTTCTAAATATATATTTGGCACTGATAATTGATAACGTCCCAAGGTTGAAAAGTTTGTTATAGAACCATTCTTATCTGTGATTCTAAAATCAGATCTATCCCAAGGATATAAATTTGGTTTTGTTATCGTGCTATTAGAACATTCCACTAAATCTTCTAACTTACGAAGAGTTAGACGTAAGCGAAAAATCTGAGTCCGGACTCCGTAACTTGGAAATCCTCCATCCTCTATATTTTGACAACCAAGTAATGGAAGTTCTAATCTTAACTGTTTTGGAGTAGCGTTACGTTGTATAGAAATATTTGAACCATCATGAATTCCTACCAATACATTTTCTAAAAAAGAAGAATTTATAGAACCACGAGATAGTTTGGTAGCATACAAAGCGTCTCCGCTAAACTCTTGTAAAAGAATCTGGTCTTGATAAACCTGTATTTTTGAAAATAAGAAATAACCAATTCCTCTAGTATATCCATACGAGTTGCCAGAATTATCAGTGATTAAATTATTATTATTGAGAGAAGCATATTCACTTGGTAACCAAGTTGGTAAATCAATTAAAAGAGTTGGATGAGTAAATACATCTCCTGCTACTTCAAAGTCAAATTCTACAACTTTTCCAAAATCAACATTGTTAATTGGAGGGATTTGTCTTCTTTCATGAACATAAGCAGGAACTCGTTTGTAATTGTTACGAAATGGTGAAACTGATGTGAAAGCATCTGCTCGAAAATATACATCTTTATTACCTCTTGCTAATAGTTCATATAGAGCACCTTCTTTTGTAAACTCTGTCATCTAATCTAATTTTATTTATTATAATTAGGGCAATGAAACGCTGGGATGCGTATGTAATAAGTTTAGATAGAACTCCCGAAAGAATGAAATTTATGGAAGCAGAATTTAAAGATACTATTCTGAATCTACAAAAATTTTCTGCTTACGATGATCCTCAAAAAAGAGGATGGGTTGGTGTGGGGCACTCATATGGTAACATCGTTAAAAAACATATGGAAGAAGATCCAGACTTCACAAAAAAACTCTGTATTGTTTTGGAAGATGATGCGTATCGGACCCAAGATAAAGAAACATTTAATAAACGTTGTGCACAAATCTTTGAATACTTGGAACAACATAGAGGTGAATATAGTCATTTCCAAGGAGGAGGTATTTATCCTAATATAGAAAAGTTAGAATGTGAAGATCCTCTTTTACTTCGTTGTGATTGGATAACCTGTGCTACATTTACAGTAATAGGTAAAGAAGCAGCAGATACTATTCTTAAGTATCAAGAAGTTCCTGATGATCAAAAAGAACCTATTGATAATTATTTAGCAGCAAATAATCGGAAAAAAATGTTGGTTCCGTTTCCTCATCTTGTATGGCAACTCTTTGGAATGCCTTCTACGATTTCATCAGAAGATCAAAAAACAACTTTGAATGAAGGATTTCGGAATGCTCATAAAACGTTTGTTGAATTCTTATCCAAACAAAATATCCATTTGAAAGATAAAAACCTCCATTTGAATATGATGGGTGGCTCAAAAAAGTCTAAAACACTATCTTATGTAAATACTATTTTACGAAAACGTAGAATATTAATTAAACGTTTTCATTTGACTAACGTAAAGAAGGTGCCTTCAACAAAAACTCGCAAGATTTACCACTCTTCCAAGGCAAAGTAAGATTTGCTTTTCTTCCATAACGAGTAAATTCAATAACATGCTCTTTTATGTGCGTGTCCTCGGATTTAACCCAATCTGTTAAATGATTTTTTAAATCCTGATAGCCTGGATCTGTTTCTGCTATGCCTAAATCTAAAACTTGTTTTAGTAATCGTATCGTTTCTGTCATTCTATCTTGAACTGTTTTAAGAGACATTTACTATTTATTAATAGTATTTGTTTTGTTTAAGTTTAATCACCTAGACTTGCTAAATCACTGTAACCAAGATTTAATGGATTATATGGATAAAATATAGATTTTTTTGAATCGTAATGGCTTACATTATAATTTTTTAATAAACTTACAATTTCGTTATAACACGGTTTTGGTGTAAGATCATCATAAAATAGTGCTTGATCTGCTCTTTGTATAATATATTGAGTTTTAGAAATATTTCTAACATTATCACCAACTCTTATATCTCTCCATTGCGGGTTTCCTGGTGGTCCTATATCTATTTTTGTATAATGTTTTTTGTTTTGCCATGAGCCAGAGTCCGAACTATCCCATACTTGAAATTGACAAACACCTTGATTTAAAAATATATTAAGACATTTACGATAAATATCTGCTTGTCTAATATAATCAGCAGGTATAGGAACACGATGTTCTCCAGGTCTTACAATAATATGATTATTATCATCTTTTTCATTTACTTTTTGAGCTAATTCTCTATAAAAATGTTCATCAAATATTTTATGATCAAACTCGTATATACTTACATCATAACCAGAATTTCTAGCAATGTTTATTAATTTTTCTATTTTTCTTAATTTTTCTTCTATTTCTTTAGGTGTAAAATTTAATATACCTATATGACCTTGTATCATAAGACCATGAACAACATTATGATATTTATCATTAATATACTTAGCAAGATCAAGATATTCTTTTAATGTAGTTGCACGTTGTTCCATATTATATCCACCGATGTATAAAAATTTTCTATCTGCTATACGTGGAAATGCATCATACGCATGTTTAAAACATTCTGCGATATAATCTTTTTGTGCATCTAATACTTCTTTTAATGTTGGACTCGCAATACCAGAAAATAATTTTATCTGTTCTATAAATTTTGTTGGGAAGTTATTTTCATCATGGTGTTGTATATCTTCATTTGATATAATATAATGTAGATATTGTTTATCTAATTCATAATCTCTCACTTGTCTAGCCATACTTGTACGTATCATATTTCTAAATTGATCTTTTTTTTGAGCAGGACTAAGAGAAGTATTATCTCTAATAAGTTCATATTGTATTTTATTATACCATCCTGTATAGCCTTCACCCAATCCATAACATCCGCCGTTTTTTAATCTATTATCATAATAAAATTTTTTAAAATTATCATTAATATTACTTAGAGAATTAGTTGGTAAACAATACTGATTTAAACTAGTATTATGTTTCACACGAAATGTATCAAATGCGTATCTTGCTATTTGTAAAATCTTAACCTTATTTTCTGTATTTTGTATAGGCATTCCAGCGTTGTCGAGAGCACCATCACCAATTCTAAATCCAAATAACATTGGTATTCCTCTACTTTGCCGTATTACACTTAATGATTCAAATGGTTCAAATGATGTTATACTGTAAGGTATTGATAGTGTACAAGACATATACTTACTTAATTGTTCATATGGTAAATCTTGAACATTATACTTACCATTTATACATAAAGCAGCTGCTGCTCCAGCAGCTAAACTAATTTGCATAAATACTGGTTCCATACGAATACTTGTAAAGGTCAAACGAGAAGCAGATATTGACCAAGTTACAAATAAATTTGTGCATTTATCTCTTGGTGGGATAATCGTTTCATATGGGATTGTTTTATTTTTAGGTTGATCATCCGGTATTCCCATAAGCCAACCTTCACTATATAACTTTTTATCAGAGGCTTTAACTATGATTGAACAACCATGAGAGTCTATAAAATATATACTTTGTGATATTACATTTTGGGATGCTCTTGGGTCTTCGACATTTGTTAATATATAATCTGATTTCATACGACGACCTTCACGAACATAAAAGCATGTGGGCCAGTTACTATTTGTCTTAAATTCATCTTTGGCTAAACCCCATTTTGATACTGCATTTCTTATACTTTCATTAATATCAGGATGTGTAGCAAGTGTATATAAAACTCCACGCTGCCAGTATTGACTTGCTGTTTCAATTTGAGTTCTTCTAGGATAATCAATATTACCAGAAGCATTTTCAAGATAATCAGTTGCGATACCTTCAAGCCAATAATTACCATTAAAATCAGTTGCATCAGAAGAACTTATATCCCAAGTCTCTAGATATTTGGACAAACGGGTTTGAGAATGTCGAACGACGAATTTATAATGATTAGAATTATAACTAGGAGGTTTAAATTCTTGAGTTCCAAATCCTATCTTTTCTGCTGCTGGTCTGTCTGTAATACAAAGACGATATGTATATTCCATTAAATTTCTAGATTCTTCACCTTCTGGAAGTATCTCTGTTGTTACTTTTGGTATTTGTATACCATTTATAAGACCACCAATAATTCCAGTAGTAGGATTATCAGGTGTATTATATGCATCAACGCGATATGGTATGAGACTAAAAGCACCTGCTGAATCTTCATTATATGTATCCCTAGATTCTCTTACCATAGAATATGGAACTCCAGAATATTTTAATAAATCACCTTCATAAGTAGCATCAATAAAAATTTTAGCAGTAAAAATATTAGTATTTGTCATTTGTATGCTTTTTATTTTATTATCGACCATAGTTATACCACATATTCGTTGATTTTTATATAATTTTATTTTTGTTGAACTATTAATTATTTTATTAAATTCTGTTAAATATTTACTAGGCCTAGTTTGAATTACATCAGCTGCTCCTGGTCGTGATTCCTTTCTTTTCCATCCTTTTGTATCAGGATCTATTGCTTCTGCTGAATTAAAAAAAGTATATAGATCACCTTCTGGTTTTCGTATACCATAATCTAACGCTGTAAGACCTCCACTGGTCATACCACCGATATGATTATTATTCGAAATAATAGATATTGTCATACCCATTCTTGCTGCTTTCCAAGCTGACATTATTCCACCAGATGTTGCTCCATATATACAGATATCTGAATCAGTTTTAGGAAAATTTATATGAGTTTCCAAATCAGTATATAATAAATCTTGAACACCCAAATTTTTTTGTATACATAAAGCAGCGGCTGCTCCAGCAACTAAACCAATTTGCATAAATACTGGTTCCATACGAATACTTGCAAACGTTAAACGAGATGCAGATATTGACCAAGTTACAAATAAATTTGTGCATTTGTCTCTTGGTGGGATAATCGTTTCATATGGGATTGTTGTATTTTTCAGATTCCTATCATCGGGAATCCCACCTTCAACATAAAATTTAAATTTGTTATCTTTTGGATCTTGTTTAACTATAAGAGAACAAGCATGAGCATCTAACATATATTTACTTTCTGATATTACATGTCTAGATGATAATGAGTCTGCAACATTTTTTAATATATAATCTGATTTCATACGACGACCTTCACGAAGATAAAAGCATGTCGGCCAGTTACGATTTGTCTTAAATTCATCTTTGGCTAAACCCCATTGTGATACTGAGTTTCTTGTTATTAGAGGCACTCTAGTATTTGTAGCAAGTGTATACATGAATCCACGCTGCCACCATTCAGATGCTTTTTCAATTTGTTCTCTTTTATTATAATCAATATTACCAGAATTATCTTCTAGATAATCTCTTGACATACCTACAAGCCAATAATTACCATTCCAATCATGGTATTTCGTACCTTGTTGATCTTCACTTGCATCAGGAGAAGTTTTAGGCCAAGAATAAGTTAAACCATTTGGCATTGGATGATCGAGTGTTATATCACCTTTTTTGAATGAGTATTCACAATATCTAATTAATATTTCATAATCTTCAGCCTTATAAACATAACCAGACGAAGCAGGAGGCAAAATTGCTGGATCTGTAAAAGGTATCATTTTTGATGGTGTATTTGTAATACAAAGACGATATGTATTTTCCATTAAATCTTTAGATTCTTGACCATTTACAACTGTCTCATTAGATCTTACTGTTGGTATTCGTATACCATTTATATTTGCTCCAAGAATTTCACTAGTAGTATCACCAGCTGTTTTATGTGCTTCAACACCTATTGTATAACTAACACGAACACCTGCTTGTGTAGTTTCACCATATGTATCACTAGATTCTCTTATCATAGAATAAGGAACCCCTGAATATTTTAATAAATCACCTTCATAACTAGCATCAATAAAAATTTTAGCAGTAAAAATATTAAAATTTGTCATTTGTATCCTTGTTATTTTTTTATCTAACATAGTTATACCAGATATTCGTTGATTTTTATATAAATTTATTAAGGTTTTATAATTATTAAATATCATTTGAAATGCTTGTAAATATTCACTAGGTGCAATTTCAGGTCTAGGGGTTTTCCATCCTTTTGTTAGAGGATTTACTACTTTTTCTCCATCTTTCGATTGTATTAAATTAAAAAAAGTATACAAATCACCTGTTGGCTTTGATATAGCACTACTATCTAAAAACGAAAGACCTCCTGTTGTCATACCGCCGATATGATTATTATTCGAAATAATAGATATTGTCATACCCATTCTTGCTGCTTTCCAAGCTGACATTATTCCACCAGATGTTGCTCCATATATACAGATATCTGAATCATACGTTGGCATCTAATATAGTGATTTAAACTAATTTTATATTTATAACACAGTGAAACAGTGAAACAGTGAAATGTGTGGAATATGGTTTTGTTTAGGAGACTTTTGTTCAGCTAATTATAATCATTATGTCAATAAAATAAAAGGTAGAGGGCCCGAAGATACGATGATACAAACAATTCCAAAAATAGGAACATTGGGGTTCAATCGTCTTGCTATCAATGGATTAAATAAAGAAGGAATGCAACCATTCTCTTATAATGGAATCATATGGATGTGTAATGGTGAAATCTATAACTGGAAAAAACTTGCTACAATACATAATATTACCGTAAAATCAAATAGTGATTGTGAAGTTCTTGGCCATCTCTATATAAAATTCCGTAATGATTTACCAACATTTTTTAAATTACTAGATGGTGTTTTTTCTCTCATAATATGTGATACAGAACGTAACAAAGTTATTATTGGTCGTGACCCTTATGGTGTTCGTCCTTTATACATGGGATATAATTATACACATATTTCAAATGATCATCTATCTAAAAAATATTTTGCTTCGGAAATAAAAGGATTGGTGCCTCTTTGTAAAAATGTTGAGGTTTTCAAGCCTGGCACGTATAGAGTATTCAATCCTTCTACAAATCTTTGTGAAGTTGATGAACGTTATCACAATATTCCTTTCTTAAAAAATCCTCATTATAATGATTTCTTTATTGGAGCAACTGCTTTGCGTATTGCTTTAGAGTCTGCTGTGGAAAAAAGATTACTTACTGAAAGACCTATTGCTTGTCTTCTCAGTGGCGGATTAGATAGTTCTTTAATCGCTTCTTTAGTTCAAAGAAAGTTAAAAGAATTTAATTTACCATCTTTAAAAACGTTTTGTATTGGTATGCCAGGTTCAACAGATGTTGAATATGCTAGAAAGGTAGCACATTTTATTAAATCAGAACATACTGAAATCATTAAAACTCCCCAAGAATTTTTAGAAGCAATTCCTCACGTAATTAAAGATATTGAATCCTATGATACAACAACTGTTAGAGCATCTGTTGGTAATTGGTTAGTAAGTAAATATATTAAAGAACATACTGATTGTAAAGTTGTATTTAATGGCGATGGTTCAGATGAAATATTTGGTTCTTATATGTATTTTTACAACGCACCAAATGATTCAGAATTTGAAGCGGAGACAAGAAGACTGTTAAATGATATTCATTATTTTGATGTCTTAAGAAGTGATAGAAGTATATCAAGTCACGGTTTAGAACCTAGAACTCCATTCTTGGATAGACAATTTGTTCAAGTTGCTCTATCTATGCCCACACAATATAGAAGACCTTTAAAAGGAACTGTGCCAGAAAAGAATATGTTACGAAGAGCATTTGATGATGGTCTTACGTTACCAGATGAAGTATTATGGCGTAAGAAAGAAGCATTTAGTGATGGTGTAAGTGGTTTAGAAAAGTCGTGGTATCAAATTATCCAAGAAAATATAAAAGTTCCTGTGACCTGGTTAGAAATAGCAAAAGATAAATATGAATATTGTATGCCAACAACAAAAGAAATGTTCTACTATCGGTCAGAATTTGAGAAACATTATAAGGGTCAAGAAAGAGTAATACCCTATTTTTGGATGCCTAAATGGTCTCCTGGTGCTACAGATCCTAGTGCGAGAACTTTAAACACATATTTTTGACATATTTTTGAAAAAATTAAAATAGTTTTTTACATATAATTATTTATACAATATAGAATATGCCACGATGTATCGGTAGAAATGTTTCTGATACAACAGATAAAGGTAAAATTGCTTTTTATCACGAAGACCCATTAAAAACAAAGTTATTCTATCATATTGCCATACAATGTGATAGAACATCTGAAAAAGGAAAAAAATTATGTAAAGAATGTTTAGAAAAAGAAAAGAAATTAAATTCTCTTACAATAGAAAAAAATAGGATATGTGTGCCCCATCCATCTGTTCTTCACGGAACTATAAATGATCCTATTCCTCCATGGAGCCATATTGAAGGAGGTGAATGGTTTAAAAATAAGTTAGCAAAAGGATATAGTGTAGAAGAGATGCCTAAAAAAAATTTTCCAGATGAAAAAGATGTCTTTACATTTATAGATTCATTATCAGATAAGAAAAAAAATTTGGTTATTGAAGCACTTATAAAAAAATATAATGTATTTAGTAAAACATCCGCAAACAAATACTTAATTGCTTATAATAAAAACAAAAAAAAAGAAAAAGAACCTGTAAAAGAGAAGTCTGTTAAAACAATAAAACAAAAAGAGCATATAAATAGTATTGTAATTGATGAATCAAAAACGTTTGTCGTGAATGATTCATTAACTGATGATTATGAAGTTGTAGAAATAAAACTTGTTCCTCTAAATGAATTCTTTCATCATCCTGAAACAAACAATGTATATGATAAAGAATTTAAGTATATTGGCATATATAATGAATCGAAAGATACTATTGATGAAAATGAAGAAGAAGAAGAATAAACCTATCATGAATAATTATCAAAAAATGCTTTCATAGAAGCAGGGAAAGCATCTTCAAGAAGTCTTGATATTATTCTAGCATATTCACGGATTTCTTTTTGTGCTTGAGGATCAAGACGTAATCGACAAAGACGCATATATGCATAAAGAGAAGCAGTCTCAATAAACTCTGTATACATATTCTGAGGAAGAATACCTCGTGCTACTTCTGGTGCCACTTGATTCTCCAACAACTTGTTATAGAGATTCAAGGATTGCTTTGAAAATTCTCTAATTTGTTCAACCATTTCTCCATTATTTTCTATACAAGTATCTTTTGAACCTTGCTTCTTATTCGAATCACGGGCTCTTAACTGTTCAGGAATAAAAATCTCTGGTTCATCATCAACATAACGACGAGATACTTCATTTCTAGCGAATCCAATAGTATGACGAAACCATTCTCGTGCTACGAATATGGGCATTTTAAGACGGAAACGGATTTGGGGATGAAAAAAAGGACTTATGTGATTGTGTTTTACTAAATAATTGATTAATTTTTTATCACCTTCTTTAAATTCATTCACTTCTTTCGCAAAAGAAACACGAGCAGCATTAACAACAGTTAAATCAGATCCAAAAGATTCTTGTAACTCAACACAACCTTTTCCATCTAAAACAAAATGCTTGTGACTCATCTTCTTATTTATTATAAGCTCTTTTATTTAAATATTTTTTATTTTTTTTTCTAGTGATTCCTCCTGTCTTTATATTTCCAATCGGTTTTTTGAATATAATATATCTTTCTGAATCATAATTTTCTAAATAAAATGGTATAGAAGATACGATTTTATAATTCCATAGAGGCATAAGTTTTTTTAACTTATTATCGGGACGAATATGTTTATTTATTGGAATTATGATTTTTCCATTTGCCTTTAATACATTCCATCCGTGTTTATCTAGTGAACGCCACATAGCAGAAGTATCTTCATGCATTCTCCCTTCATATAAATCTCCATACAATGGACAAGATGCTATATAAATAAAATTAATAGATGAATTTGGAATTTTATGCCATTCTGTGTATTGATTTTCTGATTTTTTACATTTTTCTACTGATTCATGAAGTCCTTCATTTGTATCAATATATTGAATAGTATCAAATTCTTTTCCAATAATTTTAACAGGTCCATGAAGAGATTCACAGTGACATGCTACTAATAAATGTTCACTCATCTACTATTTATAATATTGTTTTTTCAACCTTTTTTGCTAAAGTTGTTCCCTTAAATGATTTCTATCGTCATCCTGAAACAAATAATCTATATACGAAAGAATGTAAATATATTGGCCGATATAATGAATTAGATTATGAAGATTGATTCTCAAAAAATGGTTTCATAGAAGCAGGGAAAGCAGTTTCAAATATATGTTTTGTTTAAATTAACTTTTTCTACTTTATTTGATAAAGTAGCAAAGAGTTTTGTAATATTATGAATAGTATCATACATAAGAATATATCTATTGTTAAAATAATTATTCTCTTTTTTGAATGTTATAGGAATCTCAGTATTCATAGAATGAACACATGCTGGATAATATAAATCTAACATTTTACGTGTTTTAATTAATGATTTTATAACTTTATATTCAACTTTCTTTTCAAAAGGAACAAATAGATTTGTTTCCGTTCCATTTGTTACAACGAGGTAGCCAAAAGCTGGTCTATCAAGTAAAGATGTAACTGTGTTATTTACGGAAATATATATCGTATCTTGATTTAAAAGATTATAATAATAACTTACTGCTTCTTTCATCGTGATAACATTCTTATCAATATCATATCCATCAATTCGTAGCCTTACGAATCCTTTATTACAATTATATAAACATAGAGGTATTGTAGAAGTTAAAATTTTTCGTTGATGCGGCTTACATAAGTATTCATATTGTTTAGAAGATTCTGTTATAAATAATCTTGAAAACAGAATTCCAAGAATAAAATAATGGAACATTTTTATATGTGTTCTTTGAAAAAATATTGGTCAATTTTTACTGTTTATTTAAAGAGGAAATATCATAAGCAATTCCTCTATTATATATTGTTTTTAGATTAAATACATTTGCTGCAATAAAATAAATGGAAAGAATGGTTAATAAAAAAATTAACAAACTATATAATATTGTTTTATATTTCATTTTCTTCTACTACTTATTTACATTTATAGTTGTTCCATATGAGTAGACCGGGATATCCAATGTTTTATAAATAACTCCTCTTATAAACGCAACAATAATTGATAAACCTATAATTAATAAAATAATAGGAATCCAAAACTTCCAATCAAAACCTTTACGCATTTCTACAAAGAACAAAGTTTTTTTGTTAGTAGCCACATTCCATCCACTGAACAATTCTCCTTATACCATACTTTACACGCTTCAGACATTTCTAACCAATTTTTATTAGCCTTCACTTTGTTCACCAAGTCTTCAGGTGAAGAAACCCGTAAATAATGAACTCCTACCATTGGTGGATTTGCATACGAATCCATATCAACTTCATTGCTTACTAGAGGTATACAGCCAAATGCCATACATTCCACTTCTCTATGACACTTCTTACCATATCCTGCTAAGCATAACCCATATTTAGCCTTTGATAGATTATCTAAATATTCTTGCTGAGAAAACTTTGGTTCTTCAGACATAACAAATTCATCACAGCATTTTGACCAATCATATTTTGTTCTATTCATCTTTTGAATTTGATTTTCTGTACAACCATAGAAGACAACTCCTTTTGTCTTTTCAAACGTGTTGTTCAACATCGCTTCTACCAATCTAGGTCTTCTTGGCCAAAAAGACCAAGGAACGGATTTTCCACCTAATGGCTTTGGATTCCCAAAAAGACCTTTCTTCCACATCTGTTCTTCACCATCTGATTCCTTAATCCAATCATAATTTGGTCTATCATATAACAATGTATCACCTATACTATGTAACCAAACGTTTTTACAAGAACTATATTGTTTTTCAATATAACCTCTTTCTTCCCATAGATCAATTATTTCACGGAAAGAATCACCAGCGTGGTGAAAGAATCTCTCTTTATGATTGGAAACAGGAACAAAGATGACCGGTTTTTGGAAATCTTTACCCTTTAATCCTTGAATATCTGATAGAATCTTCTCATTCTTCATACCATCCTTTGGAACAAGCATAAAATGATAATCAAGTTGACAAGCATTTGCAATATGAATTACATCACCTTTTACAGACATTTCATTCTTAATATCATATACTTTTGTTCCAGGCTTCATACACCATAACCATCCATAACTCTGAATAGACGATGATGAAAGAATAGTTAGAGAAGCATTTTGTAAATAAGCAATTTTTTGTTCAATTGGTGTTGTATTATAAATTCTACTTACATTTGGATATATAGCCTCTAACATCTTTACAAATTCACTTGTTACATATTTAGAATCCATGAAGATACATATGGAATCATTATCATCATTACCATCATCATATTGCTGTATATAAGCACGTAGAGCAGCCATTTGCTCCTTTGTAACATTGTTATCATCGGATGGTAACCATACATATGCTTCATTTACAAAAGCAAGTTGGCTTTCATTTCTAGACAATAAAGGCATTTGTTTCTGATTCCATTTGAACAAACGAAGAACATTAATAAAAGATGATTCATTCGGACACCAAAACTCTCCATTCTTTTGAATCACTGTTTTCATAAGTAAAATCTTTGATAAATAGTATAATAAATAGTTTTCAACGTTTTCAACATAAGAATCTGGTATATAGGCAACATAGGATATTTCAGATGATACTGATGGAGTTAATGTGCTAATATCACTCTGTGCCCACGCTTCTGTTGCCACCTTTGATTTTCCAACGTAGATTTTATCATAATCATATGTCAATCCTGTATTCGTGACAAATATATTATTCAATTTATAAATAGGCTGAGTCAATTCTCCAACAGTATTCTTTTCTTTTGAAGAAAATTCAAAATCTTTTACCATTGAGCAGAAGGTTTCTGCTTTTCTTACATTCGAACATTGAATCGGTCTATCAAATGATTCAAATGTTAACTTCTTTATAATAGGATGTTGAATATGTGTTACTGCTTCCATATCGTGTAGACCAGTTGGTTCAACATACAAATAAGCAGATTTTGGGACAATATCTTCAGGATCATAATTACGAATTTCAGATTTATGTAAATGATGTGTTTTAATCGTTAAAGAAGGATTTACAACTAAATATTTCTGTCTCATCATTTCTAACGTAATTGCGTTATCACATCCCATAATACCAAATGAAAAATCAATATCTTTGTAATTATTACTTCTGGCTTTCACAGAAGAAGATGATATTATCCAAGTATCTTGAGAATCTGGTCTAGGACCATAGATTTCATTGTTTTCATAACGCAATAAAGCAAAAAACTTATCTTCTATATTGACAGACCAAATGTTACGAATTGTTTCATCTAAATAAATATCACTGTTCGCAAATACAACAATTACATTTTCAGGAACCTTATCGTAAATATATTGAAATACATCACTATAATATAATCGTTTGTTAATAACAACTTGATGAATTTTGTTATGATCATTTTCATAAAATATTTCTGTTTCATTTAACAAAACAATCTTATCAATGTAAGGATTCTTCAGATTCCTTTCTATACATTCATTTAACTCTTTTGATCTTAATGACTGTTTCGGCTTATAGTGCTGAGTAATGAACCATAATTCTTGTGGTTCTTCAATAGTATCTTTCACTTTTAATGAATATAATTTACGATTATTTTTTTCCAAAGGAAAAGTTACAGAAAAACGTAACGTCAAAGCAACTAATAGACAAGCGTCATTGATTGAACCATTCCAGCTTAGATCTAAAAATGTATATAAATGATGAAGTTCTTCTAATGAAATAATATTTTGAACTTTGTTTTCTTCAAAAAAAGTTGTTGTTAGCATATCAAGAATATCATTTGAAGCAAAAATCATTTTCACCTTTTTATAATTCTTACGAATCCACTCAACATCATTTTTCTCTACACAAACAAGAATGTCTGGTATAATGTTCTTTGAAATACAAGCATCATAGATCTCTGAACCTACAACACCTATATCATATTTCTTCCAGAATACATTCTGATTGGATGAAGCATTTAACCATACTAAAGTCTTTTTACTTTTCCAAGTGCTGGTCGTATGTGTTAAAATACGAACCTGTCTTCCAGTTTTATGATGCGTAGCATACATTCTTTATTATAAATGTTTTATACTTTTAGACCACAAGAGAAAATCTATTTACAACAGAAAGAACTATTTATAATTGGTTTTTCTAACATATATTTTGAGCAAGGACCATTATAATTATATATTGATTTAAACATATTTATAATATAATGAAATACTACATCCACTTTTAAAGATTTTAATTTAATTTTAATATTTAGAGCCTCTTCTAAATAAATCATTTCTTTTATTGTAAGTGTAAAATTGGAACCTTCTAGGGTAGCCCTATACATCATATCATTCCATAAACGAGATTTAATTGGTCCTTGTATTGGTAACAACGATAATGAATGATCTAAAATATATACAAATGCTTCTAGGATACCAGGTAATAAAGATTCATCAAACCATTCCAAGAAACGAATTTCAATTCCGTGATTTAAAAATTTATTAAAATTTATATCAAATCCTATTTTATCATTCATTTTATAATGAATTTGTTCATATAATTTTTTATACCAAAAGAATGATGGTTTATCATTCATAACTGTTTTTGTATCTTCTTGTAAGAGTTTTCCTGTTGTCATTTTGTATGTATCATATGTGCCTCCACCAATATATCTTGAAGCAGCTACTCTTTGAGAACCTTTTGGAAATCTGTATTTATAAGTAGAACTTTGTGTTAAAGGATCTGGAGAACCATACAATGCAATAAAAAATGGTTCAAATAATTGTATCATAACAATTCCTTTTTTATGCTCTTGTATAAATTTTTTCCTATCTTTTATTTCCGCTTTATCATTTAACATTGTTGGTAATGTAAAATTTAAATGGTATGTTCCATTGTTAAAAATTGCGAGATTATTTAAATTTGTTTTGAATCTGGCAAATCCATAATTTTTCTTTGGATATATTACAGTATTCAATGTGGGAATTTTGTTTAAATGTCTTAAAAATCTTTTCTTTTCATGGACTAATTCATCAATAACTTTATTTATTGTTGTTTTATAATAATTAAGTGTCATAAATTCTACTGTATCTCCATCAAAACAATAAGTATTTTCAAACTCGTCTCTAAAATAAGAATCTGTTTCTTTCATATAATCAAAGACTGTTTTACCATTGAAGAGAGGATTTGGTGGAGTATTTTTTTTATATAAAGTCATATGATTTCCACTTAAATCACATTTTGTTAAACTATGACTATTCATTAAGATTGGTAAATCATATTTATCATTTTCATTAATAATTGTTTTCAGAGATCTTAAAAAATAAGAATCAAGATATCCTGTATAGTAATCAACACTATATCTTTCACGTTTGTGGTTGTTTAATAAAAAACTTCCATCTACCTTTTCTTCATTCGGAATTTCTAAATATGTTTCATTTTCTATACCAATACCCCAAAATAATTCATTTGGTTTATAAGATGAAAAATATTTTTTATGTTTTAAATATGACTCTTCCTTATCCATATTATATAGTTATTTTATTTTTATAGCATCAATTTTATGAAAACACATATGTGTAATATCCAGTAAACTGTAAGAGAATATGGAATAAGCCAAATTTTGCTGTTAATATACCAAAGTCTATCATATCTTTGCTATTAATTTTATTTGTTCTCATATAAATAATTGCTAATAAAGCAAGACTTGGTAATAAAGCCATCAATAATGTTTCCACCGTAAATTTCCAAGGATTTTTTACCGGATAATCTAAATCTTTTACAATAATACTTATTGCTGTTAAACCAATAAATCCAGAAACAACAATAAATAATAATAAAGATGTTGTAATAGTATTGGAGGAAATACCAAAAATTGTTGCATAAGTGTCAGAACCTTTTCTTCCAAAATGCGCAAAAAATATTAAAAATATTAAACCAACTATAATACCAATTATAATCGGTAAAATAATATCGTATGAGACCATCTCTATATTAGACTATAGATTAATTAATACATATTCAATACATATGATACCATAAGCCTAATCGTTTCATCATAGAAATTTTAGCATTTCCCACCATATGATTGAAATGTAAAATATAAGGATCTCCTAACTTCCATCTTCCTTCATTTACATACACACCATTGGGAAATAATGATCTATCTAGGAATTCAAATGGTATATTATACATTCGTATATGTTTATTGACCCAAGGCTGGTCTTCTCGTATTGTTAACCATAACCCCTTATCATATAAAACAAAAGGAGACTTTTCTAAATGAGTTCTTTTAAAAGCAAAGAAACCTGTACAACATTGTGTTTTATTTGGAGAACCATATAAATCATCACATTGAAACAAAAATGTTGTGTTTAATAAAGTAAATTGTTCTTTGATATAAGGGATAAAATCTTTGAATACCACAATATCGCCATCCAAATAAATAATATAATTAACATCTGTTTTTAAACGTAAATCTTCCATAATTTCTAACTTCATACGATTATAATTCATAAAAGTATCTGAACCAAATTGACTCGGTTGAGTTCCTGGAGGAACAGGTTTTGTAGATTTATAAAAAATACTGCTAATATTCATTGTTCTAAAAAATATTTGTGATTCTTTATCCACACAGACAATCATAAGTTTTATTTTTGGATTTACCTTTTGTAAAGATAAATATAAATTGTATGTTAAATATTTATATCCATTACTTGTCATTGTCCACAATAATGTTTCATCTTTTATATATGAATCATAATTCATTAATTATTTTAAGAAGAATATCTTTAGATAATAATGAAAATTCGGAAATTCGGAAATTCAAAAAATTGATTAAAAATTTTAACTCATATTTATAACAAAATGATTAATGTCATCGCCTTGGAGAAGGGAAGATATTATATTGGCAAACATTCTATTTCAAACATTCAAGATGGTCTTGGTCCCACTTGGGTAAAAACATATAAACCTGTGAAACTTATTAAAAAAATTTCTGAGAGTTACGAATATGATACACTACTTGAATATATGGAGAAATATGGTATTGATTATGTTCGTGGATATATATATATCTCAATGGAACTATCTGAATATGATAAGAATAGAATTAATAAACTATTATTTGGACCGAAAGAAATATCTACCGAGGTAATATGTATTTACTGTAATGAGATTGGTCATAATGAACATTCTTGTGATAAGTTAAAATATCATAAAGAAAATGATAATGAATTTCAACAAATTTTATACAAAGGTCAGAGCACATTTAAAGAAAAGAGTTATGCTATAAATACGGTATCATATCAATGTCGTTATTGTGAGATGAATTTTGATAATCCTGATATTGTGGCGAAACATGAATATAATTGTAAAGATGAAGCATTTATTATGCCTTCAGGTAAGGGATTGAATTGTGAACGCTGTGGTCGTAATACACATTCCACTGTAAATTGTCGTGCAAAATCTGATATTTATGGTTATGATATTTAATCATAACGATATTCATTATATTCTTCAATATTTAATTTTAATTCTTCTGACCAACATCCATCTGTTGTAAGAGTTAATTCTATGTATTTTTTAACAAATACTTTTAAGGTATCTATATCATATTCGTTATGAGAATCCAAATATGCCATTAACATATTTATAAGAGATGATATCATTAATCGTATATAATCTTCAATAGAATCATCCATATAATAAAAGAAGAATTCATCAAATGTATCTATAAATATATCATTAATATCATTAGTTTCTATAATCCATTCATAAAGATTATGACGATGTATATCTAACTTATTTAAGATAGAGTTTGTTATTGTTCTTTTCACATTATTAATATTAATTTGATATGTCATTTATTATAATTATAAATTCTTATTTAAATCACATACTGAATTATTTTGAATAGAAGCAATTATTTTATTTGATTCTTTAAAACCATTACTATAATCTGCTGATGAATTTGCTATATTACTATAAATATCATTTTGAGTTGCTATAAAAGGAGATGATGTTACAATTCTCATATTAATCTTATTTGGCCATAAATCTATAGGTCCACTTTTATCAATATCTTTCTTCCATTCCAAGAATCTGTCATATACAGAATTATTTAAATAATAAAAATGTAAACATAATAATTTTGTATTATATAATTTAATACTGTCATTAATTTTACATATTGGTTTTACAGAATCTGGTGATTTATCCATTATATAATAATATGTTGTCCCCCCTATAAAAATATCCCAATCATTCTTATTATTATCTAACCAATTTTTAATAAGAGGCCATGATTCATTAAAATTTTTTGAAGGCTTACAGTCATCTTCCATAATTAATACAGATGGCATATCATTATCCTTTGCCATTTGTATAAGAGCACAATGAGATTTACCACATCCTTTCCATCCAACATTATCTTTTATCGCAGAGAATCTTTCTATGTTAAAAGGTGCTTTCTCAAAGGATTTTGAAATTATATCAAACCGATCGGGACGCTCATCTAAATTTATAAGATATGCTTTATCTTTATTATTTTTAATTATTATTTCCTTTTCACTTATATTATAATACAATAATATTGATATTATACTTAATAGTAATAATAATACTAAAATCATCCTATATAAAATTGATTTAAAAAAATTAGATAAATATTATAAAGATAGGTAAATATGCCCACATTAAAGATAAAAGGTTCTAATATTATAGTTCATCTTGAGAAGTTGGATGAAGATGTGTGGGGTGATGATTCAGATGAACAAACAATCGTAATAAGTAGTAATTATTTAGCAGGTTTTATATTAAATCATTCTTCTCATATAATTACGCTTCATTTAACTATAAAAGGTTTATATGATTATACTATTGATTTTCATAGAGGTGGGATTGATAAAAAAGAAGCAAAAAAAACATATGAAGAAGCATTGATGTATTTAACAGGAGGTGAAATTTGTTGAGAAATCAATCACAATTCTTAATACATTTTTTACCAATCTTAAATATATTACAATATGAACATCGTTTTTTCTCACATGATGAACAATAATATTTAGAATTTGTTAAACAATACATAACAACCTTTTCTTCACCATAACATCCAGCACATTGAGGAACACATTGTAAAGAACAAAAGTTTTCAGAACTAATTCTTATAGAGTTTTGTTTATTAATATAAGAAAATCCACATCTAGAACAAAGTTTGTATTTTACATCCATCTTTGTATTTAAATATATAAATTATTTAAATCAATTTTATATAAAATAATAAAATAATAAAATTGATTTATTTTTCCCAATAAATAGGATATAATTATAAAATGGAGGGACCTCTTATTATCGCTGGAATTATTGTTATCCTAACAATAGTAATGAGAACCTTTGATAGCAGTATTGATATTCTTATCGCATATAAACTAAAAATGATAGAAATTGCGAATGAAGTTCATATTTTAAAAGATGAAGTAAATAAGTTAAATCAAGAGTTAAAACCTTTTATTAAGACAAACGATTGCACAATTATTTCAAAGAGAGTTGATGAAAATTGGTTAATTGTAACAGAAGATATAAGTGATATTTATTCTGCTATTAAATGTATTAATACAGAAATTATGTTTATCAAAAATAAAATTTGTTGATATATAATAGAGATGCGTAAAACATATAAAAACCAGAAAGGATCTGGTGGACTTTTATCAAAGTTAAGAAAAGTAACTGTTGTAAACGAAAAACGAGTTCCGGCACCTTTTTTAACAGATAATCCTATTAATAAAAAAGTAAAAGAACTTACAAAAGAAATTGAAGACTTAACTAATGAGATTGATAGAATAAACAATGATGCAAAAAAAATGGAGGAAAGAAAAAAATCTTATGAAGATTCAATTAGTAAAATAAAGAATAAAATAGATGATATGACTGCTAAAATGAGGGAATTCGTAAGACTTCAAAGAGGTAAATTAAATGATAAAATTTTTGATAGAAATTTAAATGATAGAACAAAAGATTTACAAATTCAAATAAACCAAAGAAAGCATTATGAAAATTTAATTGAAGCTATAAATAGAAATATAAAAACCTCTAATCCTTTAAAAGAATATAATGAACAATTAATTGAAAGAAAAATTAAAGAAATGGAAGAATTATTAGGAGAAAATAATATATCTCCTGTTAATACTTTAAAAATAAATAAATTTAATAATCCATTGAGAAGAAATACTATGAAAGGTGGTCAAAATAAAAAACATTCTAAATTTAGAAATTTAATACCAAGAATGACAAATAAAGAAATTGAAAGAAGAGATAAATTATATGAAGATTATAATGAAAACATTAGGGAATATACTCACAGTTATAGTTCGGAGATAGAACGATTAGAAGATGATAAAAGATTTTATAAATCAGGTATCGAATTAATGAATATAGTAATAGAAAAATCTAATGAATCAATAAGAGAACTTGATAATAATGATGTTGACAATTTAATTACTAGTAGTAAAAAAAGTATTGATGATGCTAACAAAATTATTATTGAGAATAAAAGAAATATAGAAGATATAGATAAAAAAATAGAAAAACTTAAAAAATATAAAAGTAAAGGAATAAATTATAAAACTAGTATTATTAAAGTTATGAACGATCCTAAAAGAGGAATAGGAATAAATTATAAAGTTAAAAATTCTTCAAACATTGCTGAAGCAGAAAATTTAACAAATAGAATATGGCGTGATGATTTTGAAGAAAGATTAATGAAAGAAATGTTAGCAGAAGATTAAATCTATACTTTCTCCACCTTTATAGCAAGAACTTTTGGATTCAATTTTGTAATATCATCTTTACCTTTTTTTAAATAATCAAAAGAACACAAATGATCTTCAGGCATTCTATGAGATAAACAAAAAGAACGCTTACACGAACAATCTACAAGAATAATTTGTTTCTTTTTACAGAAAAAGCATCTTGTTGGTTTATCCATACTAATCATACTAATCATACTAATCATACTAATCATACTAAATCATACTAAATAAAAATAAAATATTATATTCAATTTTTAAATGTTTTAATCTTTTAATGTTTTAATGTTCCACTTTCATTTTCAAAAACATTTCTTCTAATTTATCTACATCTTCTGTTACAGCCATTCCTCTAAACATATCTAATAAATCATCATCAATTGTATGAGTATTCTTTTTATTCTTTATAAAAGCATCTACTAAATTATCTATTAAAGTTAGTTGAATATTTGTTGCCTCACTACGAAGATTTGCATCTTCTTCTTCTTCAATAACTTCTTCTAATTTATTTAATACTTTATAATACACATCTATTAAATCATAATATGGAATTTTATGATCAGTAATATGTAATAATCCATAAATATCCGGGGAAACAGATAACACGTGATTTAATATTGGGTCTTTTAATTCTATAGTATTTAATTTAGATAAAATATTATCTTTCTTTATACGATATTTCTCATTTAAATCATCATTATCAATATCTATAATTGCTTTAAAAAATAATTTAAAATGATTTAATATCTCCCCATATTTTTCATAATTACTATGATTTTTTGATAAATATTTTTTAATTGCTTTTTGTGTAGAACTTTTTGGTAATTTAAACTTCTTTTTAAATGTTTTAAATCTGCTCATACTTTTTTTTTTATAAGTTTTAGAATTTTTAGAAGTTCTAGAAGTTCTAGAAGTTCTAGAAGTTCTAGAAGTTCTAGAAGTTTTAGAATTTTTAGAAAATTTCATCTATATATAATTTAGAAAATATATATCATTTAAATAAATAATGTATATTTTTATCAATGAATCCTGTAGAATCTGGAAGAACTTTAGAAGATATAGTTCAACTTGCTACTCTAAAACTTCCTATAAAAAGTTATAGAGAATATAATATCCGAACGCATTTTGAAGATCCTTCTTTGAATGGTGTAGATCACTGGTTACATTATGAAAAGAAACATATATTAATACAAGATAAATGGAGAGAGACTACTAGCCAACCAGAAGTAGGACAGTTCCTACAATGTGCTGATAGAATTTCATCACGATTACCAAAAGAAGATAAAATATTTTTAATCTGGTGTTCAAAGAAAGAACCCACTTCTTTTTCACTAGCAATGCTTTTAGAAAAGAATGTAAATATTGTTATTTGTGGAACAAGTATTGAAAATCTCGCAAGACTCTGTATTCTTCAGATATGTGATTGTTTACAGTTAGACCCAATACCATCTTTAATAGAAATTAGAGGGTTTTCTTCTATAAAAACGATGGATCGTTCTAACATATTTATTGATTTATATGATGATACAGAAGATAAAAAATCTATGAATCTCATTATTGATAAAATACATAATATATTTATAAAGATTTATGATTCTATTTTATCAGAAGATCTGAAATCATTTGTTGAATCTTTTTTACCAAAAGATAATCATTTTACAACGTATGGAAAAGTGGATTTTAATTTCTTTCTAAAGTCTTTAAAACAAATGTGTATTCCTACAAGAATAAAAAGGTTCTCCTCTGAAAATTATTTCTTTTATGTTAAGATGCGTAAAGTATCTATTCCTCTAACAATCTTAATAAATGAATATGAAATCAAAAGAAAGAGTCTATCAAAGAAGTCTGCTTGGGCAAAAACACTTTGTTCTATGAAATGTAATCCAGAACCTATTTCTGAAACAGAGTTTTATTCTTCTTTAGAATTTTGTGAAGATTATTATATAACAGTTAAAGAAGTGAATGAAATAGATGATACTGTTCGCCATATAAATATGAATGGTTCAAAAGAATATAGACAGATTAAAAATCCTAACTTTGATAATTGTTTTAATAGTTTAAATGTAATTGTTTAAACATCAATTTCCATTGCGTCTTTTTGAGTATCAACAAGTTCTTTGATGTAATCTTTTACACTCATTGCGAGTTCATCTACACTTACATCAGAACAAATGATTTTTACTTTCTTTCTATTGAGATCAGGAATCGCATTTCTACTTGGGGGAGTCTTACAAGCCCATATGAGAAATAAATTATTCCCAAGTTTTTCTCTAATTTTATCAACACATTGTAAGAATTGTGCGGCTTGTGACTGACTTGTTGGCTTTGCTACCCATTTATCTTGAATTAAGACATAAAAGTTCCTAAATTGTATGTAGTTATCCACACCATTTAGAGTATTATCATTAAAATGTTTCTTGATACCATCATCAGTAGAAATGTTTTGTATAACACCTGGCAGTAAAGAAACTTGTAAACGAATCTTTTCTTCTAAAAGATAGCCATCAATTACATTGTGTCTATTCATTTTGGTGTAAACAAATATCCTACAAAATTGAGTCAATTTTTTATGGATACAAATATAATTATGTCTGAAGAAGATTTATCAGAATTATTAAAAAGTAAGTTAAAGGTTTCTGAAGATGTAAAACCATTAATGAATAGAATCAATACATGTAAACTTATTAATGAACGAATAGCAAAAGAAATATGTAATGATACAATCAAAGCATTATCAGACAAAGAATGTTTAAACAAATATAAAGAATGTGAATCATTAAAGAAGAATGTTGTAGCACTTACAAATGTTCTTGAGAAAAATAATATTGATGAAGTTAAAATTAAAAAGATTACAGATGATTATTTATTATCTCTTATTTCTCCAGGATTAAAAGGTGTTGTTCGTGGAAATAAATTCAATGAATCTGTAAAACAATATATTCTTTCATTAAATCTTGATAAAGCATTGTTTACAGTGGTATTTGAGAGTAAGTGTTCAGAATATGAAACAAGTGAAATACCAGATTGGTTTATCTTAGAAAAGGAGACAAAAAAGGTTATGATTGGAATGAATCAATTGGATTTGTGGGGTGGGGGTCAACAATTCAATCGTGGTTCAAAATATATTATGACATTCCCTGATAATTCAGATAAGGTTCGTTTAGTATGTGTAATAGCGAATTCAATTACTCTTTCAAGTGAAAAAAATAAAGCGTTCAAACTCTTTCAAAAAGGGTTTGAAGAAAATACTTTATGTTATTTAAAAAATCTTAAAACTATTATTGATTTATTCTTTAAGAAGTAATTGATTCAATACAACATTTATTTCACTTTTTGATAAACTTCTTGGACCAACTGTATTTGATGGAAATATATGAGCATTCATATCAATTACTATTTTATCTTTTTTTGTTACATCGTCTAACTTAATAAAGTAATGAGATTGTGCTGATACTTTCTTACCTTTAAGGATCGTAGTTCCAGCGTTTACGCCAACACGCCTCACTGAAACATCATAGGAATCAGTTTGTTTTACATAAGTAAAACCCACTGGTTCTTCAATAGATTCATCCACTCTTTCTTTCTCAGACTTCTGCCATATTTGAAAGATACAAGGAACATCATAAGGTTCTCCATTGACTTCAAAAGAATCTTTCTCTAACTCTTTTGTGAAAAGACAATGAAAGTGTTTAGGGAATGCTTTACTCATACTGGGTTTTACAAAAGATCTTGGTAGAATGAACGCTATTACAGAAGCAAAGGTGGCAGAATGTTTAATAAACTTCTTTGCGACTGAAGATTGTTTTCCAAATGGAGGATTTCCATAGATTAGAATTGGTTTATCCATAGAAGGTGTATATTCAAGAAAATCTTGTTTTAAAATATTCTTATGTTTTGGGTCAATATCTAGAGCAATAGAATTCTCTCTTAAGAAGGAACCGTTACCAGCAGATGGTTCTATCCATTGATAACTCGTATGATTCTTGATAACTTCTTTCATAGATTCTATACATTCTTTTGCTACACAATGTTTTGTATAGAATTGATCTTTTGTATTAACTCGTTTCTTTCCTGTATCTTGCTTATTCATCATAGTATATATCTATATATATTTATAAATCAATTTTACTTAAAACCTACTTTATATATAATATAGAAGATGAACTTTGATTATGAATCTATGAATCTTATTCCTAAAAAATGTATCGTAAATTCTAGAAGTGAATGCGATACATCTGTAAAATTTGGTCCCCATAATTTTCACTTACCAGTTGTTCCAGCAAATATGGAATGTGTTATCAATGATGATATCGCAATTATGTTAGCAAAAAATAATTATTTTTATATTCATCATAGATTTGATAATGATATTATTTCTTTCTGTAAGAAAATGAAAGAACTTCATTTACCTATTAGTATTTCTATTGGTGTGAATGAAGATGCTTATGAACTGTTAAAATTGTTAAATAAATTACTTATTATACCAGATTATATTACAATTGATATAGCACATGGACATAGTGTTAAGGTAGAAGCAATAATTAAAATGATTCGAAAAGAAATTTCTAAAGATGTTTTTATTATTGCTGGAAATGTTTCCACTGGTGAAGCAGTTTGTGATCTTGAGTTATGGGGTGCGAATGCTATTAAAGTAGGGATAGGACCTGGTTCTGCGTGTACCACTTATACTGCTACAGGATTTGGAAGTCGTGGAGCACAAGCATCTATTGTTGAAGAATGTGTAAAAGCAAAAAATAATGAAAAAACACTCATTATTGCTGATGGAGGGATTAAAGAACCTGCTGATATTGTGAAAAGTATTGTTCTTGGTGCTGATATGGTAATGGTAGGAGGTCTATTTTCTGCTCTAAAAGATTCACCAGGTTCTATAGTAAAGGGAACAGATGGCTTATTATATAAAGAATTCTGGGGTTCTGCTTCTGCTTATCAAAGTAATAAAAAGAATAGGATTGAAGGAACAAAAAAATTATTACGTATGAAATCAAATACTATTTTAGAAGAGATAAGTTATTTGAAAGAATGTATTCAAAGTGCTATAAGTTATGGTGGTGGAAATAATCTTTTGTCTTTAAAAATTGTGAAGTATTTTTTGAAGTCTTAAAGAATGGAACAATATTATAAATCCTTATAATCTGAGCGCATCTTTAACCACTTGAAGAAATGCTTAATTACAATAATAACATCTCTATCAATAGAATTAATGAAACTTTGATGATTCAAAATTTCATTAAGTCTTTTCTCAATCACATTTCTTAAACGTGAATTGTTTGCGATTATCTCTGGAATATTTATAATGGAAATTAAAAGCTCATTTGCATTATGAGGTTTAATAATATTATTCCATGTCTCTAACTTAGATCTCATAAGATTACATTGCTCATTCTTTACTGCCTCAAAAGGATAAACAGTCATTACCCTATTCTTGAAATCATTATAACGTGTATTTGTCACTCTCTTACCTGAACGGAGAAGCATCTTTGATTCTTTGATTCTTTGATTCTTTGATTCTTTGATTCTTTGATTCTTTGATTCTTTGATTCTTTGATTTTGTAAAAAATATTTGAAATTTTTACGATTCAATTTTTTTGGTAAATAAATATTAATTATTCTTGAGAACATCTACCAACTCATTAAGAGTCATAGCCCTACGAATAAGAGAATCTGACCTCACATAAATATCATTTCTACCATACATGATATCATCCATTGTCTTACCATTCTCTGTTGCCCATTGTGCCAGACTATCATAGCCCTTCTTTGCTACATAATCATAATAGCCTTTCTTATTTGGAATGAGATGATGAATCTGTGACTTCAAAGAATCATACTCTTCCTTCTTGGATGTTGTCTGAAGTTCTTGTTCTTGCTTGAAGAAGAAATACTTATCATGAGACTCTTCTGAGTCTTCACTTACAAACATTCTGGGGTTATACTTGCGACAAGCATTCTGAATCGTCTTCTCTACCTTCTCATATACATCTGCGTAGCAAATAATATTCACCATATGATCCAATGTAAGAGAATCTGTGAGAAAATTGTAATTACATACAATAAACTCTGGGCTCTCGTTAAACATATAAAGAATCACACGAATATCTTTCTTCTTCTGAAAAGCATCATGAAATAGTAAATGCGGTTCATTCATGATTGAACTGTGAATTAGATTCTCCTGAATTTGTTCCTTAACAGTCTTATTCTTATAACGATTACAAAGGATTTCGTCATTTACTACAATTGCCCAACAATCAGAACCAATAAACTTAACAAAGTTCTTTTTAAAGAGATTGTATTGCTCAACATCATTTGCAATATATTTATTTGAAGAACTTGCTACAGCAGAAGACTCAATCTTTGGAAGACCGTTTTCAGAGTATTGAGTTGAGTTCATCTTATGTGAATACTAAAAAATATGATTTTTTTGGTTTCAATTTTTTTGTTACGACCAATCTACACAAATATAAGGTTGGTTATCTCTATCCATAAGAGTAATATCAACATCTTCATACATTTCTGTCAAAGTTTGAAGACATGTGTTAATTAGAATAATTAACTCATCTTCTTGTAAAACATCACTGTTATTAATATTGCGTCGCATCATAAGAGCCTTTCCTAATGTAACCCAAGATGTTATATATATATTCATATATGTGTGACCAAATCCAGCAGAAAATCCTATATCACGACGGGTTTCAGTCTTAAAACGCTCAAGTTCGCAATCTCGTAGTGCTTCAATTGCTCTTCTCTCCATTCCTTGTAGATCAGCACGAGTAATACGGGCTGGCATCTTTTCTTTTTCTATACTAAAAATATTGGATTGTAGGATTCAATTTTATTACATTGCTACTACAAAAGCAACAATAACAATAAATACAATACACATAAAGAGGTTCATTTTACTAAAAATGTGGGATTATTGATTTCAATTTTATTATATTTTAGCAAAATTCCTTTGGAACAGATATCTTATATCTCTTTTTAACAGCATCATATCTTACCAAAATAGTAAATGAAGATTCAGTTAATCAATTTTTTGTTTAATCAAAATGCGTATGTACCCACACATCTCCATATGTTAGAAGCATTCTGTCGCATCTGTCTGGATAATAGAATTTCTCAATCAGTTCTTGTTTAATACACTTTGTTCTAGAAACAATTCGCTCTTTACGCTCTTCTTCAGTTTCCACATAATCAGAACGCAACTTTAACCAGCCAAAATAGTCAGTTATTGTTTTTACCACATCGATATTGAGATGTGAAGGAAGATACTTATGTCTAAGAATCTTATTCACTTTATCAATAAACATTGTTCTTACATTTATATTTGATGAAATCAATTCTGGTATATTCATTATGTGAATTATTAGATCATTCACATTTTTAAAGGAAACATGATGGCTAATACTATTTAAGAGTGCCCAAGTCTTATCAAGTTGTTCTTTTTCAACATCTTCTAAAGGATATACAATAGAAGCACGCTTCTTGTATGTGTTATAGATAGGTGATTCTGCCATTATTGTTGGTTGGGTGGATAACTAAAAAAAATGGGGTTTTATGAATCAATTTTTTTAGTATGTGCCACAGCAAGAGGGGTCTGCCTTACAACCACAATCACGAACCATACACTGCCAGCACTCATAGAACTTAGTTGTATCTATAGAGCCACATTTACATATAGTATCACGATAGCAAATTTCACAATGAAGGCTTTCTTTGATTATAGAATAGAGATCAGTATCATCGCTAGATTCTGGATCGCCGAAACCAAACTCAACATCAAGAATTTTTTCTTTCAGAATTTCAAGCGGAATAATATCATATAGAATCCATTTATAATGATCGTCCATATGTTCAAGATAGTAACGGATATAGGTTTTCATTGTGTCAGACCTTCGTTCAGCACGATCAATCTCATCAGTGTCCATCTGGGATTCGATATACGTCAAGAGTCGCTTGTAGTTCTGAAGCATTGTGCTGCTCTGAAACTTAATTGCCTCTGTCATTTTGTGGGGATGCTTTAAAAAATATAGGATTTAAGTTTCAATTTTTTAATATGGCATATGTATATCTGCCCAGATCTCTCCATATTCATTCATCATTCTTTCACATCTGTCAGGATGATAAACAGCCTCAAGAATTTCTTGTCTAACAGCATTTGCTCTAGCGGTAATACGCTCACGTTCAATGCGAACAATTTTATCTTTGGGTGATTCTACGTAATCGTCACGTTGCTTAAGCCAATCGAAATACTGCTCAAGAACTTCCTTAACCTCTTTATCTATGATATTGCTCCTATAAGACATATAATAAGAAGACCTATTATGAAGCATCCATCTCCAGCCTGAGTTTCGGGCAAGAACTGTTGGAATATTTATAACGGTTCTTAAATATTCATTGATTTCTTCAGGTGTGATCTTATGAAGATATATTTCGTGCATAGTCCCAGCAAAGTTATTATTATATGCTAAATTTAAATAAGATGTTTTATCTGTCTCAATATCACCACGTGTAGATAAAATACGGCGTTTGTGATCTTTAAGATTCGTCATCTTTGTTTTTGTTATATAATTAAAAATATGGGATTTCATTAATCAATTTTTTGGTTTTACACAATTACACCAATTATTCTTGCTGTTATTATAATCATTTAACTGGCATTGAGATCTGTGAAGTTGTTTGTGAACAAATGCCAAGCGCTCTTCATCGGATTTCATCTTATCCATATAAGATACATATCCTGAAAATAGAATATAGTCCATACGATTATTCTTACAAAACTCTTTAAAAGAGATATTTCTTGTTTTTACCAAATCAATCCAATCAATAATATACTTCCATCCTTCGACTTTAATAGTATAATAAGGGTCTGTCATTTCTATAGTTTATATGTAGTTAATATTTAAACTATATAATGAAAGTCAAATATCTTGGTAAGAGATTGCTCTAATCGTGTAGGAACTCAATCCATTTTTTACAATCATCACACGCCTTACCATTGTGATGATGTTTTGACTCCGCACGAAGATTTGCCTTCAGACCCTCCAGACCATCCTTTTCATACACTGGTTCCCAACAGTCGCCCATAACATCAGAGCAGTAACCAAGATGATAGCACATATCCTCACAACCAGAGTTCCAGAGATTCTTTATCGCATAATGCTTATTCTTCTCTTTCATCTCACCAATTTTCTTCTGAAGTTCATCAATACACTCATATGCTTTCTCAAGAGTTTCAGGGCGATCTGGATTGATTGGCTTCAACATACTCTTGTGAATTTCTGTCAACTTATTCATCAGAGTGTTCAACTGTGCGTCCTTATTACACCATGTCGCTCTATCCTCTGGCATTCCAGCAAGACGGCTGCTAAGAATATGATCGAGAGTGTCAGAAACCACAAAATTCCAGTTTGCATCCCCATGATCATAAAGAGTACACTTGTGAATTTTAGGTAAATCAGAGATGTAGATCCTTGCAATATCATCTGTGCCAACAATACTCATCATCTCCGCAATGACGTTATCGAAATCATCTTGAGGAGTTACACTACTAGAAATGGTGACAGGAATAAGGTCTGGCATATCCTCGTAGTCCTTAAGATGTATGGTGCAAATGATCTTCCCATTATGCTCTAGACCATTTGCTTTGCAACGGAGGCCTTTGGAGGTCTTTTCAGAACAGCGAGGCATCTGAATAGACTTGAATAGAATACTAAAAATATTGGGTTTTGGGGTTTCAATTTTATTATTTGTTTACGTGTTAAGCGTTAATCACGTTATTGTAGATGTAGATGTTGAGATTCTTGTTTATCTCCCAAGAATTACTAGAAGTCATGGATGCTATCTTATCCAGAAAGTTGTCTAGACGACTATATTCTTCAATGTGTGCTATAATAGCGTTCTCAAATCCATTTCCCTCACCACTCTGATAGAGATAGTTGAAATAGTGAGCGATTGCATCACGAGATGCAAAGTAGAGATTCGTGGTCATCCATTCCTCTTGATCATCTTCATCTTCAACGTGGTCATCTGGGTCGCCATTCTTGCGCATCTGAATCCTCATGATGAAAATCTGTGTAGTCAAAGGACGGCTCACAAGTAAAGGACGCATAGGAGCAGGAGGGCAGACGATCTCACGCTTAAGACGAGGAGGCGTAGACATCTTGTAAGAATACTTATTCTTTTGGGTTTCAGCCGTTTCAATTTTTTTTTGCTTTCCTTCTTGTGAAATGAAAAAAGAGGATTCTTCTCTCTTCTCGTTCTTTTCTTTGTTTTTTCTTTGTTTTTGTCTTTTTTATGTCTTTTTGTGTTTACTCGTCGTCGGAGTCCATCTCAGCGATCATCTTCTTCACGTAGGCGGGCTGTGGGAAGGTCTTGTCAATCTGGTTGGTGTCTTCGTTCCAGCGACCCACGTATACACCGTTGTCCTCATCAATCACGTCGTGGTGATCAGTCTTGGTATACATCTTACCCAAGTGCTTGAACCCTTCGAGTTCATACTTGCGGTTCTCGTCGTCCTCGGGCTCCTTCGCTTTCTTAGGGCGACCAGCCTTCTTGGGAGTCTCCTTGGGAGTCTCCTCAACGACCTTCTTGGGGCGACCTGGCGACTTCTTGGCCTTCTCCTCAACGACCTTCTTGACCTCCTCAACGACCTTCTTGACAGGCTCAGGCTCATCGTCAGAGTCAGAGACGCAGTCCTCAGCGTCAGAGACCGGCAGAGCCTTCTTCTTGGGCTCGGCCACGCTAGACGCAGCAGAGGTCTTCTTGCTGTTCTTGCCGGCGATCTCCTGCTTCGACTTCTCGGGCTTCTGCCAGTTCTCACGCTCTTCCAGGATGTCCTCGTTAGACCAAGACTCGTAGTCGCCGTTCTTGGCCTTGAGAGCAGAGCAGAACTGGGTGATCTCCGTGGGGATAGAGAAGCCCATGTCCATCTCTACCATGAGAGCACGGACACGCTTGAGGAAGACGTGCCACGCCTTAATGCCCTCGTTGAGGGCCCTCTTGGGCTTCTCGTCGTTGTCGCTCTCAGTGCTCTTGTCAGCCTTCTTGCTCTTCTCAGCCTTCTTGCTCTTGTCAGTCTTCTTGAGCGTGGCAGCCTGGAGCTTGTCCAGGAGGGCATCTCGGGCCTCAAGCTTCTGCTTGAGCTCGTTCAGCATTGCGAGAACACTAGTCATCTCAGACATCTTTACGCTTTACGCTTAAGAGTGTATTATGGATGGATGAATACCTGGCTCTTTGGCCGAAACTCCTTTCAATTTTTTTTTTAAATTGAAACAGAGCGTATAATTTAGACCTCTTATAGGTGCTCTTATGGTCCTCTGTTTCAATTTATTTAAAAAATTGAATGGCGCCTACAGACGCTCTTATAGTGCTCTTATCCCTCTTTTATGCCCTCTTTCAATTTAAAAAAAAAATTGAAAGCAGAAAGGCCCAAAAGAGGAGGTTGTGAGATAGCGAAAAGATCTCATACTGGTGCTCTAAACAAGCCCCTTTAGCCGAGTAGTTGAGGACCTCCCATCAACCCTGAAGTCTGTGAAAACAGACGGACCTGCGTTGGGTGTAACTACATAGGCAAAATGTCTTGCTCTACCTGCGACGACTATGGCGTGTGCTCTGGCATCCCCTGCCCTGACCATCCGCTTATGGACATGCTGATCAAGGATCTGGATGACGCCATTGAGAGAGGCCTCTGCTGGGGAGACATGATGCTGCAAGAAGAGGTGATAACTCTCGCCAACGAGAGCAACCCTGCCAAGGAGATGCGCCTCAAGAAGATGACTGCGGAGGAGCGCAAGCGTCTTGATGGCCTGAAGACCTACATCGTGGGCAAGTGCAAGATGCGCAGCTGTGAGAACGGTCATCTCAAGCAGAAGCTCTCAAAGCCCTGCGAGAACGTGGCGGAGCCAGATGTGAAGCTCCCTGACGGCTCCATCTACCCTGGTGGGTGCTGGGCTCACAAGGAGGGTGTCTGCCCGTTCATGCACCCTGGCGAGGAGAAGATCTACATCTTCGCAGACCATAGGCCCATCCGTCTGGTGAACGGGAAGGTGCCAGCGAGCACAATCAACGCCACCTACTACTCTCCCAAGGCTCATCTCCCTCGTCAGATGGAGAAGACGAAGATATCTCAGCTAACGGATAACAGCGCTTGGTGAAAGACAAAAAACAAAGAAAAAAGAAAAGAGAGACAACCTCTTTTTTCATTCCCTCTTTTTCAATAAAATTGACCGTGCTCGGCTCGGAATATGTGGTATTCTCAAAATGAACAAATACGATATATTTAGTGTTTCAATCAGTATCCAAGATGAGGATTGGTATATTACAGACCCTGAAGATCTTGAAAAAGGTTGGTCTTGTAAAACGGTTCACTTCTCGGATCGTGGAGCAATGATTCGTTACTTCATCAGTGGATTTGAAGGAACATCTGACAGTTATCGCAATGAGATCTCGTTTGAACTCAGAGAACAAGCACTTGGTAAGTATCTTGTTCCAATGACACCAGATAGAGCTGCTATTCTTCGTAAAAAACAAGATGAGTTTATAAAAGCCATTACAGATCTAGAGTTTAACAAGTCGTATGATCTCTGTAGTAGCATCTACATTGTTCTCTTACCATTGACGGTCTATTATTAAAAAATGAAACTCAAAAATCTAATTAATTCCAAAAAAATTGAATCGTTTTTTTTGCCAAGGTGAAAGTATTCACCCAAAGTTCTAAAGTCTTCAACGTCTTTAACATTTGTGATGGCTCTCTTTGATGATTCACTCGTGAAGGAACTTGCTGAGAAGTGGAAGGTCGTTGACAAGAAGGATCACGTGAAGACTACCAGCTACTTCAAGAAGTATGAGGACAGCTTCATCGAGGAGGTCATGGCACATGTGATGGGTAAGCCAGAAGGTCGCTCCGAGACACGTAAGGACTTCATGATGAAGAATCTGAGGTTCCAGTGCACGAACCATGCGGAAGAGATTATCCTCCCTCTCTTCAGCTTCAAGTGCACCAACTTTGGCGACAACAAGACCAAGACGATGAATGGTAAGTTGAAGTTCAAGGGAGAGGAGACCTACCGTGATGCGGCTATCCGTCTGGGCTACCACAAGCTCTGCAAACCGATTCCCTACGTCAAGGAGGAGGAGAAAGAGGAAGAAGAAGAGGATGAGCGCCCCGCTCCCTTCAACTACGTCTATGACTTCACGGATGTGCGCTACAGGATTGCGGAGAAGTTTGGCACCAACTTCACCGTCTTCAAGAAGTGGCGCCCCACGGACAACTCTGAGGAAGACTTTGGTAAGCCTTACATCAAGACTTGGCAGGTGACTCTCTTCCTGAAGTTCCACCCTGATGGGATTGATGACGAGGACTGGTTGGCCAAGAAGCCTGTGGTGAAGTAGATGGTTTCCTCCTAAAGACAAAAAACAAAGAGAAGACGAAAGTGAAATGCTTTTTTAATTTTCTCTTTCTTCCGTTCCTACCCATTGAATCGTAAGAGGTTCATATTCACGAAACGGTCTGGCGTTTTTGGTAGATTGTTCTAACATAATTAGTATCTCCAAAGCCTTCTTTCTCCGTTCCAAAGCAGAACCTTTTTGACTTTTACTAAGATTCTTCCATTTCCATTCAAATTGTAAAGCATCTCGTTCTTCAGGAAATGTTCCAACCAAACAAACTCTTTTCCACACAGAACCTTTTGTTGCTTTTGCTCCACCACTTATTTCACCATTGTGTTGTCTTAATCTTCTATCTGGATCTAAAGTAGCACCAACATAAGATTTTTTATCTGACTCTAATAAATAACAATACCACAAAGACATCCTATATAAAGTATAGAATAATTTTTTATATAGAATGAAAGTTCAATGTCTTAAATGTATGATCATTCTTGAATTAATAAAACAGAATCAAAAACTGACTTGTGCCTGTAAGAATCTTACAATTGAAAATAGAACAGATGAATATGAAACAATTCATTGTTTAACGTTTTCTTTTAAACAAATTTTTTCATAAAATTGATAAATGAATGAACCTTATTCTTTTATAAAAATGCATCCTGCTTTAAAAGTGACAAGATATAATAAAGGGTATAATAAAGAAATACTATCTGTTATAAAAGTTGTGAAAGAATCTACATATAATGACCAAGAGATACAAATTTATGTAGATAATGAAAAAGTTATAACAACGCCTTTACCTTCACCAAAGGTTAAAAAGGATTAAAGAATAGAATTAGATGGAATATAAAAGACCTGGAGGAGATATAACAACACTTTTAGATTTAACAAATCGTGATGCTCAAGAAAATGATTTATTTCCTCTAGATACAAATGTAACTTGGTTTACAAGAAATCAAAATAGACGTAACATTCCTTTTGTTCCTACGATACAAGATTTTTCATTTCGTGGTCCAGCGTCTTACGGACAACGATTTACATTTGATATAGGTTCATTGCCTTGTGGTGATCTTATTTTTGGAGCAGGGATTCAAGTGAATTTAAATCATTGGTTAGATTTAACGACTCTCACAAAGATTGATGGTCTTAATTACACATATAGTAATGTGGATACTGCTTGGTTTTTTGCGAATTCATTAGGTTCTACATTAATTGAAAAAGCAGAATTAGAAATTGACGGAGTTACTATTGAAGAGATTGATGGAGACTTTATTTATCTTTATTCTTCTTTGGTGAATGATTTGAATTGTCAATTTGGTTTTGCCAGTGATTCATTGGCTTCTATATCTATACCTGATTTATTATCCTGGAATCCAAAGAGAAACTTTCCAATAGAAGATGGTTCTCTTTTTTGTTTATTACCATTCTTTTTTATGCGCACAAAGTTAAAAGAGTCTTTGCCAATGATTGCGATTAAAGAAGGTTCTGCTAGAATACATATTACATTTAGACCTTTTAAAGATGTTGTGAGACAAAGAAGAGGATATCGTGATTCTTGTGATTCTGTTCCTTTAGGTGAAACAATTGTATTTAATCAAGCAAGTGTAGAAGTAACAAGAGTTGTTCCAGATTTTAAACAAGTAAAATTAGTTACATATGGTGCTTATCTTGATGGAATAGATAGAACAAAAATGTTAAGAGAGCCTTTTGAACATTTATTTAGAGAAGTTCAGACGTTTACATTTGACGAACCATTAAAATATTTAGTTTCTAAAAATTCTACTGATTCTGTGAATATTCAATTACCATTAGAAGCAAATCATCCTTTAGAAGAGATTCTATGGTTTGTCCGATTAAAAGATGTATCCTTAAATAATGAATGGACAAACTTTAGTGCTACGTTAGAAAAGGATTATGATCCTACATTTAATCCATTAAAACCTTTATTGGTTTCTGCGAAGTTACAAGCAAATGGTATAACTCTTTGTGATGCTCCAGAAAATTATTACAGAAGTTTAATATCTTCTCATCATAAAGGTGGTATTATTAGTTATAATAAATATATATACGGATATCCATTTGCGAGAACACCTGGAGAGCATCAACCGTCAGGTTCTTTGAATGCTTCTAGGTTAAATAGTTTAAGATTAGTATTAGAAGTGGAGGCACCAAAAGGATCTCAATGGGAAGTAAAAGTATTTTGTATTGGAATGAATTGGCTTCGTTTTGAAAATGGCGTGTGTAATAAACTGTTTGAAGATTAAATTCATATAAGATAGGATGAGTTTTGAATCACTCAGTTTATTAAGACAAAAATATTGTTGTTCAATGAACTTTGGTATAGCAATGGATTCTGGTAGATTAAGGAATGTAGACTTTATGAAAATTGTTCCCTATGTATTTGATTCTATTACTTGTGAAAACAATATGAAACCTAATAACATGTCAGGAAATACTGAATCGTCAGCATATAATTACTCAAATGCGGATGCTATTGTTAACTATGCTAAATATCATAATATGATAGTTCTAGGTCATGTATTATGGTATGATCCTTATAATAATCCTAAATATATAAATCCTAGAGAAGTATCAAAATCTGTTATATCATCTGTTACACCAACACAAATAAGAAACATTGTAGAAAAACATATTAGAGGTGTTATATCACATTTTGAAGATATAGCACCAAATACGGTTTATGCTTGGCATGTTATAAATGAATCATTCTGGGATGATGGAAGAATACAAACAGATCAGATCATTCAACAAAAACTAGGGGATGATTATTTTCGTTATATACATCAATATGCTAAAAATATTATTAGTGCTAATACTCCTAGTAATCCACATGGAATAAATAAACCACAAATCAAATTATTTTATAATGATTGGATAAATATGGATAACGACCTAATATTTAATAGATTAAAAGATTTAAAAAATCGTGGATTATTAGATGGTGTTGGATTTCAATGTCATTCAACTGATTTAGTTATTTTAGAACGTATGACAAAAAGATATATTGAAGAAGGGTTTGAAGTTCATTATACAGAAATAGATTTTGCGTCACTTCTTATGAATATAACAGATTGGTATAGAGGGGTTATAAGGATTGCTCTAAAATATGGTGTAACAAATTTTACAGTTTGGGGATTAACAGATAATTTATCATGGGTATATAACAAAAATCATCGTGGTACACTTTATACAAGTTTAAAGCCTCCACAACCTTCACCCAGATATCCTTTATTATTTGATTCTGATTATCGACCAAAACCTTGTTATAATGCTTTAATTGAAGAATTAAAAGCATTTGGTAATCAAGTATATGATATATTTATTATTTTAGGGCAATCGAATTCATGTGGAAGAGGTAGAACAGAATATACATTTGATAATCGAGTAGGAGGTGGAACATATAATATGAGAACAAAGACATTCTATAATGATGATTTTAATAATAAATTTAATGAAAATATAAGACAATTTTCATATGATAATCGTATAGTTCCTGCTTTTGAAAGACTTGACCATTTAGAAAGTGTTGGTCTAAGAAATACATATGGATTTGGTCTAAGTTTTGCTCGTCAATATATTAAAGAAGGAAAACTTACTGCTGGAAGAAAAATATTATTAATTGGTTGTGGTTGGAGTGGAACTGGATTTTTAAATACAACAGTTGGATCAAATACTTGGAAAATGACAGTGACAAATAATTTATATGAACGAGCATTAAAGCGTATTAAATTAGCACAATCAGCAATTGGTTCTGCTTCTTCTGTAAAGGCTATTTTATGGCATCAAGGAGAAGCAGATGCTGATTATATACATCGAGAGTCAAAGGAAACACCCACAACTCCACCCAGAAGTCCTTCAGAAATTACAACTTTATATATTTCTTATAAAACACAAGTTGCTACAATGTTAAATACATTACGAAGCAATGTAGGGTCAACAACTATACCAATATTAATGGGTGGATTATGTCCGAGTGGATATCATAATGAAAAAGTATGGACCGATAATCTTCAATCATTTAATATGACTGATGCGAATTATAAAAAGGTTGATCCTACAAAAGGACTTCATTCATATTATGAAGAGATGAATACAAAAATAGATGAGGTTACAAAAAATCCTGCAAATACTAGGTTTTATTTTGTGCCTTCTGTTCCAATTCCATCAGTTCCCGATTTTAATCATTATTTAAAAGGTGATCGTTCTACAGGTATTGTTCATTTCAATAAATCTAGTGAAATAGAGTTAGGTAAAAGATATTTTTATGTTTTTAATAATAATAGAATAAGTTTGACTTAAATCTTCTTATAAACATATACCTTTGATTCATCTGACCAACTCATTGGTAACGTAATATAATTGACTTGTTCAAATTTATCTGAATTTAATGCTTTTGAACATACGATTACAGCACCAGCATTTAATTCTCTTTCTAACTTTTCAGTTAACTTCTGTTTTACATCTTCTGTAAAACATAAGTTAGAAATAAAGAGCCAACATGCTTTCCCATAATGAATAGAATCATCCAAGAATGATAAACATAGAAATTCAATTCTTTGTTTCAATGATGAATCACGAACACGTTGTAAAGCAGTATTTGCTTGTTGAACACGTTCTGAAACAACTTCAATACCGATACCTTTTAAAGATGAATTTAGAGCCGTTAATCCTAAAACAACTTTTCCAACACCAGAACCAAGATCATAAAAATTTCTATAAGAACCAATAATATTTGATAGTGGAGCATATCTTGAGAATACTTCATAGAGGATAGGAAGACTTTCGTCTTTTAATTCACCATATGTAATGTTATGTTCTCCATCTGAATGCCCTAACCCAAATCCGGACAATCCATTATATAGTTTGTTAAACTTCAGCGTTTTCTTCCTTGAAATACGAACTTTACGAGTTGACATACTAATATGTTTTCCAAAAAAAATACGATAAAAAATACTTATAGGAAGATTTATTTATTCTAGTTAGATATTCTAGTTAGATGGCTGCTTCCTTACTCCGTGTTCTAAATTCCGGAGTTCAAGATAGTAGATTATTATGCACAAAAGGAGAACCTGATATTCGTCTATTTACAAAAGTCTTTGTGAAAGCGGGAAGATTCACTACACAATGGGTTCGTTTAGATTTTGATACAAGTCCCTCATTCGGTAACTCTGCGACAATTACATTGCCTAGGAAAGGACATCTCATTAGTCGTTTACATTTGGTAACAACGATGCCAGATATTTATACTAGTCAAAAGGTAGCACGTTCTAACGTAAATTTTGTTGGACCATCATTCGGTTGGACGAATAGTTTAGGACACGCTTTATTAAATGAAGCAATCATAGAAATCGGTGGTGCTACTGTTGAAAGTCTAAATGGAAGACTTTTAGAAGTTATGGATGAGTTTTATAATCCTTTGGAAAAACAAATATCTATGAATAAACTTATACAAAGAAAAGATAATGGATTTACTTATCAATCGTTTGGTTACAATGAATCCAATACTCGTGTTGTAACACCATTACCTTTTTGGTTTAGTTGTGGAGATAGTGCTTTGGCTTTACCAATTGACGCAATTCAAGCAGATCAAATTAAGTTAACAGTAAAATTTAATACTATTAATAGTCTTTATGTTTCTGATTCTTATAATACTTTTAGTCAAACCAATCCTTTAGCAGGTGAAGCATATTTTTCTCTATCCAATGCAGTATTTTACCAATCAAATCCTTCAGGTTCTAATGTAACAGGTTTACCCAGTAATCCAGTAAGTCAAATATCTGAAATAAAAATGAGTAATCTGAATATGGTAAATAGTTATATTTTAGCAGAATATATTTATTTGGATAAGCCTGAAGCAAATAAATTTCGTCTATCTGATATTCGTGTTCCTATAACACAACATTATTCGTTTGACCCAGTGGATTCTCAAAATATGAATCAAGTTCGTTATAAATTTAATGTGCCGAATCCCACAAGAAATTTATTCTTTTATTTAAATCATCGTGATGCTCCTAGATACAACGCACCGTTTTTAGCAACAAGAGATTTAAGTGGATCTGGAACATCAGTTCCTTGGTGGCCTGATGCTTCTGGATTAAATACTCAATGGCTAAGTAATATTCGTTCTGGATTCTCAACAAGAGATTCTGAACCAATTAAATCCATTACTTTAACATATGAAGGAAAATTAGTTCGTTATACTACAGATAGTCCTTCCTTATTTCGAAGTATTTTACCATCTTTTGAAATGAGAAAATCTCCTTGGGTAAATCGTTATTATTATACATTAGCATTTGGCTTACAACACGGTCATATAGCACCTTCTTTACCGTCTGGCGAAGCGAATTTAGATAAAATGATAAATATTGAACTTAATTTACAATTACACGCAAATACAGGTTCATTAGATAAAAACAATGTAAATAGATTTAATTTATATTTATTTGCTGAAACCTATAATTTATTACGAATTTACGGTGGTAGAGCGGGTCTCTTATTTGCATATTAATTTTCTAAATTTATTTAATCCCTCTTCTGCCCAATAATATCTATCACAACATTTTCGTGAGTTTTATCTGTTCTACTTGATTCTAATGATTCTAAAGAAGAAACAGAAATAGGAACTGGAACAGTTAAATGAAATTCATTCATAACATCACTAAATTCACCTAACTTCTTACGAACTTCTCCCATAAAATTTTTCTTCTTTTCTTTTTCTAATTCTTCTAATCTTTTTCTTTCTTCTTCTTTTATTTTGTCATTTTCATAACGAAGTTGTTCTTCTATATTTTTTAAACGAGTATCTACGCTACTATTAATCATCTTATTCAAATCTGGAAGAATTTCATCACGTAAAACCTTTTTCTTATGTTTCAAATTTAAAGCAACTTCTGCTGTCATCAGTGCCATACGTGTTTTAGAATTATTAAATATAGGTGTGTGTTCTAAACCATTACAGATATCTGGTTTTTTTAGATCTGTAATTTTATCAAATTCTCTCTCAAATTGTTTAATAATATTATCGGGAATTTGAGGAGATTGTTCTATTAATCTATCTAAATCTTGTTTACAAAAGTTAATAAAGTCTAAAGAATCCATACGATCATTTGGTTTTTGTGCTAATTCTGCTGTAATCATACGATTAAATTTACCCCATGAAACAGCAGCAACTCTATGTGCTTCTGAATTCTGAGCAAAACGAAAATAATTACCAAGTGTTGTCATAATAGCAGTTAGTAATGATACTAAACCAATAGAGATTTGACCATATTTTTGAGCTTGTAAATCATCTCCAACTAAACCAGTTAATCCAACCGAAGCACTTCCTGTAATAGTAGAAAAGATAATCACAGGAATTGTTATCCAATTATTTGAAAATGATAATTGTTTTTCTGTTCTATCGTGTAACCATCTGTAACACGCAGCATAATCTGACCACTTTGCTAACAAAACTTCTTGTTCTTCTGACCAACCATTTTGAAACTTCTTTTTATTTCCTGATAAATCTCTTGGCGTATTTGTTCCAGATTGATTTGGAGTTGTCATTCTATTTATATTCTATTTTTTGTAACCATTGCTCCATAATTTTTAATTGTGGAGTTGGTTCTAATTCACGAGAACGTTTAATACATAGTTCGCTAATTTTTTTATAATAATTTTGATCTGTTTTTAACTTTCGAATAGTCTCTACCCACCCCTTAATATCTGTATAAGATACATAAATACCACAATAATCTAATGCTTCTCGTAGTCCTTCTGTTGGATTCGCAATAACTGGTATTCCAGAACTTATTGCTTCAATCGCTACTCTCCCCCAAGTTTCTTGTTGTGAAGGCATAAGAATAATATCAGTTTGTTCATATATACTTTCAATATTTGGTGTAGATGGTAAATAAGTAATATTCTTTATAGTTTTATCTTTTATTTGAGAATTATAAGCACCTTCTACACCCAAGAATTCTATATCTGGCATTAATTTAGCAATCTCTATTAATATGCGACCACCTTTATTCGCATTACAATTAATCAATGTTACATATTTACGATTTGTTTCAACCTGATAATCTTTCCAATAAACAGGAGGAAATACAACACAATTGTCAAATCCCATAGGAGTATATAATTTTTTAATCCAGAAACTATTATAAATTAAATGGATATTCTCTTTTGAATATATCTTTTTAAATACTTCTAAATATGGTTTTTGTATTTCATCATGAACAATTATAATAATTGGTTTCTTTGCGATATCCGCTGTTTTTACTGCCATAAGTGAAAAATGAAAATGTGTTCCTATAAACTTTGATTTTTGTATTACATTTTGTATTTGTTTCCTATCATTAAATGTATATATATTTACACCTTCATAATGTTTAATAGGAAATGTAGGAACAATAACATTTACCGTATACCCTTCTTTTATTAAATAGATATTTATTGCGTGAATCATCCATTCTCCTCCAGCATTCAGAATAGGAACATAATTATGAATAATCCATGTAATTGATTTATCATTCACTTTTCTTGATTCATCTTGTTTATAATCATATGGTATTATTGGTTCATTTAATATAATATTATTATATTTTAATACAAATGATGTTGTTACAAGAATACCTATAATAAGTAATAATATAAATAAAGATTTATATTTGAATATCATATTCAGCCTATTAAATCCGTTTATTTTTTATAATTTTTTTCTTATTTTTACAACCCATTTCATATATTTTTGAGGCAGCTTCTAAAGTAAATTCTTTTACATTTAATTCATTCGGAATTGATACAAATATAGGTTTCTTTAATCCTTTCTTTATCATATATTTTCCAAAAGGACCAAGTCTAAATTCATAATCACCAATGCTGTGAAGAAGCGCTTCTGTTTTTACGTTTAACTTTTTCATCAATGTTTCAACTGTATCATCTTCCTCGTATTTAATATTTTTACCATTGTATTGTATGTAGTAGCCATATGGTCCTTTCTTTTTTATCAATGGTTTATCTTCATAATATCCAATAATATCATCCTCAACATTTGTTTCTTTTGTTTCTTTTGTTTCTTCTTTAACTTTTACTTTTACTTCAGCATATTTATCTTTATAAGAATCCCAAGTATCTGAACAAACTTTTTTCCAAGGTATAGAACCATTTTCAACATCATCTAACTGTATTTCCATTTGTTTCGTAAATTCATAATCAAATAGATTTGAAAATTCTCTTACACAAAAGGAGCATACTTCTTTACCTAATAAAGTAGGAATCAATTTCTTTTTATCTTCTTTACCTTCCTTTTTATCTTCTATACGCTTACAAGGCCATACATTCGGTTCAATAGTAACTTTTACAATAGTAATAGGTTTTAACTTAACATTCTCTATCTTTACATAACCTTTCTCAAGAATAGAAGCAACCAATGAAGCAAAAGTAGATGGACGACCAATTCTTTTCTTTTCTAATTCACGAACCAATGTTGCTTCATTATATCTTGCTGGTGAAGAAGTAATTTTCTGTTCTCCAGATATTGATAACCATTGAATCTTTTTACCAACTGTTAGTGTGTCAGATGTTTTCCACTCTTGTTCTTGTTCTTCTTCTTTTTCATCTAAATCTGTTTCACTTTGTCCCACAATCTTCCATCCTTGAAATGTAATACGTTTCCACACTCCTTCAAAGATAAACTCATTCGGATCTTTATCTATTGTCCATTGAACACGTCTTTCATCTCCTTTTGCTTCTGACATAATACTTTGAATAGCCCGTTTATAAATTAAATTATAAATTTTAATATCAAAAGGTCCAAAATCACCACCAATAACTTCTGTTGTAAATTTAGTTGGTCTTATACATTCGTGCGCACCCAAAGTAGATAGTTGTGGTTTAATACTTTTATTTATATACTCAGAACCATATTTTCGTTCCACTTGTTTTCTTGCTTCAACCTTTGCTTCTTCAGACATAATTTTAGAATCTGTTCTCATATATGTGATTAAACCGGCTTCATATAACTTCTGCGCTGAACTCATTGTTGATTTAGGATTTAAACCATACAAAGCAGATGCTTCTTGTTGTAAAGAAGATGTAATAAGAGGTTGTGGAGGTTGAAAACTTGTTGCTTTATTGAATACATTTGTAATTATTGCTTCCAATAAATTATGGATATTTTGTAAATAATTTACCGCATCTTCTTCTGATTCTAAAATATCTAGCATATTTCCTGAAAATATATTTTTATTATGAGACCAAGTTCCTTTTATAATAAAAGAGGATGTATTTACATAATCTTTTATTTCATTTTCTCTATCAACAATAATTCTTAAAGCAGGTGTTTGACATCTTCCAGCACTAAGACCTTTAGAAATAGACCATAATAATGGAGATATAGTAAAACCAATTAGTAAATCTAGAACCGCTCTTCCTTGTTGAGCAAATACTCGTTCCATATTGATTATTCTAGGAGTCTTTACTGCTTTTAATATTGCTTCTTTTGTAATTTCGTGAAAGACAATTCTTGGATTTGTTTTCACATCTAATTTAAGTGCTAAAGCAACAGAATATGAAATCATCTCTCCTTCTCTATCATCATCACTTGCTAAATACACTTTTGTTGCTTCTTTTCCTGCTGCTCTTAGAGAAGCAATTGTTTTTGATTTATCGCTCATAAATTCAAATTCTGGTTCAAAACCCTTTTCAATATGTAACGCTTTTATATCTTCTACAAGTTTTCTTATATGTCCCATAGAAGCCAAAACTTTCCATCCCGTCCCTAGAAATCCTTGGATTTTAGAAGTCTTCGCAGGGCTTTCAACTATTACAAGATTCATTCTTACTTATAATATTTATAATATTTTCAATCATTTTTACGGAAAATTTGTTATTACCTAAAACAAAAGATTCTATATAGTAGTAGTAAATGAATAATCGTTGTGAAATTTTAGATGATAATGAAATAGAGCTACAAGAAAAAAATAGGTCTATCTTTAATTTTCGTAGATTTGATGCTTCTGACTTAGAAAAACGTTCTTCGCCATTTGATAAATTAGAAAAGAAAGAATTTCCTTTTTTGTTTCAAAAAAAACCAAAAAGATTCACAGAGGATAAAATGATTTCATTGGATGAACTGAGTTCTAAATTAGAATCTATAAGATTTCTTAATAATAAAAATGAATATAAATCCTTAACACCTCCATGGAACCCATTTCTATACAATGATGATTTAAAAGTAACTTGTGAAATAGAAGAAGAAGAAAAAGAAAAAGAAAAGAAACAAGAAGAAACAGATGGAACGAAATGATATTGCATATTTAATCAATAGTGTTGCTAAATATTATTATCTTTTAGATTTACATATTGGTTTATTACATCGTTACGCTTATGAAATAAAATGGCCTATATATTTTGCTACAGAAGAACCAGAAAATCCAATATGTAGAATGTTAAAAGAAAAATATAATATTCATATACTTGTTTTGGAAAAAGAAAACTCTTCATTTTTATCTTCTAGAAAACGGGCTTTAGAACTTCTACCAAGTGATATCAAATATGTTTTTCCAATGCAAGAAGATTTTTTATTAGAACGTTACATTGATAGAAAATCAATTGAAGAATCCATTGATATTTTAGAGAAAGATGATAAAGTTTTCTGTATCCGTTATATGCCATGCCCTGGACCTCATAAAGATAATTTGAATTATAATTGTAAATGGAGGCACATAACAAAAAAAGATACATATCGTTTCTGTTTTCAAGCATCGCTTTGGAAACGAGAAGAATGTTATATATGGTATAATGCTATTTGTAATGAAGTTATGAAAAGAGGTATTATAAGTAAAGAAAAACAAAAAGAATTAGAAGTGAATATGAATATAGCAGAAAATAGTGTAGGTCAAGAATTATTTAGTTCTTTATTTAATAATAAAACAATAATTGGATATATAAGACATCATAAAGAACCTAACGCAGTTTATATGAGTCCGTGGCCTTATAGACCTACCGCTGTTATTAAAGGTGTTCTACAACCATTTGCTATAGAACTTGCTATTCGTGAGGGCTATCATATAAGTATCTAAAGATATCGCACTAATAAGAATGTAAGGATGGAAGGTGTCAAAGGCTCTGACATTTACACTCATGATCAAGTTGATTCTAGGGTGGTTCTTTCAACACTTCTTGTTAGAGGTTGTAACCAAATAACAATTGAAAACAAATTTAACAAAGTTGTAAAGGATGGTCATCTAATAGATGCGATTTTAATCGCTTTTATGACACGAAATATTCGTGGTGGTAAGGGTGAGCGAGATTTATTTTTTTATATGTATTTAAGATTATTTTACTCTAATAAAGACTTAGCATCATTTTTACTGGAACTCATTCCTCATTATGGTTCATGGCGAGACATCTTTGATTTATTAAAATATCAACCTTTGTTTAAAGAATCTATTATAGATCTTGTGAAGAAACAGTTTGAAAAGGATGAGAAGAATATGGCAGAAGGAAAGCCTGTATCATTGTTAGCAAAATGGATTCCTCGTGAGCGGAATCAGTATGGAAAAGAGTTTGCTTATGCTTTGAGCACAAAGTCTCCTGTTCAAGCAAGATATCCTGACTCACGTAAGCGTATTTCAAGTCTTAACAAGTATCTTAATACAACGGAGATTGCGATGTGCGGTAATACTTGGGATAAGATTGTTCCTTCTTCTGTGCCAGGTCGTTGTATGAAACTTCATACAAAAGCCTTTTTGAATTTGAAGTTAGAAGGTAACGAGTTACGCAAACCTGATGATGAGATTCGTAAGAAGTGTCGTGAGAATTTTCAAGACTACTATGCTTCCACTGCTTCTCATAAACTTCTAGCAAAGGGTAGCGATACTTTGTATCCTCACGAGATTGTAAATAAGGTGGAGGAAAGTTTTTCTTCTTCATCTACGAATCAAGATGAACGCAATATGTTAATTGGTGTTTGGGATGCTTTTGTTAGGAAAGCAAAGGAGCAGGGTGGTCTAGGTAGATCCATCGCAATGTGTGACTTCAGTGGTTCTATGAATGGATTACCTCTTGAAGTATCTAGAGCACTTGGTCTTCTAATCTCAGAAGTAACAATAGATGCTTTTAAAAACACACTGCTAACATTTGATTCAAATCCTAAACTTGTTAAAATACCAGAATATTGTGACATTTTCCAAAAGGTTCAATGGTTAAAAGAAAATAGCAATTATGGTCAAGGATTGAGCACTGACTTTCAGAAGGCGATGGAACTTATTCTAGAAAACTTACTGAAAGAACGTGTTCCTGTAGGAGAGGAACCTGAAAACCTTATTGTTTTAACAGATATGGGATTTGATGCTGCGTGTGGTTCTAACCAACAAAGTTCTTACACTGGTAACTCTTATAAATACAATGTGAAAACTCAGCCTTGGCAAACACATATTGAGATGATTCGTGAAAATTTTAAAACTCTTGGTGAAACAATGTGGGGCGAAGGCAAAGGTTATAAAGTGCCTCGCATTGTAATTTGGAACCTCTCAAATCATTGTCAGGACATACATTCTAAATCAAGTGAAGAAGGTGTTGTAATGCTTTCTGGTTGGTCTCCAACACTTTTTAAAGTATTGATGGCAAAAGGTCTGGAGATTCAAACACCTCTCACTGCTTTACGATATTTATTGGATGACCCTATGTATGATTTAGTTCGTGAAAAGATTTCTCTTTATCTAAAGGATGGAAATCTACTTAAGGAATAAGAAACTTATATATTTGTGGAGGAGAAAGGCTTCAAACAGCAATCAAAAAAATAATTTATTAAAAAGAAGCCTGTATAATTCGTTTCTAGATTGAAACACCCAGCAATAAATAAATAAAATAAATAAAATAAATAATTTTAAGGAATTATAAGAAGAATAGTTTCTAGATTGAAACAGGCAGCAATACAAATGTAAAAATAATGATAAGACAATCTAGAGTATAATATAACCATCTAGAGTTATCAATCGTTTTTTTTCTTATACAATAGTATTGTATATGAAAAAGAATTTTATGATGGTGTATTCGTAATTGTTAAATACAAAGGATTTGTTCCCAAAATATTTACAGATCTTGTTTCAAATCCAGATCTATTGCTAACATTTGAACCTAAGATAGAATCACCAACTTTAAAAGCCATAGCATCAATAACATAATGGTCTAAAAAGATACTTTTATTTGACAATGATAAAAGAGTTTGAGTATTTAATTCTAATTTCATTGGTTGATTGTAAGTATTGGATGTTAAACGAGTATTTGTTGATATTCCATAAGGATATAGACTATTGATTGCCATATATTGTTCTTGACCGTTCATAGATTTAATACTATTTGTATTATCATAATACTGAAGATTTGTTGAAAAAAGCATATTTGTTCTTACTGCAAGATTTGATGAGTCAGGAAATAGAGTAACACTGGATATACTGGATGGAGCAACAACTGTGGGAAATTGAAAGGAAGGAGTATAATCTAAAAAGGCTCGTGTGGAACCATTTGGATTCATATAGGGTATAAAATTTGATAGACTCAATTGAACTGAACTAAAAATAGTTGTTCCTGTAACAGATAATGTTGGAACAGTAGATGTCGTTGACATAAGTCTAGAACCAGATAGACCAGTATATTGTATAGTAGATGTAAAAGAAGGATATGTTGTTATATTCATAAAGATAACATTTGAGGTAGATGTTGATAAAGTTAAATCTTTATAAATGGATGATAATGTTAAAGTAGTATTTATAAGACTTGATGAAATTGTTGCTTGACCGGGCACAGAAATCTTATCAAATGAATTACCAATAATAGAACTAATAGATGAAAAAGCAGTTTGTCCATTTCCTAAAGCGTATAAAACGAAGGAGGAAGGAATATTTTGATTTAGTGTATTCTTGAAATTCAATGCCTTTAGTGAAAGTAAATCTAATTCTAATGTCTTTTTTGCAGAAGCCATTTAGTATCTATTTAGTTTGTAAGATTTTGAATAGTTAAATAATACGATGTTGTAGAATCAAAGAATAAATTAACATTTTGATTACTAAATGTATTAGGAGCAGTATCACCCGCACTAACAATTCGATGAACTAATACATATGGTTGAACATAATTTGAATTAATTACATTACCAGAAATATTTAAACGCATAGAAGGAGAAAACATATTTGATGCATTATTATTTATTCCGTATAACCAAGTTTGATGAATTGGATTAAAAATAGGTGAACCACCATATTGTAAGAAAGATGAAACAGTAAATGTTCTAGATACTCCGTTTGAATTTATATTTGGAAATAAAATATTAGGATATATATCAAGTGTTAACTTTGTTCTATTGTTAATAAATGATGAAAACGAATCTAATTGTGTGTTGAGTGTAGAAATGTAAAAATCATTCGTTACAGTTGTTGATAAAAGAGCATTTAATGAACCATTATTACCCTTATATGTGATGGATGAATTAAAAATGCTACTAAAAAAGAAAGGAGAATTCATTGAACTTATGCTTACAACATTATTATTACCATTGATAGATAATGTATTTGCGGTATTAAAGAACACATTTAGACGTTGTCCAACTGTGGTGCTTAACGTAGCAATACTCACATATCCTATACTCCCTAGACCAGTGACAGTTGATATAAGTTGGTTAGTTGATAGATAACCGATAGAACCTAATCCTCTTAAAGTGCTATAAAGACTTGCTGTGCTAACATAACCAGTTGTTCCTAAATTATCAATTGTTGAAACCAGTTGACTTGAGGAGATATAACCAAGAGTTCCTAAACCAATTAGTGAACTTGTTACACCACCCGATATATAACCAAGTGTTCCTAAACCAATTACTGTTGAATTCAGTTGTGATGTTGATACATAACCTATGCTTCCAAGATTTTGTATTGTTGAAACATATCCTATACTACCCAGACCAGTAACAGTAGATAGAAGTTGGCTTGATGATAGGTAACCTGCTGAACCTAATCCTGTAACAGTAGAAGTGAATTGTGTGACAGGCACAGACCCCGGTGAAATTTGTTGTAAAGAATAAATTTGTGTAGATAAACTTATAATTGTTGAAGGTAAAACACCAATATCACGAGATAAAGAAGATAAATTAAATATACTATTTTGCCAACTTATATTTCCAATACCATCGGTTGCTAAAACAAAATTTGTTGATATTGGAAAATTTGTATTAGGATCAACTGCTATTAAACTTCTAAAAATGGTTGGATCCATTTGCGTTCTACACTATGAAAAGAATCAATACAAATAGTAAGTAGCAAAGATGGTAGGAAATGGAGGATTATTACAATTAGTAGCAGTTGGAAAACAAGATGTTTTCTTAACCGGAAATCCTCAAATCACTTGGTTTAAAATGGTATATCGTCGTTATACAAATTTCGCTGTAGAATCACAAGCAATGTTTTTTGACGGTGACCCAGACTTTGGAAAACGTTTGTCTTGTTTGGTGCCACGAAGAGGTGATTTATTAGGTCCATTGGTATTGGAAGTAACTTTACCACCACTTACACTAACAGATGGAACACCCGTTTCCTATGTAAATTCAATCGGTCACGCTTTGATTGATACAATTACTCTAGAAATTGGAGAACAAGAAATTGATACACAACCTGGTGAATGGATGGAAATTTGGTCTAAAATGACTACGAATGCATCCGTTAGAGATGCTTTTAATGATATGATTGGCACCTATGATGGATATACAACACCGCAGAATTTTGGACCATTAAAACTATATATTCCTCTACGGTTTTGGTTCTGTAAGAATCCTGGTCTTGCGTTACCTTTACTTGCTTTACAATATCATCCAATTCGTATCAATCTTAAATTAAGACCGTTACAAGATTTATTCTATAGTCCTAATCTAGCAAATTCTGCTACTTGTAACACATTAGCAGTAAATCCTGTGAAAATCACTGATTTACGACTCTATGGTGACTATGTATATTTAGATGTTGAAGAACGTAGAAGATTTGTAAGTAATACACACGAATATTTAATTGAACAAATTCAATACACTCCTTCTATTTCAATACCGATAGGTTCCTTAACGACTACGGTTCCTCTTGAATTTAATCATCCAATTCGTGAACTGCTTTGGGTATTTCAAAGATCTCAAATGGTAACAAATCACGAATATTTCAATTATAGTAATTTAAGTTTAACAGAAACAGGAACACGTTGTGATTTAATGGCAGATGCTAATTTACAATTGGATGGTTACGATAGATTTGACCGTCGTGATGCTGGTTATTTCCGTTTAGTTCAACCTTACCAACATCATAGTGTTGTGCCGAATAATGCCTATATTTATAATTATTGCTTTGCTCTACGACCTGAAGAGTTACAACCTTCTGGTTCTATTAACGCAAGTCGTATTGATAGTTTTGTTTTACAAATGAATATTGTAACCGATTGTCTTACGGCACCACCAAAAGGAAATATGTATACTCGTGTATATGCTACCAATCATAATGTATTACGAATTGTGAATGGATTTGGTGGTCTATTATTTACAATATAATAATAGGGCTATAATGGCATCAATGAATCCTTTACCAATGATAGCAAATCCAGTTGGAACAATTATGAATAATTTACCACCATTTCCTTTATGGTTATTTAAATTATTATCAACATTTCCAGTAACAGGAATTTTAGGAGTTGACCATATGGCAATTGGTTCGCCATTTACTGGTTTTGCAAAATTATTTCTAAATATATTCACATTAGGTTCTTGGTATTTTTACGATATTCTTCAAGTGTATAATACAGAAAATTTACGTGATAAAGGTCTAAATATTCCTTTCTTAGAATGGGGTGGAATAGGTGCTGGTAGAATAGATGATACGAAATCAAAAGAAATTACAAAGAGTTCTAAATCTTGGTTATATTTATTGATTACATTACTTTTTGGTGCTGCTTATTATATAACTACATTCTTTATAACAAAAAAAACAGATACTTTATCAACTGCTTTACGTTTTGCTAGTTCATTATTTATGTTTGTTTTTATTGGTCTTGCTATATTTACTGCTTTTTCTTTTTCATCTCCTTCTATGAATTTATTTAGAATGCCAACATTTCAAAATCCAAATCAAGCGTTAAGTAATTTATATACAACAACAAATATGTTACCGAATAGACAAAGTTCTTCAGCGGTAGGAAGAATTTTAAGCACACCGACTGGTTCTATGTATGGAGGTTCTATGTATGGAGGAGGTAATGATAAAATAGAATTAAATGATTTACGAATCGCTGCTGCTTCTATAATGGAAGGACAGGATGGTGGTGCTAAAGAATCAAAACAATCATATGATTATATTTATCTTGGAACAATATTATTATTACTTCCAATCGCAGGTTTTATAAGTTATACTTTAAGAAAAAAGAAGATGTCTAAAAAGAATGAAGTATCTAATGAATCAAACTGAATTTGAGATTTTAATTGGGAAACAAGAATCTCTTGATCCATTCGTTCCTATACCTGATTTAAGTGTGATTTACTTTACTGCTTCTTGGTGTGGACCTTGTCAAAAGATTGATAAAGAGTTTTTATCAAGGTCTCTAAGTGCTATCAATTTTTTAATATGTGATATTGACCAAAATGATTATACGGCTGGATATTGTGGTATTCGTAAAATACCAACATTTATGATTATTTATAAAAAAGAAATAGCAAAAGTATTTTCATCTACAAACACATATGAAATCGTTCAACAAATAAATACTTTTATTCAAACTACTCTATAGGTAGAATTCTATGATTTATGATTACTGTATAATAGGAGGTGGCATTGCCGGCTTATATTGTGCTCTAAAATTAATTGAAAAAAATTCTGTATTGCTTTGTGAAAAATATTCTACTCTAGGAGGAAGAGTATCAACATTTTATAAAAATTTTCATAAAGGTTCCTTACAATATGAAGAAGGTGCTGGACGTATTTCAAATAAACATATTTTAGTAATAAATCTTATAAAAAAATATAATTTAACATTAATTCCTATATCACCAGATTTACATTATAAACAAAATGGTTCTACACCAATTACAGAAAATTTATTTGAACCTGCTCTCAACACGTTTTTAGGACCATTACATAATTTGTCAGAAAGTGTCTTACAAAAGAATACAATTCGTAACTTGTTAGAAGAAATTCATGGTAAAGCAAAAACAGATGATTATTTAAATAGGTTCCCTTATAGAGCAGAAGTAGATGTTTTAAGAGCAGATGTAGGTTTAGAAGTATTTCGTAATGAAATGGGTTCTCATGAAGGTTATTATGTTGTAAAAGAAGGATTAAGTGCTTTAATAAAATGTATGAAAGATGAATTTATTGAAAAAGGTGGTAAACTAGCAAATGAATATGAATGTATTAATATTCATAAGAAAGAAGATAATTTTGTAAGTGAATTTTTATCTGGTAAAAATAAAAAATTAATACATATAAATTCTGAAAAAGTTATTTGTGCTTTACCTTCAGAAGCTTTAAAGAAAATTTCTCTTTTTAAAAACTATGAATCTCTAAAATATGTTAAAATGGAACCATTGCTAAGAATATATGCGAATTACCCATCCGCTTGGTTTTCTGCGCTAGGAAGAATTGTGACAGAGAGACCTATACGATATTTTTTACCAATGAATGGAAACCTTGCTATGGTATCTTATACAGATTCTAAAGATACTGAGTTATATCATAATATTATTAAGAATGGTAGTGAGGATGCTTTAGGATTAGTTATACAAAAAGATCTAAAAGAGTTATTTCCTACTATAGAAATACCAAAATATACATTTTTTAAAAGTCATTATTGGAAATACGGCGCCACCTATTGGATTCCTGGAACCTACGATGTTAAAAAAGAATCATTGAAATCAATTAAACCTTTTAAATCAGATGTATTTGTTGTAGGAGAATCTTTTTCTTTAAAACAAGCGTGGATGGAAGGTTCTTTAGAACAATGTGAAGTATTTTTTAAAACATATATGTAGATGGTTGATAGTCACTTTATAATTGCGGTATTCCATATATTATTTGTTGTGCCGTTCTTGGGATATATATTTATTCAACGAGCTGCTACACCAGAATGGGTTTACACTTTACTCTTCTTTTTAGGTTTATTTGTATTAGTATATCACGCATTTAAAAGTGTTATGAAATATATTAGTAAATCCTCCTCTATATGGGTAAATTTAATACATGTATTTATAATCGCTCCTTTAATGATTTATATAGGTTATTATTCAAAAAAAACTCCTAGAGCCGCTTATGAAATGTTAGGATTAATTACATTTGCTGCTCTTGGTTATCATATGTTTAACATAATACGGATGCTTCAAACACATGATGATTCTCACGATAAGTAATGATAAGTGATGATAAGTGACGATAAGTGACGATAAGTAATCATAAAATAGCATCCAACATCTTATTCTTATCAATATCTTTCACAGTAATACAATTAGAACAATGATAGTAAAACGATGGTAAAGAAATAAAATCTTTTTTACAAACTTTACAGGATAAATTTTCTTCTATTTCATTAATTTCTTCTACAAAATGTTTTCTCATACAATGTGTAATACGATTACCTTTTTGAATTGTTTCGTAATTACATCCTTTAAAAGGACATTTATACAAATCTTTTTTCTCTGTATGTGTGAGTTTATGAATTTCTAAAGATTTTTTTTGCATAAAATCTTTCGAACATGTGTTACATTCATATGGGAGTTTGCCTTCGTGTTTCTTCATATGATAAAACATAGTAGATATATTCTTTTTATCTTTTACAATAAAATTACAATTTGTATTAGGGCAAATATATTCTCCATTTTTGTTTTTAATAAACTTAGACATTACTCTAAATAATTTTTTGAAAATTTTGTTTTCAATTTTTCAATTTTTCACCTTTTATATATAAAGGTTTATTCATACATTTTAATAAATGGTAAAAATATGTTCTTTAGTCATCGGTGATGATTATAGAAAATCTTTAAAAAAAGGTTTAGAATCAAAACGATTGTATGCTGAAAAGCATGGATATTCTTATATTCAAGGAGATGAAAAGTTTTGGGATAGAGAACGACCTATCGCATGGTCAAAGATTCCTTTCTTGTTACATATATTAAAAACATCTCAAGAAGGAGAATTTATTTTTATGAGTGACGCAGATGTTTATATAACCAATATGAATTTACGAATTGAAGATCATATTATCCCTCTTCTACCTCTAGATAAAGATTTGTTGCTAACAATTGATTCTTGTGGTCATATTAATGATGGTAATATACTTATAAGAAATACTAAATGGTCTAGAGACTTTTGGAAAAGAGTTTATGAACAAACCGATCTTATATATCATATTTGGTGGGAAAATGCTGCTGTTATTAAACTTTTAGAAGAGAATAAAAGTGATTTAGCAATGACTGAAATTACCAATTCTTGTAAAACATTTAATGCGTATATACAAGGATTAGATGGTGCGCCTTTATGGACACCCGGCGATTTCTTAGTTCATTTTGCTGGAATCTATGATGCTGAAAAAATAGGAGAATATATGAATCAAATTGATAACGGTTTGGTTCCAAGAAAATCTATGTATTAAATATAATGAACAGCGAGACTAACAACAGCACTGACGAAATGTATGATAATGAGATGAATGATAATAATATGAGTGGTGGTCGTCGTCGTAAAACTCGTAAGAGTTGTCGTAAGAACAATATGATGATGGGTGGTGCTAAAATTCCTGCTGTAGGCTCAAAAGCAGCAGTGTATCACGGCACTGCGAAACATACTTCCGGTGGTTTAACAAAGAAAGATTTAATGAAAACAAAGCGTGGTCGCATTGTATCAAGAAAGAAGCATGCTGCGGGTAAAAAAGCGCTGAAGAACTTAAGAAAGGCTGGTTATGTTGCGAAGAAAGGGACTTTCAAGTTATTTAAGAAGTAAATAACTGTTATGAGTGAAACGAATACAAGTTATTTAAGAAGTAAATAACTGTTATGAGTGAAACGAATACAAGTTATTTAAGAAGTAAATAATATAATTTTTTCTTTATTAATTTTCCTTACTCTCCAACGCATCCGCTAAAGTTCTCAAATATTCAGAAGCGTGAGTATAATTAATATGAGGTCCAGAATTTTTAACACTATTAAAATCAAACCAAGATAATGAATCTTTGGACCATACTAAAGAAACTTCAGATGCTTTACATTCTTGAATAATTAATTTTAAATCCATATTTCTTGTTCCTGTAGAAGTCATCTTATATAGTATTATAGGATGGATTTCATCATAAGATGATTTTGTGCTCCAGAAAATACTTGTATATTCTGCTCTAGAAATTGTTGTGCCTCCGCATATTAATGTAATATCTTCTTTGTTATGATTTGAAGACCAGAGGTTAAATAATGATAATGGTAAATCATTCCCATACCATAATATACAAAGAGGTTTTGTTGTATGTTGAATAAATGTTGCTGCTAATCGTAAATCATTATTATCACGAACATAGAATAAAGCATCACAATGTATTTGATGTAACCATTTTGGATGATGATTCATATATATATCAGAAAAAAAACATATTACTTTATTTCTTCTGATAACTTCTTCTGAATACTGTTTATATAGTCCCTGAAACATAATATCTAACGATTGTGTTGATTCCGATATACAGAATATTTTTTGTTTCCGTAGAGGTAAAGAATAACCTTCTAAGTTTATTGTATCTGACATTAAATTTATTTAATCTATACAATTTTTCTATGATTAAATAAGAAACGCATAATGCCAACTATTGTAAATTATATTGTTACAATATTATTATTAGTTCTTGTTGATTTACCTTGGTTGGTTCTAGGGTCTAAAACTTCAAAAGCAATGATATTATCCATCCAAGGATCCGAATTAAAATTGCGTTGGTTACCCGGTCTTATTGTATATATTGCGTTAGCATATTTAGTTCATCTACCAAAGTCTTCTTTAGAAGCATTTTTATTAGGCTTATGTACATATGCTGTATATGATTTTACAAATTATGCTACATTAACAAATTATTCTTTACGATTTGCTATAATGGATTCTTTATGGGGAGGAATTTTATTTCTAATAGTATATAACTTACTCAAATACTTTAAGATAGATAATTAATAAATATTTCTTTTTTATAAAATTGAATATAAAATATTCAATTGTATAATCATACAATGGATACCTACACTCCTCCACCAACTCATCCTCTAAATGATGAAGAAAAAGAGTATATTAAAACTTTATCACCAAAAGAATTAGCACTTCATGAATTAGCAATTGAAAAACTTGGTTCTTCTTATTTTGTATGGAAAAGTCATGGATTTATTGCTTGGAAAGCAAAGAAGTAATTTATTACCTAGATTTAAATTTCTTTAATTGTTCATTATAATGTTTTCTCAAATGTTCTTTTTCTTTTTTATTACGAGTCGCACGTTTTCCATATGGTAATCTGCTGTTTCTATTATTTGGTGATTGTAATTGATATTCTTGTTTTCTTAAACGTCTTGTCCTTCTTTTTAATGAATTTTCTCTTTCTTCACGTTCTATTTCTTCACGTATTTCTTCCTCTTCTCTCGCCTCTAATTCTTCTCTGTTTACTCTTGGATTACGATAATGTCTCATATTATTATTTTCTCTATTATTATTATTTTCTCTATTATTTAATGGTATATTATGAAGAATAAAATCAATAACATTTCTTGCTTGTTCATCTGTATAGTTTTTAAGATTAAATATTATTCTACCTTTTTTTGTTGTTGTGTATTCTATTTTTCTTTTATTTAAATAATATTTTAAAAATTTCCAATCATCATCTGTAAAATAATCAGAATTGCCAAAAAATATATTTTTTTTTATTGTAAGAGTTTTATTACCTTCTATTTCAGCAAGATCATTAATTAATGGTGATTTTTTTTTCCAATATTCTAATTGTTCTTCATCTAAAGTGAAACTATTCATTATCTAAAGATATAATATAAAATAAATATATTAGTATGGATATGGATAGACCAAAAGCATATACAGAACAAAAAAGTATTGGAACGCAGCACTTAGATTCTCAACCGATAGGAAAAAGTTCTGGGCAACAAATTCTATTACCACAAAGAAACAGAGTTTCACGGTTAACAACAATCTGTGTAAATAGTCGGGAACGCAATGTAGTAACAAATCCAAACCCAAACCAATTTCGTTGGAGATTAAAACGAGATTTAAAAAATATACAAAGTGTTCGTTTAATTGGAGGAACTTTGCCCGGTGACTTCTATAATATTAATACTGGTTGGAATAAATTCACATTTTTAGAGAATAGTATTCAATACACAATTACATTAAATCCTGGTAAATATGATGGAACTACTGTGGCAACTGAGTTAAAACGTGCGCTTAATGCTTCTGGCTTAGCAAATAGTTATGATGTAACATTTGGAACGACAACAAATAAATTAACGATTAAAAGAATTTCAGGCACTTATAGTTTTTCCTTTTTATTTGGAACAGGCATATATTTAGATACATTTGATGATTATACTGGCACTGTAGATTCATTGACAAATGACTATCTAAATAGTATAGGATGTCCTGCTAGAATGTTAGGATTTGTTAGTATTGATTATAGTGATACAAGTGGTTCTCTCACTGCTCCAAATTCGGTAGATATTGCTTGGTTTTTAAATAAAGTGTATTTACATTTAAATGTGAATACTTCTGTTGAATTGAATCGTGTTGAGATCGCAAGAGGTCCTCACGACCCTTATAGTATACTTTTTTTAGATGATGTTAAAAATGGTGTAAAGTTCTTAAATAAAGAAACGGATTACCCTGAATTAGAATTCTTACCGGCACCTTTAGCAAGATTAAGTTTATTAGATGTAAGTTTAAGAGATGAGTTTTATCGTCTTTTAGATACTCAAAATAAAGAGTTTATTTTAATTTTTGAAATAACTTATCTTGATTAGTTACTTATCTTGATTAGTTACTTATCTTGATTAAGAATTGTTTCTATATATTTAATTCTTGGAGACTTTACTACTATATCATATGCCATATTTTTCATATTACATAGTATATTTACTAACTCATCTGTATCTAACTTATCTTCTGAAAATATTTTTTTTCTTTTTATTTCTTGAATATCTCGAACATCTTGAACATCTTGAATATCTTGAATATCTTGAATATCTTGATACCTAACAATTATTCTTCTTTTCATTTATTTTAAATATAAAAATAATGAGGTATAATCAATTTTATTATTTTTTAGAATTACTTCTATTTTAGAAGTAGTTCTATATTACCATACAAAGAAGCCATTTCACTAAAGGATGAATATTTTGTTCCAATGATTTTAGAACAGTTTGATAAAGAAACAAAATCTTGTAAAGCACCTTTTATACCTTCTTTTGATGTGCGTTTTAGAACAATATCACTTGTATAAATGCGTTCTTTAAACATTTCTTTTAACTTGTTTTTTGTTTCTAAACAATCTGTTGCTAAATAAAACTTTGTTGAAATATCTTCTTTATTCATAAAATCTATAAAATACTCTAAAGGGCTATTTTCAATACATTTTGTATGATCTGTTCTTCTTATATGAACTCCAACATAGGATTTATTTGTTAAGGATTCTGTTTTAAAACGAATTTTTCTTAAATGATAATTAAATCTTTCTGGATCTTTTATATAAAAATGAGCATATGATTTTATCTTTAATGGTTTTGATTCTAAATCTTCTGGTCTAAAAATCATCTTTGGTTGATAAAGTGTTGAGCCAATACTGAGACTCACAAAACTTGGTAAAGATGAAACTTCAATACATTCATGAAGATACGACCAACATGTTGGATGTAGTGACCAGTGAATCTCTATAGGAGAATGTAAGTCTTCCGCATAGCATATTCCCGATACTAATGCTCTTAAACGATTAGCAAATCCGGCACATACTTCTAAAAGAATAAGAGGACTCATTTACTTAATATATAATAGAATGAAATTGTTTAAACTTTTGAAGAAAAATATGATTTTAATTTTAGTGATATTGGTTATTATTGCGGTTATTTATGTATTGTCAAATAAAAAAGAAGGATTTCAAAGTTATACGGCAGATGGGTTAACACCTGCTGATATTGTCAATGCTGGATTTGATGACCCCAGATATACTTATCAGTGCCCTACAGGCTCACCATATAGTATGTTAATTGTAAAATCAGAAGGACAAGAAGCTGATGTCAATTATCTTAATATGAGCAGATGTGTAAAGCCTTGTAATTCGTATAGCCAATGTGCTAATAATCAATGTTCGACAGATGATAGTGATGGAACATATTGTATAAAACAAAGTGATTTAGATTTATATAATGCTTGTGATAATGGTGAAGAAAATGCTGCATATGATGATGGTACCTGTATATATCGTAATATAAGTTTAATAGAAGGTGATAATGCTACTGGTTATAGATTTTATGATGATTATATAATCCCTGATGCGTTCACAGTTGAAGGATTCAAAGTTGATAGTTTTACAAACAAAAAAAAACGTAAGGCGAATCCACAACCTCCAAAGTGTGTATGTCCACCGAATCATAAGACAGATGGTAAAAAATGTTATAGACCAATTAATCTTAGTAATGGAGAAATACGTATTAAATTAAAGAAAAATTTATATTCAATAACAAAATATAAGAAAAGTGAACGAGTTTTGGATAATAAGAAAAGGAAAATGGTAACAAAAACTGTAACACGCAATATACAATCCACAAATTGTTTAAGAAAATAAACCCGGCTTAAAAATAATTTCTTTCTCCATCTTATACAAACACATTGAAAGAATTACGCAAAATAGTGAATAATTTCACTATAAATTCTCGTGTAAATCATTCATTTTACGCCTTCTATCCTCATAAAGTATGGAATCAACACTCCATATGGCAGAAATATCTTGGATTTATAACACCATTTTACGCAGTGAAATCCAATCCAGAACCATTATTAATTAAAACACTTTATCCGCATGGAGTAAATTTTGATTGTGCTTCATTACAAGAATTAAAATTAATAAAAAACATTCTACCAAAAGAAAGTTTGTTAAAAGACTGTATTGTATATGCAAATCCTTGTAAATCATTTGTTGATTTGGAATATGCTAAAAATGAAATAGGATCTCCTATAACTGTCGTAGATAGTATTGAAGAGATAGATAAACTTTTAGAAATAGGATATGAGGGAGGAACCTATGTGCGTATCACTACAGATGATAGTTTTTCTAAAATGCCATTTTCTGGTAAATTCGGTTTAACTCTAGCAAATGTGAAGGATTTAGGTTATTATGCGAAAAGAAAAGGAATAGAAATAAAAGGAATTAGTTTTCATGTGGGTTCTGGTGGGAATGATGGAAAAGTGTATTATAGTTCCATTGAGATCGCTAAAATGTTAAATAAAGGTTTACAAGCACAAGGGCATATAGCAAATACAATAGATATTGGTGGAGGATTTCTGTCAGATGAAAGAGATTTTTTGAAAAAAGTTAAATATATTAAAGATGCGTATGATCCTAAATTCAAGTTTATCGCAGAGCCTGGAAGATTCTTTTCATCAGTATCACAGGACTTCTTTGTAAAAGTAATTGGTAAAAAAGGATGGAACAATGGTTGGAGATATACAATTGATGATAGTCTTTATGGACAATTTTCTTGTATTCCTTTTGATCATTGTAAACCTCTATGGATGCGTATTCCTTTAAAAGAGGATTCTTCTCCTAGACCAAGAACAAAAGGATTATTAATGGGTCGCACGTGTGATTCAGTAGATGTTATTGCTCGTAGTGAATCTATGGAAGAGTTAGAAGTTGGAGATTGGCTATGGTTTCCTCAAATGGGTTCTTATACCAATGCCACCGCGAATGAATTTAATGGTTTTCCTAAACCACAGGCGTTACCTGTGTATTTGAATACTCCTGATATTCATGAATTTGTTGATAGAATACCATTTGATATTAAGGTTGTTGAACCTGTTTCTAGTGCTTCTTTATTGAAATAAAAAATAAGGATTTTTATAAAAAATTGAACCAATTTTTCCCAAAATAAAATAGTATTCAACTACTATGGCATCCTCTGACACGTGTGGCGTTTGCATTGAAAAATACAATGCAACCATTTCTCGTAAGAAGATTTCCTGTGGTTATTGTAATTATCACTCTTGTGTAGGATGCACGCAAAAGTATCTTTTAACTCAAATTGTAGACGCACATTGTATGAGTTGTCGCACTGGATGGAACCGAGAGTTTCTTGATATGAATATGACAAAGTCTTTCCGCACTGGTCCTTGGAGAGAGAATAAGAAGATTTTGATTCTAAATCGTGAGAAGGCTCTTTTACCAACAATGCAACGTTACGCAGCAGCAAAGAAGCGTATGGAAGAGTTATCTGCTATTATGACAGTTCAGACAAAAGAGATGACAGATATTTATAAAGAGATGAATAAAGTGGAAACTGAATTGTCACGAGTTCGTTCTGCTCTTGTTACTCGACAACTTACAAATGAAGAGGAGGCTTCTTATCATAAACAGTTAGATGAAATCCTTGAAAAGAGAAACATTCATAAGAATATACATTATAAGCATGATATCAAACAATCTAAACTTAGTAATGAATTTACAAATCAATCTGATATCTATTATGATACTGGTTCCAAGGTGAAGGAAAAGAAGGAGTTTATCCTCAAGTGTATTAAAGAAGGATGTAGAGGCTTTCTCTCATCTTCCTACAAGTGTGAACTTTGTTCTACATTTGTTTGTAAGGATTGTATGCTTATTAAGAGTGAAAAGAACGATGATAATCACGTCTGTAAGAAAGAGGATGTAGATACTGTAATGATGATTCGTAAAGATACTCGTCCTTGTCCCAAGTGTGGTATTCGTATCTCTAAGATTGATGGGTGTGATCAGATGTTTTGCGTCAATGATGGTTGTGCAACTGCTTTCTCTTGGAATACAGGATCAATTATCTCAGGAGTGATTCACAACCCTCATTATTATGAATGGGTAAGACGTAATAACAATGGCCAAGTTCAACCAAATCCCAATCAAGCAGTTGCTTGTGGTGAGAATGTAGGATATACTGAACTTTATCGTCTACTAAATATTCCTTTTGTAGGTGCCAAAGATAGAACAAGTATTTCTACAATTCATAGGTGTTTATCTGATATGGAACACGCTCGTCTTCCATTGTATCCTAATACACGAGATGTAAATATGTTCAAACTCCTTCATTGTGACTTTCTTCTAAATCGTATTCAAGAAGATGCTTGGAAGCAAAGTATGTTCTTGAAAGAGAATAATTTTGAGAAGAAACAGCAAATTGGTTTGGTATTAAGAACATTTGTAACCGTCTCTAATGATAATTTTAATAAGTTTTATCAAGAGATGCTTCTTAAGTATAATGAATATTCCAAGATCAATAAGACTATACCTCCATCTCTAGAGTATACTAATTTTCTTGTAACTGTTAATAAACTTCTGTCAGAGTTTATTAAAGAGTGTCATACTTTACGTATTTACATTAATGATAATCTTGTTAAGACAGGAAATATTATGATGTGCGCAGTTCCTCAAATTGATAAAGAATGGTCTTGGCAATCTATTCGAAAGGTTGATAATATCTTGAAGGATAACAGAATTGCTGCTTTACAACCACTTGATCTACCGAGTTAAATTACTGTCATTCATATTTTCACCTGTTTCATTTTGCTTTTGTTGTGTTTTTCTTCTTTGCTCATATTTTCTTTGCTGTGTTCTTGTTCTTTGTGTTTTTCTTGTTTGTTGTGTTCTTCTTCTTACTGTTGTTGGTTTTGCTGTTTTTCTTGTTCTTTGCGTTCCAATTAATTTTTTAGTTAGCATAATAGTATTTTGAAAATTACTATGTAAAGCATTATGTTGTTTTAACAAACGTTCATATACATTCTGTAAACCTTTTCCTTCTGTTCTTAAACCTGAGATAAAATCTTCTAAATAATTACCTTTCCATTTATATCTATTTTTCTCATATATTTGAACTAATGTAAATATACCATGATATGTTTTATTACCATCTTTATATGTATAATGATTAATATTATCTAACTCTGCTCTTATACGTAGATATTGAAAATAAATATCTTCATCATATTCTTCATTATCGCCAGATAATGAAAAGAGTCTTGTATAAATATCATCTAAATAATATATTAAAAATCTTATACAAATATATTCTATCATTTGCATATCATCCTTTTTTGGCACTATCTTTTTAAAATGTATGTTGTAAATACAGTTTATAATCATTTTAATATTATCTTTTGTTATGAAGATATCATTTATTACCGAGTAAAAATTACCATAATCATCGTTTACATATTTTGTTGAACGTGGTTCTGATTTCAAATCTAGAATCATATCATATATCTCTTTAATGTCAGAATCACCACCTCCTTTTTGACCTTCTCCTACACCAGGGACAAATCTATTTTCAATATAACGACATGCTTCTCCTTTATCTTTACCTATTCTTGTTGGTTCTGGTAGAACTAAATCTGTTCGTGAAAGAGTTCTTCTTAACTGTAATAATAAATAGCATAAATTCAGTTTTTCATCTCTATTTTTTGTGATAGTATAACCATTGTAAATTATTTCATTTATATATGGAATAATATCATAAATAATATCAGAGAATTCATCTTTCAATAAGTTTTTTGCTGATTCATAATCATCTTTCATTTTTTCTAATAGATCATTCCAAGGTTCATAGTTCTTTGTAAAATACTCTCGTATTATTATTGTATCTTCCGCTTCACTTGTATATAATGTATCTAATCTCTCATTTAAAGTATGTAATGTATTAATTTTATTCACTAAATCATTTATATTTAAAATTTTGTCACCATTTTCTGATATAAAATTACTTTTTATTTTTTGCTCATATTCTATAAATTCATCTAAATTTGATAATTTTATTTTTTTTTGTGTTTGTGTTTTTTTCTGTATAAGTGGTTCTACCATTATTTTCTTTTGTTGTAATGTTTTTCCTGTTTTTCCTGTTTTTCCTGTTTTTCCTGTTTTTCCTGTTTTTCCTGTTTTTCCTGTTTTTCCTCCACCATTCATTGGTTTTATTTTACCATATACTTCTTTTAATTTTTTTATTTCACCTTTTAAGATTTGAGATGATGTTAAATTGGCTAAAATTCTTAATTGTTTTCTTATTCCTTTTATAAAATTTACTAAGAAATCTATATATGTGCCTTTATTTGGTTTATTTACTGGATTCATACTATAATCATCAGGTGTCTCATCTAATGCCAAAGCATATAAATCCTGTATAGCCTTTTCACGTATTTCATCTGCTTTTTTTTCATAAGTTTCTAGATGATTAAAATATGCTGTGTTAATTTGTTTATATATTTTTGTATCAATCTTACCAATATCAGATGTATTTTTAAAATATATATTCCATACAATACTTTTATGATCTTCATCTGAATCAACTATTGATTTTCCAGTAGATTCTAACTTTGTAGAAAAGAATACATTTAACCCCAATAATAAAGAATACGCTAATAAAATTCTATCGTGTGTTACAAGAGCAACATCAACACCATTTTCTTTTAAATGATTAATATTTGTTTCTCCTTCATTTTGTTGTGTATCATAATCATAAATTTCATAGACACGTGTTCTATCTAATAAACTCAATGCTTGGCACCAATCACCAGAACGTTTAAATAATAAATGAATTAATGCTTCATCATCATTATTCGACTGTAATTCATTGCTTTTTTGTAAAGAAAGAAAAGAGGCTTTAGGAATAGAACCAATATCGTGAAGATCTGTATATTGTTTTGTTTTTGTTTTTTTATCAGAAGTAAAAAATGTTACATTACCATCAATATTTGTTTTTGTTTCATCAAGACCAAATCCTACTACTTCTTTTTTTTCTGTAATAATCTCTGCTCTAGAATATAAGTTTATATTTTGATTTTTTTCATTACTAGATAAAGAAGGATAAATACTTTTATTTTCTTTTTTATCTCTTAAAAATTTAATCTTAATATTTTCTCTTCCTTCAAAAAATGTATCTAATTTATATGCGGAATCTGCTATATTTTCATTATTCCTTATAATATAAAATGTATAATTTTGTCTTCTATCTTCATCAGTAATATTTCCTACAAGAGTTTTTAGAATGGATTGTTTTCTTAGTGTTGAAAAACAAAAGAAAGAAGAATCAACTAGAAAAGCAAATTCTCTTTTGCCAGTAGAGGATAATTGAGTAAAAACATAAGGTAAATTTAAATGCTGCCCTCTAACTTTTACGGGGTAGGCAGAATATGTATAATTTCTTTTTATTTCATCTTCTATATTTATTGGTAAAGAAACATTTTTTGGTGGATCTAAAGTTTTTTTAGCATCCAATAATCCATATGCTTCTTCATTTTGTTTTAATCCAGTTTGTATATCAGTTAATCTGCTACCAATAATAAGATCTAATGCTTGTTTTTCTGAAATAGATTCAACAGTTGTATATGGTGTAAGAATATTACTACTCTTAAAATATTCAAATACATCTTTTGAATCAAATTTTTTTATATCCTTTTTTATCCACGAAGTATCTGTTTTTGGTGTTTTAATATTTTGTGTTGAACTTAATTTTTCTAGAATCTTATCTAGATTAACTTTTGAAAAATCGTGTTGAAAATCTGCTCTTGCTAATAAAAATAATAATTTATTTATTTTTTCTGAATGAGGACTTTGTAACCCCAAAGATGAATCATTCATTGAACCTAATAACTACATATAATTTTTCTTAAATGTTTCAAGGCTAACAACTGGAATACCAAGTTCTTTTGCTGTCTTAATCTTACCTGAATCCTCGGAAGGGTCTTTTGCTACAAGAACTTTTGTCTTTGATGAAACACTAGAGCCAACTTTACCACCTCTTGCTTCAATTTCCTGTTCCAACTCTTTATCTCTGACACCTGTGAAAACAACAATTAACTCTTCTAAACTTTTACCTTTAGGAACAACCACCTTTTCTAGAGTGATCACTTTACAATTCAATCCTAACTCTTTCATAAAGTCAAAGAATAATGGTAAACCTTCTAGGAACTGTTTCGCCGTAACTTCACCAACTCCTGATATATTCGATAGTTCTGATTCTGTTGGTTTTTTACCAGTAGGTATCTGTATTTCAGGAAATGCTTCTAAAATAAGTTTTAACTTTTTCTCAGCGATACTTCTACCAAATAAATTAGACGCAGTCATTAATGTTAAACAATCTGCGTTCTTAACAGATTCATGTATTTCACTCACAACCTTTTCCGCTGACTTCTTTTGAAATCCTTCCATCTTTAAAAGTTCTTCAACTGATACATGAATGAATTTTTTAAATGTATTTATACCATTTGTATAAAGTCTTTCTACAATCCCTGGACCAACACCTTTCATTTCTAGCGTTTTTGTAAAATATATTATACGTTTTACCATAACATCTTTATCATCAGAAGTATGTTTTAATATAATATCAACATGTGTATCATTCCATTCAAATTCCATTTGAGGTAATGATGGTTTTTCATTTGCCGATTTTGATAAAATTTTATGAACGTGAGGAATAACGTCACCTGAACGAATAATAACAATTCTAGAACCTGGACCAATTACATTCTTTTCAATATATTGAGCATTGAATCCTGTTGCTTTTTGTATGCTTACACCAGCAATAGTAACAGGATCAAATTTAATAATAGGTTTTAGAAATCCATCTTTCGAAGCATTCCATTCAACTTCTTTTACAATCACTTCTGCTTCTTCATGTGTGAGCAAACTTTTGAAAGCAAAAGCATAAGATGGATTTTTACCACTTATTTGATTGTGCTCTGCATCATGATATACAACAATTCCATCCATTTCATAAAGAGATTTTTCTCTTCGTTTCATTAAATAATTTGACAGTGTCTCCATTGATAAATCAGATCTATTCATTATGGTGTTATGAACCACTTTAAATTTATATTTTTCTAGAGCCTCTAATGATTCACTCATTTTTACACGAGGATGTAATTGTTCATACGCAACAAATCTCGTTGCTGCTGCTAATTCTGGATCAGGTTTCTTAGAATGCATTACACCTGCTACTGCGTTACGAGCATTTGCTCCTTTTCCTTTCGCATGTAACTTTATCCAATCCACTTTTTTAATAATCAATTCTCCTCTTACTGCTAAACCTCCTGGTAAAGCATCGGGCATTCCTGCAATAAGTGGTATTAAATGACTAATGTCTTGTCCTTTAATACCATCGCCTCTTGAATACAATTTAAATGTTTTATCTTTTACAACAAGTAAAGCAGAGTTGCCATCTAACTTCTCACTTATTACACATTTACCAGGATGTTTTTCTTTCCATTTATCTAAAGATGCTTCATTCTCTCTAATTTTATCTAAAGAACCCATCCAATATGGTAAATCCACTTTTTCACCATATGTTGGAGCACCTATCTCTTTTAGCACAGGATTTGTGGGATCTTTCTTCTCCAAATAATCTTTTACAATATCAAAGATATCATCTGTAATAATAGGTGTTCCCTTGTAATATTCAAAAGATGCTTTTCTTAAAATATCTGCGATTTCATCATTCGTTTTTGTCTTCAAATAATTAACAGGATCTTCTGAAAGTTTATTCATTTTACTTGTGCTATTATTTTTGCGAGTTTTTGTTTCAACTTTTTTAGAACTCATCTAAAAAAGGAGGAACATAATTTATTTGTCAACTTTTTTAGAACTCATCTAAAAAAGGAGGAACATAATTTATTTGTCAACTTTTTTAGAACTCATCTAAAAAAGGAGGAATATTCTTTTTCTATTAAACATCTTTTATTAATAAAAGGTTCCATTTTCATAGATATTTTTCCATAATCTTTAAAATTTGTTATATTATTAGAAGCAGATGTTGTTGTTTCTGTTTGTGCTTGTGTTAAAGTAGGAACCGGTAAATTATATTTTTTAAATACATCTATAACAATTTTATACATATCATCTTCTGTTCCTAAAGGGTATGAATTCATAAATATTTCTATTTGACCATTTGCTTCTGATTGCTGGGCATCTGTTAGACCTTGTATATTTTCCATGTATGGAGCCATCCCTGGATATTTTGTTAAAAATTTTTGCATTAAATCTTGTATCTGAGTATCTGTCGGTTCAACTTTAATATTATATTGTTTTATTAATGAAATCATAAATGTATAGAATTGATTTAGTGTTGGAACCGGAACTTTATTTAGTTCCATTACATATTTACCTTGTATTTCTATCCTCTGTGAATCTGACAAATGTTTCTGTGCGGATAAATTATTATAAGCAGTCATTATTTCTGGATACTCTTTTAGAAATGTATCTGTTAATGTTTTTACATCTGCTGAATTAGTGACTATAGGAATAGGAGGAAGAGAAGGTAAAGGAGGTAAACTTACAGGTTTTGAAAAAAAGAAGCCCATTCTATCTAGTTTATTCCTAGTTTATTCTGACCCCAAACGATTGTCTTCTTTATCTTGGGTTCTGATAGAATAGAATTATACATTCTGAAATCAAATATTTTACCATTAAATAATTCATCACGAAGTTCATATCTGCTTGTTTGATTTGACCAATTTGATTTTCCTAAATAGTTATTTGTTGACCCTTTCGTTTGTGGTAGATGACCAGATGGTTCTACAAAAACTTGTGTTCCATTTATATAAACTGCTACATCAGGTCTATAAGAATCATTTGTCTTTGCTGTTATAGCAATATGAACCCATTTTTTCAGAGGAATAACTTTATTCACTTTAATTCTCATTTTTCTCTGTTTTCCATCCCAAATCTCGTATAACAATGTTGCTCTAGTGGGTTTTGATTCAATCTTTTTTTGTGATTCTTGAATCTGAGAATAATCTGGAGGCACATCAAAAATATTACATTCATATTCATTAACATTCGCTTTTAACAACATTAGATTTTGAGGAGTTGTTTCTAAACAGGCTTTCGGACCACCCTTTTGAGGATAATTTGGTAATGTATTCTGTTGATTACCACATAACAAAGGTCTCTCTTCATTTGTATTTCCTTCAGGATCTCCAGAACCAAGAATTCCTAAAAAGATATTTCCATCTCCTGCTCCATTACCAAAGTCAAAGATATGAGAATTATTTGCGAATGAATCGTAATAAGCCCATACACTAAATGCTCTTACATTTCTTAGATGAATTACACGTCCTAACGTTAAATCTGGATTATCTGAAATTCGTATAAATTGATCTATACCGTTAAAGGATACTCCATTTGTAACAGATGGATTTGGCTCTTCTGGAATACTGATTCCACCTGCTTTACTCACAATCAAATTCTTTGTATAATCTACCATATCATCGTAGAGCCGTAACCAAGATACACAACCATCATAAAATTCTAGCAATTCTACAATATTTTCTGGGGGATTCGGATCTACTTCATCTTTATCGCCAAATCCAAATTCTTTTGCTCGTAAGCATAATGGTTGAAAAGAAGTATCTTTCTTTAAAATTCTACAGTAAGCATAACGATTTTCATTGTATATATCTCTCATATAATCATCACGACTTAACTTCAAACCCTGTTTCACTGTTTGCGATTTATAAGATGTTGTTGGTGTTCCATTTGTTCCTGATAAAGCACAAGCAACAAACGTATCATCCATTAATCCTGGTGTGATTACACGACAATAATCGTGAGTAAAACCTAGACGTTGGACATCAACATAACCATTAAAATATCGTGGATCTTGAATATAACCTTTTTCTTCTTTCTGAGGACCAACATCACCTCGCTTTGGAAAAAAGGTTGAAAAATAATTTCCAGAATCATCAATTACTTTAATTGGTTGTTTACCAACCATTATAACAAAGCCTTCTTGTAAAGTTTTTGGTGATAGTATATCAAATAGAAGTAATACTATTAATAATCCTATTGCTATCCAGATTGTCCCGGGTAGAACCATTTGTTTGATTCCTTCCATCTATTGATTTAAAAGTATAATAATAGGATAGTTTAAAATGGAAGGAGGCAAACTCATTGGTGAAGGAACATATGGTTGTGTATTTCAACCACCTCTTTTATGTAAAAAAAAACAAATACCAAAATCAAAGGTTGGGAAACTAACAATGAAAGATGATATGAATAGAGAAATAACTGCTCAAAAAGCATTAAGTAAAGTGAAGGAAGCAAAACATTATTTTTTATTACCTGAACCTGATCTAACATGTGTTCCTAAAGTTCTTGATAATCAAGAAGATGTTGATATAAGTAAATGTGATTTTTTAAAAGAATCTAAGAAAGATGAACACGTTATTCAAATGGCTATGCCATACGGAGGAAAAGATTTATATGGTATTGCTTTGGGTGTAAAAGAAGAAATACATTTCTTTAATTTATTCCGTCATTTGTTGGAAGCAGGAAGTTTAATGTTATTAAATGGTGTTATTCATTATGATATTTATAGTAAAAATGTTTTAGTTGATAAATATAATATTCCCAGATTGATTGATTTTGGTCAAAGTTTTTTAAGAAAAGATATTTCGCTTGATACAATTTTCAATGGTCGCTGGAAGGTTTTAAAACCGGAAGCGTCTACCACAGAACCACCCGAAGTTACATTTTTAACTGCTATGTATGAGCCATATCGTTATAGTTTTGAAGATACTGTAAATTATATAATGCCACAAAAACGTATTTTTAGCATAATTCAAAAGGTATTAGGTATTCCTGTAAAGAAACAAATTAGTGATTTAGCAACATTTTTTAAAGGAAGTGTTGCTTTTAAAAATCGTGATTATGTAAAATTTTGGCGATTATATTATACTGGATTTGATTCTTGGTCTATTGGTGTTATGTTTGTTCAAATATTAAGTAAATTAATTTTTTCTTTTCCATTTATTGAAAGTTCTGAATGGAAATTAAAGAAACGAGTTACTTTAGATATTTTACGTAAAATGGTAAATACGAATCCTAAAGAACGCATTGATTGTGTAGAAGCATTAGCAATTATGGATCCATTCAATAGTATTTATCAAGACTATGGATTAGATTGGGTAGAAAGAAGAAGAGCACAAAGAAAATAATCATTCATTCGCTTTTAGCTTAACTTGACTTGTTCTAGGAACGCACATATAAGAACAAAATATATCATAATTTAAATCACTATTCTTATTTGTTTCTTTATAATTAAAATCTGCTAAAGCAGGATCATAAATTAAACGACTTGAAGCATCACGATTTGTTACTTTTCTTGCTCCAGGTTTATGAGACCATAAGCCATTTGAATCTTGTCTTACAAAATGATAATCTTCATTTTGATCAACTATTAAAGCAATTTTTGATGTTTCAGTGGGACATTTTTCTTTAAATGTAACCATTTTAATAAATGGATTATCACCAAATAGACGTGCCATGATATTGGGACATGTTTTTGGTAGTTTAGATGAAAAATTTGGATATCCTGATGCCAATCCGGGTTGATGAAATGGTATATCGCAATTAGAATTGTTACATTTTGCTATTTGTTTATTATCATTAATGTTAAAAGAATAAGCAAAACAATTATGGGTTTCTTTAATTTTAAAATGTTTATTCCACAAATCTGGATTATAATCGGGTTCATATCCGGATAATGGTGAAACCCTTGAGCATTTATCTTGATGCATTTCACAAAATGATGTTGTTCCAAAACATTTACGCATACAAGATGAAGAACATTGACATTGATTTTTATTACCCGTTTTTTGTAAAGATGTATTTTTAGTAGTAGAAGTAAAAAAAGTTTTTCCTCCTTTTTGTTTTCTTTTTCTAGTTTTTTTTAGATTCATCTTACTTAATTCTTTGAAAAAAAATTGATATATATTTTTTCAAAATATTCAGTATTAAAATGTATTCGATATATTCTACCATATATCATGACCAAGCCCTATCATCTTATAACTGTTATCTTGATGAGAAAGAATGGTTACGTGTAACAAATGACTTTGAATCTTCAAGAGTATTTGCTCGTATTATAAATGGAGAGAAATCATGGATTTGTGCTCTTGGCAACCCTATAAGTATTGATAGCAATGAAGATATAAAACCTCTATTTGTTCCACAATGGATGTTAGATAATATTGAAGAAGATGGTTCTGGCTCACTTTTAGAAGTTCAGTGGATGCCAGCAGATGTATTTGATAACTCAAACCATATTGTTTTAGAACCATTTGACGATATTTCTGGAATTGAAAATATTGATGAGATTCTACAGATTGAATTAACGAAGTTAGGTATTCTACAAAAAAATAAATTAATTCATATTCAAATTGATGAAATTACTATACTCTTTCTTGTAAAAAATATATCACCAGCAAGTATTGTTCTTTGTCAAGGAGATGAAGTTTCTTTAGAATTTTATAAAGAACCTTCTCCTGTAAGAGCACCAACACCTATTCCTGCACCAGTTCAAGAATTAGAACCTTCTTCTTTTCCTTCTCCTTCTTCTAAACCCAGATTTAATCCTTGGCGTAATAAAGATTTTAAACCTAATGTAAGTTAGAATGGAAGAAAACGCTGAAAAGATATGTAATCTCTTTAAAAGTAAAGAACCTTTTTTAATTGGAAGAAATGGTTCCACAGAACTTGAAGTCTTGGCGTATTCATTAAATAATTCTGTATTTCCTGAACAATTAATGAAACGATTAGAACTTTTTTCTGGAGTATTCCCAGCAACACAAGAATCTGTATCTTTATGGGTAAAAACATACAAAAATTCTTTAGAATCCTGTAATATGATTGCGGAAGGATGGTATGAACCATTAAAACATGAAGAAAAATACATTCTAGATTCTATAATTCCTAGAAGAGAAAAGATTATGTTACGTAATTTAGAACCATATTATGTAAAGCCTCATTTAAGATGGTCTTCTTTTTTAGCAAAAAAGACAGTAGCAATTATTAATTCATTTGCGAATACTTGTGAAGAACAAACATATTTATCAAAAGCAATATGGCCTGAAAATACAGAATCATTTCTACCAAGTTCTACGAAATGGGTCCCAATTAAAACATATTTTCCTCCAAATATCGCTGGAGAAAATAATGAAGCATCTTGGCAAGTAAATAATTGGTTTACCGCTGTTGAACAAATAGTGAAACAAGTAGAAGAAGAAAGATATAATATTGATATTGCTATTATTGGATGTGGTGCTTTAGGAATGATTATCGCTTCTAGATTAAGACATATGGGTATTCAATGTATTGTAATGGGTGGTGCAGTTCAACTCCTATTTGGTATAAGAGGAAAACGATGGGAAACACATCCAGTAATAAGTAAATTTTTTAATGATGCATGGGTTGTTCCCCCAGATAGTTGTAAACCGGTTGGATTTAAGAAGATTGAAGGTGGTTGTTATTGGTAACTATTTAAACCACTAGCAGTATTATATATTAAATGAAATATAGTTTACAATATGCGAGTAACCTTTTTCTGAATTTACAGAAAAAAAAATATTTTCAAACTATACTAAAACCTTGTTCTGAAAATCTTGCCTTGTTAGGAAATATTAGTTCTTTAGATACAGAGAAATCTATTGATATATATAGAGAATTTCTAACATATATATCTTATAACTGGAATCAAGTATATTTAATTCCTGGACCATACGAATACTCTTCAATAAAACCAAAAAATTATAAAGTATGTTTAAACGAACTTTACACTCTAAAAGAATCTTATAGTAATATTAAAATTTTAAATAATACTCATTATGTAATTCCAAATACTGATATACAACTAATCGGTTCTACTTTATGGTCAAAACACCCGTATATGAAGCATCAATGTTTATATGAATATAATAATATTTGGTTGAGACGCCATAGTAGTTTAGGTCAATTAATGGGGTATGATATATTAAATTGGAATTCAGAAGATATTGATTATATTAACAATACAATTAAAAATAATTATCGCTCTATAGTTTTATCACATCATTTACCTCATAAAATATTGAATACTTGTCATATAAGATCTAAATTAGATAGTAGTAATTTTGAACATATGTTACGCAAACCTATTGAAATCTGGTTATCTGGTGCTGGAGATACATCAATGTCACATCATTTAGGTTATAGTTCTGATGTATTTTGTTCAACAAATCCTTTTACAACGTTTAATAATGTGAATAATAATTCTTATAATCCTAAAGCCTTGATTAATTTACGTTTAAATGAAAATCAATTAGTTTAGTAGATGCGTATTCAATATGCTTCAGATCTTCATATAGAATTATGGCCAAAAGCAACATATGATGAAACGCTACAACCTATGGCTCCTATATTAGTTCTTTGTGGAGATATATGTATTCCGAGTCATCCAAATTTTTACAAATTTTTAGAATATATTTCTGAACTGTGGGAAACGATTTTATATATTCCAGGAATCTGTGAAATGAAAGAATCATTTGATACTTTTTTAAAAATATGCTCCACATTTAAAAATATTCGGGTTCTCCATATGAATTATTATTTGTTGAAAGATACTATACTGGTGGTTGGTCTTCCTCTTATGACACGAAAACATAATGAGATGTTTGATGAGAACAAAGATTTCTTAGAAAAGATTGTGAAAATATCCCCATATCCTCTTTTAATTGTATCCTATTATGCTCCATTCACTTGGTTATACGAAGAAGATATTGTTAAAAATCCATCAGAGAGTATCGCAGAACCTGATTTAGAAAAATTAATTACAAAACCTGTGATTGCGTGGATAGTTGGGCACAATCATTTACCGATTGAATACACAAGAAGATATTTTTTATCAACAGGTGAAGAAGGTTCTGTTCTTTTTGTGAGTAATCCAAGAGGAAGAATTCTTACTTATAAAGGAAAAATCTATCCACAAAATCAATATTATAGAAAAGAAGCGGTGCTTACATTGAATCCATCAGTGATGGAAGAATATTCTTCTCATAACTCTTCTGAAATCCCTGAATGGCATCGTAAAAATTTGGAAATGGTAAAAAAACAATAGTTCTTTTCTCTTTTAAAAAAGATATTGCTTCATCTGTTTTCATTCTGTTATGAGCGATTAAATACATCGCAACAACAGCAGCGGAACGTTGCATCCCTGCGTAACAATGAACTAATACATTATTTAAATTATGCTCTTTTGTTAATTTAAAAATAATTTCATAAGACCATAATTCCAAGTTACGAATTTCTTCTGCTTGTAAATTATCGTCTACAGGCACACGATATCTACGTTTAATAGATGAATGGAATGGTAAATCCTTTGTGCAATTAAAGACAACGGTAATATCATTCTTTTTCAAAAAGTCTTCGTCCATAGATGCTTTTCCATTTCCTAACCAAAGTCCGGGTAGGATTAAATCAGCATTATTTTTAAAGGGGAATGACATACTTAATATTTATATATTTATAAAAAATTGATTTAATTTTTATTCTATTATATATTATCATACAATCTTTAATATGTATACACGAAACTTTTATTACATCAATGATGTAAAGGCTGCTCTTCAGTATAGTATACATAATAAATCTAATAAATCTAATAAATCTAATAAATTAGTTAAAGAATCTGTATATTGGGCAAAAGAATTACTTGATTGTAATGAGTCATTAACCCTTCAACAGATATTCTTTTACTCTTGGTTTTATAGTATTGGTTTAGGAAATCTTAATATCTTACTTGATATTCATAAACCATCTTTAGAGACAACATATGCTCTTGCTTCTATTCAAGAACGTAATAATACATTACCCTATATATTGTTGAACGGTTCATTAGAGAAAACATATAAAATGAAAAAAACTCTTTATAAATTATCAAAAGATATGACACATTCAAATCCAAAGATTGATAATTGGTTTCGTGCCACATTGTATGGGAAGTATTTAGAATCTTGGCAACATAGTATAGAGTTATGGAAAGATATATCGTTTCAAGAAATTATTGAACAAGTCATATATATAAAATTTGATAATCCTTCTTTTATTATAAGTGTGATTGAAGCAATCAGTAAATTAGATTATATTCTTCTCCTATATCGTCAGATTACTATTATTGGTATTCTATGTATGGATGATCTTACTGTTGAAAAAGGAATTAAACCTCTTGAAAAAATGGATTCCAATATGAATATATATATTGAGTGTTGGAAATCAACATATGGTTCTAGAAAAGGTAGAGCATATTCTATACCAAAAGAATGTTTGTATGGTAAGACTACCAGAGGTTTAATGACAGTTGAAGAAACAAATTTACCAGAAATATATAATTCTGATAAATTGATTGAAGAACAAACTATACATAATGAAATTGTAAATATCTTTGGTTCCTTCAAGGCTTTTAAAGAAGATGCACATAAATATGATGAATTTTGTAATCAATACTTTTATGATGATATTCCAGATGAATGGTCTTTAGAAGAACAAGAGAAAAGTCATGGAAAGGGTATATTGATGATTGGAGAGAAACCTAGTTTTGAGAAATTCTTTAGCATATGGGTAAATAAAGATAGTGAATGTTTTATATCTCATAAAGAATCTATTGTAAAAGAATATATTCAAAAATATCCTTCAACAACATTTGATTTTGAATTAGAATTGATTAAAAAATATGATACATCTAAATTTGATATGAAGAGTATTCAAGAATCTATAGAGAATATATAAACTTTATTATCAATAACTTTACCATTTAATACATTTAAATACCTATCATAAATTTTTTTATCAGAATCAATATAATATTCTTTTTTATCTGGTCCGTAAATTAATACTAACTCTTTTGAACTTGGAATTGTATCAATGTGGTTTAACATATGTTTTGGACAATAAGATTCTTTAAAGATAATTGGATTTGAGCATTTAGAATATATCAATCCTTCTTTTACATAAGCAGAACATTTCATTTCATCAATATCTTTATCATGATCTTCCTCATAAAGATATGTTGTAATTTTATCTTTTCTTATTGCTTGAATAAGAGGTTTAACATCTACATGAAGAGTTTTCGCAATATCTATTGCTAACTTTTTTATCTGACTTTCAAAGATATTTTCAAGAGTTTGGTATATTGTTCTATCAATTGGTATAGAGTTCATTTGTATAAAAATTACTAATTTAAAATTACTCGTAACAATTTTTTCCAAAAAATGAAACTATAGAATAATGGCAAATCCAAATGAATGGGGTCCTATTTTATGGAAAATAATACACATATGTTCGGTTCATCTTGGGAATGAAACAAACGCTTTATTACAGAAAGATCAAATAAATTATTATAATAATTTTACAAAACATATTGGTATTTTGTTACCATGTAAAGTTTGTAGAAAACATTATTATGATTATGCTTTAAAACATAAAAGAGTTGTAGAATATTATGATTTAAAAGAGTATTCTATCGAATATTTTTATAATTTACATAATGAAATCAATAAAGAAAAAGATAAAATGATTTTTACAAAAGATGGTTTTTTAGCATACAAAAACTATAAATCAAATAATTTAACTTCTTATATTAAAGAACTTGAATTATTATTCAAAACCTATATTTTATATAAATATATTAGTCCTGATGTTCTAAGAGATTTTTTATTATCTTTACAAAAGTTGAGAAGTTCTATACGTTTTTAAGAACTTTTTCTTTTACATACAACAGGCGCTTTTGCTTTTGATGAAACAATATTTTGAGAAATCCCCATTAAATCGCTGCCTTTTGCTCCACAATACTCTGCTACTTTATACCATAATAAACCAAACGCTGTAAATACTGATATGGTTAGAAGAATACCTATGATAGAATCACAATTTGATGTATTATAACGTAGTAATATTAAGGCAATAAATACAAATATTAATATAAACATAGTAGCAGCAGAACGGTATTGGCGATTATCTACTAATGATTTATCTACATCAGCCTCCGATTTCATATTAAAATTTGAAAGAGCATTCATAAATAGGTAAGAAATGAAGAACGATATATTCGCAAAATAATAAGATGGAATACGTGTTACATCATTATTTGTTCCAGGAATTATAGAACATATATCACTTGATATAGGACTATTAAATTCTTTTCTAAACATTATTCTCCAATTGAAATAAGTAATAACTAGTATAGGTATCGCAGTAATTACAGGCCATATCCATTTCCAATTTGGAGAATTTATTAATTCTCCAAATGATGCAATAGGTGGTAATGGTGCTGCTGGTGGTGGACCAGGGATAATAATTGGTTTCGCAGCATATCCAACATATACTGATAATACAATTACAATAATAACTAAAAGAACTACAGTAACACCTAGTCCAAACAATAATTGATTATCTTTTATCCATCGACCAATATCCATCTATACATATAGTATATTTATGAAACCGTAGAACTACCATTTAAATCAAGAGTAAATATATAATAGAAACTACAGAATACACCCCAAGATATAAGTAACCAAAATCCATTACCAAAAGGAGTATTTGTAAAACTATGAAGAAATGTAATTAATAAAGAAACAATAGGAACTATTACTAATTGTCCTATAAGTAATATAATTACACTACGATTTCCCAAAGAACAAGAAAGAAAAAATTCATATAAAATAATTAATAATGGTAAACTTAATAAAAAATATAAAGTATTACTTCTAAGAACCTGAATAAAATTCATCTATTGAGAGCATATATAAATTGGTTCATTGTCAGCAGTTTTATTTCGTAATAATGGTATTCCTAAGAAGTTTATTGAATTCATATTTAATAAATGTGTATTCTGATATACTAAAAAGTATCCTACAATAGTGCCTAAGAATAAAGCAATAAATACCGAAGTGATTGATTCACAATTCGTATATATTCGGAAAAAAACATATATTAATGTTATTGCAACTAATAAACTCATTGTTATATATGAACGTGTTATATATGAAGAATGAAGAACTTCATATTCGGGTTTTAGAACAGTTGATGCGGAAACAAAATAACTAGAAGCAAGTGCTAGTATGTAGACACCATATGAAATAGAATCCGAACGTAATACAGAACCTAACTCAGAAAATGTTATGGAATGAAATTTACTATTACAGCCTTTCTCGGGATCTATTTTTCTATTCCCATTCATAAAAGAAGCAATACTTTGAAAACCAGATAATAATAATAAACCTTCTAGTAATGATAAAAATAATACAATATGCTGTTGTGATAATGTTATTAATCCCATAAAAAATGACCCATATAATACACCATCAGGTAACATTATAAAAATATCTTTTATATGCTCGAATATATTTGTCGATGACATCTTCCTATAGTGATATAAGGATTCATTTGGTATACCATATAGAACTATGGGTATTCCCTCATATTATCGTTTTCTTATAGAAAAACATTCTTCCTTACTAAAAAAGCAATATGAATCAAAAGGTAAAAAGATTTTATGCTATGATTTAAATTGTATTATTTACAATTGTCTTGGAAAGGCTAAATATGATGGGACAAATTTAGAAGAATATGAAAGAATTATTATCGAAGAAACTTGTAAATATATTGAGTTTATTTGGAAGAATTCAGGTCATTGTGAAGAAGTTTTTCTTGCCGTAGATGGTGTTGTTCCAATGGCTAAAATGAAACAACAGCGTCTAAGACGGTTCAAATCAATTGTCTTGGCACAATATGAAGTTCAACAACAAGTAAGAGCAGTTGATGAAGTGCGATGGGATTCAAATGCCATTACTCCAGGCACAGTATTTATGAAGAAGCTACATGCTGCTCTAGAACACTTATGTAAATCTCATAATGGATGGTCGTTATCTGGATTTGATGAACCAGGTGAAGGAGAGCATAAAATTATGTCTTATATTCGTAATCTGAAGATAAATGGTAATACTATATTAGTCTATGGTTTAGACGCTGATTTGATTTTGTTATCAATGTTACATTCAGAGGATAATACTTTATATTTAATGAGAGAGGAAATGGAGGTTAACAAACTTAATACTACATTCTTATTCTTTGATATAAATGGTTTTAAAAATATTATTATTCCTGAATATAATAAGCAGAAACTATTAAATTATATTATGATGATGAGTTTCTTAGGAAATGATTTCTTACCACATAGTATTTCTTTCACCATTAAAGATGCTGGGCATACTTTTTTATATGATATTCTTAAAAAATATAATAAGAATTTAGTTGATTCTAAGAATAAAGTAATTTGGAAAAATGTAAGTGAATTTTTAAAACTCTGTTGTGGAAAGGAGGAATCTGGTATTGAAGAATTCTGTAAAAAGAAGAATCAAATTAAATTCTATCGTGTTCATAAAGATAGATCAACCGAATATGATATGAAAATGGCTCCTATACAGGTAACCCCTTGTCAATGGTTTGTTGAAAAAGAAATATTTGATATGAAAACAGATTCTTTAAAGAAAGGATGGAAAGAAACTTATTATAATAAATTTTTAATTAACGAGAAAGAAAAGATTATTCAAGAGTTTTGTAAAGGACTTCAGTGGATTATTGATTATTATGTGGGGAAACCTATTGAATATGATTGGTATTATCCTTGGTTAAATGTTCCTTTATGGTCAGATATTTCCAAATATTTAGAAACAAATACTGTTAATATTCAATACGATATCCAAAAATCATTAGAACCAGAACAACAATTAGCAATTGTTCTTCCTCCAGAAAGTTATCATTTAATTACAAATCCTAAATACAAGAATTTTCCTACTTTATATCCTCACTATTATCCGATAAAGTTTGGTTTTCATAGTCTTGGTAAAAAATGGTTTTATGAATGTGAATCTGAAATTCCTATATTTAGTTCAGCAGTTCTTCGTTCACTACTTTAAAAAACTTCAATAGTCAGTAATTAGATGGGTAATACAGTATCACAACAATCACAACAAACACAAAATGTAAACCCAGCACACGTCCGCATATATGTAAATATATTATCAATAAGAGATTATAAAACACGTGCTGAAATGATACAGACAGTTTTAGCAGGTCCTGAATATGTATATACGGCAAAACAAACAGGTGTCTATTCGCATTTATTAAATTATTTAGCAAGAGTGAATGCTGGAAGTCAACCACCTTTATTGCCTTATGAAAAAGAACCTCTTAAGAATAAAAATCATACAATATCCAGTCATACAATATCCAGTTTAGTAATTCCTCCACCCACAAAGCAGCAGAGAGATTATTTATCAAAACCCAAGAATGAAGAAAAAGCCATTGGATATTTCCAAGCGTGTTTAGAAGTTCTTGGTTTACAGGAAGAAGTTGCTTTAACAGAAGATACATTAAAAAATGCTTATAAAAAATCTGCTTTAAGAAATCATCCTGATAAAGGAGGTTCTGAAAAAGCATTTGAACGTGTAACACGTGCTTATGCTTATCTCAGTGAAATTTTAAAACGTATTCACGGTGGTAGAAAAGAAACAGTAAATGTTGATGAACCAACTGTTCTGAAAGATTCACGAGCAAAAGAATCTAATCAATGGGCACAAGTTGAACCAGTCCGTTTGAATCCTAAAAAGTTAGATATAGATGCTTTCAATAAAATGTTTGAACAAACACGCATTCCCGACCCTGAAGAAGATGGGTATGGTGATTGGCTACGAGATGAAAAAGATGGTTCCTCTGGAGTAACGTTTAGTGGTAAATTCAACAGAGATGTATTTAATAAAGCATTTGAAGATGAAGCGAAAAGAAATGCTTCTAACAATAATTTTATAGTTACTCAACCCGAATCATTAATGATGGCTCCTACTATGGGTATTGAGATTGGAAGAGGTAAACCTTCTTCTTATACTGCTCCGATTATGAATAAAAATATGAATTTCACAGATTTGAAACAAGCCTATACGATTGAATCCAATATATCACAACAAGTGGCTTCGGTTCGTCTTGATAATCGCAACTTTGAATCTTATAAAAATGATTATAATAAAGCGCCAAGACCTCTAAATGATAGTGAAATGGAAGATATTCAAAAAGGAGAACGGTATATGGCAAAAAAAGAAGAAGATCGCAGACGTCGTGCCGCTGAAGAAGATTTATCTTCTACTAGTTATTTTGAACGAATGAAACGTTTAGTATTAATGGATATTTCAAAAGATAAATAAAATATAATAATAGATGGCTACACAATCAGTATATTTAATAACATTTGGAATTTTAATAGTCACGGCAGCAAGCCTTGGATATTACTATTCAGATACTATTATAGAATCTGATATATTTCAAAAGAAGGATTTATTGTTAGAAGGGACAGCAAATCCTACATTATGGCTTTACTATGACCAAAGTGATGTGAATAGTCGTTGGTGGCAAGATTTTGGTGCTAGATCCTCTCGTGTTCTTCATACACCTTTCTTAAATTTATGTTATCAAAGCATTGCTAAACATTGTGGTCAAACCTATAATATTCGTGTTATTGCTGGACTCACAGATCTTGCTACCTTATTAGGTGGTTGGGATCAGTTACCGAAATCATTACAAAATCCTCTTGCTTCCGTCCAACAAGCAGAAATGAATTATATACGATCCAAGATTCTGAAAACCTATGGAGGACTTTGGGTTAATCCCTCTTGTATATTCGTGAAAGACATGCCTGATTTTAATGATTCTAAAGATTCTAAAGAAGTAATATTTACTGGTATGGATACAAAAGATATGTTAAGTGATTCTGAAGGAACTTTGGCACCTGGAACACAAGTAATGTATTCTTCTAGAAAAGAACATCCTATTTTTGTAGAGTTAGAAAGACTTTCTAGAGAACGTTTGGAAAGAAGAGAAGGTGGAATGCAATTCCGTCACGATATCTCAAATGATTTAAGAGATGTTATGAGAGATTATTCTGGTGAATACACATATATACCGAGTTTAGAATTCTCAAGAAAACCAAATGGTCATCGTATTGAATTAGAAGATTTATTATCAAAAGGTAAAATGCCTGTATGTTCTAAAGCAGTATATGTCCCTGTATACTGGCATGAACTGAAACGTCGTAGTAATTTTGCTTGGTTCTTACGATTATCTGAAGAACAGATTATGAGCAGTGAATTGGTTGTATCTAATTTGTTTTAATAAATTAGAGAGAATATGCCTTCGACAACAACAAGTGGTAGGGCACCAAAACCATCTCCGAGTCCAAAACCATCACCAAAACCATCACCAAAACCATCACCAAAACCAGCTCCTAAACCTGCTCCTAAACCATCTCCTAAACCTGCTCCTAAACCATCTCCTAAACCTGCTCCTAAACCATCTCCATCTCCTAAACCATCTCCTAAACCATCACCAGCACCATCTCCTTGCGGTTGGAGAACTATGGATAGGGGAAATGGAGTTACCGTAACAGAAAATACTTGTTATAATGGTAGTAATTATCAAATAAATGATACTTGGAATGGAGAAAATATTAGAATTTGGATGAAATCACCAAATACAGGATGTCCAGTAGATTATCCTATATGGGGTAATATTTATGATAGAAGAACTGATATGTGTTTTGCTTCTGTAAATGATATTCAATGGTATAATGGTCAAAATGGGATTATTGTGAATCCTTCTTCTACTGCTCAAACTGATATTAGTAGTCAAACTCTTTTAACTATAGGTCCTTCACCAGCATCAACAATTACAACATTTTATTCACCAGCACCATCTCCTTGCGGTTGGAGAACTATGGATAGGGGAAATGGAGTTACCGTAACAGAAAATACTTGTTATAATGGTAGTAATTATCAAATAAATGAAGCACCTATTACAATTTGGAGAAAAACAGATGGAGAAAGTTGCCCAAGTAATTATCCTATATTTGGAGGAGACTATCGTTTTCAGGGTTGGAATTATATGCATCTCTTGTGTTTTGCTTCAGAAAATGATATGTATACATATAATAGGAATCCTAATATTAGAGTAAATCTTCTGAATCTTTCTAATAGTGTATATTATCCTCCTCCTAATGTATATCCTGAAAATGGTGATACTAATATGTCAACAGGAGGTAAATCTCGTAAATCTAAAACTAACAAAAAATTTCGTAAATCTTGTAAATCTAAAACTCATAAAAAGTCTAACTAAACTCCATAACATAATCACCGCTTAAATCACTATATTCCATAACAACTCTAATTTGGTAAACCGTTGTTTTAATACCATTGACAATTTTCTCTTGTCCCAATAAATCATATTTATGGACTTTTAATAAATGACGTAAAATAGTAATACGTTTGTTATCTGTTATATCTGATAAGAAGCGTTTTGCCTTACAAGGTAAATAATATGGTTCTATCCATATTAAAATATCATTAAATCTTTCTTTTGATATATCAAACTTTGTAAATATCCTATTATCATTAAATCCAAGAAATTGTAGATGAATTAATATTTCTTCTACAAGTTCTTTTGATGGAACTTTTCTAAATAGTTCTGTCATTCTATTGTTGTATTAATAATCGTAATATATCAAATGACTGCGTTTTTCCTTGGGCGAATTGAATCCATCCTTTCATTATAAAATATTGAATCATTTGGTCCATTTTAGGTTGTAGAATACCAAGTTGTTTTGAATAAATATTCAAATCTTGTAAAAAATCTTCATAACTGATTCCCGTAGACCAAATTTTAAAGAATAGATTAAATAACTTTTCGTCATCTTTTTTAAGATAAGCACGTAAAATTTCAATACTAAAAGTGTAATTCGGTGAACCAAATAAAAAGTTTATATCTTGAACATTAATAAATTCTTTATTTTTATAATAGTTGGATAGAACTTGAATAATAGATTTAATTTGTGAAGGTGATTTTACTAATGTCATTAAAAAAGAATAGGAATCTGGTGTAAGTATTTGTTTTTTATTATTTTCTTTTAAAAAATGGTCTATTAAATCAAAAGGTGAAATGGATTCTATTTCTATATGTAAGCATCTTGAACGAATAGGAGGTATTAGATCGGAAGAATATCTACTACAAAAGAAAAATCTTGTTGTATGAGAATGAGTTTCCATTGGTCTTCTTAAAGCCTGTTGGCTTATCATTGGTAAACTATCGGCATCATCTATCAAAATCCATCTATATACACCCTGTTTAGCAGATGTATGATGAACAAATTCTGTTACATTCTGACGAACACAATGAATTCCTCTGTCTTTTTCAGAAGATAAATTCATAATCCATTCACTTTTGTTTTTAATAGAATGTTTTGCAAAATATGTTTCAATAAATTCTTTTAAAAGCGTTGTTTTTCCTGAACCATTACATCCACTAATAAAAATATGTGGTATATCATTTGAATCATCAAGAATTTTATTAAAAATATCTTCAATATAATTTTGTCCTATTAGTTTTGTTTTAAAGACCATCCTGCTCTAGATTCTTCAACAATGCTTAAACCTTTTTTATAATTCCATTTAGAATATGAACGCATCTTATTATGATTTGCTAGGAGTATCAAAAAATGCTGATGAAAATGAGATTAAAAAAAGTTATAAAAAACTCTGTTTACAACATCATCCTGATAAAGGAGGGAAACCAGAACAATTTCAAAAGTTACAAAAAGCGTATGAAGTGCTAAGTGATAACCAAAAGCGTTCTATCTATGACCAAACCGGTCAAGATCCTGATGTTATAGAACAAGGTAGACCTTCCTCAGGCTTTGGTCCAGTAGATATGGGTGACATATTTATGAATATGTTTGGACAAGGAATGGCTTCTGGATTTTCTTTTGGTTCTGGTCAAGGGAGAAAGAGAAAAGGTCCTTTAAAGTCTCACGAAATATCGGTTAGTTTATATGACTTTTATCATGGAAAAACTATTAAGTTACAGTTTGACCAACAGAAGTTTTGTCAAACTTGTAAAGGAGAAGGATGTAAAACAACTGTTACTTGTCAAGGATGTGGTGGAAAAGGTTTTGTAGAACAAATGATGATGATAGGTCCTGGAATGGCTGCTGTAAATAGATCACCTTGTGGTCATTGTAAAGGAACTTGTAAGCAAAACTCTGGCACTTGTGGAACTTGCAATGGAAGAAAGTATTTTAAAAAGGAGAAAGTTCTAAATGTTACTATTGAGCCTGGTATGACACCTGGAGATTCTTTAACATTCCAAAATGAATGCAGTGATGATATTCAATATGAAGAATCGGGAGATGTTCGTATTATTTTTCAAGAAGCAGATTCTGATTCAGAAATAAGAAGATATGGTAATGATTTACATGCGACATGTTCCATCACATTCACTGATAGTTTACTAGGAACAACATATGTAACAACGGAACATCCAAGTCATAAAGATAATTTTAGCATACAGATACCAAAGGGTGTGTTAAATGGAGAAACAATTATTGTAACAAATGAAGGAATGCCAAAACGTAATACGAAACAATTTGGCACCTTCAATCTTAAAGTTCAAATAGTGATTAATGACTTTGAAAAGAGTGTGTTAAAAGATAAAGAAGAATTAATTAAAAATATGTTTATGAACGGGGATTAAAAGCGGAAGCATCTTCTGCTAATTTCCATTCGGGGTTCATTCCATTTACAGCACCCTGTGCTTGACCCCCACTGAGTAACATATCAGGTGAATCTACCGGGGCTTCACCTCCACGCATAGTTCTTCTTCTTCTTGTAGAACGTTTCTTACCTTTCTTCGTAGAGCGACGACCACCTCTCTTTGTTTTACGATGCTTTCTACGACGACGACCACCTGCTTGGTCTTTCATTCCAGCAATTTCGGCAAATGAGCGATCTAAAGGAGCTAAATGACCTGCTCCACGTAGACTAGAATCTAAAAGACCTTGATCACCAACTGGGGCTTCTCCACCCATCTGAGGCATAGAAGCATTCATCGGAGGCATGGAAGAATTCATAGGCATCGATGAATTCATAGATGAATTCATAGGCATCGAAGAATTCATAGATGAATTCATAGGCATTGAAGAATTCATAGTAGGCATAGAAGAATTCATTGTGCTATTTGTTGGTAACATATTTTGTCCGCCGTGCTGATTGGTATGAAGAGAAGCAAATTGTTTACCTTGTTCTAATTGTAATTGTGATGCACCATTGATAGATGAATCATCTATATCAGAGCCATCAAGATTAACATATCCACCTCTTATTGTTTTACGTCTTGTTGATCTTCTCCTTTTAACCATTCTATAATTAAAAAAGATTTTTTATTGTTCAAACTTCTCTCGTAGACTCTTTGCCTTGATACGACGCTTTTGAACTTTACCAGATACAATGTAAATAGAATTCTCTGTTAATACAATAAAGTCTTCCTGAACTTTGTAAATCTTCTGAATAATGCTTGTAAACTCATCATTTGACTTGATAAGCATTTTCTCCTTGGTCTCATCATCTTCACCCATAAATGCTTTATTGTTGTAAGTATCTAAAAAATAGTCAAGCATAATAGGTTTATCTTGCTGAATTGCTAAACGGGCAGCGTGATTTAAAGTCTGTGCCGAAGGGACTACTTCTTGGGTTGGTGCGTTAGGCTGAGTTACATTGGTAGGGACAGACATCTCTATTCTATGTCCAATTCGGAAAGTGGAGAAATAATCTTTACGCAACTGGTTTTAATTTTAATGTTTCCATTGAATGGGCTTTCAAAATTGTATTCATAAAATCATAGGCTTCTTCCAATTGATTCAAATTTCTGGCGCCGGTAATAATAATACTTCCCGTTTGGAAAATTGCGATTGTAATTCTCTTACAATAAGTTTCTGACTTTCCATCACCTTGTCCATTACAAATCTTATCACACATACAAATACCATTCTTAATCTTAGATGCTTCGTTATAATAATACTTGGTGTTAATACCTTGATAAATAGTAGTCTCAAGTGTGCTAAATAACTTATAGTGATTTACCAAAATTTTGTGAAGTTCATCACGGCGAACTAACGCATTCACTTTATAGTCGGAGTTAAGAAGTTGAACCGAAAACTTTTCTACCTTTAATGGTTTCTCTGAAATACCTGTAAAATTCTTAAATTGTTCAATAAGCCATACAAGAACATCTTTAGAATATTCTTCTGATGTAATACCAGTCATCTGAAAACCACCATTCGCAAATAACTTGATATTTACTTCCTTAAATCCTTTACCATCTTCTCTCTTTTTACGAATTACAATAGTTGATTGATTAAAGAAGGAGTTTTTAGAAACCTTTCTCTTTGATAGAACATCTCGTGAACTAAATCCAATTGCTTTTTCACCATATTCAATTTTAAGAAAACCTTCCTCAGGATAACCAATAGGAATAGATACTTGAGCGAATTGTTCAAAGATTTTTTGAATATTTAGAACAGAACCAAGATGACCTGTTGTAACCAATGTGGAAATACGTAGAGGAGTAAATTCTAATAATTTAGATTCCATTTTATTGTATATATTTGTTTAAATGGTTTGTCAATTTTATCAAAAATTTCTATCCAAAATGTCTATCAAAAATCTCTATCCAAAATATCAATTATATTTTTTTGAAACCAAGAACTTAATATTTCTTTTTTTGTTTCAAATATACAAAACTTTAAGAAGTCTGGGTCTGTATATGAAATCATTTCTTTTCCCGCTTCAATAGTTAATATGTTAAGCATATAAGCCATAAAATATAAAAACATAGCAAGTTCGTGAAACATCCATCCCCTTAATAATTTATCAAAAATATTTGGTATATCAATTCTTCTAGCATTCATTAATATAGACCAAAGATTCTTACATTCTTCTTTTTTATCAGGATTCAATAAGAAAAATCTTATATCTCCTCTTCTAAATAAAATATCAATATTTGAAATATTATTTTCTTTTATATTTAGAATCTTGGTATAACGTTCTTTAAAATCTTCTGGAGGTGGAGATTCCAATTGAATTACTGTAAATTTATGAACAATAGAAGGATGAATTCTTGAAATTGAATTACATAAAAACATTATCATAATTTCATTGGGATTCTCATCTAATAAAGGACGAAGAGCCATCTGTGCTTGGTCTGTTAGAGTTTCTGCTTCATCAAAAATAATAATCTTTGGTTTATCCTTTGTATCTCCTTGAAATAGTATGTGAAGTGAAGAACGTATAAAAGGATACACACGAGATCTTACTGCTTCTAAACCTCGTTCATCTGAAGAATTCAAAAACAAAGCACGAGAAAATTTTCCTCCAAAACTATTGTTTCCATAAAATGCTTCCACAAGTAGTTTAGCAGAAGTAGTTTTACCAGAACCTGGAGGACCTGTTAATATAATATGATTTCTTAGACTTGGTTCTTTTATCATTAATTCAAATAATATTTTAACTCTTTCAGGCAATCCCTGATCCATCCTCTTTCTATAACTATGTGTCTAAGTATTTAGGTTGATTTTTAGAGAGAGGACTTAAATCTTAATACACGAAATGTTTTAGACAATATGCCACCACGAACCAAGAAAGAACCTGAAGAAAAAAAGAAGAGAACAAAGAAAGCAATTAATGTGGTAGCGGTTGTAACACCTGAAGGTATTCAAGGAAATTTTAGTGTAGAGCCACGCAAACCATTAATAGCACATCTTGATGTTCATTCTAATGAAGTGGTATTCCGTGACCAACCATTACATTATGATCCGAACCCTCCTCTTCAACCAGAACCATATGACGCAGTAGCAGATGATTTTTTTGCTGAAATTAATGCGCATATAGAAGAAGAATTGGTGGTTACAGTAGAACAAAAGAAAGAAGAATCTACAATAAAATATGAAGAAGTAAAAGTAGAATCAAGACCTATACAAGTATTTAGTAAATCGCAGATTATGATTGAATATATGAATTCTAATCAAAGTCAAAGGCTACCTGAGAAAATAAATATAGCATGTTTTTGGTGTTCTCATAGGTTTGAGAATCAACCTTGTATTATTCCTGAAAGAGAAGTCCAAGGTGTCTATAAAGTATATGGTAACTTCTGTTGCCCTGAATGTGCTATGGCTCATCTATTAAATGAATCTATTGACCCTCATGTTCGTTGGGAAAGAATGGCTTTATTAAATAGAATATATGATACTGAAATAAGTGGTAAAATTTATCCAGCACCACCTCGTGATTCATTAGAACTCTTTGGGGGTCCTTTAACCATTGAATCTTATCGTGCTACTATTCGCTCCAAAAAAGTTCGTATTGATTTACATATGCCACCTATAGTTAGTATCATTGGTTCTATTGATACAAAACCCATTGATTTTTATGATACATCTATTAAAAATACAATGACTCTTTTACCATATGATAAAATTCAACAAACTGAAGAAGGTCTTCGTTTGAAACGTAATAAACCTCTCAAAGACAAAGAAAGCACTCTTGATGCTTGTATAAATCTTGAAATTAAAAATAGTAGGAAGTAAAAAACAAAAAAAATTGATAAAAAAATAATCATAAATTTTGTAGTATTACAATGGACTTTTCTATCCGTGACATCATTCGTGAGACAAGAGCAAGTATCAATGCTAGGCTTGATATGCTAGAGTTACTAATTCAAAATAGTAAACCACAGATACAGATACAATCAAATCCTATTGATTTATCTCGTATTGAATTTATGCTTGGTTCATTATCTTCTAAGATGGAGGCAATTGAAAATAAAATGAATGATAACAAACATGAAGAACTACCTTCTATAATTTTAGAAGAAACTCAACAAATTCAAGAAACTCAAGAAAGAAAAGAAATTATTATCAAAGAAGAAGAAAAAGAAGAAGAAGAAATAGAGCAAGAAATAGAACAAGAATTAACAGAGTTTGAATACAAAGGAATGCTTTTATATCGTGATGGAGAGAATAAAGTATATCAAATGGATGAAGATGGAGAATTAGTAGATACGCCAATTGGTATTTGGAACGAAGCAAAGCAGAAGGTTCAACGAATTTAAATATTTTCTAAATACAGTAATGCCAATTTATTATCCCCCTTTAGTATTAAGTGCAATTTTTTTTGCTGCCATTGTTGTAAATCTGAATAATAAAGATTATGCTACTGTATTTGGTCTAGCGTTATTAGCAATTCCTTCTACATTATTTTTAACATTTTTATCTCATAAAGGACTAAATGTTCTTGCTTATATTCTTCTTCTTGTTCCTATTGTAGTTGTTATTGCTGGTTATGAAATGGGAGTTAAAAATTCATCCTCAACGCCACCATCTACTGATTCAGTTCCAGTAGAATCTGCAAATGAAGATACTCCTGACCGAATCGAACCAAAAGAAGGTGTTAAAGAACATTGTATAAAATGTAAAGTGAATCCTTGTATGTGTCCTTATAAACCACCTACAAGTTAAACGAAACATAAAGAATTCATTCTATAGTTTTAAAGAATGAATATTTACGGATTATCATATTTTAATTATATTATTCGAACAATACTATATTTAAAAAATTACTTAAATGAAACTGTAAGCCAAAGATACAAACAGTTATCCTCCGATACAATTATATTCTTTCAGAATAACCCAAGCCCTTATTTTTTATCTTATTTAGATATTCATAATAAAAATAATGGTGTAATTGTATGGAAATATAATATAAGTAATAAATTATTTTATCAATATAATTGTTGTCATAAAGATGTAAAACATTTACCAATTATCAGTGCTTATATTGAAGAAGTAAAAGAAGATGGGAGTAAAAAGCATATAACATATTTAGATAATTTTATACAAAATTTAACTATTGAATCTTCAAATGTGGGATTTCCCACCTTACAACAAGTGCTTGAAATATGGTCCTATAGCAGTGGAATTGTTCTTGATAGAACGAAGTCATACAATATAGTTTATTTGAATACAAATGCCGATGAAATAACAGTAAATTGTTTTACAGAAGATTTTGATTTCTCTCTGTAAGAAAGAGAAAAAATTAAAAGGGTATAAATAAATTATTCTAGTACAAAATATGGAAGATAAATTTCCAACTGGCAGTTGGACTTTATATTACCATGCGTCTAGAGAAAAAAGATGGACATTAGATTCTTTTGAAAAGATTGCAACGGTAAAAACTGCTGGTGAGGTTTTATGTATTTATAAAGAACTTGGTGATAAAATTAAAGGAGGGATGTATTTTTGGATGCGTGAATCTATTCCACCACTTTGGGAAAACTTCCAAAATATTCGTGGTGGAAGTTATAGTCTTCGTGGAAGTGGTGACGATGGTATTAAATTATTTAAATTATATTCTTTAGCAATGATGAAGAATTTATTAAGTGTTAATAAAGAAGATATTATAAATGGAATTAGTATTTCTCCTAAGTTACAAGGATTTGGTCCTCAACAAAAAGTTGGATATTTCATTGTAAAAATATGGAATCGTGATTCTGATAAATTTAAAAGTAAGACGAATTTAGTTTTATTAAACGAAACATTATCCTACGATGATGTTATTTATACTCCTCATGTTGAGAAAAAGATGTAAACATCTTTTCCAGTGGTTACCGAGAAAAAGATGTAACAACATAATAGATGTCGTGTTCCTTCGCAAATATTTTAGGAAAACCAAATACTGGTCCACATAGTATATAAAATAAACTTTTGGTATTCATTAATAGGGTTTTTTGTTTTAGGAGAAATTCTTCATTATTTATTTGGTGCGAATACGGCATATATAAAAATGATTGGTTTGACAAGAAATTCTGAATAATATATTAGATGAAGATAAATAAAAACAATAAATTCAATAAATTCAATAAATTGTTTTTAATGTTTTTAATTCTTATAGTTGTATCATTTTTGTTGTATAATATTTATTCTATACAAGGATTTCAAACAAAAAAAATAATACAACCTAAATTTTATCAAGATATTGATGGACCTTTGAATATAGTAAAAGAAATAAGTGATATAACACCAAGTATTACTACAGAAACATTTACGGATGTAAGTATGAATTATCCATCAAGTTATAATATATTTACAAATAATAATATTAATATCCCTGTATATGACCAATATACAACAAACACTTGTGTAGCAAATTCGATATCAACTTCTCTTGCTTATTTACTAAAATTAGATAATCCAAAAAATTCAATTGAACTTCCTTCTCGTGTTTTTATATACTTAATGGGAAAAAAAATTGATTATGAAACAGATCTTTGTCTAGCAAGCAATGTTGGTTTAAGAAGTCTTACTGTTCTTAATTATTTAAATTTTTATAAAATACCAACAGAAGAAGAATTACCTTTCCCTGTCCCAGCCCCTGTTAGTGATTCAGGTAGTGATGCAGGAGATTATGGCAGTTTATGTATTACACCACCAGAATCGTTAATTAAGTATGACAATAATAGGAAATTAATATTCCAACCATTTGATATTGTTGTTCAACCTGCTGATAGAATTAATAAAATTAAAGATGCTTTATTTAAAAATAGAATATTATTAATTACTTTTCGTGTATTTACAAGTTTCTTTGATAAATGGAATAATAACAATGGTAGATTTGTTTTGCCTACAGCAGGTGAAACATTTTATGGAGGTCATGCAATGGTAATTATAGGTTACAATGATTCAGATCAAACTTTAACAGTAAGAAATTCGTGGGGTAATACGGGTGATAATGGTAATGGCTATTTACCATATGAATATGTGACATTAACAAAATTATATCCAATAAACGCAAGAATAACAGTTTCTTTAACAACAGGTATTTATTCACTAGAAAGTTATGGAACTCCTCATAACACATCTCTAGATGCTGATATAAGTGATACAAAAACAAGTAATATTTATTACGATTATATTAGTGAATTATTTAGAGGAAATTTATTTACTTAGTGAAAATAGATGTCATACATTTATTATTTAGTAACAGTTGCTTTATCTGCTGGTTTAGCAAGTTATTTTACATCTCAAGGATTAAAGTTACCAAAATATGTAAATTCTAAAAAACCTTCCTGGTATCCTCCTTCATACCTATTCGGCATAATGTGGACCATTATATATTTATTGTATAGTTATTCTTGGTTTCTATCATCAAATTATGGTTCTCTACAATCGATATTCATTATTAATATGATTCTAAATGTATTATGGTGTTATCTCTTTTTTTCTTTAGGACTCTGGGATTCTGCTCTCATAACATTGATTGCTTTAGATTTTGTTCTTTTAGCACAAATTATACAATTTTATAAATACGATAAACTTGGGTCTATATTATTAATTCCATATTTAGGATGGGGTTTGTTCGCTACTTTCTTGAATTATACGATGATTAATTTGAATTAATTATTCTCTGTTTTATTTTTCATCGGAGCAAGAACTAAACGAATCTCTCCAAGATTTGCCACAGTGTATTTCAGAATCAAAGGATAATCATTACGTAAACAAAGTTCAATAGAAGGACATAGGGAAGTGCATTTTGTAAATACAACTAAATGCTTCAGTTGGAAAATACCCTGAACGATTTCATTGGTAGAATTACTTGTTTTCTGAACACGCATTGTAGAATTGTTTTCACTAATCACAGTCTCCTGTTCTGCGAAATCACCCATACATCGAAAGATCAGATCAGAACCCATAGATGTAATTTCTACATCCAACTTCTCTCCTAGAGCATTCATATCACGGCAATGCTTCTGTAAATCTGTAGAAGGCATATGAATGATAGAAGTAAAAGAAATAGAAGGAATCTTTATATCTTCTACATCAGTGTCAAAGAGTTTTAAGAAATAATTTGTCACCGTAGATTTATCAGAGTTCTCCATACGGATACCAAGTTTATTAGGATTGGATTGAGGTAAATACAATGTTAATGAATCATTATTTCCCATAGTTTTAATAAGTTTGAAAAAGTAAATCATATTGATACCAAGAATGTATTTCATAGGACAATAGAAACTCTCAAACCGATCAGCAAATAGTTTTAGATACACTAAAACTGTATGAGTTTCATCGACATTTACAACCTTAATACCTTCGGATGTAAATTCAAGATTTGCTTCTGTTACAATCTCCTTGACTGCTTCAATTAATGACCGGAACGCACCCGATTGAACTGTTTTAATTTCAAAGAGATTTCCATTTGCGTTTACTTTTGACTGGGACATCCTATTTCTAAAACAATTGTTCGTTTGGACTTTAGGTTACTATATTATTACTTTTTACGGCTTTTATTCTTTTTACTCCGGCTAGAACTTTTAGAACTTTTAGAAGTTAGCATTTTATATCCCTGGCGTAAAGAAGCAGCCAACAATAATTTACCGGCACTCATTACACCACCCATTACACTTGGATAAAACCCTCCTTTATGACCTTTATGACCTTTATGTTTTCTTTGTGTTCTTCTCTTACCTGTTCTTCTCTTACCTGTTCTTCTCTTACCACCTCTTAAATAATTCACCGGCTGATAATAAGAACCCATCTAAACATAATGAATATTTTATTATTAAATGATTCCATCTATCATCATAGATTCTACAAATGGTGAAACAGAATTATGCCGTATAGGTAAAATGACAGGAACCGATAAAACACCATTAAATACATCGGGCCATAGACATCCATATACCGCAGTCTATTCATTGTTATTTGGCCCCTATAGACATAGACCCTGTAAATTTGGTGAAATTGGGGTGGCAGGTGGAGCAAGTGTATTATTGTGGAATCTTTATTTTACCAATGCAAACTTCTTTTTCTTTGACCGAGATGAAAACTTTCTAGCAAATGCTATGCAATATGTTTCAAAAGATAATAATACATTTTATCTAATGGATGTGAAACAATCTGAGAGTATTATTAAACCTTTAAAGGCTATAGGAGGCGAACTAGATATTCTTCTTGATGATTCAAGTCATACAAAAGAAGATCAAATTAGAATCATTAAAAATGGCTTACCATTTGTGAAATCTGGTGGAATGATTGTTATTGAAGATGTTTATAGGCGTGTTCCTGAAAGTGAATATTATGATGAACTAAAAGATGTTTTAAATGAATTTTCAGAAGTGTTCTTTGTAATAACAGATCATAAAGACCGTTATTCTCCAGATTGGGATAATGATAAATTATTGGTGTTGATTAAGAAATAAAGATTTAACGTCTAGATTTTCTTAACTTACGTGTTTTTCTTTTTTTACCTCCTGTTATTCTAGAATTTATTGTTAGTTGATCTGCTGGTTGAGGTGCTGGTTGAGGTGCTGGTTGAGGTGCTGGTTGAGGTGCTGGTTGAGGTGCTGGTCTAGGTGCAGGTCTAGGTGCAGGTCTAGGTGCTGGTCTAGGTGCTGGTCTAGGTGCTGGTCTAGGTGCTGGTCTAGGTGCTGGTCTAGGTGCAGGTCTAGGTGCTGGTCTAGGTGCAGGTCTAAGTGCGACTCTACCTGTTGTTGCTTCTAGAGATATTACTGCTCGTCTATTTTCTGGAAGAGGGGGTGGGTATAGCATGCGGATGCGTTGATTGTGTCTGTCAGCAAAGAAAATGTTTCCTAACGCATCCAAGGCAATACCCGTTGGATGAGACAGACCTGCATTTATAGCAGGACCACCATCATTTAGTGGCAAAACACCATTATTATACATATCTTTAAGACCGTTTCCTGCAACCGTCTTAATTATACCTGTAGACAACAATATTCGAATGCGATGGTTCCCTGTGTCGCAAATGTAAAGATTCCCTGCAGGATCAAGAGCAAGACCAGAAGGACTATTTAAATGTGCATTTATGCCAGGACCATTGTCACCTGAGTAGCCGTGTACTCCAGTTCCTGCAATTGTGGTTATACGATAAGTAGTGCCATCAGGATTAAGTGTAAGTTTGCGGATCACATGAAGGTAACTATCAGAGAAGAAAACGTTTCCTGATGGGTCGACAACAATCGATCGTGGAGTACCCAGATAAACGTTTTTTGCTCTATTATTGTTGAGCACGTTATACGGGGGACTTGGATCGTATCCTGAAGGCATCATTCTCCCATCATCTGAAATATCAACCCAAAGTTTCCCTGCAATTTCTATAACACGATTAACAGTAAAGTCGCTATTTAATATAATCTTTACGATGTAAGCGTCATTAGTGGCTATGTAGAGATTCCTTGATGCGTCGACTGCAATACCATTGACTTGTATTCCAATAAGTGTCGATATATTATATGTTTTATTAATATCATTATTAGGTTTTAGAATGCGAATGCGTGTATTTGCCTGGTCGGAGATGAAAATGTTTCCTAATGCGTCGATTGCAATAGCATCTGGATCATACATCTTTGCAATTGTTGATAGACCACCGTCACCTTCATAGCCAATTTCCATCATGCCAGAATAGTAGACACTACCATTAGGCAAATTCCAGCTTCCAAATCTGCCACTACCAGCCACCGTTTTGATGATACCTGTGGAGGTGTCCAATTTACGGACGCGCTGGTTGTAAGTGTCAACGAAGAAAACATTTCTTGATGCGTCAACAGCAACACCGGTGGGACCGTGCAGTTTTGCTCTTATGCCTGGGCCACCGTCTCCAGAAAAACTATTCCAGATATAACTTGGAAAATGTACTTGGTATCCCATACCAACTCCTGCAACCGTAGTAATATAGAATTCCGACGGATTACCACCATCTAAATTTTTGTTTATCATATTTAATTCTATTATACTATACATTTTGTGTTTTTAATTTTACAAAAAAACCAAAAAACCAAAAAATTGATTTAAGGTTCCCCCCTTACTATATTAGTAGTAAAATGGCATCTTCTTATAAGAAACATACGCACCGTGAGCATATTCTTGAGTTACCAGATACATATATTGGTTCTGTGGAAACAATTGATGATTCACGATGGGTATACAATTCTGAAACTCATAAGATGGAATTTAGATCTCTAAAGTTTAATCCAGGTCTTTACAAGATCTTTGATGAAGTTCTAGTCAATGCTCGTGATGCAATGGTTCGCTCTGGAAATGTGAAACGAATTGATGTGACTTGTGAACTGTCCAATGATATCTACACAATCACTGTTAAAAACGATGGTGACGGTATTCCAGTTGAGATTCATAAGGAAACTGGTGTCTACGCTCCAGAGTTAATTTTCGGTCATCTTCTTACTTCTGGTAATTATGACAAAGAAGAAGAAAAGATTGTTGGTGGTAAGAATGGTTATGGAGCAAAGTTAGCAAATATCTTTAGCACACGATTTGAAGTTGAAACTCGTAGCACTTCAAATGGTAAACTGTATTCCCAAGTGTGGAAATGTAATATGTCAAAATGTGAGAAACCTATTATCAAGGTAAGTGATAAGAAAGATGTGAGTAAAGGATTCGTAAAAGTAGTATTTTCTCCAGATATTACTCGTTTTCAAGGTGCTTTTGAAAAAAATGATTTGATTGAAGATATGAAGCAAGTCTTTTATACTCGTGTTTTAGAAATTGCTTCATTAGCAGGAAAAGATGTGAAAATTACTTACAATGGTAATGAATTAAAGACAAATTCATTTGAAAAGTTTGTAAAACTCTTTATCTCTGATGAGAAATGTATCGCATATGAGAAATGTTCTGATAGATGGGAAGTAGCAGTGATTCTCGTAAAGAATTTATTTCAAGATGATATTTATCTTCCTGAAGAGAAACAGATTAGTTTTGTAAATGGTATCAATACAAAGAAAGGAGGCAAACACGTTGAAACTGTTTTCAAACATTTGATTGGAGACTTTTGTGATCTGGCGAAGAAGAAAAAGGTGGATGTAAAACCTTCTCAATTGAAAGATGTTGTTATTACATTTGTAAATGCTACTATTGTAAATCCTTCCTTTGATTCTCAGACAAAAGAGACTTTAACAACACCTGCCGCAAAGTTTGGTTCTGTATTCAAGTGTTCTTCAAAGTTACCTGAAGCGCTTATTAAAATTGGTTTATTAGAAGAAGCACAAAGTATTCTTGAAGCAAAAGCAAGTAAAGATGCAAAAAAGACAGATGGAACAAAGAAGAAGACTCTTCGTGGTATGCCGAAACTTGTAGATGCTTTACATGCTGGAACCTCGAAGAGTCCTGAATGCACTTTGATTTTAACAGAAGGAGATTCAGCAGCAACATCTGCAATTTCTGGTCTAAAAGTTGTTGGTCGTGAATTGTGGGGTGTATTCCCTCTAAAAGGAAAAATGCTAAATGTTCGTGATATTTCTCAAGACAAGTTTAGTAAAAATGAGGAACTATCTGCTATTAAAAAGATTCTTGGTTTGGAGCAAAAGAAAGTATATAAGGATACCAAATCTCTTCGTTATGGTCGTGTAATGGTAATGGCTGACCAAGATTTAGATGGGTCTCATATCAAAGGTCTTTTGATGAATTTGTTTCACGCAGAATGGCCCACATTGATGAAGAATGGATTTATTTGTTCATTAATGACTCCTTTACTAAAAGCAAGTAAGAAGAATATTACTATGAGTTTCTACACCATCCAAGAATATGATGAGTGGAAAATAAAGAATGAAGGAAAAGGTTGGACCATTAAGTATTACAAAGGATTGGGCACATCTACTCCTGAAGAAGCACAAGATTGGTTCAAGAATCTTCACGAAATCAAATATCAATATGATAAAGATACTGATGAGAGTTTCTCTCTTGCTTTTAACAAGAAACGTTCTGATGATAGAAAGAAATGGTTAGCAACATTTGATTCAAAAAGAACACTTCTTATTGATAGTGATGGAAAAGTAGATTATACAAAATTTATCAATGATGAACTTATTCATTTCTCAAATGCGGATAATATTCGTTCTCTTCCTTCCATCATGGATGGTTTGAAACCAAGTCAGCGTAAGATTCTGTTTGGCTGCTTGAAACGTAATCTGAAGTCTGAAGTGAGAGTAGCACAACTTGCTGGTTATGTATCAGAACATGCTGCGTATCATCATGGTGAAGCATCTCTAAATGGTGCGATTGTTTCTATGGCACAAATCTTTGTTGGAGCAAATAATATTAATCTTTTAGCACCTGTAGGACAATTTGGGTCAAGGCTTAATGGCGGCAAGGATTCTGCTTCTCCACGATATATCCATACTCATTTGGAACCCATTGTTGATAAGATTTATAGGAAAGAAGATTCAATTGTTTTAAAATATCTTGATGACGATGGTCTTCTAGTAGAACCTGAAACATATTATCCAGTTTTACCAATGCTTCTTATTAATGGTTCTATTGGTATCGGCACAGGATTTAGCACTGATATTCCTCCTCACGACCCTATAGATATTGTAAATTTGATTAAAGATCGTTTGTATGGTTCTCGAACTAGTTTAGAAAATATTGCGCTTCGTCCTTGGTGGTTTGGATTCAAAGGACCGGTAATGCAAAGTAGTGATGGTGTATGGATTACAAAAGCATTATACACATTTAATGATGATAAAAAGATGATTTCTATCACAGAGTTGCCAGTTGGTGTATGGACTCACGATTATAAAGAAGTGTTAGAAGAATTGTGTATTACAAATGATAAGGAAACAAATAAACCTGTGCTCAAGAACTATGAAGATCTTTATAATCACGTTGATATTCGTTTTGACCTCTATTTGGAACCTGATTATTACTATGATGTGAAAGAAAATAGTATTGAATTTGAGAAACGTTTTCATCTTACAAGCACCTGGCGCACATCCAATATGGTTGGATTTAGTGGCGAAATGAAGATTAAGAAATACGAATGTGCTGGTGATATTGTAGAAGAGTTTTATGTGGAACGTCTTAAGAAATATGAGGAGAGGAGAATGAAAGAGATAGCAGTTCTTAAAAATGATGCTATTGAAGCAGATGCCAAAGCACGATTCTTAAGAGGTGTTCTGAATGATACGATTGATTTGAGAAGAAAATCAGATGAAGAAATTGTTGCTATCATGAAGAAACACGATTTACCAGCTATATCTGCTCTAAATGGTAGCAAAGTAAAAGATGATATTGATGCCTATGATTATTTATTACGTCTTCGTATAGATAGGGTGAAAGCATCTGCGATTGTTGACGCTGAAAACGCTTTGATGAAAGCACAAGAACTTCTTGCTACTCTAGAAAAGACCACTGCTTCAGAAATGTGGTTGAGTGATTTGGATGAGTTTGTAAAAGCGTGGTTACATATGAAAGAGGAAAGAGAAGGGTTGTTAAATAATGGTTCTGTAAAAGTGAAGAAAGGTAAGAAGTAAATAACACACTTTTATTCATAATAGAATACAAGTGTGTTCACGAGGGGAGTTGAACCCCTGACTTCAGGCACATAAGGCCCGCGCTCTAACCAACTGAGCTACGCAAACACTATGGCTATGGATATACCACCACCATAATTAATATATATAACTCCTTTTTAAGTATTTTTAATCTTCTTTTAAATTATTTTCATCATCTGCGTCATTTTCTTCATCTTCTACATCTTCTACATTTTCTTTATCATCTTCAACCTCAATCTCATCTACCTCAATTTCATTAACCTCTTCTTCCTCATCTTCTCTATCCTCATTATTTAAATGCTCTATATATAAGTTAAAAAATTTATTTAAAAATAATGTATTCATTAATGTCATACCGAATGTAACACCTCCTAGTATAGTTAAGACCTCAGTTATTGTTAACATTTCTAAACGAACAATAGATATTTATTTAAGTGCTTACATATAAGGATTATACGGCAAACTTTTTGTTCCAGCACGGCTAATATTCTGTGGTTGTTGCATTGGAACTGGTAAATGACTTATATCATTAATATAGTAATAATAGTGGTCTACAGCACTCAGAATATGAGGAACTGACCAATCAATAACTTTCATATTTAAATCTGCTACTTGTTCTTTTACATTGGATTCTAAGTTACGAGCATATTGATAATAGATTCCTCTCATAATAATTTTTAATTCATCAACTGATTGATCGTCAATAATATAATTCTTCGGACCACTTTTTTGATTTACTTCGTGACGAATAGCATTTTGAACTGCTTTGATATTATCTACAGAAAAGAAAGCACGGCTGAGAGTAGTTTCTTCCCAATTACCACGTAACATATCACTCATATAATCACTTTCAACTTGCGTTTGATGAGTATATCCGGGAATTTTACTCGTGGAACCACCGGCAGAAAGTGATTGACCAAAAGTAACACGTCCATTTTGTTCCGGCGAAGCTCCACGAAAAGCAAGAGGGAGTCCACGAATATCTTCTTTTTCATTTTGATAATCCATCTATCTTTTCTATTTTTTTAAATCTTTAAAAACACCGGTACTTTTTATTGAATTTATATTTTTAAAAATTATTTTCTAAATCAAAGATATAATGACTTCCCTCCAGACCCGTATCCGCCAGAACGGCCCCCAGTTTTTCATGCCTTTATCTTCTCTAGCTGGTGTTATCTACGCTTACAACCCCACGGCGAACACACAACAGTTCTCTGTTGCTCCTTGGGCTGATGGTATTCTCCCTGCGGCAAACACTGGAACCCGTGCGCCTGGTCGTTACATTTCTTCTATTAACGGTGCTGGTGCTGGTCTTCTGAAGGATTTAGGTAAGAGTATAACATCTGCTGGTCGTATTTTCCGTAAGGTTCAGTTAGTTGTCCGCCAGGTCGGCACCACATCAACAAATGGTGTTGAAGGTAATGCTCTTGCTGCTAATCCTAATGCGGACTACCTAACTGGTTACGTTGAGTTCGGCTTCGATGGCAGTGGCACACCTGCTCCTCTTGCCCAGTATGGCACACTATAAATATTTTATTTATTAGATATATTAGATGGAACTATCCTTTATATTTTATTTATTTGCTGCTTTTATTATAATACCAGGGACCTATTTTGTATTAAGTAATCAAAAGAAATTTGTTGCTGCTATTATTGCTTGTATCGGTTTAATAGTTCTTTTTGTTTTATTCGGCATTCAACTCTATACGGTTCAAGGAGATTATGTTACTTCTCCCGCAACTATGACTTGGCCTCCTTCTATAAATATGTGTCCCGACTTTCTATCTCTTTATAAAGTTAGTGAAAAATATTATTGCGTAGATACTGCTGGTGTTTCAAAGATATCGGGAGAATTAGAAAAGTTTAACCCAACAAATGCTGCTGGAATTACAACAACACCACAAAGTAAACAGTTATTTAATATATTCGCTGATGAAACCAATGATGAAACAAGAAGAAATAATATTAAAAATGAATGTATTCGCACTGGTGTAACGTGGGAAGGAGTATATGATGGAATTAATGGATATACGAATACGATTCCTAAACCGAGTTAAACAATACTTTATTATAGATTATTAAGAATGAATTTACATAAACCAACAATTTGCTTACATCCAGAGATTGAAGATAAAATACATCAATGGATTAAAAAAAGAGATTATTCTGCTACACTTTTATTGGGAAATCCTGGTGTAGGAAAAACAACTTTGGCTCATAGAATCTTTAAAGAATGTTCTTTAAAAACAATTGAATTTAATGCGAGTCATACAAGATCAGGTGCCTCTTTTCGTAAAACGATTCTACCTCTCTTAAAAGAAGGAGGAATTTTACAAATGATGGAAAATGGAAAAAAAGGAGGAATTGGAATTCTTTTAGATGAGATAGATGGATTAAGTAATGGAGAACGAGGAGGATTACAAGAGTTGCTAACGTATTTAAAGGGGCAAGAATGTAAAGCAGGAAGACCTCTTATTCTTATATCCAATACATTGGATTCTCGTGTTCTTCAACAAATCGCAAAACTATGTTTAACTTTTCAAGTAAATCCTCCATCCAATGAAACAATTTATAAATGGTTAGGACATTATCCTCCTGATAATTACAAAGGTGATTTACGTTTGTTACAAAGACAGCTAAAAGGTTTAGAACTTGTGGAAGAAGAAATAGAAATTCCTGAAGGAGTTGTTCCTGTCGCATGGTGGGCTTTATGGGAAACTTGGGACCCAATGATTGATTTAGATATTGAAAATAATGAAGGGAATCTAGCAAGTTTAATTAGTTTGGAAAATATCCCAGAACGTATTCAAGCATCTTTAGGAAATACTCATGAAGCTTGGAAACAATATATTTCTTTTTTTGAAGCATATTATCTCAGTGATGAAGGAGACTTTTGGGCTTTTTTCTACCAATGTTGGTCAATCCTACCATTGAGTTTACAGTTAAAGTTAAAAAATATTTCTATAAGGCTAGCAACAGAGTTACCAATTAAAAAAGGAGCAAATATTCTTACACACGAAGATATGCGATATACCCCTGTTTTAACAAAACAATCTGCTATGTTTAATGCTTGGAAACTTTTATGTGAAATATCAAACACATATAAGGTTCCTATTCGTTTAACACCAATGTATGCTGAAAATTGTATTCATGATAAAACAACAAAACCTGATAAGATTCGTCGTTATGAAGCAATATCTTTAGAAACTGTATATAAAAATATAAATCTTTTATAATATTAGAATGAAAAGATTGCGTTTAAATAAATACGCTTTACTAATAATTATTTTAGTTATTATAATTACGGTTATTTTTTACAATAAAAATTCCGAACAATTTCAGGCTACTACATGTAGAACCCAAAGATATACAGGATGTATGACAGATCGTGAATGTAAAGATGCGACTTATCATCCTATAAGTAAACTGGGTTATGATCCAATTAGACGTGACGATATTAGTAAATACTGCCTTAAAAGATGTAAGTTAATATGGCCCGGTTCAACCGAAACCGCAAATGGTCTTAAATGTATAAAAACCGATGGAACCATTGTAGATAGAACCGGTCCGGTTTCTTTTTCTAAATGTTGTCCTACACAGCGATGAAACTGTGATGATCCATCATTTGAGTGGGTAAAAGGAAGATCTGTAAAAAATGTAATATAATTGTTAATTTTCATCAGGATATAATAACTTAATAAAATGTAATTCGTTTGTTCTACCTACACGATATGCTCTACCTAAAATTTGTTTTTCTTCTTCATGATTCATAGCATGAAGCAAAATAACATGAGTTGCTTCTGTAATATTTAAACCAGCACCCATCTGTAAAGTATTCATTAATAAACAATTCACTTTACCTTCTTTAAAATTACCTAACATAGAAGCAATCATATCTTTTGAACCCTTTAATTCTTTTGCTACTATTTTTTTCTGCTTACAACCTTCTAACACTTCTAAAAAAGAATTATCATAACGACTATAAACTAAAAATTTACCAGAAGGATTTTGTTCTAAAATTTCAAATAAAGATTCTATTTTTTTCTTTGGTTCATTTGGATTCACTTCCTCATTTATAACGATTTCATTTTCAATACCAATCTTTTTTAAAGAAGATGGTAGCATTTCTGCTCTACATAAAGGACATGTGGGATTTCTTGATAAACTTTGTAAAACACACATAGCACAAAATACTCTTGAACAACAGTTTGTAATAAGCGCATCATTCGGTTCATCGTAACAAATTGGGCAAATTTCTTCTTTATAATTTTCAACTCGTTCTTTTAATGATTTAATTTGTTCTTTTACTTGATTTATTTTATCTTGTAAATTTTTTAGTGATGATTCTTTTACTGATTCAGAAGAATATTCAAGTCCTTGTTTAAATTCATATGTTTTTTCCAAACGTTCTAACTCTTTGACTTTTTGTTCTGTAACTGCTTGAACAATATTATTTTCTGTTTTCACACCAAGAGTATCTAAAGCAGATTTAAGATCACCAGCATTTAATAATTGTCTTACATTACCTGTAATAATATCATAAACAATCTGATGACTAATAGATGGCTTACACAATATAATTTGTGAAAAGAGTTGTGGTAATTGAATAGATTGATCTATAAAAGATTTCTTACAACGAATTACTAAATGACCTCTCAAAGGATGAGAACCATTTATAATTTCATTCAGAAATCTTGTAGAACGAACACTTACTTGTAAACGCAGTGTATTCACATAATGTTTCATATTTTTTTCAACAAATGTTCTAAATTCACTATCTAAATTATCTTTTTGAAGAAATTGGTTCACAACTATTGTTGATAAATATATAGAATAACTGTTATGAAATAATAAATTAATATAAGATGCTGAAATAAACCAAATAAAGTTTGTATATTCATTTGCAATACCTCTTATCCACGTAGAAGTAATTTCTATTGTATCTGCTTCATCTATATATATTCTCTTCCAACGAATCTTGTTTTCAGTTGTTTTTATATAGACTTCTTTAAACAAAGTATTACTTACTAATATAAGATCATTCTCAATAATATTCTTTAGAAACTCTGGATCTTCTACATTTTTTTTAGTTTTTAATAATAAACATTTTAAATTTGTTTTTGTTTTAATTTCATCCGACCATTGACGGAACAAAGTGTGAGGAACTATAATTAAACATCCAGCGTTGGATAAATCTGATATATTATTTCTTTCTAAACTATAACAGGTTTTATTCGAATCTTTGTTAAATTCAAGAAAGTTTCTTTGGCTATTATTGTTTAATAAAGAACATATATGACCTAACACCATCAATGTTTTTCCTACTCCTACTGTATCTCCTAGAATAGCATATTTTGAAAATAGTGTGCTATTTTTTATATTTAATCCTTTCAACAAAATATCTTCATAATAATTCATTTGCTCTATTACAGCATTTTGATGTCTTCTTAGAGGAACCTTTAATTCATTGAAAGGCACATATAGTTTTTCAACATTGTCTTCCAAACTATTAGCAAATGAATCGTGCATAGTATTTAAATAATTCGTATATATATTTGTCATTTTATCTAATTATAAAATAATAAATATCTTTTTAGGCTTATGCATTAGAATAAAACTCTCTTAGACCTTTATCTTTTATGAAATCACGTAGTTTCATACTTGTTTCCTTTACTAACGGATTTGTTCCATCACGCATTTTCTTTTTATCAAATGTGTTCTCAGAATGACTCATTACTAACATTGTTTTAAATGGGTCTAATTGATACATTGGATGTTTATAATCTTCTAAAAAAGAACGTTCTTCAGCGTGTGTCACTGTTTCATCATATAAATGATTTGAGGCATAAGATTTCCTCCAAGCCATTGTTCCATTTGTTGCGTGATTTGCGTTATAAGGACCTAATTTATAAATCTTTTGGATATCTGTATAATACATATAAATTTCTGAAGAACCTGCTAATTCTATTTTAGGAAGATGTTTGAAAGCATTTACAGCACTATAAACACGTTCAGCAGGATAATAATCATCATCGTCCATTGCAACTATAATATCTCCCTTTGCTTCTCTATTTAATCTATTTCTCTTTGCTCCAATATTCTGTTTTTCTTCGTTATAGATATATCTCACATTTGATAACCCAGTAAATAAATCTTTTACTGGATCAGAACCATCATCTAAAATAATCCATTCCATATGTTCTTTAGGATATGTTTGAGATTTGAAACACTGTATGAGATAAGGAATAAATCTTTTACGATTGTAAGTGGGTGTAATCACGCTTACAAAAGGAAATGTTGTTAGACCTTTGACCTTTTCTTTTTCTTCTTTATTCGACATACTTTTTAATTAAATGAATAATTATTTAAGTGTTTGTTTACGCCGCAACAATTGTGCCTACAAAAAGATAGCGTGTTGACGCTGTTAATGTAGGGGAAAAAGTTGGGTTAGCAGCAGTAAAAACAACAGGACCTGAAACATAAATTACACTAGATCCAGTAGAACCTGTAAAACTGACTGTTGAAGGTGTTGCTGCTGCTTGTAGAGCTACATAGAATATTGATCCAATCGCACCATTTGTAACAGTGAATGCTGTTGCTTGACTGTTAGTCATAATTGTTGAAAAATAGAATACATTACCTAATGATAAATCAAGTGTTGCGGTTGTTCCAAGTGCTACAGCTGATGCTGTTACTTTCTGTGTAACACCACCAGCAGAAATAGTTAAACCACCTGCAGTAATGGTAGCACCACCAGAAGTAACAGTTAACCCACTACCAGCCGTAACAGTGCCTCTCGTGAAAATAGGAGGACCTTGGTCAGTTAAACCACCATTAGGATCAACACCATTATCCTGGAACACAGACTTATCACCGTTATACAATGCGAAACGAGGAGAGTTGGGGTCAATGAAACCAGATAAACCGGAAACAGAATCATATACACCTAGTAACAATGTGCTAACACCAGGATTCGCATCTTTATTTAAACGACGACCATTCTCTCGGAGAATACGATTGGCGGGGCAGTTCGCCGCAGTGGCGGTGCCCACACTCGCAAGAGATGTTAAGGTTCCTGTAACAACAAATGTTGTGCTGCTTAATGATGTAGTATATCTATATATATCATTGTGAAAAGCAGAAGTAGTAATATACTGTCTTCTCGGGTGACCGGAATTATATCCATCTGTGGTATTATCAAGGGATGGCATTATATTATAGAATAATATTTTTATTGTAATGGTCTTGCTTCTTGTAATTGTGTTGGTTGTCTTATTATTTCTGTCCTTTGTTCCCTTACAACCAAAGGTTTTCTTACTTCACTACTAAGACCACATTCATCACTTAAGCAAACCCAAAAGAAGAAAATAAATTTAGCCCATTTCCAAAATGGATGTGTCGTATTTTTACTTATTAAAGGAGCCCATATTGAATAAAATAATTGTTTACCTTCAAAAAAGTGTTTTATACCAAAAATAATAGATATAGGAAATAATATAAAACCATATATCATATAATAAATTTTAAATGGTAATTTTTGATTAATTGCGGCATTTGCTGCTAAAGAAGAACCTAAAAATGCTAATGCTAAAACAATAAAAAATATTAATATATATGTTGAGTTATCAAAGACTTTTTTAAGAAATCTATTAAAACGAAGAGATTGTAATTCTTCAATCGGTGTTCTTCTTTCTTCTTCTGCTTTTGCTGCTGCTTCTGCGGCTTCTTTATTCGCTTGAGCCGCAATATCATTATGTTGTCTGGTCAAAGCCTCATTTGCTGCTGCTACTTGATCTGGTGTCATAGATGATGCGTCAGCAAGTGTTTTTTCTGAAGCAGCATTTAAATTAGAATAAGCATTTCTTGTTGCATCACTTATACCGGGTGTTGATAGAATAAATCCCCCTAAACCACCACCTATGTTACTAACAGTAGAATTTAATCCATTCACATTTGTTTGAAATGTTGCTCTATAAACTTGTTTTAAGGCATCACCAGCAGGGTCAAATGTTAACTTTAATAGAGTTGTTTGAAACCAATCTCCAATACTGTTAAAAAAACTCATCTAATTAATGAAATTAAATTGCGTAACGTTTTCCACCCATACCTGAAGCAACATCAAACCAATTCAGACTTTCAACATATACATATAAATTATAAGTATATGTCGTATTTTGTGGTAAAGGATATACATCTACTTCCACTTGGAAGTTACGAATTCTTGATGCGTTAATAGAACCACATGGTTGAGGAGATGGTGAATGTAATGAAAAATTATAAACAGGGATAAATTCTTCAGAATCTCCTGTTAAATAACGATAAGGAACAACTCTTGTAAAATAATCCACTGGTTTTTCTTGTTGAATTTCATTTCCTTCTACAAGAACACGAACTGCTCTAATAATTTCAATTTGTCCTTGAGGAATTAATAATCCTGAAGAACTTGAATTTTGTAAATATGTATTTACAGTTGGTGTTGGAACAAAAGGTGGTTTAGGATAGTTATACCAATTTGTTAAATTTCCAAAATCATTTCTATATGGAGAATCTGATCTTCTTGGGACAATAAATAATCGTGTAATTGGATTATGACATTCAATATCAAGAAGTTGTCTATTATATATACCTTCAAATGGAAACATTCTTACTTCATTATATAAATAGGATAATGAGGAAGAAGCGAATGCTTTTCTATCTTCTTCTGTTAAGTAGACATATGTTGTTTGTAACCTCGCATTTAACGGCCAGTTATTAAAAATAGGTGTTGTATAGGAAATATCAACTAAGAAATTTTTGATTTGTGTAATAACATCATTTGTTAAACCATATGTTGGTATATTATTATTATTGTTCGTTGCAGATGATAGAACACGATATCCTGGTGTTACACGAAACCCTGAAGCATCCAAAATATTATATAACTGTTCCACAGGATTCAGATTAATTTTGACTTCACACTCATGATATTGTAAACCAACCAATGGTAACGCTTGTGATGTTGCTTCTGTAAACCAAAAAGGTAAAGGAACAGTAATATCACGACCAAATATGGAAGGACGATTTGTTTGTGTTTGTCCAACTTTTGTAGGATCTGGAATAACAGTTGGATATCCTTGATTTAGTGAGCCACCCGCATATAATCCATTTGTAGGATCTGTTAGATTAGGAACATCACCAACTAAATTTTTCCATTTTTGTAACTTATCTTTATCATAATCTAAAAGAGCACGACTCATAATATAAGTTCCATCAAATTCTTGAACTTTTGTGCCTCCAACATAAAATCCAACATTATTGATAAGAGCCGTTCCTAAATATCGTGCCCATTGAAATTCATATTGTCTATTAAATGAACCTGTTGGGTCAATATATTTTGAATAAATATCAGGTATTTGAAATGTGAAATACATATCCGAAACCAAGTCACCTACACGGTCAATTTTAAGTCTTAAACTAATTTGTTGGTCATATTGTAACTCTGTCGGACCCTCTAACTGTTTAGTCACATTCTCCATTGAAAAATGTGAGTAACGACGAAATGCTTTATAAAAGTATGTCATTTGCGGATTACCACTCAATAACACATTTTGGGCACCATATGTTACAAGAGTTAATAAGCCTCCGCCCGTCATCTAAATGATAATTAGATGCTATTACTTAAATACCTACGTATTTATTGATTTATTGATTTATTGATCTGACCACCAAGAATCAGCCAAATAAGGAGGATTTTCTTTTGTTGTTTGTTTCACAACATTCGAAGGACCTTTATTGAGTAAATCTTGTATTTCACCAAATGACAGAGCATACCGGGTATACATTAAATTACTTATTTGTCCATTGATAGCACCTTCAAAACGAATATTACCATAAGGAGGACGATTAATGGTTGTAGTTCCACTATTATAATTATTAAAAATAACAATATTCGCAAAATTGGAATGAGGTATTGTATCAGGAAATCTAAGTTTTTTAACTATTTTTCCATTTACATGAACTTCTAAAGCACCTGATTTAAAATTTAATACTGTGTGAAAATATTTACCAATAGGTATATTTTCAATATCTATAAAATTATAAGGTTCAGCATTGCTGTTATATACAATTCTCATAGTATTTGTATCACCTTTTATGAATACGCCGGGAGCCATTAAAGGCCAAGGGCTTCCATCATATCCTTTGTAGAAAACAGATTTCAATACATCTTGCCCATTAATTGTTCCTTCATTTACATATAAATAGAATGAATATGAAAACTCAATACCAGTGCGTTCGTTATCGGATGGTAATATAGGTATGGCATTTGAATCTTTTGATAAGTCTTGTAGTATAACTTTCTTACCGTCAGCAGCATTTAGTGTGTATGGTAAAATCTCCGTAAAACGTTTTTGTAAAACACTTGTTGATTCATAAACCATTTTCACTAAAAAGAATATTACACCCGTTAATACAACAATTCCAAGACCCATGCCTATTTCTCCTGGCAATCCACTTTCCATTACTATTTATTTACATTATTTAAGCAGTGCCGGTAAATATGTATTTAATAAAACCTAATGGGTCATTCGTAGAAGAAGAACCATTTTGTCCAGCCAAATAATTTTTATAGATATCATCCGGTGTTAACTCAGTATTAAATACTTGAATACGACCTATTTCGCCATTAAACCCTCTAAACTCTCCACGACTTTGTAAACTTCTTAATGTAACACCAGCAGGGTCTACCTTGAAAAAGTTATTATACACACAGGTTTTCCTAAGTTTTCCCTGTGTATAGATATCTAGTGTTTTACCAGATAATACAATACATATATTGAAATATGTTTGCATTTCAATATCCTTTACATCACAAGTAGCAGATGAATTGACTATACTATTTTCATCAATGCTTGTAAATGGTTGAAAAAATCGATTCATTATATCTAATTTTAGTGAATTGTCTTTCATTTTATTTACAATATTTGTATCAGTAATTTGAGTAAATCCTTTGTGTGACCCTTTCGTTATTATATTATTATTAGAACAATCATTTGAAGAACCAGAGCAATCAACAATACCAAAATTTCCTCCAGAATTATCAAATGTAGGTCCATTTCCAAGAGTATCTACGCGAACTAATAACGTTGGTGTTGTTGCTGCCAAAGCAACTAATATTGTTGAAAAATTACTATTATTCATATTATTGGGTCCAATTTCAATTAAATGCTTACGTGTTCCTGTGTCAAATTTATTTATATAGATCCAAAAATTAATAGAACATTTACCTCCTTCATAAATATTTGGTATCCTTTGATTTGATATAGCGCTTGCTGGTTCTAAAGCATTAAGCATCTTACCTTCATTAATTAAATTTGTTACAAATGCTTTAGAACCATATAAGAATTGATAAATAAAATATATAAATACCATTACAACAACAATGGTAATTACATAAATTAACATATTAAACCCGAATGTCTTTCCTTTAGAAGAGTTAATAGCTGCTTCCATTCTGTTTATGCGTAAGAAGATCTCCATTCATAATATGGTTTTGCTGGAGGATTTGTAGGACTACCAATACAGTCGGAACCAACACATAAACTTGATAAACCAAAAGATGGTATTGATGCTTTTGCTGGAGCAACCGTATCAAGTGACATTGTTGAAACTGATAAATTTTTCCAATCCATTGTCGGAGGGGCTATATCAAATAATGGAGAATCACGTGTGGAAGTAAAACTGTTATATTGTCTTGAAATATCTGTCGCAGTTTGAGATGATTGATATATTGTAAAGAAACCACAAGAACCACTTAAGTCTTTACTACCAACTAATATATCACTGCTTACTGCTCCTGTATATAATGGTGCTGAAGCAAGTTTTGATAATACCATCGTATCGTTATAATATATATCAAATCTACGACCATCACGATTTATTGTTACCATTATCCATTTTTGAAATGGAAGAGGAGGAAGAACAAATGTTTCAATATTTAAATTATCTGTTGCCTGTGTTTTAATTGTTAATTGCGTATATGCTTTATTTTGGCGACCTGCGTCGGGCGAAGGAAGAATTTCTAAAACAGTAGTTTCTCCATTTATATCAAGTAATGAAACATATTCATTATGTTTACATCGTGAACAATCGGTTCCAGAACAATCACATATATTAAATCTACCTGTATCAGAATCAGCACAAGAACCACTCGCATCCGTAGGCTTACAATTTCTTACAATACCAGTTTTTTGTAATCCTTCTAAATAAAAGAATCCTTGAAATGATACAGATGTATTCGTTTTAAACAAATTGTTATTTGTAAATAATTTTCTTCCTTCAGGCTCGTATAAATTATAAGGACCCTTCTTTTCAACATTTAAAGATGTGCTAGGCATTTGAATAAAATATAATATAATAAATAATATAATACATATTATTATAACTATGTATATATATTTTACATTTGGATTTGTTACAGTATCCATCTACTAAATCACTTAAAAAAAGAATCTGATTTTATTTCATTTGTAGCAACACGCACTTGGTCGCTTCGTATTACAGAATCAAAGTATTGAACATTTCCTATTTTAATTGTATCTCCCACTATATTGGTTATAGGTGAATATAACTTGGTTCCTGTTGCTGAAGCAGTATCTAGAACACCTTGATATCTATATGTTTTTACTAATTTCTTATCTTTATAAACTTCTATAAATGTTTTTCCAACAATAAGTGTTATTTTAAATGGTTTTTTAATTGGAACATTTTTAATAGTTTCTGCTAATTCTAAAACTCTTGTTATTGTTGAACCAGTGACAACAGCAATATTTAAATCATTCACAACCGGATCCCCATATACTATAAAATTTGTATTATACAGATTTGCTGAACTACTCACTAAAGTAGAATCTTCTGGTAATGAAATAGGGGTTAAAGGATTATTCGCAAAATACAATATAACACGAGGAGAACTTGAATTTCTATATTCACCATTAAAATATACATCAAAACTAATTGTAAAATTTTCATATTTGAAATTCGTTATTTTATCAAATGTTAATGCTGAACCATTTATTTCAGGTGCCACTTTTTCTTCACTATTCATTGATCTTGTTTGTGAAGTAATCATTGAATCCGCAGGAGGAAGTGTATATCCATTAGGTATAAAAGGAAATATAGATGTAACATTATAATGAACATATAATAGTATTAAAAATACAAAAAATCCTATTACACTTAAAACAAATATACTATCTATTCCTGTTTTGAGTAAATCCATCTAATGAAATTACTTCTTTTTTGTTGCGTGAATTATCTTTTTTTTCTTTTTTAAAGACTTTTTTAAAGAACCTTTTTTAACATCAAAATGAATTCTATCATAATATTTCTTTGATTCACTCGGCTTACAGTCAATTAATTTTTCTCTTAAATAACAGACAAATGATATTCTTGTAAAATCCTTTTCACCTCCTAGAGCACCCGTAGATTTATCATCAAAATGAATTCGTGGTAAAGATTTATTATATTTCTTCTGTTCTGGACTCTCTGTCATTTCAGTATTACAATGATATTCATGAACATTCATAGCAAGATAATCTCCTGTTCTTACATTAAATCCAACACTGTAGCGAGGAAAGATAGTATATCCACCAGAATATTTACCACGTTCAATAGCAGATAAATTACCAAATCCTTCTTTAAAATCACCAGCATCTTTATGTAAACCAGTTCTAAAGTTACGATTAATTGTTACTGATGAAAAAGCAGTCCCTTCAATACGATAAGAAGGATTCTTCTTTGCTCTTGCTAACTGCTTATTATACTCTGTGGGTGTTAAATGTTCAAAACATTTATTTAGGTATTGAATGTAAGGAATGCCTCGTTGATAATTTTCAAAATATCTTTGGGTATAGGATGTTAAACGGCAAGGAAGTTTCATAAAAGGAGTTTCTTCAAAATATCCTAAAACACTTGAATATACTAAATTATTTACACGCATTTTAGAAAGTTTACCATCTTGCATATATCTCGTTGACCATCCTTTAATTTCAACAGGTTTTCTCTTTTTCCAATAGACACCTTTTTGAGCGATAGGACCTGCCGCAGCCCCCCTATTTCTTGATGTCGCAGCAGTTTCATAAAATGATTCCCATCCCGTTTGAATAATATCCTTTGGTATAACATTTTTTCTAAACTTTGCTAACAGTTCATCACCAGCATAGACATCCACATCTTCATCAAAAATTGTTTCAGCGTCTTTTTCTGTCATATGTGTTCCTTCTTTCTTCGCCATTTCTTCATCCGTAAAAAGAGGTTTCACTACAACTTTTTTTACTGTCTTTTTTATAGGTCTTGTTGTTTCTTTTGGTATTTGTAATCCCTCTAAAAGTGCGGGACCCAAATCCTTCATCTATCATTCCTAGAGAAATAATATATTCCTACACAAGTAACAAATGTTACACCAGCACCAATAAATCCTCCTTTTATCATAGAACGCATATCAATTTCTTCAAACATTTCTTTTGTTATGATTGGTGATTCTTTTCTTAAACCAAGTCTTTTAATATATAGGAGCGCTTCCACTTCAGTAAAGAGTGGTTTATTGAGAGATTTATTCACTTCATTGTGTAACATTACAGTATATTTAAATAAATCTTCTTTTCTATCTAAATGAGGTGTAATAGGATATTTTGTTAAATGACTTCTATAATGTTCTCTACATTGAGGACACGGGATTAAAAACTGTAGGGATTCAAAAAATTCTTTTGCTGCTTTTTTGTCACCGTAACTTGGTTTTACTGGATATCCTAAAGCAATTATATGTATTGTTAGCCACATTGGTGGACCCCATGTTGCTGGTAAGACCTTCATGAATCTATTTAATAGAATATAATAGATTAAATCTTTTTACGTAATTCTAGAAGTAATTCTAGAAAAAACAGAATAATATCTTTTACCAAATTCTCTTAAACTATCTGCTGAAAAATGTATAGTATGATTATTATCATTAACTGTTTGATCTGGACCACTAATACCCTTATCACCTTCTAAATATCTTCTATAACTTAAATATCGTATTGGTTCTGCTGAAACAAAATGAGCATTTGGTATTGATGGGACAACGTTATCTTTTATAAATGTTGTCATACGTTTAAATCCATTATCATTTTCATTTTGATAAGTTTCATTATCATTTTTATAGGTATCAGGGCATAAACCACCTAGTAATATTGGAACATTATTTGATGATTGTGGAAACATTACTTTGATATCATTTCTTAGGGTTCTAAATAAATTATTAATAGCAATTATATAAGGGTTGTTTTGAATTGGTTGAAATGACATTCCAATATCATTTTCTCCTTGATGCCATAAAATCGCAACAACTTTTGAATTTGGATGTATATTTCTTTTTAAATTATTTAATTTATCTCTTGTTTTAATATATAAACTTTTTGCTACACCTCTTTCTATTTTAGTTGGGTCATCATTACGAAATGTAACAGTCTCATCATTTACATTCCACCAATATGGTCTTGATTTAGATGGAATTCCAAAACCTGTCCCACCATAACCACATGATGCTATCATAATTTTAGCGCCTGGTGTTTTTCTGTTATATGATTTATATGCTTTTGCAAATGTTAAACCAAATCCTACTGAATTACAATACCTTTTATCTGTTGAACCATCAGATGCGCCACTTTGAAATCTTACGTAACTTGGTAATGTAGAAATTGGATGTTGTGCTGGTTTAATTTTATTTTTATCATGTGTATCAAACATTTTAATATCGTCATCAATTCTATCATCTGGAATACTAGTGGTTCTCGCCCCATACATTCTAGAATTTGAACCAACATTTCTTGTTCCCGCACCGTTTGAATTGGATTGACCCATTATTACAATTATATCATATAGTGTAAGAGGAGCAGGTGATGGTTTCGGAGATGGTCTAGGAGCAGGAGATGGTCTGGGAGCAGGAGATGGTCTGGGAGATGGTCTAGGAGCAGGAGATGGTTTCGGAGATGGTTTCGGAGCAGGAGATGGTCTAGGAGAAGGAGCAGGAACTGGTGAAGGAGAAGGAGCAGGAACAGGAACTGGTGTTGGGGAACTACCACCTTTATATTTTCTAGTATTTCTTCTCATCTAATATATTTAAACAAATTTTACGTATAATATATAATAAGAATAATGAAAAAAAATCCTTTTTGTTCTAATTGTGGTGAGACAGGACACTATTTAAAAAATTGTTTATCACCCGTAACAAGTTATGGTGTAATATTAATCAAATTACCAGAAGGTTTTTCTCAAGCAGAAGAATTATTAAATAATGAAAACTCTATTTCAGGATATGAAAAAGTTATTAAAGATATAAAATTTTTAATGATTCAACGTCGTGATAGTTTAGGATTTATTGAATTAATGAGAGGTAAATATAAGATTACTGATATTGAATATATTAAATATCATATCGCAACTATTACAAGTAGTGAACATAAAAAACTTCTTACAAATGATTTTGATTCCTTATGGTCAGAACTATGGGGAACACCAAAAGAACAATCATTAAATTATAAAAATGATAAAGAATCATCAAAAATTAAGTTTAATTTATTGAAAGAAGGAGTTCAAGATTTATCTTGTAATAAGATTGTTACTTTACAATCTATGATTGATGAAATTAAAGAGCCTTGGCTATCCCCTGAATGGGGTTTTCCCAAAGGTCGTCGTGATCCACGAGAATATGAATTACAATGTGCTTTCCGTGAATTATTTGAAGAAACTGGTATTGTAGAAAATGATGTGCTTTTTGTTCGTAATTTAGAACCAATAACTGAAACATTTTTCGGTTCAAACCATATTCATTATTGTCATAAATACTATATTATGTTTTACAATTCACAAAAAGAAGTGAAATATGATTCAACAAATAAATTTATGGCACAGGAAATTGGCGATGTAAATTGGTTTACTTTAGAAGAATGTTTGAAAAAGATACGTCCGGAAAACATTGAAAAGAAAGAAGTTCTTTTAAGAGCAAGTAGTATGTTACGAGGATATTGTCCTTTACGTTATACCTAAATTATATTAACTTATTGTAGAAATGCCAGGAGCACCACCAGCACCACCTCCTGAATTTATGAAAAGTTATGGAGATGCTTATTATAGTGCTTTAGTTATGGCATCGAATGGTAAAACAGATGAACAAATTGAAACTATTTTTAGAGATTATACTTTAACTGATACAAATTTTCAAAGAAATGTTGAAAATCAACTTAGAACTATTACAAATAATAATTTTTCTACAGATATTACTTATATTAATACGATTGTTACAAATATGATAAATTGGATAATGACAACTTATCCAACCTTCTGGCAAGAAATAACATCTTCAAGACCACCAGCACCACCAGCACCACCCCCTGAATTTATGAGAAGTTATAATTCTGCTTATCAGAGTGCTTTAGTTATGGCATCGAATGGTAAAACAGATGAACAAATTCAAACTATTTTTAGAAATTATAGTTTAACTGATACAAATTTTCGAATAAATCTTGAAAATCAATTTAGAACTATTACAAATAATAATTTTTCTACAGATATTACTTATATTAATACGATTGTTACAAATATGATAAATTGGATAATGACAACTTATCCAACCTTCTGGCAAGAAATAACATCTTCTAATCTTTCACCAAGACCACCAGCACCAGCACGAGCACCAGCACGAGCACCAGCACGAGCACCAGCACCAGCACTTCCTGGAACACCCCTTATTACACTAGGAAATATAAGCCCTGCTGGATCATATGCTTATAATGTTCCAGTTAGATGGACATCAACAAATGCTACTGGTAATGCCATAGTATCTATATCACCTGTAGATTCTCTTAGTTCGTTTACACCAGCAACTTCACCAGGATTGAATGGTTCTCGTAATTATGTATTAAGAACATCAACAACATCAACAAAAACATATACAATTACAGTAACAACAAGATCTTCTACTGGTCATACAGCAACTGCATCAAAAACTGTTGTCATACCCAAAGCTAAAAAACTTAAAGGAGGAACTAGAAGAAAATTAAAGAAGTCTAGAAAATCAAAGAAGTCTAGAAAATAAATATATTTACGGTGAATTATTTCATTATCAATTCATAGATGGCATCCACGAAAGATGAATTGTTGGATCAATGGTCGGTAGCAACTGATCCAGCAGTTAGAGAAAATTTAGTTCAACAAATGATGGCAAAGGGGTTATTTCCCGATGATACAGATTATGAAGATGAATATGGTTTATATCCTGCTTTAGAAGACCCTGATTTTATTAAAAAATTATTCAAAAAGAGAGAATTTGGAGAGAATCAGACAGAATCTATTGAAGAACAAATGGATAATATAGAAAATGGTGAAGCAAGTCCTTGTGATGCTGTTGTAGAGTTTGAAGTAAGTCCGTTACAAAGATTTGTTAAAAATTTTTTATCTGGTAAAACGCCTTATAATTCTGCTTTATTGTATCACGGCGTAGGGGTTGGAAAAAGTTGTGCCTCTATTGGTATTGCAGAAGCAAATTTATATATTCAACCAAGAAAAAAAGTATATTTAATTGCTCCTCCGAATATTCAACCAAATTTTGAAAGAACTATATTTGATATTAATAATGTAATAATACCAAAAGAATCTGATATTCCTAATACACATGTTGGGTGCACTGGTAATTTATATTTACAATTAACAAATACTGAATATGAAAAGGATAGAAGAGTTATTGAACGTAAAGTAAAACAAATGGTAAAATCACGATATGAAATTATGGGTTATTATCAACTGTATTCTTTTATTAAAAGAATTATGGATTCAATTCCTCCAATAGATGATTTAAGAGAACGGGATAAACGAATTAATAAAAAGTTAGATAACGCATTTTCAGGACACTGTATGATTATTGATGAAGCGCATAATTTACGTGATAATCCATCTAATGAAGACGATAGAATTGATGAAACTGAAACAGAATTATCGGACGCAGCACAAGGAAAGAAGTTAACACCTGTTTTATATAGAGTTCTTCAACAATCTTTCTCACTAAAACTTGTTCTTTTAACTGCTACACCTATGTATAATAAATATTCAGAAATTTTATTTTTATTGAATTTACTTTTAGAAAATGATAAACGTGCTACATTAAAGGAATCCTATATATTTATTGATAATGCATTTACAAAAGATGGAAAAGTATTATTTGGTAATACAGTTAAAAATTATGTTTCTTATATGCGAGGAGAAACACCTATTACATTCCCTATACGTTTAAAACCAATAGATGGTTCTGTTCCTAGATTAAAAAAATGGTTTTCCAATGGACCAAAAAGAGAAATTATTGAATTAACTGACCAACAATTAAAAGGTTTGTTAGAACTTCCTTTAATTCCTCTGACTTACACTGATGAAACATATGATGATTTTGTTTCTATATTTGAAGAATCATTGAAAGTGAATCAACTTAGTTTAGCAAGTGTTGATACAATGATTCAATCTGGAAATTGGTTATATCCATCTGTAGATGAAGATTCATCAAGAATTCGTGATGAAGGTTTTGATAATTGTTTTGATAGTGGGGCACAATACTCAACAAAAAATTTTATGAGATTCAAATCGAAGTTAGAGAGCGCTTCTTGGTTATTGGAAGAAGAATTGCCAAAATATTCACCGAAAGCGGCTTTTATTATTAAGAATATTCGTAAAACAGAAGGTGCTATCTTTATTTATAGTCGTTTCATTAAATCTGGTGCTTTACCTTTAGCACTTGCTCTTGAAGCAAACGGTTATACACCATATGGTCGTGATAGAACATTATTAGTAGATGGTATTCAAGATGGAAAAGGAAGACAGTGTGCTAAATGTTCTTTAAGAGAGAAACAACATATTGTAGATCACAAGTTTGTTCCTGCGAAATATATTTTATTAACGGGTAATAAAAGTCTAAGTCCAAGAAATAATGAAATGATTGAAGCAGAAAGAACAAAAACAAATTATGACGGTGGTGAAATTAAAATTGTAATTGGTTCTGAAGTTGCTTCAGAAGGTATTGATTTACGTTATATACGTGAAATATATGTATTTGATAGTTGGTATCATTTAAATCGTATGGAACAAGTATTAGGTCGTGGTATCCGCACTTGTAGTCATTCTCTCCTACCTCCAGAGAAAAGGAATTGTATAGTATATTTATTAGTCAATATTTTGAAAGACCAAAGAGAATCTGCTGATGTATATATGTATCGCAAAGCAATGTTAAAATCACAACAAATTGGTTCTGTAACAAGAGTTATTAAAGAATATGCTTTAGATTGTAATTTGAATATTGATGTAAATATTATTAAAGGATTAGAAGATAAAGAAGAAATTGATGCTCAAGGGAATAAACGTCCTATTACTTTTAATGACCAAGACTTTACAAATATGTGTGATTGGATGGAATGCGAATATACATGTAAAGAACCTATAGATATTGACCCAGACGACTTAGATAATTCAACATATGATGATTATGCTTCTCAATGGAGAGAGAGTCAAGTAAAATCAAAAATTCGTGAATTATTTCAAACTAATTTTATGATGATACGAGCACAAGATATAACAGAATTATTTAGTGCGATTCCTTCTGAAGCATTATTTTCTATTCTTCACGATGTTGTGAATAATAAATCATTTCGTCTAAAAGTAAATAATAAAGAAGGATATATTACCTATAGAAATGGTTACTACTTATTTCAACCATTAAAGTTAAAAGATTTAGAAATCCCATTATCGATACGTAGTGCAGAATACCCAGTAAAACAAGATAATTTTACACCAATTAAACAAGAAATAACAATTTCTAAAGAAACAGTTGTAAAAGCGGAAGAAGTTTCTATAACAAATACATTTTGGCCAACAGTATTTGAATGGTGTGAAAAAATAGAGGCTGGAACCGCAGATACAAATTCAGTATCCAGATTAGTTATAAATGCTCTTTATAATAAATTTAAACATAATCCTGCTATTTCTGATGAAATAAAAGATAAATTAGAAATGATTGTTTGGTTATACAAAAGAATGAGAGACGTTGAAAGATACAGATTAGTTTTAAGTTATGTTTGTTTGGAATTTGTTTGGGATTATTGTTTGACATTTTCAGAACAAATAAATTTATCAAAAGATGACAATCCTTCCATAAAAAGAGTAGCAAAAGAACATATAATGAATGATGATATATTTAGATATGTATTATTAAATGAACCATATAATATGATGTATTGGTGTAATGATAAGTTATGTAGTGAAATTATTATTAGAACTTTAGAAAAAGATCCAAAAGATCCATATAATTCACTAAAAGCAAATGTAGAAACAACTGGTTCTGTTTATGGATTTTTGGTGCCTAAAAAAGGTGCTCTTTCATTTAAAATTGTTGATGGTGTAAAATCACGAGTTGCTGATGTAGATCAATCTCCTCCATCTGGAGCAGTATGTAGTGATGTTCAAACTGTGGCACCTAAATTAAAAATATTATTTAAATTTGGTTCCTTATTAAAAGAAGCTGGTTTACCAGATTTTGATTTAAATGAAACTGTTTTTAATGCTATAAAAGAACAAAAGGCTAAAAAAGGAAAGAAAGAAAATATTCTTTTTCCTAAAAATCCTAATACTTATTGTGCTTTAGAAGAATTTGTTTTACGTTGGATGGACATTGAAAAAGTAAATGGCAAACGTTGGTTCTATCGTCCTGTTGCCGCTTATAAGACAGGTCATCGTCCTAAAATATTAAAGGTGAAAGTAACGAAAGTAACGAAAGTAACGAAAGTAACGAAAGTAACGAAAGTTAAAAAAGAAAAAAAGTAACAAAAGAAAAAAAGCAATAAAATTGATTAAAGAAAAGATAACATAATATATAAGAAGAATGGAGCATATTGCGCTTTTTGAAGAACAAGTATCTTTAACTCCAAATGATTTCTCAAAAGAAATTTCATCTATTAAAAATTTATTATTACTTAAATTAAAAGATAAACTTGAAAATCGCTGTTCAAAACACGGATTTGTTGTTAGTGATTCTTTAAAAATCATTTCTCAATCAATGGGTAAATCAACAAATGGAAGATTTACTGGAGATTATCAGTTCTATGTTCAAGTTCAAGGAAATGTGATTAACCCTCCTGAAGGTGCTGTAATTGAAGGTGAAGTAATTCGTAAAAATAAAATGGGTATCTATTTGAATTATAAAAATGCGATTCGTGTAATTATTCCTCGTGATTTACATATTGGAAATGAAGAATTTGAAAATATAATTATTGGAGATATTATTCGTGTTGAAATTAAGAAATCACGATTTCAAGTGAATGATGAATCTATTCTAAGTGTTGGTATCTTTTTAGAAAATACTGGTAAGAAACTTCCTATTTCCGATGCGGAAACGGGTGTTCAACAACAAAAAAATGTAATTTCAGAAGAAGATGAGTCATAATGAAATTCAAGATTATGAAGAACGTAAAATGTTTTTAGATAATTTAAAAACATTGAATAAGATTGAGCAAGAAGAAGTGTTTAGGATTCTTAAGAAGAATGCTTCTTCCTTCAGTGAAAATTCAAATGGTATTTTTTTTGATGTTTCACGAATTGATACAAAGACTTTTAAAGAATTACTTGGTTTTTTAGAATTTTGTAAAAAGAATCGTGAAGCTTTTGAAAATCGTGAACAAGAACAACAAAAAGCATCGGATGCTTTAAAGCAGAGTTATGAATAATTGTTTCTATGAATTTCTATGAATTTCTATGAATTTCTATGAATTTCTATGAAAGGTTTAAAACTTGAATACTATATTTGTATAGATAAAATGCTAAGTCAAATTGAAGGATGGATTCAACAAAATAAAAATAAAGATGTAATGGTTCCGAATATTTCTATTAAAATTTATTCAGACACATGCGAAAGTGAATCAAATCCTTTGGTTGGTCCCGGTAATCTTGGTGTTGTTCCTTTGAATCCTCCAGGACCAGTATCACTTGTTCTATGGCATACAAATCCAGAATATCGTGCTGGAAATTTCTTGATAAGAAAAGGTATTTTAAGAGATATGATTGTTAAGATAAATGAGAGATTTCAGAATGAATTAAAAGGTCGTGGATGGAATCGTATAAAGACAGTTGAACAACTTCAAGAGCAAGAATCTTCTGCTGTATCACCTCCTCAAAATACTCCCGAATTGAATAAAGCACTATGTTTTATCTTAAATATTCAGATTATGGAAGTTGACGAAATTCATAAAAAGATTTTCTGTTTCCCATCAGATTTACGGCAATGGACAAAAGAAAATCCAATTTATTTAGTATCTTGGGGATCAAGAAGTATTTATGTAAATCAACCGAATGAAGAAGCCCGACCTTTTTTCAAGAAATGGTTTTTTGATTTAGAAAGAGATAACTATAAAATTACTTGGCCTCTTGCTGAAGGAACTGTAAAAGAACTAAAAGATAAATTAAATGATTTTCATTTAACGATCAATGTAGAAGAAAAACAAAAGCCTAAAAAAGAAGACTATAGTATATTAATAGGTAAAGCAGAAGCAATTCGTTATATAAATAACGAATTTGTTTAAAACATAAAAACATAAAAAGATAAAAATTGATAAGGCTTTTATAAAAAAATACATTTAAAGTAATGGAGTTGCGTAGCGCTGAAGGTTCTGCTATAAAAAAACAACTTGAAGATTGGATAAAACATCCTGACTATGAACTTGAATGTACATTCGGCAAAGGTTCTGTAGATGCTACAACATTCTTTCAAGTAGCACAAAGATTAAGGTCAAAAGGACTGAAAGAATTATCTCAAGAAGACCGTCTTACAATTATGACACCCGAACATCACGTTCGTTTTACAGTAAATACTATGGGTGTAATTCAACAATATTGTCGTGATGATATTTTAAATGGTAAACCATTTACTGCTATGAGAAAAGATAGTGCTTCAGCAGATTCTCAAGTAGATATTGAAGATTATTCTGTGCGTGTAAAAACACGACGTGAAATTCCTATGGAAAACAATGATTTTCGTATTAAAGAAATCTTTGGTAAATGGGCTCAACAGAAGAAAGCATTTCGTTTGATTCGTCGTTGGTCATTTAATGATAAAGGTATTCGTTATGATTTATCTATCGTTAGATCTACAAAAAGAAGTTTACAAAAGAATTATATTTGGCAGCATAAGTTTAATGACCAAGATTTGGCATTAGCACCTTATATGTATGAAATAGAAGTTGAACTTGTTCATTTAGAAGGTGATGATCTAGAAAATGCGTTTAAGCGTTTAATTAAGGGAATTGGTGAAGTGTTGCGAGGAATTCAAAAGTCTTCTATCTTAATTAATAATGTTCAGAGAACAAAGGCTCTTTCTTCATATCAAAATATTACAAAAACAGATCGTTTTATTGGTTGTGCTCCTATCACTTTAGAACAGCAAAACTTTATAAAAGATATTGTTGAAGGTGTTCCTAATATTAGAACTGGTTATAATGTAACAGACAAAGCAGATGGATTACGTTGTTTAGCATTTGTGGATGGAAAAGGAGAACTCTTCTTAATTGATATGGCAATGAATGTATATAGGACTGGTATGTCACAGCCATCTTGTCGTGAATCCATTATTGATGGTGAATTTGTTACAAAAGACAGAGAAAACAAATCTATTCAAAAGTTTTTAGCGTTTGATATTTATTATACAACTGATAAGAAACTTGTAAGTAATCTTCCATTTTATTCAAAAGAAGATGGTGAAAATACTCGTTATAAAGAAATGGTGAATTGGATGGAAAAATTTAATAAGGATCCTACACCCATTATTAAATATATGACACCTAGTATTCAAATACAAGTAAGTATGAAAAAATATTATTTTGCTCCTCCTGGAGATATACCAATTTTCAAATTATGTAAGATTGCTCTTGATACTGGTCACGAGTATAATACAGATGGATTAATTCTAACACCAAATAATTCTCCTTTACCTGGTTATGATGAGGAGAGAAAGATAGTAAAACCTGGAGTAACATTTTATGAACAATTTAAGTGGAAACCAGCACACGATAATACAATTGATTTCTTAGTAAGATTTGAGAAAGAACCTGAAAATAAGAAGATTGATCGTGTTGCTATTGGTATTGCCCCAGATACAGATGAAACAATTCGTTATAAGACTTTACGTTTATTTGTTGGTTCTCAACAACAGAAAGCATATAATCCTCGTGACATGATTTTAAATGATATTAAAGCATCTCAAGTTCAAGAAGTTTCTAAATATAGACCAGTTCCTTTCTATCCGAAAGATTTTAGTGACCCAATGGCATCTATTTGTTATGGAATAATTCATATTGATCCTGCCACACAAGAAGAATATATTGCTACTAAAATTAATAATGAACCTATTCAAGATAAAAGTATTATTGAAATGGCATATGATCCTTCTAAACCTCGTGGATGGCGTTGGATTCCTATTCGTATTCGTCACGATAAAACAGAGAGGTTACAAAAGGGAGAAAAGAAGGGTGATTACAGTAGAACAATGAATTCTGAAATGGTGGCAAATAGTGTATGGAATTCTATTCACGACCCTATTACACTTCATATGATTAAAACAGGTTCAGATCAACAAACAGAAAAAGAAGCAAATGAAACTTTAAATGCAATAGAAAAACGAAATACTCTTGCTTTAAAATATTTTGAACGTAAGGCACCAGTAGAAGATGTGAAACTTGTAAAAGGATTAAGAGGATTTCATAATGGATATATTAAAGAAGTTCTTCTATATGGTCATTGTTTAAAAACTGGTTCTAAATTAATTGATATTGCGTGTGGTGAAGGTTCTGATATCCGTCGTTGGAATGACCAGAAAGTTTCATTTGTTCTTGGTATTGATAATGCTGGAAATAATATCACAGGAAATGAAAATGGAACATATGCTCGTTATTTAGAGATTCAAAATAAATTCCGTATTACTTTACCACCAATGGTATTTGTAATTGGTGATACATCAAAGCGTATTCTTGATGGAAAGGCTGGTGAAACAGTTCAAGAATCTGATATATTACGAAGCGTTTTTGGAGAGAAACCAAGTGGACCAATTCCTCCAATGATTGATAGAGTTGCTGCTTCTGAACTAAAAGATGGTGCTGATGCGATGAGTTGTATGTTTGCTTTACATTATTTCTTTGAATCAAAAGAAAAGTTGGATGGATTGTTACAAAACATTCGTGAAACTATTAAAATCGGTGGATATTTCTTTGGATGTTGTTTTGATGGTGAATCTATATTTAATTTCTTGGAAGATATTGAAAAAGGTAAAACAAAAACAGGTGAAGAAAAGGGTTCTTTGATTTGGACGATTCGTAAAGAATATGATAAAGATGAATTAACAAATGACGAAGAATCACTTGGTCAAAAAATTAATGTCCACTTTATTAGTATTGGGAAACCACACGATGAATATTTAATGAATTTTACATATTTTAAGAATCGTATGAATGAAAATGGATTTTCATTATTAAATCCAGAAGAGTTAAAAGAAATTGCTTTAGAAAGTAGCACGAATCTGTTTTCTGAATCTTATAAAATGGGAGGTAAATCAACAGAACGATTTCAAATGTCTGATATTGTGAAACAATTTTCCTTCTTTAATCGTTGGTTTATCTTTAAAAAGAAAGAAAATATTTCTACAGAACAAAAAATTGATGAAACATCCTATAAACCAATAGTAAAACCATTAGAAACAAAACCAGAAATAAAATCTGTAATTCAAGAAGAGGTTACAGAAGAAGATGAAGAAACAAAAGATGCGAAAGAGGCATTAAAAGAATCTAAAACAATAACACCATCCGATGTAGCAGCAAAAGAAGAACAAAAATTATTAGATTCATTGAAACCTTTAACAAGAACAATTCCTGTGGAACTTGGAGAAGGTGCTCCCGAGGCTAAAACATATGCTTCAAATGAAATATTTCAATTCTTCAGTGAAGCATCTTTAGAAGATAAACTAAAAATTGGAGATAAAGGTGCTGGTCGTTGGTTAGGACCAACTGCTCCATTCCCGATTGAAGACCCTGAAGAACCTGGTAGCACATATCCATCTTTAGAGCATTATATGGCGGGTATGATGTATAAGTATGGAACAAACAAACCAACTTTAGCAACAAGCATATTTGGTCATCAAGGAACAATTCATCAGAAATTTACGAATTTAAGACTTCAAGAATCTGTAAAACCAATTCCTGAAGACCGTGACCATCAATTACTAAAAGAAGAATCTACAATGGTAAAATCAGAAATTACTCCGGCAAAGTTCAAATCTAATAGAGCAGAATTTAATGCGGCTGGTTTTGCTTTAAAGAAAGAACAATTACTGCGTCAAGCAGTTGAACAACGATACAAGAAAGATGCTCGTTTGAAAAAGATTATTGAAGGAGCAAGAAAGGCTGGTAAATATTTGTTATATTATACTGGAAAAGCAACGAATGAACTTGGAGGAACTCGCTCTGCGGATGGAATTATTAAAGGGGATAACAAGTTAGGAAAACTTTATATGGAATATGGCGGCTATAAATAGAATGAAACTAATGAACCTTTTGAAGAAGAATGCTGTGCCTATTTTTATTGTTCTTGTTGCCGTTACTTTAGTGCTGTATATGAATTATAAACCTGAGGGGTTTTATCAACGTAAAGAACTCTTAAATGAAGGCAGATGTAAAGAAAAAATGAAGTCTGGTGCTGGAAGCACGAGAGTTATTAATGGTAAAACAGTTCATCGTGGCTCCTATACATGGAATAATGGGACTTGTTGGGCACCTTGTGGGCATGGAAGAAAAATGCGTAGTGTTGATAAATGTGGTTCTTTAGATGATAGAGATACGTCAGGTCAAACAAAACGCCCCAAAGCATATAGCACTGATCCATATGTAGCGTAGTTAAAGCCTTAACACATATATATAAATAGATGAAAATGTCTGGGCCAAAGGCCTGGCAAAAGTTAACATTTACAAACAAACATCCTCGTGATGATAATTTAGTATTCCATGAACCTACTCATACTTATTTTATAGCGGGTTCATCGAAAGGAGTAATTTCATGCACAAAGTTTCTGCACGAATTCTTTCCGCATTTTGACGCTGATGCTACAATAAGAAAAATGATGAAATCCAAGAATTGGTTAACCAGTGTGTGGAACACTCCTGGTGTAACACCAGAGAAGATTAAAAAAGAATGGTCATCAAAAGGAGAAGAAGCATCTACTGCTGGAACTGCGATGCATTTAGCGATTGAACAATTTCTCCACGGATCTCCAGAAGAAATCAATCCAGCAACATATGATACAATTGAATGGAAGTATTTTATGAATTTCTGGAATAAAGTAAAAGATGATTTGGTTCCTTATCGTTCAGAGTGGGAAGTATGGATGGATGAATTCAAACTCTGTGGTAGCATAGATATGGTATTTTATCGTAAATCAGATAATTCTTATGTCATTTACGATTGGAAACGTTCCAAAGAAATTAAAACATCTAATGATTTTGCATCTGGTTATGGTCCAGTAAGTCATCTACCAGATTCTAATTATTGGCATTATACATTACAATTAAATGTTTATAAATATTTTTTACAAACACATTATGGTTTACGTATTAGTGATATGTATTTAGTAATTTTACATCCTGATAATAAGAATTATAGAGAAATTCGTCTAAATCATTTGGATGAAGAAGTTCTAGGAATGTTAGAATGTAGAAAAAGAGCTATTGATATGAAAGTAAAAGAAGCGATTGTTCTACCTCAAAAAGAATGCGATATTTTAGATGAATAAGTTTTCTAACACTGTTGGTAAATCTGTGAATGGAATTGAAAGATGTGTTTTATCTTTTACTAATAAACCAGAACTTTGTTTATCAATAATAAAAACATACACTGGATATGCATTATATTTCTTTTTAGGAACTTTAGATACCTCTGAAGTAATTGGCGATGTTGTTAAATTCAATTGTATAAATGATGCTTTATCTTTATAAAATTCACGTAATTCAAATAAGTTTTTATTTGTAAATAATAATGTATCTTCTGTTACATTAATATCTTCTGCTGAAACACCAATACTATTTAATATTGGAAGCACAGAAGGTTCTTTTGTAAGTTCGTAATAAATAAATGAATTCGTTTTTGGATCTTCTGGATTTAAATATGATTTCAAAGTATTGCTTAATTTTGAAACTTCTTCGACTTCGACTTCATCTTTAGCAACTTCAACTTTAGTAATCTTATTAGAAGACATTTCTTCATAAAATCGTGGTTTTTCAAGATAAGGTTGGTTCCAAACAACTCGTAACATATCAACCCATTCAATACTATTTTCAGGTAAAATATATTGTTCACCAATTTGTATTGGTTTTTTAAAGAATACTAATTTTTCCATTTTATTATTGAATAATTCACGACGTTGAACAGAATATCTTATTATTTCATCCATTAATCTTACAGTAAGCATTTCTCCAATATTTATTTCAGATTCAGATGATTCTGGTATATGAATTTTACACTGTTCTTCTTCACCTTCACCCTCAGATGAAGATGACCAGACACAATGTCCTTTACATAATTCTTTTCCTAACACTCTACAATCGTTGCGTATAAATGAAAATGTAGAATCTGCTTCTTGTGTGCTAAACCAAGACAAAACTTCTGTTCCAAAAAGAACCATCATTCTTCTACGTTTTTCTTTTATAGACATATCTTTATTCTTTTTTGATAATATATCTGTTTCAATATGTTCTTTTATTAAAGAACCATTTTCTCCTGATAAATAATTACCAAAACTTACACGTAAATGTTGATATATTTCTTCTAAATCTTCTTCTTTTATCATTTTAGATTCAAAATCTTTATAGTTTGTATTTTTTTCTAAAATAATTTTTCTATTTATATCCCATTCAAAATCATCTGTTTCAATTATTTGATTTTGATCTGTAACATTATTTGCCGTTTCTTCAACAGGAATAAATAAAAGATTCTTTAATTGAACCCCTACTATTAACTTTGTTTTCTTTGAAACAGCATATTTAATTATATTATATCCAGGATAACGAGAACCAATAACAGGTAATAAATAGGTTCTATATATACGTATTGTTTCTTTTACTGGTGATACATTAAAATCATTCCAATTCAGAATAGTTTCTTTATCTGTTATAAGAATACCATCGTCAATTACTGGTAAAGCAACTTCATAACTTATACCATCTACTTTTTCTTTACAAATTATAGCAACTATATGATTATAAGCATCACGTAGAATACCAGTAAATAAAAAATTAATATTTTTTTGTGATATTATTTCTAAATATTTTTTAGCCATGCTTAGAGAAATCATAGCATTTGAATTTATATTACTTTGACTTGTGTATATAGTCTTTCCAGGTCCAGAACAACCACGTTTAAATTCCCCATATAATTTTTTAACAATTTCTGGCCATCCATTGTATCTACCTTTTTGAAACACTAATGTTGTTAAATCATTCTGTCGAATCCCATCTATTTCTGTATTATCTACATAAAATAATGGTTCCCAAACTCCTGTATAATGATGCATAAGAAATATAATATTATTGTTATCCATTAATTCACTATTATATCCATATGGGGGACAACGAATAGATACACTATTATCTTTATTAATATCTATAACAATAATTGTTGTTCCTGCTCTACTAATTAATGTCCCTTGTATTAAATTTGGTATTAAATTTGATTGTGCTAAAATCATAGCAAAATGTCTATACTCTTTTACTGTTGTAGAAGTTCTCATAAAATCTTCAAAATTTTTATAACTATTATATATACGCTGGACTTCTAAACCATTTATTGATTCATTATATTCTATACCTAAATATTTATTTGCCCAATATGGCATACGTTTTAAATCTGAGTTTCTTATTATATCTTTAGGATTATAAAATTCAAGAACAAGATTACCATAATTCATTTGAATAAAAACACGTGGAATCATAGGAGACAATAAAACACTCTTCATTAATTCTGATGAATTTCTAATATAATAAGGAGCTAAAGCAGATAAAAAACTTTCTGCTAAATATTCACTTTTATTTTCTGCGGCTAAACGTAAAAATCCTTTTACATTTGGATTTAATTTTTGAGGAGTTCCTCTTCGTGAAACTAATGTTGTAGAATCTTGTTCAAATAAGGGATCTAATGCTTTAGGGATTAATCCTATTTGCGGTCCTTCTGTATTTGAAATTTCTAATGGTAACTTTTCTTCACCAACTATATATTTTTTTTCTATATTCCCAAGAGAAGATATATATTCTATAAGTTTTTTATCTGCTTCTCCAATACCTTCTTCATCACTATCATTATCATCATCATATTCATCCTTCACTTTTTTAATACCTTTTTTTGTGCTCTGAAATTTAATAGATTGATGTTTTACAAAACAACAAGGCAAACGAAATCCATCAGGGTGATCTGATTTTTTTGTAAATCCAATCCACAAATGTCTTTTTATTGAATTCGGTTTTACAATACGTTCTAGCACAGTTTCTTCTTCAGCAGGTTTCTTACGATCATGTATAAGTTTTCCCATACAAAAAGGACATGTATCTTTTGGTTTTTTTGTTATTACTGTTCCATCATCATCTGTAATTGGATGACGTAAAGTTGTTCCTCTAAAATCTTTTTCTAAAATCATAATTTCATCTCTTGTGCAAAAATATTTACTACAAATAAAATAATTAGGTTTTGAAGGATTTGAACCATAACGAAGAACTGTAACAATATTATTTGGGTCTGTAGATTTATTTACTATTTCTTTTTGAGTTGAACCTTGATAATATTCATGGAATACTACATTATCATCTTCTCTGTCATATTCTTTAATCATACGTTCATATTGTTCAAATGTTAATAAAGCAGGTTGTCTCATTTCATTTGCAGCACATTGTAAAACATATGTTTTATCCAATTTAGACTTTACTTCATATTTAAATAAATTTTTATCAAACTCTTGTAATTTACGAATAAAAAAATTAGCAATACCTTTATCTTTTTCACTCTCAATTGTATGTGAGTCTTTATGAATTTCTTTAACTTCTTCTACTACTTCTTCTGATGCCTTTCGAAGCATCTCTTTTGGTGTTAATTCTTCTTCATTCTCATTATCACCATCCACGGAAAACTCATAATCACGTTCATTCCCCATATAATCGTCTTCTTCTTCTTGTTCTTCTTCTTGTTCTTCTTGCTCTACTTCAACATCTTGTTCTGCTTGTGCTAATGTTCTAACTTCTCTTTTTGATATAAGAAATTCTTCATCATCTAATGAAAACATTAATGAAAATAAAGTATGAATCATTTGAAGATTTTTATAACTATCAATGTTTTCATAATGGAATGTATATGTTGGATGTTTATCAAATATTGCGATATCAATACCAGTATTATTAAATGGTATATATTCTTTTGATTCTCCATTTGTCACCTCTTGAATTTGTGATTTCTTTCTAAACCAATCTGATACCTTTTGTATCGCAGTATCTTTATCAATTTGAAATTCTTCTATTACTAAATCAACCATATCATTTATCATAGTGTCACCACGAAGTAATTTTTTATTATTTATCTGTGTTAAATAATTTGAAATATTATCTTCTGTTACAAAATTATTTACACACTTATAACGTAATAATATATGAGGATTTTCATTTGGCAATGGAGGAATTTCTTGAAAGAATGGAGAAAAGAAAGGCAACCGTTTTTTGATTTCTTTACGTGTTAAAGGTTTCTTATCTATATCCAATATTATAGTAAAAGTAAATCTACCGCCATTCATAATAGGTAAATCTTTTTTACGATTTATAGAGCCAATTCCATCATATAGATTTTCTGTAAAATTATCAAAATCTTCAGAAGGAGATAAAATACGCACATTTTTAGGAGGTTCAACAATTATATCAAATGAACCATCAGAATACAAACGTATTGTTGAATAAATGTTTGGAAGATTTTTTATTCTAGAAGATAAAGCAATTTTTCCTAAAACAAAATCTTCATCAGGTCTAGGACTTTGTTCATCAGACCATCCTTTCAAATAACGAATGTCAAAAATATTTGGTATTTTATTTTCAACATCTTTTAAATGAACTTTAGAAATGGATACGGAACTTGCTGGTAATAAACGCATATAAGGTCTTCTTTCATTCACATTTAATTCAAAGAAAAAAGTGTTAATTCTTTCTCTTATATCTTGTTCTGACCAACGTAGTTGTAAATAACGAAATCCGTTAAATGATTGACGAACCAATGGTAAACCTTTTTCTAATAATTCTTGTATTTTATTTATAAATAAGAATCGTTTTTCATTATAAAATAAACGTGTTTCAATAAACTGTTTATCTTTTTCATTAGGATATTCTTGACCCTGTTTTAGATAAGGAAAATATGGGTATATAGAACCATTAAATATTTTTTCAGAGAATGGTTGAGGTAAATCACCTAACATAGCAAGAACATCTTTTAATAATAATAAATGTATTGAATTATTTTTAATACGATTTTCTAAAAGATTATTATTATATGGTGTCATTACTATAGGTTGTTTTTCACCAGAACCCGTAACAAATTCGCTCAATAATGTTCCAGGTCTTAATATATTTTTCCTCAAATCCCAATTAAAATCAATAGGTTCAATTGTATCTCCTACCCTTTTAAAGAATATTAATTGATTGTTTGGTGCTGCTTCATCTGCTTTATCAAAAGCATCATAAATAGCATGTTTTAAATCAGATATAGTATTAAATGAATATAAATCATTAGGTAAATTTATTATTGACCCATTATATTTTATTGTTAGCGTAAGTTTTTCTAAAGTATTTAACAAATTCACTTTAAAGATTGAATTAAAGAAACTTTGAAACTCTTCAAAGTTCTCTTTCGGAGGGGGATCCATCTATAATTACTTCATATTCCCTACAGATAAATCGCTTCCCTCTTTGAATGTAGGTTCATCCGTAATTGACATTCCACAGTATTTAACAGGATGTGCTTTAAAGTTCTGATGTTTATAGATATTAATCAATTCTGCTTCTTTTAATAACCAGGCAAAGTTATTCCAAAAGTCTTCTCCGTGACCAAGTGATTCCGTTAAAATATGAGACATTTCATGAAGAGCAACAAATACCATTACTTCTTCTTTTACCAATGACTCATCAGCACCTTCTCTCTGTCTTAAACATAAATGAACAGATTCTCCTTTATTTACACTATAACTTGTAAATTCTGCGTCAGGGGTAGATTCCAAGAATCGTTTAGGATCATCACGAAAATTTTGTATTAATTGTTTCACCTGTGGCTTATCAGGATATTTAGATTCTAAATGTATTTTTAAATTATTCAATTTAATTCTTACTTTTGCTAATAAATCTGCTGCTCCTTGTTTATCTGGTAAGTCACGAACTAAATATTCTTTACTATCTACATTACTTTTAACATATATCATAGGATACTTACCGAGACCAAATAATTTTTTGACAGATTCCATGATTACTATTGTATAATCATAAAATGATTATTTTAAATAGTAATTAATATATTTATATCTCTAAGCAATTTCAAGGTTGCGACGGTTCACATCGGGTTCAATGGTAGTATTTAGGAAGATTGAAACAGGGACCTGGGGATTCGGGGGTTCAGAACGAATCTGCTGATTGGAATTACGTAAGCTCTGTCCAACTGTGTTGACACCAATTAAAGCACCCGCAGATAAGAAGTTCTTACCCTTTAATGAACCATTGCCCATAGGATTTTGCTCCGCCCAAGTGCTGTTAGAATCTTTGGGTAAGAGTTCCGAAGGTGTTAGTTGATCACGAGGATAGCAACCAGAGGGTGACTCCGCATTACCAAAATCAGATGGACCAACAGGTGTATCGGCAACACTGGGATTACCCTTTACTTCATCAGCACGAACAGGACCAGGGGTGTCATTCTGACCAGCTTCAGCAGAAGTATTGGAAGCAGCAGATAATGTTCCCTTGAAACCTTCGGGTTTAGGGTTAAAAAGGTCAGGTTGTAAATATGATACAATCGCAAGTATAACGAGACCTAATACTAATAAACCAACAATTGTGCTAACCGCATTGCTCAAATTCTTAGAGGATGCCATTGTTCTTCTGTAATAATATACTATGATTTTTTACAATAAATTCATAATTTATTCTTCATTTGAAGATTCATCCTCTCCAGAAGAATTTTCTGATTCGGAATCTATTACTTCACCATAGAGTCGGAAGTATTTCTTTTCTAAATTTTCTACCTTCATTTTAGACAACATCATTTTGACTTTTGCTTTCTTAATTTTTTCTTTTAGAATCGCTCGGGGAGAAAAACTATCATCTTGCTCGGAAGATTCAAAAGGAATATCGTGTTGCTCCAATAATTCATCTTTTGTTGATTGAATCACAATTGTTCTCTTATTAAGGGTCTTATCAAGTGGTTCAAACTCTTCTGTAAAATTTAAAAATTCAGAAGGAATAATTGATGACGTAGATACTTCATATGGTTGAATATCTATAAGATTCCATTCAAGTTCAAACCCATTTGAAAAAATCCATATACTTTTTAATTTCCATGTTTCTTGATAAACTTTGCCGTATGTATAATTTTGTTTGGTATATTCATTTGTAAATATGTGTTGAACCTTTTTCTCAAAAGTTTCCAGTTTAATCGGAGAGGCAAACCAAGATTTTCCTTCTTCTACAATTTGTTCACCTATTTTTTTAACAATATCTTTGAATTCATCATTATTAGTATTAGGATTTTGATTTGTTTCATTAGTATCATTAATATTATTAAATATAAAATGTCTCTTTGTATTTATTTTAACATTATAACCTTTTTTATTATGTATCCATATTGGTGCTTGAAACGACATTACTCTGCGATTTTATAGAAATTTTTCTTTAGGCATAAGAAATATGAATGAAGATAAAAAAAAAGAGTTATTACAAAAAATGATTCATAATGTATTATTACTATTTAACAATGATGAATCCCGTAAATATGTTCAAATATATTTAATTGACCCTTTATTAAATCATGTTCTTGAAAGAATTTTCCCATATATTGTTTTAACAAGTATATTGTTTATACTTTTAATTCTTGTAACAATTGTTACTTGTATATTCATTTATTATCATTTAAAATATTCTACCCCGATTCAAACTTTATAGCGTAGCGTAAAATCTATTTTTTTCATTTCTAATTCATAAGTTAAATGAGTTCTAATAATGCTATTGTTAACAAAGATGAAATTGCAAATCTTGTTCGTAGTTATGTTCATTATGATAATTTAGTAACATCATTGAATAAACAAACGCAAAATGCTAGAGTTGTTCGTGATGAATTTGAAAGAAGAATTATTAAAGAATTAGATGAAAAGAATATGAAACATGCTATTATTCAAATCGTTGGTGGAAAGTTACAAATCGTTGAAGAGAAAAAAATATCTCCATTAACATTTAATTCTTTACAAGATTCTTTACATAAATATTTTATTCAAGAAAAAGAATCTGATATTACAAGTGATTTGATTAAATTTGTGAAAGCAGAAAGAAAATCAGAAACTTTTTTGAAAATTAAAAAAATTACTCAATTACCTCCACAACCATAATGAAACGACCTAAACAATATTCTTAATATCCTATAGTAAGATATATTAATTTTAATATGAATAACCAATATAAATTTATAGAATGGCAAAATTTATACATAGAATCAAGAAAATATGGGCCTATTAAAATAAAAACGGGCATAACATATTTTATGAATGATGGTTTAATTCCTTTTTTAAAAAATTATGGTTATATCTTTGAACTAAATAATATGATGGTAGGAAATATACTATCAACCACAATGTATCGCTTATTATATAATAAATTATATACATTTCCAACAAGAGAGAATGTTTATTTTAATGATGAACATTTTCAACACTTTGAGCAGGTAATTTCAGATGATGAATGGTCTAATTTATATAAATTCTGGAATAGTATTCTAGATAATTTATTAGATGAAATAAAATATATAGAAATAAAATGTATTTGTTGGATGTATATTGATATGATTAAATCAAATACAGTTATTCAATATTTAGAATCTTATGAAGATTCTGATATAGAACAAGATAAAAAAAATAATATAGATCCTTATTTATTAGAACAAAAGAATAATTATACGGTGAATCCAAAATTTATCTATGATAAATAAATGTATTATTGTTTTGACCATTGATTTTCGCTAAAAGGTAAAACACCTATGTCATCCATTTGTGTTTTATAATCTTGAATTTTTTTATCAACCTCCAATGCAGGAACAGACAAAGGAATTTTACCTTTTTTCATTAATACTTCTTCAGAATGATTTGATTGTGGTGGTTTAACACCATAACAATTTACACCAAACTTCATTTCTGGATTTTCAAAATATCCTCCGTTTAATCCAGGAACTCCACAAGAATTTCTATTTTCATCTGAACCAGATTGAACTTTTTGCCATGTTTCATCTTGTGTGGGATAAACAGCGGCTTGTCCTTTTACCCATCCATAATTACACCAATCAGCACCCTTTGACCACGCATCTTTTACTTGGTCGTATGTTGCTAATTCAGCACCCAATGCCATACATAATGGTTCTGCGTCATAATATGTATATTCATTCTCACTTACATTAAATACTTCAGGTCTTCCAGATGGAAGAATCTTATCAAATATATTTGATGTTTTGCGATCTGCTTGTTCAGCATTATCGTGTTGTTGTTCTTCTTGAGGTGGATATGGGGGCTCATTTACAGTTGTTACTGGTGGTTTAGAAGCATCCACAGGTGGTGTAGATGACTTATTAAAAGCATCACGGACTTTTTGAATAATATTATTTATACCAGCACTTATTTTATCTTGGAATTTTACAAATATAACAATAAATACTGTTGCTACAACAATAAATATTAATAATGGAGCAATCCATTCATTGGTTGTAATATTTGTTACATTACCATTATTAGAAACATTTTTCACGTTGTTTGCTGTATTTGTTTTAAATGGTAATAAACTACTAATATTTTCATTTGTTGCTTTTGAATTATTACCAATACTATTCAAACCTTTATTGACACTATTCAAACCTTTATTGACATTATTACCAATACTATTCAAACCTTTGTTAATATTCTCTAATCCTTTATTAACACTGTTTCCAAGATTTGTATAAAATGTTCCCAGATTATTATTTTTAGGAGACCCTGTGTTCATCTAAATTATAAATTATTTATATTTTTTAGTTGTTTTAAAATATGTTCCACAAATGAAATAATACCTACATCTATGTGAATATCATCCGGGGCTGAACTTGGATACGCAATTCCAAAACCCCATAATCCCTCACATCCAAGAATAGAACCAGTTTTTTTATCGTATAATGATGAATCTTTTACTTCATTGTTATAAGTTATTTGTATGCTTCTTGCCTTAAATCCTATAGCATAAATTACTTTTGTTGCTTTTTTTGATATTTTTATAAGTTTATCAAGTTCTTGTAAATGTAAAAGTTTTACATAAGAAAATTCATTATTTAAAATTTTTTCTGCTATAAACTCAGCATCTTCTTTAATACCATCATATTCACCATCTTTGGCAAATAAAAATGGTTTTACACTTTTATGTATTGCCGTTGTTACAATTTTTAAATCTTCTAAATTTTGTAAAACTAATGTGCCTGAATGAGAAGTGCCGAATACTAAGACAATATCATTTGGTTTTACAAACTTTTTTAATGAATCTTTATTTAACGCATCTTCCAAACGTATTGTCGGTATCCCACAATTTAAAATCTTGGAATTAGAACCTTGACATAATAGAATTACTTTTGTTAAATAAATATTATCTTTTGTTTTTACTGACCAAATCTTATTTTCAAAAGATAAAGATTCTACAAAATCTTGAATACAGTCTTTTGGTTTTACAAAATCTTGAATCAATTGTGTATGAATAAATAATGGCGCAGTTTTATCTTCAGGATATTCACCATTATATTGATATAAAGGATCTAATAATTTTAAAGCATTCACTGTTTTTGATAATGGTGTATTGGATTGAATAGAACCGTATTTCTGTATTAAATCTCCTCCATCAAAATAAGGATCTATGATTGCGATATTCGATACTTCTTTTTCGAAAGCAGCATATGCTAAAAGACCTGTTACACCTCCACCAATTATCAAAATATCATACATTTATCTAATTAGACAGGAGAGAATGGAGAACCATTCAATTTATTATGCCATAAAGATGAACCATTATCAAGAGATATTTTTGAGTAGTTTTGATACCCTTCATAATTCTGAAATGGTTCTATACCAGGTATGGGATTTCCTGATGCATCAAAATGTGTTGAAACATATGTTGTTAAATCTGCTATAATCTGAGCATCTGTAGTAGTTAGATTACCTGTTATATATGTGACAATATGTTGAATAATTTGAATTCCATTTGTTTGGTTTATACGAGATAAAATTGATGTAGGTAATTGTCGTGGCATCAATGTGCTGATATAAAAATCTATAAATCTATCAGAAACAGTAATTGCTATTGTTGGAGCATTTTCTGGATTATTAAACCAATTTTGCACTGTTGTTGCCATATTAGCAAATGATAATTTAGGGTTTTGACTTATAAGACTATTTAATAATTCTGATAAGGCTTGTTGTTTTGTTGATGTCATTAAGAAATATTTGGTGAAATTATTTTTTTGTATAGATGTTAATGAATTTCCAGACATTATTGATCCTAATAGCATTTCCATAAGTCTAGCACCATCTGCTGAATTATTATTCGTTCGTGGTATAGTAATAGTGCCATCCGCATTCATTCCAGGTAATCCTTGATTTCCTTGTGGTCCTTCTGGTCCTACAGGTCCTACAGGTCCTTGAGCACCAGTTGCTCCTACTGGTCCTACAGGTCCTGCTGGTCCTGCTGGTCCTGCTGGTCCTACTGGTCCTGCTGGTCCTTGAGGTCCCACTGGTGCTGGTAACGGTGCTACTGTTGCTGGTGCTGGAGACGCTGCCGGTGTTATCGCTGGTCTTGATTGTGATCCACCCATCCTATATTACTAATATTCAGCAAATTTTATATATTTATAAAGAAAAAAATGGAGAACCATTCATTCTATTATGCCACATGGATGAACCGTTATCAACTGATATTTTTGAATAATCAAAATTAATAGATTTATTTTTAGTATAATTTCTAAATGCTTCTAGTCCTGATTCTGTTGTTGTTCCTCCTGTTGTTGTTCCTCCTGTTGTTGTTCCTCCTGTTGTTGTTCCTCCTGTTGTTGTTCCTCCTGTTGTTGTTCCTCCTGTTGTTGTTCCAGGAAATACTCTTGTTTCTTGTTCTATTCCTGGTGGTATATCATAGTAGACTACTAAATGATTTAAAAAAGCGGTTGCTGTTTCTTCTGGTGTTACTGTTGCTGGATGAGTCATTATATAATTTGTCATAAATTGAATTGAAACTGTTTTATAATCTGTATTAAAAGCTCCTATTGACTGTAAATAATTGTGAATATATCTATTAGAATCTCTATTCAAAATTGTAGTTACTTCTGAAAGATGATCATATATTCTATTAGTAATATCATAAGATATGATTGGTGTATTTGAATTTATCCAATCATTCCCATTAATAAGTATTTCATTATATGAAAGATAGGTTTGATAGTTTGCTAAAGCCAAATCTAAACTATTACGTAAACTGCTATAATTAGGACTAGATAATACTCTTATAAGATTATTTTTTTGCTGTGGTGTGAGAGAATTTTGATTATTTCCAAATAATTGCTCTTTTATTCTATTTCTAGTATTCATTCTTTCTTGTAATACTTCTTCTGAAACTACATTTGATCCTGATGCGTCAGAAGCATATCTTGATGCTTGAGATGCTGAAAGAGCTGCGGCATTTGCTGACGTTGATGCTGCACCTGCTGATGTTGCTGCTGCTGTTGCTGAAGATGCTGCGGCAGATGCCGAAGCTGCTGCAGCCGATGTAGATGATGATGTTCCACTTGATGATGATGATGATGATGGATTCGGAGATGGTGCTGGTGCTGGTCTTGATGTATTTCCACCCATTCTATAATATATTCTATAAATATTATATTTATTTATATATTATTATTTAGTCCTCCGCGGGACTCGTACGATTTCCTCCGCGTCCGTTAATGTAATCACGTTGATTCTCAGTGGTGCAGACACAACCACCAGAGCATGAGAAGGAGGCACCACAGCATTCGGGCTTACATTGATTATTCTTGAAGATGAATAAAGAATCATCGCCAGGAGTGAATTCTGCACCTAATAAGGCTTCATTCGGAGAAGTATAACGCCAGGCAGATTTATTACCTGTGGGTAAATTCACACCATCAAATGCGCCCATAGGTTGATATAAATCCTTCGCACCACCAGCGTTATCTAAATAACGACTCTGAAAACCTTCTTTTCTCTTAAATTCTGCTCCTTGCATTTCAGAAGCATTTCTAAAACCCTGTCTTATGTTACCTGAAGCATCCATCATTGCGGGAGTATTGGGGGACCGAATAGGTAACATAGGCACAGTAGGTGCTACAACAGGATTAGAGGTTTGAGATGGCATGGTAGATGGCATAGTTGTAGATGGCATAGTTGTAGATGGCATAGGAGGAAAAGGCATAGGAGGAGATGGCATAGTCGTAGATGGCATAGTCATAGATGGCATCGTCGTAGATGGCATAGTCATAGATGGCATAGGAGGAGAAGGCATAGTCATAGATGGCATACTTGTGCTTCCTGGAGGACGTTGTGGCATTGTCATCATAGGAACAGATGGTGCTGTTATAGGAGGAAGACTCTGATAACCCTCCTTACCTACACGCTGAGTCTTAAACCCTTGTAGAGATCCACGAAAACCAAATGGCCACGCATTTATTGCCATAATATTTAAAATAACTAACACTATTACTAAAACAAGAAGAGTGTTTGATTTCATCTTTCTTCTTTATTATATTTTTTTAAAATGCTTTGAGAGGACCATATGTTTCTTTTACCCATTCACGATCTTTTTCAAACATTTTAGAAGCCTCGGGAATTGTTCGGGAAGTTAATTTTGTCACAGCATCCAATTTACGATATACACCCAAAGGACCAAATTTAGATATTGCTTTTTTCAAGGCTTTTTGACGTTCTTTTTCTGATATTTTTAGAGTATATCCGTATTTACTTAAATCACCTTTACGTAAAGGACCAATTTTATCTTCACCTTTGCCGGGTAAACCTTTATCTTTTATACAAACGGGTTTTACAGATGTTAGATTTTTTTTATGGGGTTTTACTATAATTTCTTTACCAGAACGAGTCTTCTTTCTAAAACCTTTTTGAAAAACCGCCGTAGAATATTTACGAGTGTATGCTTTACGTTCAATCATTCCAGGTGGACAAGCCATACGTGATAAAGACTTAATAGATGGTATAAGCTTTTGTGTGGTTCTTTTTAAAGAACTTGACGATGAACGCACACATGCTGCGACAACCTTTTTACCTGTTTTGGTTATATAAGAAGCACGTTTATGAAAACCTTCCGGACATTCATTCGCTGTCATATTGATCCTCTATTGTTAGATCATTATTATTATTTATAATTTGCGGAAACACCGGTGTAGGTAAATATTTAGTATCGTCAATCACATCTGTATCAATTGTAAATGGATTATTTATTAAATCACTTTTTAAATAATATTCTAAATTTGTTTGATATGTTGGTGACCTATTATAAATACCCAATGTTCTTTTAAAAATCTTTTGATATTCTTCTAATGGTATAGTATCAATTGCTTTATAATCAAATATAACCGGTTCTAATAATTTATATAATTGAATTAATTTATCTTCTACTTTTGTTTTTAAAATTTCTGTATTTTGTCCCGATAAAGTATTGTTAATAATTTGTTGTTTGATTCGTCTTAATAAGTTACGGAATTCTTTAATATGTTGTGAATCTTCATCCATATTACTATTTTATGCGTTATTTAAAAAGATTTTTTTTAGACACATAGAAAAGAATGAGTGATAATCAAAATGAAAATCGTAATGTTAAACGTCTCCGTGAAGAACCACCTCCACCACCATTAACAGCAAATGAAGCAAAAGATCGTGCTTCATTTATTCGGGGTGAAATAACAAAAGTAACAGTTCTAAAAAAACAAGGAAAAACATTTGATGAAATGAAAGAAGCATGTGGTGAATTTGCCAATAATTATCCCCATTTATTTATTATGGTTACATCCGACGAAGGATATAGTGAAGAAACTTTACATACAATGCTTGTAATGTTAGATAGAATGGCAGCAAATAAGGTAACACAACATGATGCTTCTGTTGTAGTTGGAAAACATGTAGCACATCATTATATGAAACCGACCAAATAATTATTTTCTTACCAATTAAGTGGTTGAGGATTTTTAATTTTTATAGGAATTTTAAATCTTTGACAAAAATCATATGATGTTTGAAAATGAGTTTTGTATATATTTTCATATGATAACGGATTATCCGCATACTCTTTTGCTTTATTAATACATTCAATTTGTTTTTTTTCATATATATCAGAAATTGTTTCTATATAATTTATTTCTTCCTGTTCAAGAAGAATTTGAGGAAATAAATCATTTTTACTATTTTCTTGAAATTTTCTTAAAATATTTAAAATATTATTATTGAATCCATTAAATTTTTTACCAATAAAATAACGTTCTGAATTACAAGGACGACTTGTAGCAGGTTTATATAGTAAATACTCTTTAAAACAAGAACCACATATACTAATTAACGCCTTTGTAGAAGGGGAATATGTATCAAAAATTTTTACAATACAAAACCCATTTAGAGTAAGAGTTTGTAAACCAATAATAAAAGAACAAATTAATAAATCAAAAATTTGTTTTTCTTGTTGTGTATAATTTATGCTAAAATCAAAACCACCATCCGCAGTAAATAAATGAACTTTTCTATCAACATTTTGTATAAAATAACTTTGATTTTCTTCACGATAAATATCTCCTGTTCCATCTTTCCCATATGAAATTTGTAAAATATCTTCATACTTTTTTAAAAACGAACTTGTTTTTTTCCATCCTGGTATATAATGTTTATCTGATTTCAATGTAATCGCATACATCTTTTTAACAATTTTTTTGTATTTTTCAATATAATCAATTGTAGCTTGTATGAATCCACCAGGTCCTTCTGCTATATGAACAGAACGAATATGAACTGTTTCTTTTGGTAGAGCATCTATAAATTTCGATATTTCTAACATTTCAATCATTTTAAAATAAGATCTACTCAAAGGTCTTAATAAACTTATATTTGGATGAGGAAATTTCTCTTCTTGTGTATAAATCATTTCATATGGATTTGCTAACTTTTTTGCTAATTCCCATTTATGCTCTTTTTCATAAGCATTTATTTCTTCTTTTTTATCAATTAAAATGTTTGGTATAGAATCCTCAAACTTTTTATATTCTATTTCATATTTTTTTAACCCATATGACTTTGGTTTAAAAAATATGATACTTTTCCAAGGGGGTTTATCTATTAAATCATCCATATTATTTTATATTAATTTTTATTTAGACCATAAATTTATTCATCTACATATGTAACTTCAATATCAGGTTCTTCAACAATAGAGGTCATTTGTGTTCCAAGAGTTACATTGAGTTTCAAATTTGTTACTGCGCATTTGTCTTCTTGTGACTCAAATAGTTCATTCTCAATATCTTCTCCCGTTGGCTCATATTCTTCTTCATCGCCTTCAGGAATTGGTGCTGCTCCTTCTTGTAGACGCATAAACGCTTGTTCATCAAAGAGAATTTCTGAGAATGATGTGCCTCCACGAATAGGTTGCCCTGTCATAATATTTGCTGATACACCTGTAACAGGATCTATTTCTCCAAAAAGTGCTGCTTTCAATAGAATCTTCTCAGTTTCCTCAAAAGATGCTTTTGCTAGAGGACCAATATCATTTTTATTAATACCATATCTGTCAACTGACATTAATTTACCAATACGAGTCATAACATCACATAATAATCCTAAATGACGATAATCTACACCACCAGCTTCCATAAATAATGTTGTAATTTCACTCAATAGTGTGGCACGTGCGGCTTCAACTCCAAGATTTTCATAAATATCATGCACATGAGAAGATAACACTGCGTTACCATTTACATATGGATGATTCATAATTTCTACAAAATTAGATCCATCTGTATCCAAGATATATTGCGTAATTGGTTCATATTTATTATTTACAAGTTCACAATAATTTGTATCTTTGCGATACGATACTGATTTAATACCAGGGATACCACGAATTACAATTGTTGTTAATAAACGAGTTTGTAACTTTTTCAAATTTAGAATATCATCTTTTGTAGAAGTTTTGGCTTCAGGAGTTAAACGAATTCTCATTATGAGTTTATCAGAATTATAATCAGAATAAATCATATTGAGTTCACCAGTAAATTTCTGTTGTAAAGCAAAAGCAACAGTATCTAGTGAAATATTTTTGTTAAACATTATATCACGATCAAATTCAAATCTTAATAACCATTTACTCCAAGGTTCTACATCGCCAGAATCTTGTTGTGTTTCAAACATTTTATAAAACTCAATTAATTTACGATCCTCTTCTAATACAGATTCATCTATTTTAGGGTCAAAGTAAATCGCCGCTTTCGTTACAATATCTTTCAATAGTGTTAGCTCTAAATCCTGCGCCACTTGTCTTGCTTTATCAATAGAATCACGATACTCTCTTTTAAGAGGAATTGTTAATGAAATCGCCTTGGGATTCTGAGTTACTTTGAGCAACTCCTTCAAACGTGGGACACCTCGTGTTACATTTGACTTGGAAGCTACGCCGGCTAGATGAAAAGTATTTAATGTGTTATGGACCATAATACAGTCATCAACCATAAAACTTTGATTTCCTGGAACCGTGAAATCATAGACATAAGAGGGGGAGTCATTAATATAATTTAATTCTACAATTTCATCCCACACTATATCACTATAGGCAGCAGAACGAAGGAGTTCAATCTTCTCTTTAATTAAAATTCTATTAGAAGGAATTAATGTTCTTGTAGGAAGAACTTCTTCAAAATCTTCAATATATCCTTGTAGTGTTAGCCTACCAATAGATTCTTTCTTAGCCCAACGACCAAAGTTTCTACTCTGTCCTGGCATTGTTAGAAGTTTTCCTAAATCAGCGATTGTTTGTCCAAGTTCTGGAATCTTATCATAGATCTCTTTTGTATCATGTTTTCCATCACGTTCCATATAGTTAACAATTTCATCTAAAGCACCTTTCTTTTCACCAAGTTCTAGACCAATAGTATCTCTAAAATGAGCAGCATACTTCTTAAGAACTTGATATGTATAGAAAACTTTGTCAGGAATACGAATACTTGTTTCTTCGCCAAAGGAACCAAAGATACCACAATATGCTAAAAGTCTTGCTACATCGTGAATTAAATCTTTTGAACGAGAACCAACACGAATCTGTTGTCTCTCAACACTCATATTTCCATCACCATCAAAATATCCTCCAACTACTCCTCGAATAAAAGCAATATTGCTATGGAATACATTTGCGTGAATCTTCTTATCATATGAACCAGTTGAAAAGTGTTTTAATAAGAAGTCTTTTAATGATTTATTATGAATATTAGTATTCTTTGATGGTCCATATTGACCTTGATAATCACGAATTGTAGTTACCCATTCATAATGCTTTGCAACTTCTTTGATCTTCTCTTCCACACGAGGATGAATCTTACAGATTTGAACGGTGTTACCATTTAATGAACCATCTGCCAAATAGATACCACATAACCAACCAAACTCTTTTGTAAGTTCAAATCCATCTAAATTTAAAAGAGGATTAGGCACTTCTGGAATCTGGCGACCAATAGGGACACGTGTTCCAACCTTCAAATCAGAACCAAGAATTGGAATTATACCATTTGTAGAGCGAGTTAAGAATGAATGACTTAGTGTCGCAGTGGTCTTACGTCCAGACTTTGTTGTTATTTCAACTAATCCTCCATTGGCTGGGTGACGACTCACTTGTGAAATACGTTTCCAAGATGTCTTCTCATCATTGGATACTCCAACAATTGTATAATCATCATCTAAATCTAAAACTACACTGTTTTCTCTAATAGTAATAAGTTTCTCTTTGTTCTTTTCTAACATATCATCAATAAATTTACCAATTTTTCCATAAAACTTTTCTTTTCCGTTTATGACTATATTAGTGTCATAAACACAGGACATTTGAGTTGATGGCTCGCCAATACTCTGTGCAGCAATAATACCAACCTGTTCACCAGGCTGTGCCCTTGATTTATAATTTTTCACAATCAAAAGTTCACACAATGTATCAAAAGCATCCTTTGTAAAACGGTCTTTACCAATAAGTTTATGAGGAGCAAGATAGAAACGGAGTAATGCAGACCAGATTCTGTGGTAACCCTGTGTTTTCATAATTACTTTATTAATTCCATTGATAACATAACTTGGTGTTAAATCAGTTCTCTTTGATTCTGATAAATTGAATTTTACACGAATTGTTTGCATCAATCGTTCAATATTCACAGGTGAATACACACGTTTATTTGTAACATCTTTGTAACGAATTACATTTTTCACCATAATATCTTGATCTTCTAACACTTGTTCTACAAATGTTTCAAGAATTTCCTTATCATCTTCCCGAATAATATCTTCATTCATAATTTGTGATAAATCTTGTTCCACCAAACCATAATCTTTAATAATTTGGTCTTTTGATAAAGCAGCAATACCATATGTTTGTGATTCAATCATTGTAGCATTTATACCATCTTCACCATAATGAAATTGAACAATATTCATCTTTGCGTCACGGACTGAACCATCGTTTTGAGTTACTAAATCTTCCATCGCTTTTACGAGCTGACGTTGTATATATCCTGTATCTGCAGTTTTTACAGCAGTATCAATAAGACCCTCACGACCCGACATTGCGTGAAAGAAGAACTCTTGTGGTGATAAACCTTTAATAAATGATGACTCAACAAAACCACGTGCTTCTGCTCCATCATCATATTTCTTGAAATGAGGGAGAGTGCGGTCAGTAAATCCTAAAGGAATACGACGACCCTCAGGAGCCTGTTGACCCACACACGCTAACATCTGCGCAATATTAAGATTTGAACCTTTTGAACCAGCACGAACCATTGATACTAAACGATTCTCTGAAGCAAGAGAACCTAATCCATCATTTCCTGACTCTTCTGTTGCTTTGTTTAGAGCACTAAATACACGATTCTCAAATTCATCTTTATTACTCTTACCAGTATTATTTGTAAACAAATCCAAGTGAATTTGCATCATAATATTTTCTACTTCTGCTTTACGAGCACGAATCTTTTCTTCCATCTTATTCTTTGTATCTACATCTGCTATCAAATCACTAATTCCTACACTAAAACCATTATATACAAGAAATTGCTCAATTGTGCTTTGCATACAATCTAGGAAATGAACCGTTTCCTTTGGACCATAATCTTTGAAAATTGTATGAATAATACCTTTCCCTTCCTTACTAAAGATATCTTTATCAAAGATACCCTGTAATACAAGACCTTCCCTAATTTTTACAAAATTATTTGGGTTTTCTTTATCTTCATTAAATCTCTTATTTCCCATTTCCATATTGACAGATGGAAGAATCTTTGAAAGAATTTGATGACCCGTGTAACGACCATTCACAGGTTCAGGCATACGACCGTCAAAATGCTTGTTCCACATCATCATATTCATAAATTCACGACGATTAAAATTCACATTTGGCTGTGTTAAACGATACGAACCAATAAGAGTATCTTGAACAATACCAATCACAGGTGTTGCGTGACGAGGTGTAATAATTTGCATAGGCACCGCAGCAATCTCCGCTAACTCAATGGATGCTTCATATGATTGAGGAACGTGGCAATTCATTTCATCACCATCAAAATCTGCGTTATAAGGACTTGTAACAGATACATTCAGACGAAATGTATTGTATGGAAGCACCTTCACTTTGTGACCCATCATAGACATTCTGTGAAGCGTTGGCTGTCTGTTGAAAAGAACAGTGTCACCATCCATTAAATGACGATTCACTACATCACCAAAATGTAAAACAATATCTTTTGTATTGACGTGTTTTAAAGATATAATCCTACCATTCTTTTGAACGATTGTTTTCGCACCAGGATATATATCTGCTCCATTTTGAATTAACTTATACATCTTATTACGATTGAACTGTGTAACACGTTCTGGAATTGTTAAATTCATAGCAATTTTAATAGGCATACCAAGTTCTTCAATACTAATATTCGGATCTGGTGTGATTACAGAACGACCTGAAAATTCTACACGCTTACCCTGAATGTTATAACGAATACGACCTTCTTTTGAACCAAGACGCTGTTGAATAGACTTTAATGGTCTCCCAGAACGTTGCGCTGATGGTGCCACACCAGGAATCTGATTATCTACAAGTGTCGCAACGTGATACTGTAGAACAGTGTATTGGTCATCAATAATATTCTTCGCAGCGTTATTATTAATCTTATCTTGTAGAGTATTGTTTGTATTAATAATCTCAAAGAGTTTGTGCGTCAAATCATCTTCTGAACGCTGATTGTTGTCTTGAATTACAGAAGGTCTCACCTGAGGAGGAGGAATTGCTAACACAGAACAAATCATCCAATCAGGACGACACCAATAACGATTGAGACCCATAAAATCTACATCTTCATCAGTAATACGACGGAAAAGACGGAGAACATACTCGCATTCTAACACCTGACGCTCTTTGACCTTTTCTCTCTGCTCTTTATCACCAGGGACTGAGGAAGGACCTTCAATATTACCCCATTCTGCTACAATTCGTGCGATAGATTCACGATTATAACGATCAGGTTGACGTGCTCCACAGCCATCTTCTGTGTCTTGACCGCAACGAGTAATATTTTTACAAATAGTTAAAACTTGTTTCCAACGAACTTCTCCACGTTTTTTATTAGAAACTCTTAGATTATTTTTATCCATTAATAATTTTGAACAACGAATACAAATACACTCTAAAACATTTAATACCATTGGAAAGAATTGAATATAATAAACAGGTCTTGCTAGCTTATAATGGCCGAAGTGACCCGGACAATTATGATTTGTTTGACCACAAGAACGACATGTTTTACCATTTTCTAAAGTGCCCATACGAGGGTCAAACAGGCCACCAATGCGTGGTTCATTCCCATCAAATGTTCCAGCATTTGTAATCTCAACGACAGAACGTCTTTCAATTTCATCAGGGCTGAAAATACCAAATTGAATACCCACAATGGGTTCAATATCAGATGTTGGTTGTGCTTTGTTAGACATCCCCTATTTATATAAATTAAGATTTCTATAAGTAGAGTTTCGTTCAATTTTACTAAATATTTGCGTTAAAACTTTAAGTAGTTATAATAAAATAAATAAGTATTAAATATAATGTATTCACCTTATTACGGAATGCCACCTTACGGAATGCCACCTTACGGAATGCCACCCTCATTTGTTGATAGAGAGAAAGTTCCGAAAATAATCGATACAGATATGAAAAAAGATTATAAAAGACCAATTCTTGATATAGAACAAAGAGGACCAATTAATGATATTTTAGAGGCTAACTATAATTATATATTAGATAATGTAACGACTGGTACTCCAACAAGAGAAACTAATGAAACTTTGGACAAAACATTGTTAGTATATGAATTTATAAATGGTGAAGGAGTACTTCCTAAAAGAAATGCTCAAGGAACAAATAGTGTAGTATCACCCTATGCGGAAAGAGCAATTGGTGGAAGAAGATCAAGAAGATCAAGAAGATCAAGAAAATCTAAAAAATCATCTCGTCGTAACCGTCATTAACAATCCATATCCACCATTTCCTTCACCAGGGTCTCAAAGGTATAAGAACGTTTCCAACCCAACTGGCTCTCCGCTTTAAGAGCATTACCACAAAGAATATCAACTTCAGCAGGTCTATAGAAATCAGGATTCACTTTTACTCTTAGAATTCCATTTTGGTCGTATCCTTCTTCTTTATCTTCTTTACCTCGCCAAGATAATGTAAAACCTTTTTGAGAAAAAGCAATATCACAAAACTCTCTTACAGAATGAACTTCATTTGTTGCTAGAACAAAATCTTCTGGTTCATCTGCTTGTAAGATGCGCCACATACCTTCCACATAATCCTTTGCGTGACCCCAATCACGTTTCGCATCTAAATTACCAAGTTCAATATATTGTTGCTCACCTTTCACGATTCTTCCTAAACTAGAAGTAATCTTACGTGTTACAAAGTCCTTACCTCTTCTAGGTGATTCGTGATTAAATAAGATACCATTTACAGCATATAAATTATAAGATTCTCTATAGTTTTTGACAATCCAAAAACCATAGAGTTTTGCTACTCCATAAGGAGATCTTGGATAAAAAGGGGTTGTTTCATCTTGAGGATATCCTTGAACTTTTCCAAAGAGTTCTGATGTTGACGCTTGATAAAATCTTGTAATATCTTTGTATTTTGAGTGACGCATCGCTTCTAGAAGGTAGAGAGGACCTAATCCATCAGATTCCAAAGTATATCCTGGCATTTCAAAAGAACGTTGCACATGACTTTGTGCTGCTAGATTGTAGATTTCAAAGCGTTCAGTATCTTCGGTAAATGTATATTCTATTTTACGAAGAGTATTGAGTAAAGATGAACAATCTGTCATATCGCCATTGTGTAGCGTTAGATTAGAGTTTCCTAATAGATGTTGAATATTTCCTAAACTATTATTGAGTGATACACGACGAAAAAATCCGTGAACTTTATAACCTTTTTCCAAGAGTAGTTCTCCAAGATAAGAACCATCTTGACCTGTAATACCTGTTATAAATGCTACTTTCATCTTTTGTTAGATATAGAGTTGTTCTTTAGACGATTAAAACAATGAACCATTTCTAAAAACCCCAATTCTTTCCGCAGAATTATCATAGGGTTCATAACAAATCCTTTTATCAACCTTTGATACATCCAAATGAGAAGCAAAACAATAAAAGGAAGATTCTAAACAATGAATTTCTTTAGCAGATTCAATAAGACATTTATATATTAACATAGGTTGATTCACTACTAAAGAAGCAATTTCATAAAACTTATGATCTGTAGGATAATTGTTATTATTAATATCTAGAACTGGTAAATCAGTTGTAAGTTTAGAAAAGATATCAAGACTTTTTTGAGAAGAGTTTTGATGTAGAAGAATATAATCTTTTGATACTGCTTGAACTTTTTCTAACAAATCAATTGACTCATTATACGTAGGAACATAAAAATAATCTGTTCTTATCTTACGTTGTAAACTCATATCATCATAGAAACTGTGAGGAAATTCATAAATATAAGGTTTCTCTCTGTGATATCCACAACTATACACTTTATATCCTTCATCTTCAAAATAGATCTTTCTTGATACAAAAGGATATAGTTCTATATCATCGTTAATTACAAAAAGTTTTATAGAAGAATCATCCGCATACATTGAGCTTACTACTGCTTCATTGTTTTTCTTACATACTACAACTGTCTCATCATAACAAGTAGAAAGATATCGTATAGCACCATTCATCCAAAAAAAATCTCCTAATCCGAGATGTGTGTAAATAAATGCTTTTGTTTTTGCATAACCTTTTTGTTCTTTGAGGTTTGAATTTGCTGCTTCATTAATCTTCTTCTTTACACGAAACCGTCTATCATTTTCTTTCAAAACTTTTCCATATGTTTTTGTTAAATTCGTATCTTTGTGAATATTATCTTGTAGATTCCAAATAGTAAGATTTATCTCTTTTAAAATTCTATAATAATAATTGTGTTGTAGAACATAATGTTTTAAAGATTCATATAAAACATTATATTCTTTTAAACAATCTTCTTTTCTTCCATCCGATATTTTCTCAACTTTAATATCAAGAATTGTTAGCTTGTCAATTGCTTCTCCTAAACTAACTGCTAATACTAAATCTGTCATATATGAATATATAATATTTTATTATTTAAACCTTTCTTATAATATTAATTTTTTCTTAACTTCCCATCTTTCGTAAAATTTGGTAAAGCACAAGTTACATCTGATAAATCTAATTTATGTAATACAGATTCATCGTTAGAATTATTTTTATTTCCACCTTTGTATTTTCTTGTTTTATTTGTTTTTCTTGTATATCTATATCCTCCAGCCTTCGCCATTTTCTTATTAAACTTCTTTTTATACTCTAAATATAAAACTTCTGGAACATGAGGTTTTATTTCTTCAGGATGTAAAATTGCTTGACATTGAGGAAACCAACATTTTCCAAATCGTTCATCGCCAAATTCTTTATTTGCTACTTCTATTGCTCTTGCTAAATCTTTTTGACAAATATCAATACCATCATGATTCATTCCACCTCTTGTTTCATGATGAAAATGAACTACAGGATTCTCTTCTTTTCCTTCATCATCATTGCCCATAATAATACAATCGTGATCTTTTGAAGGAAGCACACTTGGTAGCATACCTTCAAATGGAATATTTGCATAATTTCTATTACCATTATTGTTTCTTGTATTTCTCACATTTTCAGGAAACTTTTCTATATTAATATTCCATTTTTTATCTTCTAGAATTTTTGTTAATTTTCTATTTCTAATAAGAGGAGCGTTAAACACTTCTTCAATTAGTTCATCCATTACTTCAGAATGTTTCTTTTTACCAAGATCTTCTTGTAATTCTAAAGTATATTCTCTTAAACGTCTAAATCTTGCTGCTTTTTCTAAAGTTCCCCCACCTCCAAATCCTAGACAATTTGCGTTATCAAAAAATACTACATTTTGATTCGCATCTAATTGTGCTTGTATTTCTGGATCTAATGGTGCTAAAGTAGTTGATGGATTCGTAGCTAAGGATAATATATAATGTTTATGGTTTTTTGTTACTCTTCCACAAACAGTACACCATTCTACTTGCTTTGGAGTCCCTTGATACTTCTCATAAGCATATATATTATATAATTTTTTATGATAATCGTGTTTTGTAGCAGCACAATTATGACTCATATACATACATCCTTCTTTGCGTTCAATATATTCAAGACATATAGGGCAACAAGAGTAATCATATGGTTTTTCAAAAAATATATCATATTTATCAATATCAGAACGTGTAGAACCTTTCCACATTTTTTCTTTTGTATCAACACCAAGTAATTTTAAAACTTCTTTATATAATTCTTTTACTTCATTATTTGTTTCTGACGCATATCTTTCTTCAACGTATTTAATTAATGTAACATTCTTATATGTTATATCTTTATTTGCTCCATTTTCTAATAAATATTTAACAATATTAACATATTCTTTATTTTGTATGTGTTCACATATTAAATATAAAGGAGTTGTATCTTCAACTAACTTATTTACATCCGCACCTTTTTCAACTAATTTTTCTACATAATATATTTTTGGTGTAGAAATGTAATATCTACCACTAAATGTACTACAAGCTATATGTAAAGGTGAAGTATTTCTTACTACTCTATCTACATTTCTTACTACTTTATTTACATCTGCTCCATTTTCAATAAAAAAGTCAAATAATTTTTTATTTTGTCTATATATTGCTAGAAATAAAATAGGTAGTTGCATATCTACTATGTTAGCATCAGGATTTAGTCCTGCTTCGATTAATATTTTATATAATTTATAAATTAGAATATCATCATTTACATGCGCATAAATAAAACCAAGTAAATTTATCTTTGTTTGATCAACACCTGTATCAAATATAACATTTATATCTGCTCCATTTTGAATCAATAATTCAATCTTTTCTGGCACATTGTTTGAGCTATATTTAATAAAAAATGCTAAAAGTGGGAAATTATATGTCAATATTTTTGATTTAGCTGCTTTTTCAACGAAAAATTTAAAAAAATCAAGATGTCTATCATGAATCTTAATAAGAATGGATGCGGAGTAATCTTCACTCAAAATATTATTAAATTTTTTTTTTACTAATTCATTTAATTTTAAACGAATTTGATCCACATAGATGCCATCAAAATTCTTTAATATTATATTAATAATTTTTGTTTTATCATCGTTTGATAATAATTCTAAATTTTCATCTTTTATTAAATCTCTTAATTCTTCTACACTTTTATTTTCTTTCATGTTTTTAATTATATTATCAACAATTGGATTCTTTTCTTTTAATCCTTTTGTTCTTAAAAAATCTGCCATATCATTTTTTCCTAATTCAATAGCCAATTCAAGTGGATTTTTACCATCTTCGTTATCATTTAATTTTTCCGCTGCTAATTCTATAAGTTTTTTCAAATTATCGACTGTTGCTTGAGGATTTCGAATTAAATTAAAAATATTATTTTGTTTTGTAACTCTTACTCCTCCGTACATCTATTCTAATTAAATAATATAATTTAATAATAAATGGATGATCCTTTGGAACAATTTAGAAAAAACTTTTTTGATACTCTTCAAAAAGAGAAGGAAGAAAAAGAGAGAATTTTAAAATTAAAACAAAAGAATTGTTGGCATCTTTTTGTTTTAGTAAATAGAAATAAAATTTGTAAAAAATGTGGAAAATTGATTTAAACAATTCGTTCGAATTTATTAGTATCTAAATGACTGAATCGTTTTATCGTCTTGAACTCTGTCCTAACCCAGATTGTTTACAATACTATGAATCCTATACAACAGAGAATCGTAGCAATGAAAATGCGGGTGTAGATTTGTATTCTGTTGAAGATTATAAAGTTTCTTCTTCTTTTGATGAAAGACACAATCCTGCTCCAAAGGCTGTTCATCTTTTAAATCTAGGAACAAGAGCTAGACTTGTAAAAGTAACTCCTATAGAAGAAGTTGATGCTCATTACTGGCTTCTTCCTCGTTCCTCCATTTACAAATCTGGTATTATGATGGCAAATTCTGTAGGTGTAATTGATGCTTCTTATAGGGGAACTTTAATGGCTCCTGTTACAAATTTAAACGAACACACTTATCCAAATGTTTCTAAAGGAACAAGACTCTTTCAGATTGTTGCTCCTAATATGGGATATATAAAAGAGATTAAGATTGTTTCTTCTCTATCTGAAACTTCTAGAGGTGCTGGTGGGTTTGGATCCACTGGTTCTACATAAATTATAAAAAAATTGATATATTTCCTTCATATTTTTTATTTATAAAAATGTCTTTACTATTAGTAATAGGTCCTATGTTTTCAGGAAAGTCGTCTTATCTACTATCCTGTATTCGTCGCTATAAAGAAATTGATTTTCCTATTTATATTATTACTTCTATACTTGATAAACGATATTCCGATAAAACAATAATTATAAATCATAATAAAGAATCCTTTGTTGCTGATATAGCATTAGATGATTTATCTTATGTTCCACTAGATGAAAAGTTTATGAAAGCAAAAGTAATTATTATTGAAGAAGGACAGTTTTATAAAAATCTTTTAACTTTTGTTACAATGGCAGTAGATCATTATGGTAAAAAAGTTATTGTAGCAGGTTTAGATGGAGATGCAAATAGAAAAATGTTTGGAGATATTTTAAAACTTATTCCTCTATCTGATTCTATTATTAAATTAAAATCATATTGTAAAAAATGTAATGATGGAACAGTAGCATTATTTACTAGTAAAAATACAGATAAGATTGAATTAATTGATATTGGTGGTTCTGATAAATACGAAGCATTATGTAGAAAACATTATATTGAGAATAATTTAAAAAATTGAATAAATAAATAAATAAAATATTTTCAATCAAATGTCTATACTAATCGTTAAAAAGAAATATGGCTCTTTTCAAGTTAATGGTAACGAGTTTGAAGGTGCAAAGAATGCTAATAAGTGTCTTCCTTATGATTTTGTTATACCTACAAGTTCAGGGTGTAGTTTATCTAGGAGGAACGAACACCCTCTCTTGGTGGGTCTTTTACAGACAACATCAGCAAAATATGGTTTTACAAGCAAAGGAAATCCTATTTATCTTTGTAAACCATTTGATGAAATGTATCCACCATTTTATATTGGGTCAAAGATTATAGATAATGTTAAAAATAAATTAATTAGTTTTAAATTTGATTCATGGCCAGATAATTCAGAATTTCCAAAAGGAAACTTTATGGATTTATTAGGAGATTCTGGTAATTATGAAGCAGAAACAAAAGCATCATTGTTAAAAGCAAATGGTTATAAATGGCCAAAGATTATTCCAAATATTATAGTTCCTAAAAAAGAAGTTCCTTTATTAAATGGTTTCACATTTAATATTGATCCTGAAGGCTGTAAAGATATTGATGATTGTTTCACTTTCTTAGAAAATGGTTTAGCAATTAGTATTGCGAATGTATCAAAATGGCTAGAATACAATCCATGGATGAAATATGCTGAATATATGGGAACATCTCTTTATGAAAATGGTTCTTGTGTAAAACCTATGTTTCCATCAATTCTATCTGAAAATTTAATGAGTTTGGTAAAAGATAAAGAACGCCATGCTTTATCTCTTATAATAGAATTTGATGAAAAAGATAAGTTTACTTGTAAATTCAAAGAAACTCTTGTAAAAGTAGATGAATCTTATACTTATGATAATTTCCCTAATAACGATATTTTAAATGATTATGTTTATAAATTAACTGGTTTGAATAGAACTGATACTCATAAGATTGTTGAATTATTAATGTTATACTATAATTCAATTGCTGGAAAAGTTTTAAAAGAAAAAGGAATTGGTCTTCTAAGAAAACAAAAAGGAGTCAATTTGGATAGAGCAAGTCTCTTTGAAACTTTTTCAGATACTTATATGTATTTAGCATATGAATCCGCTTCTTATTGTTTACCAAATGAAGATACAACACATGCTATGTTAAACATTGATTCTTATGCTCATTCTTCTTCACCTATTAGAAGATATGTAGATATTATTAATCAAATGGCTATAAAAGGTAGAATCCTAGAGTATTCTTGTATAGAACGTTTTAACAATCAACAAAAAGCAGCAAAGAAGTATGAACAAGAATTATTATTTATGGATCTTTATTATAATAAAGAAAGAATTCTTGATGGAATAGTATTAAATGGAGAAAAAATATTTATTCCTATTCTGAAAAAGATTATTCAATGTGAAAATACTTTAGAACAAAAATCAAATGTAAAATTGTTGTATTATACTGATAAACAAAAACTTTCTTGGAAAGATAAAATTATATTTAATATTAAGATAATTTCAAATATAAACTCTTTATAGAATAGATGAGAACTAAACAAAAATTTACAAAAAAAAATAAAACACATAAACTTTTTTATAAAGGTGGAGATAATAAAATAAGATTAGAAAGATTAGATAATTTGTTTCCAAAAAAGGAAATAGAAAATATGTTAAATACTTATTCTTCTAATACAAATCAAGATAATTCTAATGAGAATATTGTATTACCATTACCTCAAATAACAAATAATAAAACATATAGTTCTACTTTAGAAAATGTAAAAGATATTTCCGAAACAACCGAAACAACAAGTATATCATCAGATTTAGAAGTAATACCCCCACCTATTTCATCTATAATTGGTGGAGGTATAACTTCTCCAGCACCAAATCCTAAAGCTTCTCCAGCAGCAACTCCGAAACCTTTTCCAGAACCAAATCCTAAACCTTTTTCAGCACCAAATCCTAAACCTTCTCCCAAACCTTTTTCAGCACCAAATCCTAAACCTTTTTCAGCACCAAATCCTAAACCTTTTTCAGCACCAAATCCTAAACCTTTTTCAGCACCAAATCCTAAACCTTCTCCCAAACCTTCTCCCAAACCTTCTCCTAAACCTTCTCCTAAACCTTCTCCAGCACCAAAACCCAAACCTGCTCCTGCACCCGCAATTGTATATGATTTAACCAAACCAATACCCATTAGTTCAAATGGTATGCGTATTAAAAATGTAAATGGTCCAATATTAGGTGTTTCTATTATATCATATAATATGCTAAAGAAGTATGCTAAACAAATAGTTGATAATTATAGTATAATTGTTCTTGAAAATGATATTAAAATGAGTTCAATTCATCCTAAAAATACAAATAGTAGTTTTTATACTTCACCAAATAAATATGATTTATATAAAGAATTAAAATTAATTCAGTCACAAAAAGGAGGTCAAGTTGTATTACCCCCAACCCCAGTATTAATAAATTATAATAATGTTAAAATTGGAAATGATTATTATATAACAATTACACCTAGTAATGGCAACAATACATACATTTTTGATAACCCAACTATTAGTCATATTTCAGGCTCTGGAACTTCTATAATAGTTAACAAAACCAATACTTATATTGTAGTAAAAACTACAAATATAAATAATATTTTTAGAATTAGCGTAAAATTTAAAAATCCTACAAATAATTTAGTATCAAGAGATGCTGGGACGATTAATACTAAATATAATGCTCCTCCTCCTAAACCTGCTCCTGCTCCTGCTCCTGCGGTTCCTTATATACCATTTGATTATAAATTAGGATATAATGAATCAGATTATACTTTTAAATCATTTAATAGATTTGTTGAATTTGCTAAAATAAATCGTTTAAAAATGAGAGGTCATACGCTTATTTATCATTCTGCTATGCCATCTTGGATATTAAATTTAACAAGAGAACAAGCAATAATTGCCATTATGAGACATTGTTATAATGTTGCTCTATATTATAAGACAAATTATCCTGGAATAATTTTTTGTTACGATGTTGTAAATGAACATCATGCTTCACCTAGTTATAATCCTCCATGGATGCGTAAAGCAGCAAATGGTAGGGTTGATATAACTGATACTGAATATATTGAAGCAGCATGTATCGCAACGCATAAAGCTGATCCAACTGCTAAATTATTTTTATGTGATTATAATTGTGAATCTACATGGGGTGATAATCAAACATTTGATGCACTAATTAATCTTGTTAAAAGTATTAGAAATAAATATAAAGGATTAAACTTTCCAATTCATGGTTTAGCATTTCAAGGTCATTACATATTAGATTTAGTTGTTTATAATGGTTTAAATCCTTTAAGAAACAATCGTTATATAAGTAATATTCAAAATTATATTCAAAAAACATTAAAATGGCAAATTGAAATAATAACAAATCAACTTGGATTAGAATTTCAATTTACAGAAGTTGATACTAGAGCGTGGATCGACTATTTAGATAGTCCTCCAAATAATAAGGATTTATATGATATAAAAAAAATATATGGTGGAAATGGCTGGGATTCCACTGCTATTAATAATTATAATATTATGCAAGCAGAATTTTTAAAACAACTATACGCCTATATGAAAACAAATAAAAAATGTACTAGTTTTACATTTTGGGGATTAAATGATGCTGTCTCATGGCTATTTCCTGATTTTATTAATTGGTTTACTATGCCAACTTTATTTGATATTAATAATAATCCAAAACCATCATACTACGCTTTAAAAGATATTGTAAATTAAATATGTAAATAAAGACTCTCTGGTATAGCAATTTTGTAGAAATCGTAACTTTGAACGTCTTCTAACTTTTCTAACAATAATACATCTTTATTTAGTATTCCTATATTTTTTAATTCATCCACAATATTTAAGAGTTTTAGAAGAAATCTTGTTAAGTTTCCTTCCATAATTCCATATGTTTCACAAACAGTTCCAACAGAAGAACCACTAAATAAATCTTCTAAAACATTTATATATTCATAATTTAGTTTCCACTCATCATAAGAGATATTATATTTTCTTTCTATCTTTTCAATCATTTTACAAATCTTTTCTCCATACTCCAAAACTCTTTTAACAGAATCATTTGTCTCAAATGATTTTGATTCTTTTTCATCCGATTCCATAAAAGATGAAAGGACTTTTAAAATATCTTGTTGATTTAAACTTTCAAATACTTTTTCTTCATAAAGTTCTGCCATAAGTAACGCATTTCCTTCATTCACTTCTGTTGCGTTAATACCTTTTTGTGTTAGAGTCTTATCTTCTTTCATAAAGTCTAACTCTTGTAAAACTCTGAAATAAGGATCAAGAGTAATTTGAAAGTTATTATAATATTTTAAATCTTCATTAATATCTTGAATAAATTTATGTAATTCTATAAATCTATTATAAATCTTTCTTAACGGATCCATAAATTTGTCTGAATTTTTAGATCTCCAAGATTCATATTCTCCTTGAATCTTTCTTCTAGCAGCATTGGTTGTTATCTTTAATTGTTCTTTATAGAATATTTCTTTCTCACAAGATTCTTTTTGTTCTTCTGATAAACTTATAGATAAAAGTTCTTTTTCAAAATGTGTTTTTTCTATAGAAATACTATTCACTGTTCTTTGAATTTGAGCGTAATAATAAGATTTTTCAACTAACTCTACCCAACTGAGATTCTGACTTTGAGTAGTTTTTAAAATGAAATCATAGTTAAATTTCATACGGGATTGTAACTTTGTCTTTGAACCCGTCATCATTTTTTTGATGTCTTCTAGCAATTCTGGCTGTCTGTCAGGAAGATAAAAGACATATCCTTTTGTATCTTTTCCTCTTCTACCTGCTCTTCCAGCCATTTGAATATATTCATCTGTTGATAAAAGTCTCATAGAGTCAGAAGAATCGTCATATTTTCTAAGTCCAGTAAATACAACTGTTCGTGTAGGCATATTTAAACCAACGGCAAATGTTTCTGTTGCGAAAAGAACTTTGATCAATCCTTTGGAAAATAAAATCTCTACAATCTCTTTTAACAATGGTAGCAGACCACTATGGTGAAAACCAATTCCTTTTTCTAGCAATGATATTAAAGTAAAATATTGTTGTGAAATCTGAACATTTTCTTTATAACGATGAAGATGAAACTCAATAATGTGTTTCACCTTTGCCGCATCACTTGTATCAATCAAAGCACCTGAAACTTTTGACGCATAACTTTCACATCCCTTTCGTGAAAGAACAAAGAATAATGCTGGTAATAAATCTTTATCATATAAATGTTGAATGGTTTTATTTAAAGTATGGGTAAATGAATGTTGTTGTTCTCCTTTTGCTACAACAGGATCTTCATATCCTCCTAATCTACGATTTTTAACAAGTTGTTTATGAGTCTTTTGTCCTTTTTCTTGGTCTTTCAAATAAAGTAACCAACGATTGTAAGCATCAGGATAAAATACTTCTTTGGCATCCAAGAGTTTCTCATATTCATCTTTCTTAAATACATAATGTTCTAAAGGAACAATGCGATAGGTTGTTGAAATTAAATGAATTGTTTTCTGTTTTAACTCTCCTAACCAAGAAGCAAATAGATCTGCTGAATCAATGGTTGCTGATAATAAAACAAGATTCACTTCTTTTGGTAGAAGAATCATTGTTTCTTCCCAAACGGCTCCTCGTTCTTTGTTATTAATATAATGACATTCATCAAAGATAACTGCGTCTAGACTCTCTAGGGATAAAGACGCAGTTAAACCAAGACTTTCTGTAACAGAACCTTTCTTATATATAAGATTTCTTAAAATTTCTGTTGTCATTACAATAATATCAGCATTTGGATTGAATTTTATATCACCTGTTAAAATACCAACAGAGTTATCTTTAAACATATGTTTTAAATCGTAAAACTTTTGATTGGATAAACTTTTAATAGGAGTTGTATAAAAGATTCTTTTTCCTTTTTTTAAAGAATGGTAAATTTGATATTCACCCACCAATGTTTTACCAGAACCAGTCTTAGCAGTTACCAAAACATTTTCATCACGATTAATGGCTTTTACAGCATGTTTTTGAAATTTATCTAGGGGAAAAGAATAATTGTATGCTAAAGGTTCATCCAAAACAATATCTAGATTTGGATCAACTATATTTAAATAGGAGGAAAGCATTTTATTATAATAATTTATTAAAATCTTTTTATATCAATTTTTTATAGTCCAACCATTCGTTTATATGCGTCTAACTTTGGATCTTCAAATCCTTCTTTTGATACATCAACCTTTTTATCATCTTTCTTCTGTTCCACAACTATGTCATAAGGATTTCTTGTAAAAAGGATATATGGTAACATATATGATATTAAAACAGTAATAGATGTTGTAATATGAAATGGAGCATATTTAAATAACATAGCAACTAACGCTGACATTAAAACTAGCAAAGCATCACCTATAATAATTTGTCCACCAAGGTCTTCGGCGTACTTCTTAAATGTGTCAATCATATCATTTTCTCCTTTTGGTATAGTTCGTATTACGCCAACGTAAAATAATATATCGTGTAACGCTTGTATTACAACTAAAAGTATTAAGAAATATATTACATTCCATCCAAATTTATTAAAGAAGAAAATTGTGTAAATATATCTTGCGATAATGAATCCAATTAAAATGATCATTACATCTGAAATTACGGCTAAAATGTGATAATTGTCATACCATTCATTTAGATACTTCCCTCCGACTTTAAAATATCTTGCTAAAAATAATACTACAACATCAACCGTGAGAATTGCGCAAAAAATATAGAACAAATCTGATTCAACCGTATAGTTTGATATATTCGGCAGTTCAATATCCATCTAGTAATAAATATTTTTCTTTTATAGAATGTCTTCCTGGGGATACAAAATGCCTCAAATGAATTACCGCTCACTTGGTGAAAGAACGTATTCGACGAAACAGATTCTTACTGCGTTTATAGGTTTGATAACTGCTGTTGGTTTAATTGCTGGTGGTGCGATTATTATTGACCAGAATAAGACAATTAAAGACAAAATCAACGAAAGTGAAGGTTCTGATATGTATAATTTATTAGCATCAGTGTTTATTATAGCAGGTTCTTTGATGGTGCTGTATGGTCTTTTCAAGATGTTTACAAAGAGCGATTAGTTTATTCATTAAAGATAATACAAATTAATGTTGAATAGTATTATTCTTATATATTACTAGAATGACAGAAATGGCTAAGGATACTTCTTCAAGCACAAGTATATGGGGAACAATTGTGAGTGTAGCAATGCTTATATTAGCAATTAAATTTCCTATATTGTTTTTAATTAATGGCTTGTTTTCATTAGGAATTGGTATATTTTTCTTAGTCCAATCATATATTGAAATGGGTAAAATAAATCAATCAGATCCAAATGCTGATCTTGGAAATGTAATATGGGGATTACAAAACTTTTTTGGATGGATTTTAGTAATTACAGGTCTTGTAAGTGTAATTATCTTTGGTGTTATACAATATATGAATAGAGGTAAAAAAAATAGTGGTAGGAATAATATTAGAAATCTTTAAAATGTAAATGTTTGAATAATAAATGTTTTAGGAGCACTAATAAGCCCTTCTACACTTGAAATTAGTTGTGATGATGAAATATAATTAAAAGTTCCTAAACCAATTAAAGAAGATGTTAAAAATGGTTGTTCTATGTTAGGAATTCCTTCAATACTAGAAATTAGTTGTGATGATGAAATATAATTAAAAGTTCCTAAACCAATTAAAGAAGATGTTAAAAATGGTTGTTCTATGTTAGGAATTCCTTGAATACTTGAAATTAGTTGTGATGATGAAATATAATTAAAAGTTCCTAAACCAATTAAAGATGAGGTTAAAAATGGTTGTTCTATGTTAGGAATTCCTTCAATACTAGAAATTAGTTGTGAAGAACTAATATAACCTATTGACCCTAAACCAATTAAAGATGAGGTTAAAAATGGTTGTTCTATGTTAGGAATTCCTTGAATACTTGAAATTAGTTGTGATGATGAAATATAATTAAAAGTTCCTAAACCAATTAAAGAAGATGTTATCGCATTTTGTCCAGCACCAGCACTACTAATATATCCTATTGACCCTAAACCAATTAAAGAAGATGTTAAAAATGGTTGTTCTATGTTAGGAATTCCTTGAATACTTGAAATTAGTTGTGATGATGAAATATAATTAAAAGTTCCTAAACCAATTAAAGAAGATGTTAAATATGGTTGTTCTATGTTAGGAATTCCAGCAATGCTAGAAATTAGTTGTGAAGAACTAATATATCCTATTGACCCTAAACCAATGATAGAAGATGTTATCGCATTTTGTCCAGCACCAGCACTACTAATATATCCTATTGACCCTAAACCAATTAAAGATGAGGTTAAAAATGGTTGTTCTATGTTAGGAATTCCAGCAATGCTAGAAATTAGTTGTGAAGAACTAATATATCCTATTGACCCTAAACCAATGATAGAAGATGTTATCGCATTTTGTCCAGCACCAGCACTACTAATATATCCTATTGACCCTAAACCAATTAAAGATGAGGTTAAAAATGGTTGTTCTATGTTAGGAATTCCAGCAATGCTAGAAATTAGTTGTGAACTACTAATATATCCTATTGACCCTAAACCAATTAAAGATGAGGTTAAAAATGGTTGTTCTATGTTAGGAATTCCAGCAATGCTAGAAATTAGTTGTGAACTACTAATATATCCTATTGACCCTAAACCAATTAAAGATGAGGTTAAAAATGGTTGTTCTATGTTAGGAATTCCTTCAATACTAGAAATTAGTTGAGAACTACTAATATATCCTATTGACCCTAAACCAATTAAAGATGAGGTTAAAAATGGTTGTTCTATGTTAGGAATTCCAGTAATGCTAGAAATTAGTTGAGAACTACTAATATATCCTATTGACCCTAAACCAATTAAAGATGAGGTTAAAAATGGTTGTTCTATGTTAGGAATTCCAGTAATGCTAGAAATTAGTTGAGAACTACTAATATAACCTATTGACCCTAAACCTGTTATAGTAGATGTTAATTGTGAACTACTAATATATTTTAAAGTTCCTAATCCCATAACTGTTGAAGCAAGTTGTGTAGAGGATATATATCCTAAACGTGATAAATTATTCACAGTGGATACCAATTGTGAACTTGATACATAACCAAGTGTTCCTAGATTATTTTGTAATCCTACAACACTTGATATTAATTGTTGGCTAGATATATAACCAACAGAACCTAATCCTGTAACAGTTGATCTAAGTTGTGAAGTAGATATATAACCAAAAGTTCCTAAACCAATTATTGTAGAGGTTATATTGTTTTGTGAAATACCACCACCAAGTGTAGAAATATAACCAATTGTTCCTAAACCAATTACAGTTGATGTTAAATTTGATGTTGTAGGTAATCCAGCAACAGTGGAGGTTAATTGACTTGTGCTAATATATCCCGCAGAACCTAATCCCATAACAGTAGATGTTAGAGCAAGTGTTACAGTAGAATAATTTGATGAAGCCCCTAAAATATTTGTTCCTGTATTTATCCAAGAACAATCCGTTTCTTTTAATCGTGTAATATATGTTGTTGTTGAATTATTATAAGATATAAAGTTTCCTCCAACAAGTAAATTTGATGAATTTTCGACATATATTGAATTTACAGTATTATTAAATCCATTAATAAATGGATAACTCGTATCTATATTACCTAGAGTGTTTAAGCGTGTAATATTTGATGAAGTTGTAGAACCATTAAATGTTGTAAAAGTTCCACCAACTAAAATATTTGAACTCAAATCAATATTTACTGTTGTAAGAGATCCATTAAAACCAGAACCATATGTGTTTCCTAAATTTCCATTAATAGATATTTCTGCAATATTATTTACAGTTGAGCCATTATAAGAAGTAAAAGAACCTGCTATTAAAAAACTATTGGATGTTAAAAATTTTATATAATATACTGTTCCTGAAACACCTGTTCCAGCAATAAAAATAGATGTATCAAGTGAAGCATCTGATAAAATATGAGATATAGAAGATGATATTGGTATAGAATTATAAGAACTAAAGTTACCTCCAACATATATTGTATCATCACTTGCTACAGCAATTGAAAAAACAGTTCCACTACCAAAACCGGCGCCTATATTAAAAGAACCATCATAATTACCAGCACTTGTTAAACGTATTAATTTAAAAGAAGATATAGAATTATAGAATTCAAAAGCACCACCTACAACAATTTTTCCATCCGATTGTAAAGCAATAGAATAAACGGTTCCATCAAATCCTGGTGTTGAAAAGAATGTAGCATCAATAGAACCATCTGAATTTAAACGAATCAGATTTTGATAATTAGAACCATTATAGGTTTGAAAAGCACCTCCAACTAAGATTTTTCCATCAGATTGAACGACAATAGTTTCTACAGGGTTATTAAAACCGGTTCCTACGTTAAAAGTGGAATCTATAGAGCCATTTGTATTGAAACGAATAATATAATTATAAGATGAAGCACCATAGAATGTAAAAGCACCTCCTACTAGAATCTTACCATCGGATTGTTTTGTAATTGTATTTACTTCTCCATTTAGATACGATGCTGTAAAAGAAGAATCTAATTGTGTAGAAGGACTTGACCTCCATATATATCCATCTGCTCCAATAAATAACCCATAGATACATCCATTAATATTTTCAGCATTAGGGTCGTTTGTGACTCCATCTGAATAATAAAATAATGTTGTTCCTTCAGGTCCTTGAGGTCCTTGAGGGCCTTGTGGTCCAATTGGTCCTCGAAAACAACCACATTCTTCTAACAATCTTTTTGCATTTGCGATAGCTGTTAATTGACTTGACTGCATACCTAATTATGATTTAAAGAAATTAAACTTAAAGTAAGAACGCTACTATAATATAGGCGAAATGCCTCAGTGAGGATGGCCGAGTTGGTTAAGGCGACAGGCTTAAGATCTGTTGACGCAAGTCTCATGGGTTCGAGTCCCATTCCTCACATACTCCGATATAGTCTAAAGGCAAGGATACGTGGTTTTCACCCACTAGGTCGGGGTTCGATTCCCCGTATCGGAAAAACAGTTTTTGATGCTTTTTCTTTATAAAAGTTTCAAAACCGGTTTAGCTCAGTCGGTAGAGCGTCGGCCTTTTAAGCCGAATGTCACGGGTTCGAGCCCCGTAATCGGTATAGGTTGCTGGTGGTTTTTAGATTATACGATAGTCTAAAAAGTTCCTTAAGAAGAGATAATACTTAAAAAATAGTTTATATACTATATTAGGGTGAATACCCTTCCTATGCCCTTGTAGCGAAGTGGATATCGCGTCCGCCTTCTAAGCGGAAGACCGTGGGTTCGACCCCCACCAAGGGTATTTTTTGATATTATTATATATCAAAAAGTATCTTAAAACAAATCCTTTGTAATATGAATCCTATAATTTCTTAACAATGAATCATCACCACCAAGAATGTTTTTTGTAATATCTTCTTTTGTTCGATTACTTGTAAGAACAGTAATAATCTGAAGTTTGTCAATAGGTCTTGCCAAATCATCCATGAGTCTGTTCCACTCACACTTTCCTCCACCAATTGTAAAATGAGATCCAGTTTTGTTCTGTTGTGCGGAATAATTTCTTGAATATAGTTTCTCAAGCATACAATCAATTTCATCTAAAATGAATACAATCACTTTGATTTTCTCATCAATATTAGTTTTCATAATTTTGAAATGACTATTGGAAGTATCTGAACCAAAAGGATTGAATTCATAGACATTTACATGCATCTTATCCAAGAATGTAGAACCAATAATTTCAGCGATACTTGACTTTCCGCATCCTGGAGGACCAGTGATTAAAATAATCTTTGAATCACTTTGAATCTGTTCCACAATATCTTGTTGCCACTCATATGGCTTACAACGTTTGGATGATGGAACAGGAATACAATATGAAGCATCATTAAAACTATGTGTCTTACTTATACTTGGTGGTGTTCCAATAATATATCGTTTTAAGATAAATTTCTCTTCTTCATCTTCATTATTATCCTTATAAATATCAATCTTTGGTGGAACGCCTAGAAACCACATAATATTGTTATTTGAATCACTATCATACCATCCACAAAAGTTTTTGCCAATCATAGGTCCATCAAACATACACTCATTTGTTCCCATTTGGAAATAGATTTTCAGAGACTTAATCTCATCTTCTGATAATCTTTTTGGTTTCAGATAGCCAAATGAAATTATCTTTAGAAAAAGTGTGTAGAAAATGGATGAATACTCTTCATACAACTTATAGATAATAGGAAGAATCAATAGTTGTTTATCAAACATTTTTTTATAAAAAAATATGTGATAAAATCTTTTCAATTTTTATAAATATTGAAGTTTACTTGAATATAATACCTCCGCTTTTAATTGAATGGTCATTGAGCGTTTTTTATATATAAAAATTATTAACAATAAGTAAATGGCAAGATGTGTTCAAACAACACCAGTTCCATATGCTTCACCAAATGTAGTATATGAATCATTAAGTGTTGCTAGACAACAGAAAAATATACCTATGTTAATTGGTGTTCGTTCCGGTATTTATGATATTAATGGTGATATTTTACAAAATACTGATATAAATATAAAAATGATTCAAAACGCAAAATATGTATATGATACAGTAAACATACTTACACCAAATTTCGGCTTTTTAGCAACAACAAATCAGAACTGTTTAAACTTATTTACTACTCAAAAAGAATCTAGAATTTTAAATAGTAAACTTTCTTTCTTAAATAAACATTCACAAGTTACATGCGCATATATGACACCATTTAGTATTAATGATCCAGTTACAAGAAGTAATTATAGTAATATTTCATCATTTACAAGACCATTAAGTATAGCAAGAAGAGAATTAACATCATTAGTTTTATCGACTATTTCTACTACTGTAAATGATCCAATAAAGGGTTTTAATAGTGTTAACAGTTGGTATATTACAAATGAATATTATCAACACGATGATGAGAATGAGAAAATAAGAGATAGTGGGGGTAACATAATACAGATAAATTGGGCTGGTATAGAATTTCATAAAATAATGACTGGAAAAACAAATCCTTCATTTATTGAAATAACTAGGGGCCGTGATCAATATGTTGCAGAATTATATAAATCTGTTAAACTATCATATGCTAATAATGTAAGCAAATCATATATTGGATATGGATATAGATTTGATGAATTACCAGGCTTATTAAAAGATCATTTAGATAAAGCTAGTATTATAAATAATATATATCCTGGGGTAGTTGATGGATTTGCTTATCAAGGTCATATTAAAGTTACTACTAATTTAAATCTAATGGAAAAATCTTTTAATATTATGCGTAATGAAGGGTATAAGTTATGTATTAGTGAACTTGATTGCACAATATATAATGAATCTACATATGATTTACAAGATACTCAAAGTAATGGTTATAATTCTTTTTATAATCGAGCTACATTAAGAATTAATAAGGTTGGAACATATTTAGATGAAGATAGTGCAGAATTTAATACTTTATTAATAAATCAAAGTAATATTTACACTGATTTTTTTAAAATATGTTTAAATCAAGGAGTATCTGAAATTATAATGTATGATTCTTCTGATAGATATGGATGGAAAGATGATTTTAATACACAAATTTATTATAAACAAATTAAAGTAGGTAATGCTTGGCGTAATATACAAGTAGGTGATACTGTTTTAGAATCAGTTAAAAAATCAACATGGGGTCCTTATATAACAATTGAAGAAAGACTTTCGAGTATTAATAATACTGGTTTATATAGAGCAGCATTACAATATAATTACACTACGCTATTTGACAAAAACTATAATCCTAAACCTTGTTATTATGGTATTCTTAATGTATTAAAAAATTATAATCTTTCTGATTATAATTCTAAAAAATCTATATATGGTTCTAAATCTGTTTTAAATTATAGATATGCGGATGCGTAAATATTAATTCGTTTTTACATAATTTTATTTATTTTTTACAATTTTTATATTATTTTAATTTTTATAATACACAAATATACAGAACCAAACCGGGGGGCTTGGAACTTTCTAATTACTATACGCTAAACCACCCATACCGCTCATCACGCGGAGCACATTGTAGTTGGTCGCAAACACATACACCTGAGAGCTGGTCACGGTGCCCACAGCGTTGTTGGACACAGTCAGCAGCAGAGTGGTGTTATCAATACGAGATAAGTTGCATGTCCCACTGGGCTGGTGCTGCTCAGGCTGGAGAGCGAAGGAGTAGACGTTGATACCAACCGCAGGGATGTTGGTGTGGTGCTGGAAAGGCTGCACCTCATTGAAATAGCGGCCTTCACGGACTTGGAAGCGATCGTGACCATTGAGTTGGAGCAGCGCAGTGATAACAGGGTTCTTACCCGCCATGCCTTCTACACGGGTGACGGAGAAGCCAGACTCCAGCACGGAGCGGTCCCACCAGTCACTGAAGTTAAAGGGCTGCTGACCCTTCCAGGGATTTACGACGGTGTCATCACAAGACACATAGGAATCACGCTGGACAACCCAGATCAGTTCCTTGCAAGGGTGGTTGAAGTTGAGCTTGAGCTTGTTGCTGCTGGATGTTATGGATTCAGCGCCAGTGAACTGGAGAGTCTCAATCAGATACTCGTGGGACACCTGGGCGAACTTGCGGCGCTCATCAGTGTCGAGGTAGATGTAGTCAACATACAGAGAAGCGGCCTGTAAGTTGGCATTGCTCACACGGTCACGGATGGTGTGTAAGTTGCCCAGTTGGGGTGAGACATCCCAGCATAAGTTGCGGATGTCGTTGAACTCCAGATTGATGCGGACCTCGTGGTATTGGAGAGCAATCAGGGGGAGCGCAAGACCAGGATTGCGGCAGAACCAGAACTGGAGAGGAATGTAGAGAGTATAGTCAGGGGCGCAGTTGACGACCTCATTGGAAGTGTTGGGCTCACCACCAGCGCAGTCATCATCACAAGGCTCACCACCCTGGACCAGTAAGTTGGTCAGCACGGGCACATTGCCAACCATCTTTGCGTAACCGGCCTGTTTACCCGCCTCCTGGGTGAGTTCATTCCAAATGTGGAGCCATACACCATAGTGCTTGTCAATGCGCTGACCACCAATCTCGAGTTCCACACTCTTCACCAGATTGTGACCAACCCAGTTGAGCCAACGGAACTGAGCACCAGAACCGTCAGAAGCGAGGAGAGTTACCTTGGGCAGGGTGGCCTGGAGGTAGATGCGGTGGATTAAGTCACCATTGCGCTGAATGGTGCAGGTCACACGCTTACCAAAGCCAGGGGAACCATTGAAAGGATTCTCAATGGACTCCATAGCGAAGTTGGTGTGACGACGATACACCTGCTTGAAGAAGGTGATCTGAGGGTTACCAGTGAGGTAGACGTCTTGGGCGCCATAGGCGACGAGCTGCATTAAACCACCACCTGTCATTTCTTATACCCTTGATTTAGAAAAAAAATTTTGAAAATATATTTTTTGCCGGAGAGAATCATAAATATACTAACCGTAAAATATTTCTAATAAATCGGTCTAAACCTTTAAAAATTATCTCTATTAATGTCTTTGACTAATCCTTTTTTTAATATAAAATCAACAAAAAGAAGTAATCCTGAAGCACGAACAACTCTTGACACCCTCCATAGCATTCAACTTAAAAAAATGTCTGATAACGAAAGTAGTTTAAATAATTTAGAAGAAGAGAGGCTTCAAATTAAATCATTACTTGAAGAAACATCTATCGATAATCCTGCCTTATTAGATCAACTGGAAAATAAATTAAAAATAGTGACTCAAGAAATTGAACAAAGGAAAAATAAAAATGAATTTTTAGATTATTTTTTAGAAACAGGTGATATATTATATAATTATTATGATATGCAAGAAAAAATTCAAAATGGTGATTTACCTGTGAAACAAAATAATAAGAGAAAACCAGGAAGTATTTTGGATGTTCTTGACAAAGCGTCAGAGACGAAAGAAGAATATGTAAAACCACAAAGTGAATCTAGACCAACAAATCATTTGAGTCGTGATAAACTTTTAGAACAGTATTTGAAAAAAGTTCATCCTGAAAATGTTCGTTCTTCAGGAAACATTTTAGATGACACATATGGTGAATGTGACCAATGCGAACAAGAAATGGTATTCTCCTTAAATGAAGCGGTTTTTACTTGTATGACCTGTGGATATCAAGAATTTGTTCTGATAGATTCAGATAAACCATCATATAAAGATCCTCCTCGTGAAGTTTCTTATTATGCTTATAAACGTATTAATCATTTCAATGAATGGTTAGCACAATTTCAAGCAAAAGAATCTACTGATATTCCACCAGAAGTATTTGACCAAATTTTGGTGGAGTTGAAAAAAGAAAGAATTTTAGATACACGTTCTCTAAAGCAAACAAAAATTCGTGAAATTCTTAAAAAGTTAAAGTTAAATAAATATTATGAACATGTTCCTCATATTATTAATAGATTAAATGGACAAAATGCTCCAGTGATGAGTCGTGAAATTGAAGAGAAATTACGTTATATGTTTCGAGAAATTCAACCAAGTTTCCAAAAACATTGTCCTGAAGGTCGTAATAATTTTTTATCATATTCTTATGTTTTATACAAGTTCTGCGAATTATTAGAATTAGATGAATATTTATCGTGTTTTCCTTTATTGAAGAATCGTGATAAATTGTATGTTCAAGATAAGATATGGCAGAAGATATGCGAAGAACTCAAATGGGAGTTTATTCGTAGTATTTAATAACTTTGAAGATTTCTCGGAGCACGAGTAGAATTTAATTGAACCATAGTTCCTGGAGAAGTGGCACCAAAAGATTCTACTACACTTAAACTTACCATAATAAATAATATTGTTATAGTAAATGCTAAAAATATATTAAGTTTCATTCTATAAAATATGTTATTTTTTTAAAACTTTAAAAGTTAGCGTCCAGGGAAACCAACTAAGTTAGCACCAATACCGAATCCAGCACCTTGACGAGCGGTAAAGGCAATAGAAGGAGATACTAAATCTAAAAGAGCGAAAACAACGGAAGCAGTGACTGCTAACATGACTACTTCATTTAGACGCAGAGACTGCTTGGGAATGAATAAAGCAATCGCCGCAATGACTAAACCTTCCACTAAATACTTCACAACACGGTTGACAACTTCTGTAGCAACGTTCATTTCTATATTGCTTAAAGGTTTTATTTTATTCTTAAAAATAGAATGGAACCGGAGGCAACACTTTTGACATCTGATAAAGAGATACCTGGTCAGAAATTTACGCTACTTAGTTTTGTTAGTCCTGAAAATGTTCTGAAAAACAAGGATGTATATTATTTCAATCAATTCCTAAAGTCTTATGAATTTGATTTTAAGACAAAGAGTATTGAAGGTTTTCTAGCAAAGACTGTTTTAAACATTAATAATAATCTTGAAACAAAGGCAGTTGAATTTGAAAAAGCAGATTTAAGTGGTTCAGCAGATGTATGCCGTAATTCTAAAGTCCGTATTGATACTGTTTTCTCAGATTTACAAGAGTTTATGAAAAAGAATAATTCTGAGTTAAATGAATCTCAGTTAAAAGAGAAATATGATGATTATCTTGCTTTAAATAAGCAGAAGTTAGAATCGGATTTTTATGTTGATAACAACTTTCAAACTTCTACCCGTGGTCTCAAGATTCGGGGAACATTTGGTTATCACGAGGAAGCCGAAATGTATGCTCGTAAGTTACAGAAAGAAGACCCAGTTCATAATATTTATGTTGCTGAAGTTGGTAAATGGCTTCCTTGGGATCCACAGGCTACCGAAGTGAAGGATCAAGAATACGCAGACGAACAATTAAATACTCTTATGAAAAAGAAGCGTGAAAACGAGGAGCAGAAAGAAACTTTTTTCAAAGATAAGAATCTTAAGAGACCTGAGAAAATCAAGTTTTCTGTAACAAATGAATCTGTATCAAATGATGTAATGTTCACAGGAACCGGTGATTTAGCATTAGATCGTAAATTAAATCTTTAAAAGTATAATACAATATATAGTATTTACATATAATTATTTGTATGAGGAGGAGATATTGCTTGGCAAGTATTATCTTGACAGAACTCTCCTTCTTTACAGTTAATACCAGCACAATCTATATTTCTAAAACCATCATAAGTAAAATAATATCTATATCCGAGATATCCCATAAGTATTAATAAAATGAAGATTAAGATAAAAGGGCTTTTTTGATTACGAGCCATTCTATATATAATTAAGGAAAAACCGGAAGATCATTCGCTGGTAATCTAGGAAGAGAATTATCTATACAAAATCCATTGGCACATCGTTTCTTAAAAGCACAAGGAGGCATATTTACACCACATCTTTCAGGATTTTCAAAAGAATCAATGATTTTATTTATTCTAAAATATCTATCTAATATTAATAGTCCTAAGCCTATTGCTATTAGTATTAAAAAATCTGAACTATTGATTTTCATCTAAGAATAGTTAATATTTCTTATTTACTTGAATCTGAGGTCCTTTTAATCTTCTAGCGGCAGTAACATCATATGAATCTTCATCTCTTTCACCAACTCTATTTGCGGAATGTTGCCAGAATTCTGGTGCTCCAATTCTAAAATCACCATGTAAAGCAGCCTTATACCAATAAATACAATCTTCTAGTTTATTGCTCTGCGACGTGTTATCAATCACTAAACATTCATAATTTTGTGTGCATTGATCCATAACTTGACAGAAGAATTCAAAAGATGGGAAGGCTGAAGCATAATTGTCATAAATTCTTCTACGATTTGATGTATATGCTTCTTTTAATATAAATACATAATCTACATTGGTTCTTAAAGATGGTTGAATACCAAGAGGATATTGCATCGTAATTAAAAAGAAGACTTTGAGCCATCGTCCATTCATAAAAAGATATTTAATATTCTTATCGTGAGTCCAAGAATCATCATACATACAATCATCAAGAATCATAAAAGAACGAGGATCAATTCTAGACTTCTGTCCAGGAAATTGCTCTTGTTCTTTTAAAATTCTCATCATCATAAGTTTCTGTCGTTTACAGAAGTTTGCCATAATAGCAGGATTATATTCGCCGTGAATAAAAATTGGAGGAATCATTTTTGAATAGAAACCATTTGATTCTTCCGTCCCTGAGATTACTGTCCCTAAAGGCATATCTTGATGATGGTATAATAAATCTTTTAACAAAGTGGATTTACCAGTTCTTCTTCTTCCGATAAAAACACATACAGCATCTTGTTGAATTTTCTTCATATCAAACTTTTTTAATGATACATTCTTAGTATCACCCATTTTTTATATACCTATAAAAAATATAAAAATCTGCGGTATTAAACATATGTTACATTCTAGATTGAAAAAAAGATGGATACCACAATACTCCGGGGAGTAACTTTACCAACTCCAACATTTCGTAAAGTTGATTTATCAACTTCTTTACAATCAATGAAGCATTATTCAAAGTTAGAATCGACTATACCACCAATGAAACAGATATTTAATATTAAAAATGAATCAAATATTTTATTTGATAATGAATATACAATTCATAATATTCAATTCACTGAAGATAATAAAATTAAAGGAAATTGTGTTTTAAAAACAATGTTTAAAAATAATTTAATTGATGTTGATTCATATTTGAAAGTGACTCATTTATTGGATCCAATTCATTTTATTAAGAATAAATATTCTGAAGAAGGTATTAAAGAAAAGTTAGAAAATCCTTGGAATCAAGCATATGTTGAAACAATGGCAAGTTATGCTTTAGGAAAGTTAAGAGAACAAGATGTATCTCCACATTTTAATCTTTTTTATGGTGCTTATACATCAGTAGCAGATAAATATAGTTATAATATATCTGATGAAGTTGAAAGTTATCGTATGTATCGTTGGTTTTGGAATGGAATAGAAAATGAACAAATTACTATTGAAGTGGAAGGAGATGATGAAGTTATAAAAGCAGAACTTCTGAGTGAAATTATGGTAAAACCAGAATTTTGTATTGAATCCTCTAATAATGATGATAATGACTTAATTGAAGAGTTAAAAGGAGTTGATTTAGAAAGTTCAAAGAATGATTTAGAAAGTTTAGATTCAGCAAGTTTAACAACTGTATCTGCAAAAGATGATTCTACGAATTCATATGCTTCGAATGATTCTGATGATTGTAATGTATTTTTAACCGTTAAAAACTTTCCTGTAATGATGATATTTACAGAAAAAAACAATTCTACAATGGATGATTTATTAGAGAATTTTAAAGAAGTTGGAGCAGAGCCAGATAGTGAATTATGGGAAGATAAATGGTCTGCATGGTTATTTCAAATTATCGCATCTTTAACAGTTATTCAGACTTTATTTAAATTTACTCATAATGATCTTCATACAAATAATATTGTCTGGTCATATACAGAACAAAAATTTTTATATTATATAACTTTAAATAAAATAATATATAAAATTCCAACATATGGGAAAATATTTAAAATTATTGATTTTGGAAGAAGTATATTCTCATTAAATGAACATCTTTTTATAAGTGATGATTTTTGCGAAGGAAATGATGCTGATACTCAATATAATTTTCCTCCATTATCTGAGAAGACAAATGAACCAATTGTATATCCAAATTTTTCATTTGATTTAACAAGATTATCTATTAGTTTAATTGAAGGTTTATTTCCTGAAAAACCTCGTGATAGATTAAACGCAAAAATATTATCAAAAGAAAAAGGGAGGATTGTAAAAGAAACTATTTCAGATTTATATAATATGTTATGGTTATGGTTAATTGATGAAAAAGGAGAAAACATTTTATTTGATGATAACGACTATGAAAGATTTCCAGATTTTCAACTTTATGTTCATATATCTTTACACTGTAAAAATGGTGTTCCTAAAGATCAATTAAAACAGAAAGTATTTAAAAAATATATGATAAAAGATATAAATATACCTAAAGATACAAAACTATATTCATTATACGTATAATGAGTCGTAGACCATTTATTCATTATAAAAATAATTATTTAGTAGAAACAGGCACTTATTTAGGTGAAGGTATTGAAGAAGCATTATTAAATGGATTTAAAAATATAATAAGTTATGAAGTATATGGGCCAATTTATATGGATGCTGTAAAAAAATTTCAAAATTATGATAATGTTAGAATATTATTTAAATCAAGTGTTGAAATGTTTGATGAAATATCACAAATTAATGAACCAATCACATTTTGGTTAGATGGACATTATAGTTCTGGATATACATCTTATGATCCTAATAATTACTATCCTCTTTTAAAAGAATTAGAAGCAATAGCAAAACATCCTATTAAAACACATACAATATGTATTGATGATAGAAGATTAATGAATAAATCAGATATGAATACACCTGATAATATTGGTGTAACAGAAGAAGAAGTTATTAAAGCAATATATAAAATTAATCCCAATTATAAAATAGAATATAGAGATGGGTATATTAAAGATGATGTTATAGTAGCATATATATGAAAGTATTATTATATGATTCATGGATTCATGAAAAAAATAAACATGGAATTAAGTTAATGTGTGATTCAATAAAAGCAGATTTTATTGTATCAAATAAAGCAGATATAATATTTGATGAATGGGATATTGTTTTTATTCCTTCAGATATTATTGATCCAAATTATTTTCTTAACGCAAAGCATATAATTTATGGACCTCATTGTTTTTTATTTCCAACACTCCCTTGGTTAAAAAATACGTATGAATTTCCTCCCCACTGTAAATATATATTACCATCAAAATGGACTAAATCATATGTAGAGGAAACAGGTGGATTAAGTTTACCTATTATTATAAATCCTTTTGCTGTAGATGTTGAAAAATTTAAACCAACAATAACGAATAAATATTTTGAATGTTTATTATATTTTAAACACAGGCGTTCAGAAGATATAGAATTTGTAGAAAACATTTTACAAGAAAAAAAGATTACTTATAAAAAATTTATTTATGGTAAATATAAAGAAGAAGATTATATAAAAGCATTAAATGAATGTCATTATGGTCTATGGGTAACATCCACAGAATCACAAGGATTTGCTTTACAAGAATGTTTATCAATGAATGTTCCTATATTAGTATGGAAAGCAACTAGTTTATTTGATGAGCATACTTTAGAAGGTGTTCAAGTATATAAAGATAGAATTGGTCAATACCAATTGAAAGGAACTACAATCCCATATTGGGATGAACGATGTGGAATATATTTTACAAAAAAAGAAGATTTTGTTTTTAATTTAGAAGTAATGAGAAGTTCTTATACAAAATTTCATCCCAGAGATTTTGTTTTAGAAAATTTATCACCAAAAGTTTGTATGGAGCGATTATTAGATTTGGTAAAATCTTAAAACTTTGGAACACCAACGTTTATTTCTAATTCATCTTGTGCTGTAGTAACAGGTAATGTTGATAATGTCGGTAATGAAAATATAGATAATGACGTAATCATATTGAGTAATGTCATAGATGATTCTGGTAATAAATACATTATGAACATAAATAATATTCCTCCTATAATAAAATCACGTGATACTGACTTTATTGTTGGTTCTTTCTTTTCAAATGTATAAGTGCTTATACTTCCTAGAGCAGCAATTAATGAACCACCTAAAACAACACCTAAAACTTGTTGATTCATACTTCTGGATTTCTGTCAGGAAAAACGAAAACAAAATAAACGAACTCTAACGAACTCTAAACAATGTTTATTCTAAAGTTTCAAAATCAATTGTTTCTTTTTCATCAAGTATTTCTTCAAAATCATCTGAAGATTCTAAAGATTCTCCTTCATTATCTAAAACTTGAATAAATGATTCATTATCATCTTCATTCACATTGACCAATTCATTTTTATCGGGGTTTGATGCGTGAAATACGGTATCAATATTTGTAAAATTTACAGAAGGTTCAGTATCAATATTTATTACCGGAGTAGTATTTTTTTCTTTAGATTTTATTTCTTCTTTCATCTCCTTCACTTCTTCTTTTACCTCTTTTACCTCTTTTACCTCTTTCACTTCTTCTTTCACTTCTTCTTTCACTTCTTCTTTCACTTCTTCTTTCACTTCTTCTTTCACTTCTTCTTTCACTTCTTCTTTCACTTTTTCTTTTACCTCTTTTACCTCTTCTTTCACATCATCATCATCATCATCCTCATCACCATCATCGTCTTTTAGATATTCTTTCAGAATATTCTTTACTGGTAACATAGAGCGAATGGATTGTAAAATACCATCTTGAATTAATCTTTCAATTTCACGTAAATTCTTTTGACGTTCAATTGGTGATCCAGTGGGTGAAAACATATAAACATTTGACCATAAGATTCTCGCACATTCAATCAATGTGTGATGTAAAAAATGTTCCACTTTAGGAATTGTAATTTGTAACTTCTTTTGTTTTGTTGTTAAACGAATAGCAGAAAGAACTTTCGTGTGAGCAACAAAAACAGCACTTAATAAATCATCAAAATAATCACAGTTTATCTCTTTAAGAATTTTAGCAGTTTCTTTTTGAACCTTTTCGTGATTCCATTCAGGAATAGTTTTTAAAGAGTTTTGAAAATTTAATAATAACTTTTTACCATCTTTATCAATCTCCTTTGATTCTTCCAATAATCCTAAAAAATAACTTAAATAGGATGATAAACAAAATTGTGTCAGTTGACGAGTATATTCTGTTTTGGCATCCGCATATACATTTATTCCTTCTCCGCCGGTAATATCCATATTTCTTTTAAATCAAATTATCCTTTGTTTTGGAAGTTAACGCAATAAAATTCGCAAGTTGAATCCAAGCAGAATACCCAGCACCAATATTTTTAAACATAATTAACACGTTTTTATCTTTTAATGTATATTCCTCTATGAGTTGATACATTAATTTAATTGGGTCATATGCTTTTTTTCTTAAATCAATTATATCTTTTAAAACTAATAATTTTACATTTACTGATGGTAATTCATTATATATTTTAAGATTTTTTGCTAATTGATATCCTCTTTCACTTCGATAAGATGTTGTTTTAGAAATACAAATTGGAACGCATCTTGATATAATTGGTTGACTTAATCTCCAGGTTTCACGAACTTCTAACATGGATACAACATTGGAGGAAGCAGTTTCTAAAATACGTCTTAAAAATGCTTGTGCTTCTTGTGTTAAATCATCTGCTCCTTCAATCCAAACATATAACTTCTCTTTGGATCTCACTTGTTGATGAAGAATTTCTCTTCCTTCACGCAAACTTCTGTCAATTCTCACATTCCAACGAAAGAGTTTTGCTTTGTTTATCTTTGCTTCATTCCGTATGAAATGTGACTTCCCCGTTCCCGCATCACCATTTATTAAAAATGAATTTTTTCTTTGTTGTATTTGATTATTCATTATTATAATGAACTAAAAATACTTTAAGTAAAAAATAAACTATATATTTGATAAAGACATATCATAGAACCAATTGCTACCATTCCCCATCCTAAACCAATATTAACAGATGATTTTTTACGTAGATGTTTAATATTTTTTTGTAATGAAGTTAATGTTAAATCTTCTGGTAAATCTGCTGTCCATGTTAATGAGCTTGGAGTTCTATTTCTTGGAGAACCAATAGGATTCGTAGCAGTAGACTTTTCTGAGCCATCGTTGTCATCACCACTAGTTTTCGTAGCAGTAGACTTTTCTGAGCCATCGTTGTCATCACCACTAGTTTTCGTAGCAGTAGATGTTTCTGAGCCATCGTTGCCATAACCACTAGTACTTCTAAACCCCTCATAAATTTTGTTAAAAATATCTTCACTTTGTAAAATAATTATTCCCCCAGAAATTAAAAAAATTCCTAGAACTATCATAATGCTAAATTGCATAATCTCAGAACCTTTGAATTCTTTATTTCCAAAATAATCACGTATTGTATTATAAGATGACATTCTATTTTATTATAAACTTTTTAATAAATCTTGATAAAGTGCTTCATCATGTTGAGCGTTCTTAAAAATACTTTGTTGTAAAGGATTATTTTCAACTGCTGAAATCATTTCACGTTGATTGCGTTCATTAGAAATATCTAACTTCAGAGGAACTCTATAACGAACTTCACCAATATCAGCAGAACCGGGTGGTAAATCCATTGACCTGTTTACAGCGTTTGCTCTATCATTTAATATATCAGCATCAATCTTTTTAGAAGTCTGATATACATCTCCTGTGAAAATTGCGATGCTACCATTACCTGCCATTGGTTTTCTTCCCTTTGACATCTTTTCTTTCACAGGATTGGTTCTCATATTGTATGCGGCAGTATGATCTGTGAAATCTTGTTGCGCAGAAGTTGGGACACCATAATATTCTGATTTCGCAGATATCTGTCCCTTTTGTGTTGGTTTTGCGATATCGTCAGGATCATACACTTTCAGTTTATTCGGTTGACTTGCTGAAGAAGCAACACCTAAATAGTTCCAATTGACAGTTCCTTCTTTCACAGTTGTTCTAGCAACATCATCTGACCATACTGTGAGTGCTGGAGCACCTTGTGCGTAACCAACAGGTGTTCCAGTTTGTCTGATATTACCAATAGTTTCACCACGATATGTTGGTCTTGCTTTATCAGTGTAGTGTGTGGGGACCGCACCAGTTTCAGCAGGAGTTAAATTCAGACCCATTGTTCTTTCCGATGTGGCTAGACGCTCATTTGGTCTGATTTCAATAGAGGATCTCCCATAATCGGCTTCAGCAGCATCTGTATTACCAGTGTAATAAGATGTCATATCTGCGTTACGATATCCAGCACCACCATATTGTTGCGCCATAGGAGTTTTGTAAGAACCAGTGACATAAGATTCACCAAATTCTTGAGAAGCAGCAGGACCAATGAGTTCAGAAGATGTTTCAGGACGAGTCTGATGTTTAAACACTTGTGTAGGTCTTACTCCTTCTTTTTGTGCGTCTTGCGCAAATGCACCAATGAAACGCTCACCAGTTTGGTCAATATAAAATGTATCAGGCTTGTATTTTCTCACTTCGCCAGAACTTTCTGCAGAATTTGTAACAAAATGCTGACCTGGCACAACTGGTTGTTTGTATGTTAATTTAGGATTATCAGTTGTTCTTAAATCATCCGTTTTAGGCATTTTTTCCATCATCAATTGATTTACTTCCATTTGTTGGAAACCACCTTTACCTGTAGAACCAAAACGTTCGCCAACACCTGCTCCTACACGAACAGGTTCAAATGGTTTTTCACCACCACGATTACGAGGTAAATCAATACGACTTTCAATAAACGCAGTAGAATTCTCCAAACCAAAAGGATTACCAAATGGTGTTTGACCTGTATTAAACATTGTTTCCACTTCTTTTTTTTGAATCTGATTCACACCAGAACCGGTGTAAGAATCTAAAATACCAGTATTTGTATCAACAGCAACATTTTGTCTAACACGACTTCCAAAGAAAGGCACCATATTATTGTGTGTAAAGTCTGAAGATGACATTGTTTGACCAGTTAAATGACTTTGAACTTCAAATCCTTCCATATAATTTGGTTCATCTTCTACTGAACCAGCATTCATAGTTACTTGCGATGTAGCAGATTGAATTGGTTGAGGAGTGGGTTGTGTATATGCTCTTGGTTGAGATTGAGTAGCATAATCAAAAGCATTTTGTCTTGGACCGGGATTACGATTTGGTTCACTCGGTAATTGACCATTATATCTTGTTTGATATTGCATATTAAGTTCTTGTGGAGAACCTTTTACTGAATTTCCTTGTTCAGCAACAAATAAAGGTGTTGTAGGTTGTTTCTGTTGTTCCTCTCTTTGTTGTGAATCAAAGTTCTCTTTCTTACCAGAAAGTTTTGTAATTAAATATCCAAGACCTAATGAACCAAAGAGTGCTATTGCTTCCATCTATTACCTATTATCAGGATAAAAACAATATGTTTAAGACCTTATAATAAATATTTAATATATTAATGTGTTTTTGACTTCTCTTTATCAATATCACGTGAAGGAATGAAAGAATCAAATGGTGTTTCAAAAACAAGTTGTGGCTGATGAGGGAGTGCTTCCCAACGATTCCACCCTGTTGCTCTCAAAGTGCATGGAGGATTTGTTATACGATTGAATAGGAGAGGAAATGATTCGTCGGGAGCAGATTCTAAAGAAGCCTTTGTATATACGTTTGTTTCTGGATTGTATTGAATATCATTATTTTTTACTCTTGTGCTTAATCTATTAATATTTTTCAAATCAGATTCTACATCTGTTTTCCAAGCAGTTTGAACCCAACTTGCGCCGGATTTCTGTAGACGTGTTGTAGCATCTACTGGAAAAGAAGTTGGGCAATTAATACCGGGAGCATTTGCGTAATACTGTAAAGCATAACTTGTAATTCGTAAATCATCTTGTGTGTGGAATTCATCCCATTTGGATCGTGTCATATTTCTTTGATGATGAGCCATCTCTAAATGAGAAAAATATTCTAAAACTTATGAGGCATTGAACAAGCCTCTTTCTTAAATGGTAAAGGAGCGTTTACCTCAGGATATGACCATAATTGATACTCTTCTCTAGCTACAGGCATAGCATCAATATGTAATTTATTTTTAGGGTTAGAACGATTGATTATATCAGAATTATCATTTGGTAAATGTTTACGTTCTGTGCTCCATGTAAAAGGTCTTGTAATACCAAATAAATCTGATTCTAAATCAACACGATTACCATTAATATTATATACTTCATTTCCACCAATTAATCCTAAAGTATGTCTTTTAGGTTTCACATGCTGGAATTGAGATACTAAAATATCATAATTTTGAGGATTTTCTTTTTTTTCAAACGTATGGGAAGATGGTTTCTCATATGCTTCAAAATAACTGTTGAGCGACATCTTAACTATTGATTGGTATTTTTTTAACAGTTAACATCACGGATATATGATCTACTTGGTAATCCACCACGAATCCAGCCGGGCGAAGCCACTTCAGGGATTAAATTTTTAGGATTCTGTATATTGTCTTTCACTAAAGGAATCATAGGAGTAAAGATACCATCAAATTGCTGTTCTGAAACTGTTCCACATTCCTTTCCTTGACGAACTTGTTCAGCATGTAATAAAAACGTTTCTACTTCAGCATTACCACGACCACCACCCATATAAGGAACGGATAAGAATGGTCTTGCCTGTTGGCGAATATTACACTTATTATTCTTAAATTCAGGTTGATTGCGTAAAACAGAATCAGAGTCAATGAAATTATTGTTAAAGCCAAAACCTTCACGAGGGAATAACATTAAACTTTGAGAAGCAAGAGGATTCACAGAACGAGCATCCGGAACTAAATTTGTCGTCGTATAATTACCGGGACCAACAGATTGAGTAAAATATTGTTCAATTCCACAAGTATCATCTTTGGTATGTGTCAAACGGTTGATTTCCATCTACCAACTCTATATTTTTCTTTATGAGAAATAGATGAAAACTAAATCAAGAATCAAAAGATTTTGTAATTGTATAAAATCAGTTCGTAGAAAATTTAAAGAATCTGGTGCTATTGCTATATGCACAAAAAGTGTATTACAAAGCAAAGGAAGAACTCTAAAAACGTTCAGTTGCCGTAAAGGTAAGTTACAAACACAAAAGATGAAGCATCATTAGTTTTCTGATAACCAAGGAATTTGTGAACCAGCAGAACCTGAAGCCATTGAACAAGCCTCTCTACCACCTTCTTTACAGGTCTTTCCTGGTATTCTATATAACCAATTCTGATACGATTCTACATCATTCGGAACAGTTGTAGAAGGTGTTACATAAAATTGTCTTTGACTTTGACTTCTACCAAAGACATCCGTAGGATCACTTGTAAAGTTTGTTTTGAAAAACTGATCAAGTGTTACCGTTACTTCTGGATCTAAAACACTTAGAGCAGCAGCACGTGTAGGATTATATTTAATTTGATCAATTAATACATTCATAAAAGGGTTTTTTGATGTAGGAGTAGTAAACTTCTCACCAATTACTTCTTCAACAACTGGGATAGTAATTGTTTCTACCGGGTTACTGATTTTAAATCCTTCATCACTAGTATCAAGTTTCATCTGTTTAAATATAAAATATACACTAAAACCACTTATCACAAATATTAATAATATTCCAACATTGTAAGTTGTATTAAACCTTTCCATCTACTTTACTTCTTTCCTTTTCTTGCCTCTAACTTCTTCTTCAGACGTTGTTTTACAAGAGAAAGTCTAGCAGAACCTTCATTTCCCGTAGAACGTGCTAAATCCATATCTTCAAAATTAAAAGCAGACCTAAATCCCTCAAGAATTTCTACAAAGGCAGGATTGCTTTGAAATTCTTTCATAAGTTCTTCTGCTTCTGCGGCAAGTTCTTGGGGTTTGATTTGACCATTTTGAATCTTTTCTTGAAGACGCTTACTAATCTTTTTTAAAGCATTTTGAATCATAGAAGGATTCTTTGTGCTAACATTCATTAAAATCTCAAATGATTTTGTTGGATTCTTTTCACATTCTTCCAAATCTTCTTTGGAAAAACCAAATTCTTCAGGATTAAATTCCTTAATTAAATCTTCAGCAAGTTTTGCCATATGACCTTTCAGAAACTTTTCAGGAAGTGGAGGCATACCATCCTTACCACCTACCTTACCAAATAAATCAAAGAATTTTGATGATATTTTATTAAAATCTATATTCTCCATCTTAGAACGACATTCTTCCATTATTTTATTTACCCATTCTTGAGAAATACCATTTATATCTCCAGATTGGTATACAATACATAAATCTAAAATGGAATTGTATTCTTCAATCGCTTTTCTACTTTTATCAGATAATGATAACCATAGTGATTCAGGTATAATTACATCAGGAAGAACTAGATGTGTTCCATCTTTCTTTTGACGGGCTTGAAATACTTTTGTATATTCATTTATCTGTGATTCTTTTGGCAAGTCTTTTGCTCTAAGAATTTCATCTTTCAGTTCGGGACAGGCTCCCTCAAGATCTACACAAAATTCATTATACTTTGAATAGAAGGTATTCTCCATACCTTTTGTTTAAAGTTTCTTTTTTGTTTATTTACGCCTTGATTAGTTCCTAGTTCCTAGAACGTTCTTTGCGTGAAAAAATCTTAGTTCCTAGCACGTTCACATAATATACAAAGCACTTTCAAATAACTCCAAATAGACTTTTTACTATTATCAGAAATAGTTGTCCAATATTTTTGGAAAATTAAGAGTGCCGGTGAAATTTCATTGAACTGATTTTCAATTTTTGATTTTGCGTATGCTACAACATAATCGGAATCTTCTCTTTTAATTGGTTCATCTAATGATGTATATACATGCTCATAAAATAATGTTTGAATAATTCGTGGATTTGATAACTTTGCTAAACGAATTAATTCTAAAGCACTTTTAATATCACGTTCTTCAGGAAAACTTTCAGAAAGATCTTCAAAAAATTTAATTAATTGATTATTAAAAATTCCTAAAGGTGATGTCATTCTTTATCTTATGTAATGTTTGTGATTAATCTTTATATTAAAAACGAATCTCTTTATGATCTAGGATTTGCTTTTGGCATACCTACTTCACGAGAACGTTGATATTCTTCCATTTGCTTATCAAACATCTCTTCTTTTTTTGATTTTGTTCTTCCTTGTTCTGATCTTCCGGGATTGAAATCTTGAGAACTTTTATCACCAACACCTGTTCCTCCATTCAAAAATGAAAAGGCTCCTGGAATTGTAGAACCACCATTTCCTGTAGAACTCGTGTCTGAATCATTAAAACTATATCCAAAACTACCTTTTGGGAAACTTACATTTTCATTCATATTCCATCCATCGGGTTCTGAAGACTTTTGTTGTGGTGATGATGAAGGTTGATTGCGTAACTTCTGTTCATATAACCAATTCATTACTTCTCCATCCACACGAGGTTCAGATTCCCCTTGAATTACAAGAGTCGGAACCTTTTTTAAAAATTTTGGTAAATTCTGCGTAAGAGGAGGATCAACACAAACATATTGAAATTGTTTTTTATATGGCGTATTTGATACTTCCATTATAAATGCTTTGGACCACTGGCATTTGTTAGAATAATAACAAATGTTCTTCTTCTCCATTAATTGTTTGTTAGAATGGATAGATATTTATAAAACCGCAAAGAATTTTAGTAAATTTTTCAAAAAATTGATACTTTATATAAAGCCATATTAGTATAGAATAATATGAAAAGAACTCTTCTTACTAAAGTAACAAATGTTACGACTACAAAATTTGAAAACATTCGTTATGAAGATAAAGGATATCTTACATTTCAAATTGTAAATAGCCATGTGACTTATGTAAATACTCTGCGCCGTATTATTGTATCCGAAGTGAGGTGTGTTGGTTTCCGTGCTGAAATTCTAAAAGATGGTTCTACAAGCGATATTAAGATTGAAAGTAATACAACATCTATGTCAAATGAAATGTTAGCACACCGTATTGGTCTTATTCCAATCAATCAGAATCCTTCCACTTGGTTACCAGATAAGTATGTTTTCAAATGTAATGTAAAAAATAACACTGGTGATTTTCTTGATGTAAAAGTATCAGACTTTGATGTATTTGAGAACAAAGATGGTGAATTAATTAAGGTGCCAAATGTTCAATTCTTTCATCCAAATCCAATTACTCGTGATACTGCTCTTATAGCAGTGCTTAAACCTAAAGTTGGTTCCCAGCCTTTAGAAGAACTTTCATTCACTGCGAAAGCAACCATTGGTATTGGTAAAGAAAATGCGAGATTCAATCCAACCAGTCAATGTGCTTATAGTTATACTCGTGATCAAGACCCTGATAAAGTAAAAGACTTATTTGTTGAATGGTTAGATCGTCATAAGAAAGTGAATGCTTCTCAATTGGAGTCTGACCCTGATAGAAAGGCTCAATTTGAACGTGAATTTAACACAATGGAAATTAATAGATGTTACAAGAAAAATGAAAAGGGTGAACCTTATAGTTTTGATTTTAGTGTTGAGACAGTTGGTGTCTATGATCCATATGATATTGTGAAGGAAGCAATTAAAGTATGTGAGCAGAAGTGCTTTGCTTACGCTGCTATTGATAAAGGAACTCTTCCTGAAAATATTAAGATTCAACCAACAAAGAAAGAAGCAAAAGGATATGATGTTTATTTCCAACACGAAGATCACACTCTTGGAAATCTAATTAGCACTTGGATAGATGAGAATCTTTTGGATCCGTTATCTCTAAAACCTGATGCTGTAAGATTTTGTGCTTACTGTATTCCTCATCCTCTTCGTGATGAAATGCTTATGACTATTTTATGTGAAAATGAAGATACTTGTAGAAAAGCAATTGCTACCGCTGCTTCAAATCTATCAACAATGTTTGCTATGTGGAGAAGTGACTGGGATAAGATGAAATAATTATATTATTATTTCTTAATCAACCTCTTCCACGTTTGGTTGCGCAGGAGGAGAAGGAGCATCAGGCATATTCTTTGAAGCATACAGTTTCATCATAATTGGTTGAACTTCAGACTCAATATCCTTCTTCTGCTTCTCATATACTTCAGCCTCTTCCTCACCGTGCTCCTCTAGCCACGCAAGACCCTTTGTTACCACATCCTCTGCTTTACTTACATCATTTTCACCTAACGTCTCTTTTACTTTCTCCTCTTTCAAAGAATTACGCACATTATAAAGATATGATTCTAATTCATTCTTTCCTGCTATCTTTGCCATACGAGCCTTGTCTGCTTCCGCATTGAGTTCTGCTTCCTGAACCATCTTCTCAATATCATCCGCTGATAATCTTCCCTTCTCATTTTTAATAGTAATATTGCTACTCTTACCAGTAGACTTCTCCACAGCACTAATGTTGAGAATTCCATTGGCATCAATATCATATGTAATCTCAATTTGAGGGACTCCACGAGGCATTGGAGGAATACCTTCAAGACGGAACTGACCTAACTTATTATTATCTCTTGTGAATTGACGCTCACCTTCAAATACACAGATATCTACCGCAGACTGATTATCAGAATAGGTGCTGAAAGTCTGAGTCTTCTTTGTAGGAATTGTTGTATTCCGCTTAATAAGAACGGTCATCACATTTCCACTCGTCTCAATGCCAAGAGATAGAGGTGTAACATCTAAAAGAAGAATTCCACTTAACACATCATTCCTAGAGTTGCCAGAAAGAATGTGCGCCTGAACTGCGGCACCATAAGCAACTGCTTCATCAGGATGAATGCTCTGGCATAACTCTTTACCATTAAAAAGTTCTTTCAGTAACTGCTGAACACGAGGAATGCGTGAAGAACCACCAACTAAAACAACATCATCAATTTCAGACTTTGATGTCTTTGAATCACGTAATACATTCTCCACAGGACCTAATGTAGAACGGAATAGATCATCACACAATGATTCAAACTTTGCTCTTGTCAGCATAATTTGCATATCAATTCCTTCTGCGATAGAATCAACTTCTAACATAGCCTGACTAGAAGTTGATAGTGTCTTCTTAACACGCTCCGCAGCCAAACGAAGACGAGCCATACTCTTTGGATACGTAGTTAAATCAATTTTATGTTTCTTCTTAAACTCTTCCATAGCCCAAGAGCAGATACGGTTGTCAAAATCGCCACCACCTAAAAGTGTGTTACCACTTGTTGCTTTTACTTCAAAAATACCTTCATCCACAGAAAGAAGAGAAACATCAAATGTGCCACCACCAAGATCAAAGATAATAACTTTACGTTCCTTATCTTTTTTATTATTAAGACCATACGCAATACACGCACTAGTAGGCTCTGCGAGTAGGCGCAAAACGTTTAATCCAGCGATTCTACCAGCATCTTTGGTAGCCTGACGCTGATTATCATTGAAGTAGGCAGGAACAGTAATCACTGCATCCTTAACTTCAACACCAAGGTATGACTCCGCCATAGCCTTTAACTTCTGTAAAACCATAGCAGAAATCTCTTCAGGATACAGTTGTATAGTCTCACCTTTAAAGTCAACAACAATCTTTGGTCTATTATTACCATCATTGACAACCTTGAAAGGCCACATCTTCATCATCTTTTGAACTTCCACATCGTCAAATGTTCTACCAATTAAACGCTTTGCGTCAAATACAGTATTTTTAGGATTTGTAGAACTCATTGATTTCGCTGCTTCTCCAACAATACGTTCTTCCTCCGTAAAAGAAACAAAAGAAGGCACAGTGCGATTGCCTGATTCAGAAGCAATGATTTCCACCTTACCATCCTTCCATACTGCCACCATAGACATACATGTCGCCAAATCAATACCAATAACGTATTTAGATGTCATTCTAAAAGTAGTAGTAACAAATCTTTATATACATTTTTTTACTATACGGTCTAAAAATTATATTCTTTTTACCTGTTCTATTTTAGAGGGATGGAAGAATCATCAAGTGAAAAAAGCGAAACAAGAGATCCAAGTGAAACAAGAGATCCAAGTAAAACAATAGAAGATGAAATACAACTTGGAGATACATTAATTATAATTGGAGGTAAATACGATAAAACCCAAGGAAAAGTATATTTCAAAAACGATGAAATGATACATATTATGCCTCTAGGGTTGTCAAATAGAATTATTGAAATACCAAGCACAGTAGAAGATATAGAAGAATTAAAGTTGGAAAAAGGCTTTCCTCATTCCTTTGTAGAACTACAAGATTTTCGTGTTGGACAAGTTGTGGAAGCATTAAAAGATGGAGAATTAGTCAATACATTTGTTGTAAATGGAGTAAATGAGAAAGAAGATTCTGTTGTATTAGTGGATAATAATCAAGAAGAATTTACTATTGAATTTAATTTCACAGGTATTCCTCTCGATTCACCATATGATGTTCTTAGAGGAACAGAAGCTCCAAAAGAAATTAGTGATAAAGATGTGGCAGAGGAGATTGAACAGTTAGAAGAGGAAGAAGGACCTGATGAAGAAGAAGAAGAAGAAGAATTTATTGAATTTACAAGAAAAATTATTCAGTTAGAAAGAGAAATTTTATCGGAAATTCCTTCATCTCAACGTAACTATCCCGATTCAGTTCAACGTGCTGATATGCTTCAAGAATTTATTAAGAGTTTAGAACTAAAGTCGCAAAAGAATGAAAATAAATTGCGTTCATTACGTCGTTTAGTAGAAGTATGTTTATTAATGCGTAATGAAATTATTCAATATGATAATAATGGAGACCCAAATCATATAAAACCAACAACTTATGATAATGTTTTAGATATGGTAAAATCTCATAGCACATCTATTTCAAGACCTGTTGTAGATTGTAAAAGAGTTCTTTATTTAGATCATGAATATGTTAAAAATTGGCTTGGATATACAAATGGTGAGATAGAAGATACTGTAACAATAACAAATGAAAATATAAATATCCGTTATTTATCAGATGAAATTCGTAAAGAAACTGAAATAAATTTTGTTGGAGATCAAAATGTAGATACCACAAATCAATTACCTAATTGGTATATGAGTTGGAATAAATATAATAAAAATAATTTTCTTTCTTGGTCTGAAAAAGATAAAGAAGGAAAACAATCTTTTACAACAGATAAAGAGTTTTTTAGGGCTCCTATATCGGATATGGAAGATAAAAATGTAGATGGATTACCTCTTATTCCTCCTTTTATTGAAGATCAAAAAGGTCCTCAACCTCTTACAACTGAATATATTGGTTCTATATCCTATAGTTTATTAAAAGGATTAAAAGGAAGAATGGGTCGTCTAAAAGGCACAGAAGAAAAACAAATGTTAGAGCAATCAGAAGAAGCAGTTATTCAAAGTTATCTTCTATTTCCTAAATCTTGCGAAAGAGAATTAGGAACAATTCGTTCTGGAAAACTTGCTTATGATATTGGGTTTTCATTAAAAAATCCTAAATTAATGAAAGAAATTTTAAAAGATGGAATTCCTTTAGCACCAACAACTGGTTCTATTATAGCAGTTGGAGCAGAAGGAAATACAACAGGAAATATTTATATAAGTGATTGGTTAGATTATACACCAATAATATTATATGGTTTAGGTGATGCTTTGATAGAATTATCATCATATGGTTTATCACAGAAAGAATTTTCTTTTGAACAACAGAAAATATTAGTAAAAAAAATAGAATCTACTATTGCTCACGTAAAAAGTCATATTAAATATACTCGTGAAAAAGAGGGTAATGAAGAAAAGAAAGAAGTTGTATTAAGAAATTTTGTCAATGAAGAGCGATTTAATAAATTAATGGATAAAATTTCTACGCAAGGAATTTTAATAAACCTTGTTACAAAGATTTTATCATTTAGAACACCATTATATAAAAATAATGATACTGCTATATTTGCTTTCTTATATAATGAAGTTCAAGATTTACTATTATCTACATTAGGTGATTCTATATTACTAGCACTTTATAAAACAAAATATGTAGAACAAACACATATACAATCATTTATAAATGGATTTAGATTGAAAGTTAAGAATGATGATAAATTATTTGAACCAATTCCAAATGATTGTAATCATGTAAAAAGTTTAAATATTGTTCATAAAGTAAAAGATGATTCTGACCGTATGAAATTATTATCAAAATACTTAATAAAATTCCAAGCGTATAAAAAGAATAATTTTATATATTGTATTTTATGTGATAATCATTGTTTATGTAATCACGAATATTTATTACTACAGGAATATTTACATCCAAAAGAAAAAGATACTATCCATAAAGAAATACTTTTAACATTTAGTGGAGGTGTATTCCAAGGAAAATATATTTGTAATAATTGTGGTCAAGCAATATCTTCTTTAGATTTTGATAATTCTTTAGAATATGATGATGATGGAAAACCGATGAGTGGTAGAGCAGTTTTGGTAGATAAAGAAGCAATGGAAGAAGAAGAAATTAATCTTGCTTTGGGAGCCCCAGTGGAGACTATTGAAGAGATACAGTTCGATACAAAAGAAAAAACATTATATTATCAAACAGTAAAAGCAATATTTGATGCTGTTGGTATATTTCCATCAGGAAAATCTTATATTGAAATGGTTGACAGTATAGACAATGAAATGAAAAACCAACAAACAAGAGAACAATATCTTAAAAAAAATAAAGGAATTAAGACGGCTTTACCTTATGATACATATATTAATTATATTATCATTGGTGTTACAGCAACATTCTCTATTATTGAGATTCAAACACATATACCTAGTTATGTGCCTAGATACAATGTATCAGGATGTGTTGCTGATTTTAGAGGATATCCACTTGGTGATCCAACAGACAAACGCATTATTGAATATATTTCTTGTTTAATAGCACGTATTGAAAATCACAATGACCCCTGGGAGAAATCAGGAATATTTAATCAACCAGATGTTAAAAAACGTCAAAAGAAGATTGAAGATTTAATTGAAAAAGTTATGAAAAATATTATAATTAATTCTAATGTAATGACTTTATTAATTAAGAAAAAAGCATATATGAAAGAAACATATGGGCAAAAAGGAGTTACACAAGAATTAAAAGAATCTACTATACATGGATTTACTCCAAGACAAATGGTTTTAGAAGATGAAGTGATTGTTACAAAAGCAGCGCAACCAGTTGATAAAATACGTGGTATTATTTATGAAGCAAATAAGTCAGCAAAAGAATCTATAAAAAAAGATCCTATAAATCCTAGTTGCTGTGCGCATAAAATAAATGAACCTCTTGGTTTCTGGAAAGAAAAAGAAATTCAAACAATTAATTCTAAATCTGTTCCTAGAGGACCAATAAATAGCCATAGTTCATTTAATTATAAAATTCAAAAAGAAGCAAAGATTATTTATGAAATTACAAAAGAAGAATATAATCAATTATTTTTACAAGTTTGTTATAAAGGAGATTTTATTGGAAGAAGGCATGAATTTGGATATAATAACAAATGTTTTCATTGCGAATTAAATGTTTCTTCTATAAAAAATATTGATTTTAAAGAACAAATTACTTCTAAGAACTTACAAGAAGAACAAAAAATTAATTATAATAGTGTATTGGAATCTTTATTACGAGAACAAGGTGTTGAAGTAACAGATGTAACATTTAAACAATTGTTAAACACTGTTCATCAAGTAAATTCAGTTGTATCAAAACCAATTTATTTAATACGCTTACATAAAGTAACAAAAGAAACATATAATGTATTATTTACATTAAATCCATCTCCATTTGAAGATTGGAGAGAACTAATTAATAATTTATTCACTTCTTTAGAAAAGTTAGATGATAAACATGATAAACATGATAAACATGATAAACAAAATGTTCTAGAATCATATAATGAGATATCATCAAGATATCGTCAATATATGGATGCGATTAAACAATATATTGGAGAAAAAAATCATAATTTTTTGGAAAGAATGTTAGAACAACCAATTCAACAAATGGTAGATTCTATACGTTCTTCCTTATTAATTAATCTTCAAAGAGTTCTAAAAGGATTTAATACAGAGTTTCTTGTAATTCAAAAATCATATGGATTTAAAAGTAATGATAATGAAGATGATGATTTAAAAGGTATAGACTTTAGAATTGTTGATGATATTAAGAATATGTTAAAAACACATACTGATTATTTAAGAACTATGACAGAAAGAGTTACCGGTGTAGGAAGGTCAAAAATAGAATATGGTGTAGAAAGATTATCAACACTATTAAATGCTTTTCAAAAATCTATACGTGGTCCTATGTTACCAGGTGGTTCTACAGCAGTTGATTATATATTAAAAGCCGCTATAAGTGGTGTTCTATATGAAATGATGAATCAAAATATGAGCGCACCTGATGGATATTTACAAGAAGATACTGTTCTTGATACGAGTGCTTTACCAAAAGATATTATTTCAGAATTAATTATACGCTATGAATCTGAAACATTCCGACTCACGGAAGAAGAAATCAAACTTGCAATAGCTGTTCGCAATGAAAAAGAGAAGATGTTATTTATTAATAAATTAGATAAATTATCTCCTGAAGAAAAACGATTAGAACTTATGCAAAAGAAACTTGGTTTAGGAGATTGGTCTAGAGGAGGAACAAAGAGTATTTATGCTTACAATTCTGGACAATATGAATTTGAAAGAAATCAAAGAGCAGAAATGGGTTTACGTAACCAATCACAAGTAGATAGATATAACTTATTAAAAGCAGAACAGAATATGGATAGTGGGTATGATAATCAACAATTAAATCCTGATGATAATTAGTAATGAAAGTTTTACTTTTAAGTTGTCTATTTTATTTAATAGGCATTACAATTATTTTATATATTAAACCAAAATTAATGTTTCAAGAAAATGGTAATTGGAAGGAGTTCGGTGTGAATAAAGATTCTAAATATACTTGGTTTCCTTTTTGGCTTTTCTGTATTACTTGGGCATTTGTATCATATGGATTAAGTTCATTTACATATCATATAATTGGTTCTGAAGATAATAATAAATCTAATAATAATGTTGTTGAAGTAAATGATGTTAATGAAACAAATAACAAACCTTCTAAAAAGAACTCTAAAAACGATATGAAATCCGGTTATTATGTTTTAGATAAAGAAGCATACGAAGAGAAGGGTATTCCTAAATATATATTTTTAGGTTCAGAAGCACCAAATCAAAATGATTGATATGTTTAGATGAGTGGCATACAAGATCCCGATTTTCCATACAATGAAGAAACACAACTTAAAATACAAGCATTTTTTAAGAGTAAAGTAAGGAAACCAAATAAAAGATCCAAAGCAAAACAATATTATACTGTTTCAGAAAAAGGTGATTTAAATATATTAGATGAATCTAAAACTGTTATTTCAACAATTCCTTTACAATACTATAGAGATTATTCAAAAGAAGAATTAGATAATTTAGAAAAAGAACGTCGTGAAGCAATTATAAAAGTGGAAGAAGAAATTGAATCAAATAAAAAATTATTCCGTGAAACAAATGATATGGAAACAAAATTTAATATTAATTCTGAAATACAAGTTCTTGAATTAAAAAGAAGTTCTTTAATATCCCCTTATAAAAGTATTAAAGATGTTAAAAGTATAGATATAAAAGATATTATATTGGAAGAAGAAAAAGAAAAACGTAAAATGGGCGATCTAGTGTATCAAGTGGTAACACGTAATTTTCCTTTATGGAAACTTTATGGAAAATATACAGTTAGCAAAGAAGTGCTTGATGTTGTTCAACAAAAAGGTGTCCGTTTAGAACTTGGTGAGGTCTTTTTAACAAATGGAAGAGTTGCTCGTTTGTTTAATAAAGAAGATGATGAATATAATGGATTTTTATCTATATATTTGGTGAAAGAATTTATATATAATGATATAAATTTCTCATCACCATATCAAGCATTTGAATATACAAGACTTAAATTGCTAAAACAAGATGAGTTAGCAGAAAAATTATTAACAACACGAAGTGTAAGATCTATTCGTCATTGGGTAAAAGAAACAAGAACAATGGTTCCAGAAACAAAACAGTTATGGGAGGAAATACTAAAAGAATTTTACACACAAAATTCTGACTTAATGAAAAAACTATTAGAAACAAAAGATGCTATCCTTTCTTTTGTTTCCAAGGCGAAGTATTTAGGAGGAATTGGTATTGATATAGAAGATGAAGATAGATTTGATACAAGTAAATGGAAATACAAAGATAATATTGTCGGAGATGTATTAATGAATTTAAGAAAAGAAATGTCACAATTACCAGAAGAAGGACAAACAAAACAAGTTTCTGATTATGAAGATTCGGTTGTATCAGAAGAAGAAGTTCAGGCTAAAAAGAAAGCCGCAATTATTAATACAATGAAAAAGAAAGTTTCATTTAACTCTGTATAGGGTATTGTTTAATGTTCTTTTCATTTTCATCACATTTTACTTCTTTTGTAACATATTGATAACAAGAATTATTTTTATCTTTGTAAATTTTATTATCAAATGGTTTGGGATAATCATAAATAATAACTTTTTGTTCTTTATACATATATACCAATACAATTCCAACAACAATTCCTAAAAGAAAAGGTATATAATAAAATTTTATTTCTGACATTTCTTCTAATAGGTGAAGAGAATGTTTGAATTCCTAAAGTCAAAATCTTATCAGAATGTTTTTAGTTTTTTATTAGGTCTTTTTATTGTATTAATTGTAAGACCAAGTTGTAAAGATGATTCTTGTATACAACGTATGAATCCTGATGTAAAAGAAATGTCATCATCAACATATCAATTAGGTTCTAAATGTTATCAATTTCAACATACAACAGTAGATTGTGAGGTAAATAAAGTATAATAAAAACACATATAATTTTATATTATGAGTGGAACTTTATTAAGTGATTTGGACACTTCATCATCGATGAACTCATCAGATGGCGATCTCGTTCAGAAAATTTTAAATGATATGAATGAAGCACCTCCAGCACCTCAAGTAACATCACGACAGCCTACTCCGGCTGGGAGCAATCAAATTCATCCTTCAGTAATTAATTCTCCAAATCCAAATTCTATAATGAGTCATTCTATGGATAATGGCCCTGCTACGGCACACATGATTGGCAATGAACATCCTACAAATGCTGATTTTGCTTCTATGATGAATTCTAAACAACATCAGCAACAACAACATCAACAGTGGCAACAATACAATCAACCTTCTGCTCCTTCGAATCAACCATATATCCCGAAGAAACAGTGGTATTCTTCTTTCCTAAGTGAAATGAAAACTCCAATTCTAGTATCTTTATTATTCTTTGTATTCAGTTTACCTTTCTTAAATATATTATTTGCTCATTACATTCCTTATTTAGTGAAAGGAACTGGGGAACTTACAATGGTAGGATTAGTTGTAAAATCTCTTTTAGCAGGAATTGTTTTTTGGATTCTTCATAGAATTGTCGCACCTCTTTTGACTAGTTCATAATAGAAATGAAGTCCTCCCAGATAATTAACCTTCTTATGGTTATATTGGGTGCTTATGATTTGATAAGCCTACCATTCACTACTTTTCTGATTACATTAGTGATTGCTGGTCTAACATATGCTTTTACAAAGGAACCAATCTTAACATTAACTGTTTTATTTGCTCCTCAACTCATTCGTTTATTGAATGCTGTGGTCAAGGAAAATAAAGAAACATTCGTTCCTACTAACCCTCAAGAAGTGGTTCAAAATGTTCAAAATATGAAAAAAAATAAGTCAGAATCTTTTAGAAATCCTACAGAAATTAGTCAACGTATAACACAACTAAAAAATGAAACAAAGGTCCCAAAGAATGAAGAAGTTTCCGGTGTAGAAGATGATGGTATTGAAGGAACAATGAGTGCTGTTAAATTCTTGGAGCAATTTGAAAATTTAACAGGATTGAATGAAATTCAACGTATTCATACTGTGAATGAAACTGCTGTTCCTGCTATGCCAACTATAGAAAATAAAACAAGATCTACTGCTGCAGTAGAAGCATTTGATAACACAGGTGTAAATACTGCTTTAATTCGTTCAACAAATTCTAATAAACCAGTATCATCAAATATTGAGAGTATTGAAATAAAATAAACAATAATAGAGATGCCACGCATAAGAAACAGTTGTCCTCCCGGTATAATTTGTATAACACCATCTGTAATTGCGATAATATGTGTTATAATAACATTTTTTCTATTATTTTATGTTTTTGTTATTCAAAAACAACATACTGAAATACCATTGAGTATGCAAACAAAGTATTTAGAAAAAGCAATGGAAAAACAACAACAACAACAACAACCATCTGTTCAAGTAAAAGTTGTTGAAAATAATGGTGGTGATAGTCGTTATTCTCGTGCTCCTAAACCAACACGTGATTGGTTAACTCCTTCTGTTGATTTAGACGGTTCTATATATGCGGTTCCTCGTATTGCTACACAAGGGCTTCCTGAAGCATATCAATCAATGGGAATTGTGAAAACAGAATCAGGAGAACTTTTACCATTGTATGGTCGTCGTATTGCTTCTCGTTCTGATAGATTTAATTACTATACGAGAACTGATACAAATAATCCTCTACCATTACCAATAACATATAAAAAACGTGATTGTCAAGATAATGTTGGTTGTGATGAATTGTTTGATGGAGATCAAGTAACAATAATTCCGACAAAACAAAATGGTTCAGTAACCGTTTATCGGTTTAATGGCCCAACCTATATCCCAGGCTTGATATAGAGAGGAAGGGATGATTTCGAATAATCAAAGACAATGTGATCCTAAAGGCAATGTTTCATTTCCTTTAAGATTTGAATCAAGTAATACATCAAATATGCCTGAACAAACACCAAATTTATCTATGTCATTTGTTGGTTCAAAAAGAAAAACAAATCCTAAATTTGAAGATAATTCTCGCACTTCAGGAGGGTTTTTAGATGAAACTCCTAGTTCATTCACAATAACGTATTTAAATAATAATTATAATTTAGTATCTACTCAAATTTGTTTATCTACACATTCTATTTTATTAGATAAAGACAAAGAAAAAAATATAATAGATTTTATTTTAACACTTGAAATACAAGAAGATATATTATCTTCACCATCTTCACCATCTTTGATACCAAGGTTCATAATTATAGTAATTCCACTTTTAAAATATGATAATAATTTGGTAACAACAGATAATCCTTATTTATCAAATATTTTAAACGAAAATGTTCCTGGAAATTATTCTATTGAGAATCTATTTACTGGATTAACTAAATTTTTATGGTATCAAACTTGTTTAGAACCTCATGGTGATAACGCACTTGCTTATATAAGTTTAGAAGGAATAAAATTATCAGAAAATTTATATTTAAATTTATTGGGTGTATGGAAAAAACAAAGTCCTTATGATATCCAAAATACTTTAGAAACCGCTATTACAAATATAAAAAGTAATATTAATAACTTTTGTAGAACTACCACCAATGAAAATAATGTGAATGATTTAAATAATTCAATTAATACCTTACAAGCATCTGTATATGTCCCGAAGAGAAATCCTTCTATAGAATCTTGGTCCCGATATATGGCTCCATATGATATTGTGTTAAGTGTTCAAACGAATCCTGTTGTTATAAGTAGTATGAGCCAAAGAGTCGAGGGGTTTCAAACAAGAAGTTCTTCAAGTGTTACAGGAGTATTTGTTACTACTTCTGGTGGAACAACATCGGAACAACGAGAAATTAATTTTCCAGAAACAAATTCTTCTGGTCAACCAACAGAAGAAGAAATTTTAAATGATTTAACAAGAATTTCACAAAATTCAGTTGATGGTAAAGCAATAGATTTAGGACAATTCAAATGTGTATCTCTTGATATGGATGGTGCTGTAGATGAGAATGGTAAAATCAATTTTGATACTATGGGAAAACCATTAACTGATTTGTATACAAAACGTATTGCTTTACGAACAGATGCTAAACTAGATAAAGTATCCACTGATAATCTTATAAAATATTTTGCATATGCCTTGGCAGGTATACTAGGTTTAGTATTAGTAGGTTTATCTATACAATATATAATTAATAACTGGATTAATAAATCCGCTACTGCTTCATCAGTTATACCGAGTAACACTAGTAAAATTGGATTATATCTTGTAATGGGATTTCTTATGGCATTTTTTGGTTTCTTAATTGGTGCTTCTGTTACTTCTTTAGTTTAGTGATTGATTTTTAATCAAGTTTTTCCGCTAAATTACTATTTGTATAAACATTCTCTGCGTCCTTTGATAAAGAAGTTGTATTCAGAGGAACTTTTGTATTAATTGTTGTGTCAACCGCTTTAAAAGCGTTTGATCCATCATCTTCTTTTGGCATAAAAGTTACTGGTTCTTGTGGTTCAGGTTCCTGCGCATCAGGATGAACTTCACCAGGCACTACTGGTGGAGCAGGAGCAAGTTGTTCCTCATAAGAACCTTTCTTTTCAATACCACAATCTTTCTTTATAAGTTTTGCTTTACGAGCGTGACTTTCAGCAAATAAACTTGCAATACCTATAAAACCAGATAAAGTTTGTAAATAACCATAACTTGCCGTATATAGAGCAGCAACCATTAAAAGAACGGCACCAACATATGTATCAACAAATCCCGTATAAACAACATTTGGTAAGAACGGTGCTGCAACAAATACAACTAAATTAGCAACAATTAAACCGTTTTCAACGTTCATTCTATAATAGATTTATATATTATAATTATTGTAAAAAACGCTTAAAATTGTTTTTATATTTTAAATATGTGTTATTAATAAAATGGAAAACAAAAATAAATTAATAACACATAAGGGATATGCTATCCGTAAATCATTTCTGAGTGAAAAACAAATAGAACTAATTGAAAAACATTGTATTGTAGAACCTAAATCAGATGACCGTTTTGGAGGAAAAAAAGAAGATAATAAATTTAAAATTTATAAAGAATCAACAGAACGATATTATTTACCACGTGAATGGGCTTTACAACATTTTGGAGAACCAGATGAAAATCTTCTTTCGGAAGGATTTGATTTATCGGATGATGCGGCAAAATTTGTAGGAACTCCATATGAATATCAAACAAATATAATTAACATGTATTTAACTGCTCCAAGAAATGGTTTAATCTGTGTTCCTTGTGGAAAAGGAAAAACATTTATGGCATTAAATATTGCTTCTCAAATTAAAAAGCGTTTCTTGATTGTTGTAGATAAAGAATTCTTAATGAATCAATGGAAGAATGAAATAAAAAATGTTATGCCAAAATTAACAATTGGAATTCTACAAGGAGATACTTGTCAAGTTGGTAAAGAAGTTATTGAAGCAGATGAACCAAATATTAGTGAATTGAAAACACTTTTAAAAGAAAATAATCTTCGTGTTGGAGGAACAAAAACGGAGTTGATTGAGCGCTTGAAAGAAGCAAAGATACAATATAAAAAACCTTATACTATTGTTACATATGATTGCACTATTTGTATGATTCAAACTCTTTGTTTGCGTGACTTTGGTTCTAACTTCTTTAAAGAATATGGTTTTACAATCTTTGATGAATGTCATCATTTGGGAGCACAATACTTTTCAAGAACTCTTCAAAAGATTCAAACAAAGAAATTGCTTGGATTGTCTGCTACACCAAAAAGAGAAGATGGTTTAACCAAAGTATTTGAAATGTTTTTGGGGAAAGCAATTTACTGGGAAAAAGTTAGAGAACCTGATCCAACTGTTCAAGTAAAAGGAGTTCATATTACATGCGATGATCCAGAATATATGAAAGTTCCTTATGATTATAAAAGAGATGTTATAATAGGAAGATTAATTACAAATATTGTTGAATGTAAAGAACGGACTGAAGAAATTGTCAAGTGGGTTCACAATATTTGTAAAGATTCAAATCGTAAGTTATTGATTTTAAGTGCTCGCATTGAACACTTAAAAACAATTGATACTCTTGTAAATTCTGAAATAACAAGAAGTTATTATATTGGTGGAATGAAAGAAGAAGTTCGTGAAACAGGTGCGTTAAACTCACAAGTAATTTTAGCAAGTTATTCAATGGCATCAGAAGCAATGAATATTAAAGCATTGAACGCAGTTATTTTAGCAAGTCCTCGTTCAAGCATAGAACAATCTACTGGAAGAATTTTACGTGTTCGTGTTTCAGAAAGAGTAGTGGAACCATTAATTATTGATATTATTGATCCTCATGATACTACAATAAGTCAATGGAAAAGAAGAGTTATGTATTATAAAAAATGTAAATATGATATTAAAGAATATAAACAAGGATCACAAGAAATTAATAATACAATAACTGTTCCTGATGATAATGGCTGTCTAATTATGGATGAAGATTAATGACTTATAATTAAATTTTTAGGATATTTTCTAGTAAATCTTTTACGTCTACCACCAACATAAGTTCCTATAGAAGGAGAAGGAGAAGAACTCTGTTGTAATGATAATTTCATTTGAAGAGATGTTAAAATATCTTTTTCTTGTTTGATTAAATCATCAATTCTTTCTTCATATCCATCTAAATCATCAGTATCATGTATAGGTTCAATTGTTGTTTGTATTGTAGTTGCTTCAGTATAAATCATATTTAATTCTTGTTCTATTGTTTCATCTGGATTTGTTCTATTTAATATTTCTTCTATTTGTTTTTTTAAGGAAAGTATATTTTTAATTTTATCATCTATTATATTTTTTCTTGAAATAAGATTACTTGAATATAATTCTGAAAATAGATTTTCTATTTTATTTAAATTTGTTGTAATTGTTTTCTTTTCGTTTTGAATAGAAGTAAAATTTAATTTAAATGTATCAAGTTGTTTTTTAATATCATCTTTCGTTTGAATTATATTAGGAGTTTTTCTAGCATCTTCTATTAAATTTTGTATATTTTTAATTGATAAATCTATTTGTTTTTTATAATCATTGAATGTATCTCCTTGTTCAGCATTTAATATAGATGTGTTTTGAGAGTTTATAACACTATCTTTTCTTTCAATTAAAGTATCTAATTCTCTAGATTCCGCCATTATTTGAGAACGAATATCATCTTTTAATTTTTTATTGCTGTTTAAAAGAATAGAATCATATTTACTTTTTTCTTTTTGAATAGAAATTTCTAAAGCATCTTCAAGTGATTCAATACTTTTATTTGTTTGAATTAAAATTTCTATTTTATTTTCTTCACCTTTTATTTGATCAGCATTCACTGTATCAGTTGAATTTGGATCAACTAATAAAACTCTCGCATTTTTTGATGCTTCAAACATTTTATGAATCTCATTCAAATCAGATTTTATAGTTGTTGAATTAATATTTTCATCTAAATATTTTATTTCATCAGATAGATTATTATATTTTGTTTGTATATTTGTTTCATATTGTAAAAGTTTTGATAAATTATTTGAATAACTTTCTTTTAAAGATGATAATGTTTTTTGTAGAACTTCATTATTATATTTTTGTTTTTCTAAAGCATCCAATTTAGATTGACTTTCAATTGCTTTATTAAATATTTCATTACCTTCATTAAATTGCTTATCTAAATCAGTAGAACTTTGTTGCTTTGATAAACCTTGAAGCAGAGTATTTAATTGTAAATATAATTCAGCAAAATTATTTATTTCAGGATTGGTTGTTCCATATTTATCAATTAATGTTTGTATTGTTTGTAATTTAGGATTTAATATATCAAGATATTTTGTTAAAGTCATTTGATCTATTGATCCGTCACCACCACTTTGATTTGTGATAGATTGTTTATATGTAGGATCCAGTGTAAGAATCCCATCATATGGTTTCATAACATTTACAATATTTGTATCCCACAAATATTTACCACCACTTTCTTCTAAATTATAAGGGACTGGAATTGGATAAGAAAATATATCAAGATTTGGTTCACCATTTTTATCACAAAATACATATATATTATTCATTTTACAAACATTGTCTGATCTATATTGATTGTTTTGTAATGAGAATATTGGTTTATTGTAGACTACAGGGTCTGATAAAACGGTTATATTTAAAGGATTTGATAAAAATACATCATCAAATTTATAATATGTTGCTTTTTTTCCTTTTGTATCTATATTAGGAACTTTTACTAAAAGATTTTCACTATCTAGAATAGGTGTAACATCGTTATTTACAAATATATAGATATTGTTTAACATAGCAGTATATCTTGATTCTGTATTGAATCTATAATTTATTGGTAAATGTATAAATCCATAATGTAATAAAGGAGAAGTGGTATTATAGACAAATACAAAATATTGCTTTGGATATACTACCACTCGTTTCTCATTATCATCTTTTGAAATATTAAATATAATAGGAATAGAATCTGAATTATTATGAACTAAAATAATATCACCATCCTTTTGTAAAGCATATGGTAAAATAAATGGTTTATATATTTTTGATAAATTGAATTCTACATATGAATTTAAATATGTTTTATTTACAAGTGTTGGTGTTGTTGTTGATATATCATTTATATTAAATAATTTTTTACCAGTAACAATCGTTGTATCTAACATTTTATTTATAGAAGTATCTAATGTTTTTACAACTTTATAGTTAATTTTATCAACACCATTATAAGAATCTTTTGTAAAAACATCTTTATTCTTTGTAAATCCTAAATAATCTGGAAAAAATGGAATACAATGTTTATCATCATCATATATTAGATTTCCATCTTTATCAACTTCAATATATTGAATTCCTAAAACAATTTGATCTTCTTCTATACATACTGCTAAATAAAATTGTTCTTCCTCTACTTTACGAATCGTATCTACTATAACAATATTACCAGAACCATCTTTTATATATTGTATACCTTGAGGAGCACCATCATAATCAATATAATATTCTTCATATCCATTACTGGAGGTATCCATCTTTTTTAGTTCAGGTATAGAATCATTCCAACAACAATCTTTGGAAGAAATAAATGTATAAGAACTATATTTATCTTGTATTAAATTACCATTTTCATCGCATAATACATATTTCGCATTAAATACTTTTTGGTCACTATCATTTAATTGTTTGATATAAGCAATAGGTTTCTTTTTAAATATAATAGGGTCCACATTTGTATTATTATCTTTGAACCATACAATAAAATCTGAGGAACTATTTATTAAGTCTTTTTGAACATCCACCTTTTCTATAACATTCTTACTCGCATCATAGTAAACACATTGGTCTGATTCTAATACAGTTCCGTAAGGACATCCTGGAATATAAACAGAATCTGATTTAGGAGAAAAATTAAGAGGAGGAATTCTTTTTATATTTGATATTGAATCTTGTAGTCTCACTTTTTCATTCGCTATTTCTATTGATTCTGCTTTTCTTTGTTTTTCAGTATTATCATAATCTTCTTTAATAGATTCTATCAATTGCTCTATTTTATCATTTGTTTTATTTAATTCTGTTTCCAAATAACTCTGTGTTTTTACAGAATTATTTAATATATGAATATATACATCCAATAAATGAATATATATTTCATTATTTTTAAAAGAATTAAACATTTTTTCAATAAACATTTGTTGTTCTTTTAATTTTTCAATCAATATATCTCTTTCATGAAGAACTATAAAAAAACGCTGTGTATACTGATTACCATAGGACGATGATGCGTTTGATATTTTTGTTTTTAATTCATCCACTTTCGTATCAACAGAGGCTACCAAGGATGTCATAGAATCAACAATTTTTTTAATATTTACAAGATATGTTTCTGTCTTTTGTGATTTTTGTGATATATATATATCATCACCTTCTTTTAAAATAGAATCATATAAATCATTTTTATCTTCCAAATATTTATTATACTCTGTATACATTAATTCTTTTTGATATTCATTATTAACAGGAGAAAGAGAAGTAGATACTTGACCCGCTTTTTGTAAATATGTTTTTTTAGAAGGTTTTTTATTATTGCGTAATGTTTTTTTCTTTTCCTTCTTCATTTACTAAATGATTGTAACATATTTTAACCGGAATTATATTTTATACTTTTTTCTTGTTTTATTAAATCCTCCAGTAGTGGAATCACCATCCATAGTGAAAGGAGTTACCCCATTACCCACATCAATTGTTTTTATTTCATCTGATATTTTTATAGCTTTCTTTGAGTTATCACTCTCTTTATATAACATTACATATCTTACTTGTGTATTATTTGTATTACTAATTTTCCATATATTGTTATAAATATAATTTAATTTTACATTTTGATTTGAAGGATTTTTAAAATTAATAGTTTGTATATTTGTGACAGGATCAATATTAAAATATTTATTACTTGTTGTATGTCGTATGACTAAATTTGTCTTATTCGTTAATGTTGTTCCAGGAGTTAAACCTGTCGGATTTTTAAAAAATACTTCTCCTCCAAAATTAGCAGCAGAAATAGAACCCGTTTTTGTGTTATTTAAACATGTTTTATCCTCATTAAGATTCGAAGATTCATACTTATCTATTAGTGGTTGATCCGCATCAATTGCATCTTGAACTGCTGCAGTAGTAGTAATCGGAGCACCTCTACCAATAGTTCCATCAGCATTTAACTTAATACGTTGAGTATTTTTTGTATACTTTGGACAATTACTTATTCCAGAATTACCAGTTGATAAATCACAATGTTTACCATCTGGTAATATAAGATCTATCGCTTTTACTTTTAGATTTAAACCATACAAATGTGTTGGTAAAACATAACGGCTTGTACTTGGTGTAGGGTCACGATATAAATTCATTTTTGATTCCAATGTAGGATCAGGTCTAAGTTTTAAAAAATTTACAGGTTCAGTTAAAAATGTACTATTTATATTTATATTACTTGGAGTAGTAATTATATTTAATTTTATTTTATAAGTATAATCCACATTTCCAGTAAAATCATAAGGCGCTGAAGTATATTTTGTTTTAAAAACATTTATAACACCTGTATTATCCCAAAAAAAATAATGAGGTTTTTGATCACTATCAAGAATATAAAGATTTGTTTTATTAGTTGGAGTAATATCTGTTGGTAATGTAGTTAGCGTAGGAGAAGTAGGAATAGTATCATAATTTGCAAAATTATCAAAGTATATTTGTTCTGGAAATCTAAAAAAATTTACAGAAAAAAATGGATCTGCTCCCTTTCCTGTAGGTATGACATTACCTATTTTTGTTGCTTTCCAATTATTTACAAGATAAAAACGTAATTCTCTATATGAAATTAAATTCGTAGTTATTGTAATAGGAACTAATGATGTAATAGTTCTAGCAGTGCCAACAATTGGACATACCATCTGAAATGCTCCATTATCAGATGATTTATATGGAACATTTTTATTTTTTCTATCTTTAAATGTTAAATTTCCATCTGTGATAGTATCTGTAATATAATGTGGAGTATTATCCTTACTCCTAATAAATAAAAATCCTTGATCATTAATTCCATGATATGTTTTCGCTGGTGTTGATGGAGTTAAATAGTATGAAGTATTTGCAAACTTATAATTATCTAAAAATACTTGTTGTTCAGTTCCATCAAAATTATTATCAAAATAAGCACCAGGAGTTAAAGTAGGCAGTCTTACTTTTAAATTTGTAGTATAAAATCTTACAGGTGGAGGAGGTGCTACAGGCGTTCCTTCTATAGTATGAGGAGCACCTGGTCCTACCTCGTTTATAGCCCTAATAGTAAAAGTATATTTTGTTCCATTTGTTAAACCTGTTACTCTGATATCAGGTGATGGATTTGCTACACTAATAGCAGGAACTGTTATTGTTTTAACTGGGACTGAAGTAACAGTATATCCAGTAATAGGAGAACCACCATTGTTAGATGGCGGACTATAACGAATAGTTACTTCATTATCCCCTTCTATTATTGATACAGATGTTGGTGCTGAAGGAGTTGTTGCTGGTATCACTACTATAGAAGCAGTTGATGGTGGACTTGATCCTTCATTATTTTTAGCAGTAACAGTAAATGTATATGATGTTCCATTTGTTAAATCAGATATTGTTATTGGTGAAGAAGAACCTTTTCCTGTATTACCTTGATTTGATGTAACAGTATATTCAGTTATAGGAGAACCACCGTTTGAATCAGGTGCAGTAAAACTTACACTCACTGAAGTATTTCCTCTTGTTGCTACTACATTTCTTGGTGCTGAAGGAACTGCTGCTGGTATTACATTAAGAAAAATTTCCGAAGTAATTTCCCCACCTCTATTCTTGGCAGTAACAGTAAAATTATATGAAGTTCCATTTGTTAAACCTGTTACTAATATTGTTGTTGGATCATTCTCTGTTGGACTTATTTTTTTTAGATCTGGATATACAGTAGCAGTATAAGTTGTTGATTCATGATCTCCTTCTGCAGGAGTAAATAATATAGTTACTTGTCCATTTCCTTTTGTTACACTATTAATTGTTGGGATTCCAGGTGCTGGAGGAGGAGGCACAAAACCTTGTATAGGATAATCTGATCGTAATGGGACAGTATTTTGTCCCAAACTAGGATAATCTGATAGTAATGGGACAGTATTAGAACCAAGTGTTTTACTTAAATAATCTTCAGTTAAGGGACTATTATAATTTGGAGGCAATGCCATTACTCTAATTATAATTAATTATAATTAATTATTATCTATTTACGAATTCTACGACTTTTACGACTTCTACGACTTCTTCTTCTGCCACCACCTGTCTTCATACAGGCTTGATTCATTGTTCTTGCTTCATAAGGGATTTGTAAGAGAGAAGGAGAACCAGCACTACTTACCCATTCACTTGGTCTATTATCATATCCAGCCGTAGGTGCGGTATATAATAATGAACCTTCACCTAATCCAGCACCACCATTTTGTAAAGGTGTAGGATTTGCTTGAGCACCAGGAGGAGATGTATTTACTAAACCACCTTCACAACCTATACGTGATACTTCTGCCATACCAGCAGATGGACCCGCAGAACCAATACCATTTACAGGTCCTGATGCTAAATCAAATGTATAACGACCACCTCGCTTGGCATTTAACATATTTGCTAACTCTTCTGAACCACCACCCGCAAAACCGGGGAGACCACCTGTTCCTTGAACAGGTCCTGCTAAACCAGGGCGTGTAGATTCTAAACAATCGGGGGTTCCAGGAGTTCCACCAATCACTTCCGCAGAATAAGGTGCTTCTGGAGCAACAGCCGCACCGAAACTATATCCACCACCTCTTCTTGTCTTACGTTGATATCTACTTCTTTTTGATTTATTACCCTTTCTTCTTGTAGATCTTCTTTTCATCCTACTAATATAAAAGATTTTCAATAATACTATATATGGAATGTATAACCGAATTATTTGATTTATTTGGTGAATCCATATTTTGTTCAATATGCCAAGATGATTGTAAAGAAGGAGAACGCATTCGTTCATTTTACGAGTGTGAACATTCATATCATTCCAAATGTATAGAACAATGGTTTTCTGAAAAACATACCTGCCCAACATGTCGTAAAGAATTTAAAATCCCTAAAGAAATAAAAATTACATATGATAATGTAAATGATTTAGAACGTTTATATCTAACATGGACTTGTATTCATGGAATTTTAAAGAAGATGAATAATGCAATAAAATTTAATGAAAAGAAAAATGAACTACGTAATAATTTAACACAATTTCGTTATGAAAGTTATAAACTACTTCCACTAGATTTAGATTCAAGATATTCATTGTGCTCTATGAAACAATATATAGCAACTAAAATTGCTCGTATTGCTTCGATTGATAAAAATTCTATTCATAGACAACCAAATGTATTTATATGGATAGATAGAATTGAATCATCTAGTATTTTAAGTCCATATGTTATATTTTGAGACCAGTTATTTCATAACGTTTGAAATCTTCATTATAAGAAATAGTAACCCAAATAGTATCTTTTATTTCTTTTAACTTCTTACTTAATTCTAACTGTTGAATTGCGGCATTACCAAGAGATTTATTATTATTATCAAATAATTCATAAACATCTGGTAAAAGAGGAACTTTTACTGCTCTTGCTTCTACTACAGGTTGCGGGATAACTACAGGTTGGGGGTTAACCACTCTCCCATAATAACCATCAGAAGTAGATAACGCACCTTTTGTTTCATTCACCAACATATAAAATCTTCTTCTTCCTGCCATTTCAGGAACAAAATCAACTCTATGACTTTCTTTATTTTCTATAAGGGTTTTAAAAGATGCCAACGGTTTTGGTTGAGAGACTTCTGTAACAATTCCTCCTAATAAACGAGAATCTGGAATCCAATGTTTTTCAACAAATTCTTTCATTATCAATCTTCTTTTAGAAAAGGAATCTGTTTGAAATATATTTTGATTTCTCCAAATATAAACATCTTCTAAAATCATCAAATGACTATTTACATCTAATGCTGCTACAAAGACTGAACCTTCATTTACTACATTACTCGTTCTCATACGCATAATATAGACCAATGGTTGCCCTTTTGTATGTTCTCTTTCTCTCTTACTCAAATGAAATCTTACAAATGTAGGATATTGTTTTGGTAAAAAAACTAAAAAACCAGGTTCTGCTTTACCGATGTAATTCGTTAAAAAAAAGGAACCATTTTTTAATGGTTTCTCTGCTTTATCAGGAGTTAGTCTTTGAGCAATGACTAAATCTTGACAATGATTATTTAAATATTCTATTGTTGTTTGCTGAATAGCAGGACTTGCTTTTTTAAGATTTACAGCATGTGTATTACGATAAGAACTTTGTAGAACACCTTGTGTAACTTGTTCTTGTTCTTTATCATTTATGCTTGTCATTTATATATATAATTAATGTTATTTATGTTTATATGGTTTTTATGGTTTTTGTATTTATACAGGAGCATAATCGCTTGTATCATTCGGTCCATAGGAATCATTAAAGTTACCACCATTTTGAACCATTTCTTGAGAATAACGTTGTATTGGTAACTCAGTTTCTTGTGTAATTTCACTAGCAACACCGTTTCTTACAAAAATATTATGTCCATCGTTCATTATACCGGGACCAAATGAACGTTCCGGTCTTCTTAAATTATCTTTCATATTTTGAGATCCATAGGTTTCATCATAGGGATCACTGGGAATAACATTTAAGACATCTAATTTTCTTTGTTCCATTTCGGGGATACGAGCATTTGGCGGATTTGGTCCTGAAGGACTTACTTCACGAGGAGAGGGTAAAACAAGTGGTGCTTGTTTTATAATTGCTGCTGGTCCAGGAACTCCATCACTAAACATTTCTTGTTTACTTTTTGTAACATTAATATATATATAAGATACTGAAAAAAGAATTATAATGAAAACAATCGTATACATATTATCAATCGTATGTTTATCCATCTGAAGTATAAAGGGAAATTGCTTTCTTCTATTAGAATGAACGTTACCACTTCTCCTTCTGCTTCTGCTGCTGCCGAACAGTTAGTTGTGAAAGAGGAATCATCCGTGTTAAAAGTTGTTGAAACAAAACAGGTTTCTGTTCCTTCTTGGTTTCACCGTCTTTCTTGCTGTTCTGATGTATCTGTTTCAATAACGCTTGATCAAAAAGACCCTGTTGATCCTCCTGTTGATCCTCCTGTTGATCCTCCTGTTGCTCTTCCTGAACCAGTTGCTCTTCCTGAGAAAATGATGTTTTACAATCTGAAGAAACCTTTTTTTCGTCTAGTAATAAAGAAACCACAGAAACCAGTGGCTCTTCCAAACTCTGCGTAAATTCAATTGAATAATTATGAATATATAATATGTTATTATCTTCAATACAATTATATTTATCAATAGAACAAGTATGTAATGGAATATTTGTTTCAAGAAATTCACATTTTTCATAAAGTGATGATTCTTTCATTTCTTTCTGAAAAATTTTATATAATTTAAAATCATTATTCATTAAAAAACCTTTCATATATCCAAAATCATATATGTAAAGAATATTTGATGATTTAATAATTTTTTTACTTGGTTTATATATGATTGTTACCATTTAATTAATATATGTTCTATACCTTTATGTAAAAAATTGATAAACTATTTAAGCATATTTTAAGATAATAATATAATGAGTTCTTTTCCAATACTACTGCTAACACAAAAAGCGGAAGTTAAACAAGGGAAACTCTCTTGTGACTCCGTTACCTTGGATGTAATTCAAAAGTATTTTAAAAAGAAAACAGAAGTTGATATGATTGGAACATATCTTTATAAAGGTTTAACACTTTTCCTATTTGGTTATACAAAAGGTAAAGCGGGAAATGAAAACAAACATGAACTTCCTCCACCCCATGATGCGACACTTGTATTTGGAGATATTGTAATTATTGCTTCAAAAGATCCTAATTCTTTTACAACACCTGTTCCTTTTAAAGTTGAGGATTATGAACAATTTTATTCAAAAGCATTTGGTGGATTTGATGATATAGATGAAGATGATGAGTATGAAGAAGAAGAAGAAGAAGAAGTTGAAGATGTAGCTGATGAAGAAGATAAAAATATTTTAGAAGATGATGTTGAAACGGATCATCAATCTTATGTTTCAGAAGTAGAAGAAGTAATAGAAGTTAAAAAAGAAAAAGTTTCTAAGAAAAAAGTAATTAATGATATAACAATTCTTTCCATTCATCCTGATAAACAATTAAAAGAATCTGATGAAAAAGGTGAAATACGTATGAAGATGATTGATTCAATTAAATCTGTATTGAAAGATTTAGATCTTAATGAAATTATAGAGTTAGAACAAGAAATTTATAAGAAAACATTGTTGGATTCAGAATCAAAACATATTATTAAAGATTGGAGTGTAAAATTATTTAATACTTTATATTTATCAAATATTCGTAAGATTGTGGGAAACTTGGATCCAACATCTTATGTTTATAATAAAGAGTTATTAAAACGCTATAAAAATAAAGAAGTAACTCTTGAAGAAATTTGTTCAATGGATTATTATTCTTTATATGAAAGTAAATGGAAAGAAGCAATTGAACGACAAAAGATGATTGAGAAGATACAATTAGAAGGAAATAAATCTTTGGCAACAGAACAATTCTTATGCACAAAATGTTTCAAGCGAGAATGTACATATTATGAAATGCAAACTCGTTCAGCAGATGAACCAATGACAGTTTTCATTACTTGTTTGAATTGCGGTAAAAATTGGAGACAATAAAGATGAATGTATTTAGAAAATGGAATCATCAACTACGGCATCTGAAGGACCAACGGTTTTATTCGGTAAAACTGGTTCGAATCCTTTACCAATGCTTGAAAAATTATGGAATTTTTATTCTTCAAAAGGTAATAAAACTGTATTTTTAAATGTAGGCACATCTTCATCTCCTTTAGCAGAACTTGAGTGCGCTGAATCTCTTGGTTGCCCTCTTCATATTGTTGAACCAGTTCAAGAAAATCGTGATTTATGGAACAAAGTTGTAGATATTTTAAAGAGTAGAAAAAATACGGAGGAAACAACTTGTGATTTCACATCAAATGTATCTAGTAAATGGGTTCTTGCTAAAAATCTTCATATCTATGGTTCTTTACCTTTTTTTTATGATGGATTAGTTCAAATTAACAATGTAATGATTGAAACCGTTTCTTTTAAACAATTTGTAAATAATATATGTAATAAAATGAATATTACAGAAGAAAATCATCGTGTTGATTTTGTAAATCTTCAAATAAATTCTGTATATGAACGATATTTCTTATATGCTATGATTGACGCTGGTTTTCGCCCTGGATTAGTATTAGTATCTTATAATTTAAAACCAGATTCTGATTTATCAACAACTCAAGTAGCAGCACATTTACAAAATGTTGGTTATAATTTACTTAAAATAGAAGATAATAAATTTCTTTATATTTTTAATAATGATAATATTTATGAAATTGCTTCATTTGAAAATACAAATGTAAAGAATCCTTTAGTGAATGAGATTCTAAAAGCATCTGGATTTTATGATAAAAAATCCACAGTAAATAATGAAACAAATCAAACAAATGAAACAAATCAAAGAAATAATGAATCTACAGAGTAGAGATGTATCAAAAAATTTTGATACCACCATATGATATAAAGATAAATCCCGGTGATAATTTTTATCTTTATGTCAATAATAATTGGTTAAATAAAATTAATGTCCCTAATTACCTATCATCCTATAGTGTAAATGAAGAAATTGAAAATAATATCAATATTGATTTATTTAGTATTCTTGATGATTGTGAAAAAAATAATGATAATGAAAAAAATGATTTTAAAACACTTATTGGTAATTTTATATTATCATCTAAATCTTCAAAAAGTGTATCATTAAATTATTTATTAAGTAAAATACAAAATTTAAATACTATTAAAACTATTGATGATATTGGAGAAGTCTTAGGATATTTATGTAAGCATAAAATTAATACATTGTTAGAAACATATCTTATTTTAGAAAGAACAAAAGAAAATAAATCTATTTATACACTTGTTTTAAATCAAGGTGTTCTAGGATTACCAGATAAATATTATTATTTAAATAATTTAAATGTTTACCAAGAATTATGTAAGCATCTTAGTAAATTATTAAAAATAGATGATATATCAAATAGTGTAATTCTAGAATCTTTTTTTTCTAAATATCTTAATGATACTGTAACAGGTGAATTATATGAAGGAAATGAATTATTAAAAGAATTTCCTACATTCCCGTGGAAATCTTTTTTTATTAGTTATGGAATTGAAAATTTTGAAAAATATATATTTCGCATTGAAGCAATAGAATGGATTCGTCTTTTAGAAAAGTCTTTCAAATTATTTCCTATTGAAGATTTCAAACAATTATTTATTTTTAATATGATTCTTCATGCTTTGCCTTATTTACCAGAACCATTTAATACTTTGAATTATCAGTTTTTTGAAAAATCTTTAAATGGTCAGAAGAAAAAAATATCACAAAAGCATTTAACATTATTATTATGTAAAGAATATATTAGTGTTCCACTATCAATATTATATAAAGAAAAATTTCTTAAATTATCGCTAAAAACAAAAGCAACAAAATTCATTGAGTCTATAAGAAAATCTTCTATTGAACAAATTGAAACAAATATTTGGTTACAAAAAAAAACAAAAAAAGAAGCAGTTGAAAAAATTAAGAATATGGTATTGAGTATTGGATGGCCTGAAAAATATCCTAAATATAATTTATCAGTTATAAATAAAAATAATTTATTAGAAAATATTTATACATTATCCTCTGCTTCTGTAAAAGAAGATATAGAACTTCTAAATAAAGAATCAAAACCTGGTGTTACATGGAAAGAACCATCTTTTATAGTGAATGCTTATTATTATAATGAAATTAATGAATTTATTATTCCTGCTGGAACTTTGTTTTATCCTTTTTTTGGAGATAATTGTTCTTTAGGATGGAATTATGGTGGGTTAGGAGCAGTAATAGGTCATGAAATGATTCACGCTTTTGATAATGATGGAAAAGAATATGATGAATATGGTATTCGTAGAAAATGGTGGTTATCAAAAGATGATTATTATTATAAAATATATTCTAAAAAATTAATTCATTTATTTAATTCATCAAAAATATATGATAATCATATAAATGGAGAAAAAACATTAAATGAAAATATAGCAGATTTAGGAGGTTTATCTGTTGCTTTAGAAGCTCTAAAAAAAGAGATAAAATTGTATGATAAAAAGAAAGAAAAATATGAATTACAACAATTTTTTCTTTCCTATGCGGTTTCTTGGAGAACAAAAGATGAGAAGAAACGAGTTTTAGAAAATTTAATTACGGATGTTCATTCTCCTCCGGAATTGAGAGTAAATAATATTGTAAATCAATTTGATGAATGGTATGAGGTATTTGATATAAAAGTTGGAAATAAAATGTTTATTGAACCTCATAAAAGAATAAGGGTTTTTTAAATAATCATCAAATCACTTAATCTAAATTTCTCATAGGAACCATCAGGCATATGACGTTTAATAATGATAGGGAGACGACGTTGTTCTAATTCTAACATAGCAATTTCTTTCACATCAGTAATATATTCAGGGACTGTAATGTAAGGTCTTGCTCCCTGTGCTAACTGATTTGTTCTCATTCCTAAAATCTTTGTTTTTTCAAAGATAGAAAGAAAGGGAAGAGAACGATGTTTTATATCATTTTCTGGAGGAACCGATGCTAAAGGAATATCCCCTTGATCTACCTCTTCATATTCTAAAATACATTCTGGATGAAATTTTAATAAAGTTTCAATAGGATTTGAAAATATTGTATTTTTTTCTTCATCAACATTCACATCAACATCTTCAATATCTAGTTCTTCCTCGATATCAATATCTTCAACATCATCATTGTTTCCCGCAACATAATCAGATTCCATTTGTCCTACTAAACATACTAAAAAAGATTCCTTTAATTTTATCTATTTTTTACAAAAAATTAGAAAAATTGGTATAAAGTAATTTTAAATTATTAAATAAGAAATGGCATCCCCAAGTAATTTGAAGACGTATGAAACTTTTGATGAAATGGGTTTAAACGATTCACTTTTACGTGGTATTTATTCATATGGTTATGAGCGTCCTTCTAAAATCCAACAATTAGCGATTGTTCCAATTAAAGAAGGTAATGATATTCTTGCTCAAGCACAATCGGGAACTGGTAAATCTTGTTCTTTTATTGTTGGTTCTATGAGTGTGATTGATGTAAGTCTTCAAAAACTCCAGGTAATGGTTCTTGTTCCAACTCAAGAGTTGGCGAAACAGATTTATGAAGTGGCAAAGTCACTTGGTAGTTATTTACCAGTATCATGTTATTCTGCTACAGGTGGCACACCAATTCGTGAAGATATGAAAGCAATTGATAATGGTGTTCAATTCATTGTTGGAACACCAGGCCGTATCTTTGATTTAATTAATCGTAAAGTTCTGAGGACTGATAATATTCGTTCTTTAATTATGGATGAAGCAGATCAAATGTTAGAAGATCGCTTTTATAAACAAGTTATGTGTATTCTTGAAATGGGATTCCCCAAGACAACAAAGGTTGCTTTATTTTCTGCTACAATGCCAAAGGAAGTTATTGAAGTGGCAGATAAACTTCTCCAGAATCCAGTGCGAATTCTTGTTCCTCCAGAAGAGGTAACACTTGATGGTATTAAACAGTATTGTGTTGTTCTTGAAAAAGAAGAATGGAAATATGATGTGCTTTGTGATATTTATAAGCAGTTAAATATTAATCAGGCTATTATTTATTGTAATAAAAGACAAAGAGCGGAATGGTTAGCAGAAAAGTTATCTGCTGATGGTTATCCTTTATCTTGTATTCACGGTGAAATGGAAAATGATGAGCGTCGTCGTAGGATGCAAGAATTCAGATCCGGAACAATTCGTGTTCTTATTTCAACAGATTTACTTGCTCGTGGAATTGACGTTCAACAAGTAAGTTTAGTCATTAACTTTGAACTCCCAATGAATCGTGAAAATTATATTCACCGTATTGGTAGGTCTGGTCGTTATGGTCGTAAGGGTGTTGCTATTAATTTGATTTCTTCAAGTGATACAAAGAATCGCACAGAAATTGAAACACATTATTCTACGAAAATGATTGATTTACCAGATGATCTAAGTGGTATTGTTTTAATTTGAACGAATATCGTGCCTACAATTAGGACAACGAGGACTTGTAGCAAAAGCACTCATTATACAAGAATTATGAAACATATGACGACAATGATTTAAACGACGAATTGTATTTGTCATTAACATAGGCTCTTGGCATATAGCACATACATTATGACCACTTGTCAATTCAACAATAGATGAACCATTTTCTATTTGGTTCTCAGTTGGTCTTACAACCACTGGTTGAAGATCATTCAGTATATGATCCTCATCTTGTGAAATTGGTGATAAATTTGAATCTATCATTGTTTGTAGTAAGTTAACAAAACTACTTACAGGAGGACTTCTATAAAGAACTTGAAATGTATTTTGATTTGTATTCATTGTGCTCAAACGATTTACTTGTTGTTGTTGTAGAGATTGTTGATTTTGCTGATATTGAGTATTACGATAATTATTTTGCGCATTTGTAAATAAATTAAAACGCCGATTGACTACTTCACGAATATATTGAACTAATCCATCATTTTGAAAACGTGCCCCATAAAGAATTTCTGGAAAATAGTTATGTAAATCATTTAAGAGTTGAATATCACCATAATAATTCTGTTGATTATTATTCATCTTAATAATATCTTAGTAATATGTTAGTAATATGTAATTATTCTTTATATTTATATTTTTATTAAAATAAAAATATAAAATTGTTCTCATAAAATTCGTAGCATTTTATATTTTTATTAAAATAAAAATATAAAATTGAAACTACTTTAAACTAAATCACTATTATACTTATAATGGCTGGGACAGGCACTGGTGGTATCTTAAATATTGGTTTTACTTGTTATGCAAATGCTGTAATTCAAGCATTTCGTCATTGTAATACATTTGAAACCTTATTTCAAGAAGATAATTATAATACAAAGTTAATTGAAACATCTAAATATTGTATTTTAACAAAACAGATAGCAAATCTTTTTCAAAATCTTTATAAAATGAATTCTTCATCTTCTATTAAACCTATGGGATTTTGGTTTGCTTTTCAACAAGTAACAGAAGGTTCTGGATTTGAACATTTAAATGAAAGAAGACCACATGATGCGCATGAATTCTTAATGTTTCTTTTGGATTCCATTCACGAATCATTTGCTAAAAAAATTACAATGAATATTACCAAAATAGATTTAAAAACAGAAAGACAAATCCTTCATAATAAATCTTTAGAAGCCTGGAAAAATAATTTTGAAAAGAGTTATTCTCCTTTTGTTCCTCTATTCTTTGGTTTATTCCATGTTGAAATTATTTGTTCAAATTGTAAAAATATTACAAATAAATTTGAATCATTTAATACTCTTAAAGCAGCAATGTCAAATGATACTAATTTAACATTAATTGAATCTATCTTAAATGATTTAAATGATGAAATTATTGATGAGTATGCGTGTGATAAATGTTCTCCTATAAGACATAAAGCAACAAGAAAAACTAAATTGTGGAAATTACCTCCTACACTTATTGTTGTATTGAAACGTTTTACCTTTGATGGTAGAAAAATTTATACCCCACTTTTACCTTTTGAATCTCCTCTTAATATTTCAGATTTATATTCATCTTTATCACCTGATAAATTTAAACAAAACAAATATGCTCTTCGTTCTACTGTTGACCATCATGGAGGACCAATGGGTGGTCATTACACGAGCCAATCTAGAAATAGATTGGATGATAAATGGTATAATTATGATGATCAAAGTGTGAATCAAATTGATAAACCAGAAATTGGTTCTAGCACGTATATATTGTTTTTAGAAAAAATCTAATTATATTAGTTATGAGTTCATGCACACGCAATAAATGGGGTCCCGGAATACAATCTACAAATAAGAATGATAGTAGTGCTAATAAAGAAATGGAAGAAAAGTTAAAGAAGTTACAACAAGAAAGAGATAAACAAGATACTATGTGGTCTACAAGCAATAATACTATAAGCAATAATAGTATAAGCAATATTACTACAAGCAATAATACTACAACCAATAATACTACAACCAATAATACTATAACCAATAATAATACAAAAATGGGCAAATAAACATATTTGTAAACCCTTTTTTTCTGATCATTAAATGAAAATTTACATGCTCCGCTGCAATAGGATAATTATAACCAGAGTTATTTCTATAAAATATTTTATCATCTTTTAAATAACATCCTAACAAAATTCCTTCATAATGGGTTACAGGTTTTTGATTTGATTCTGGTAGAACTTGTTGAGAATAAAATTCATGTAGTTCATCTGTTACATCAGCAGAATAGTGAGATCCTTGAATAACATTTCCTCTGTATATAGCAATTCCTCCAAATGCACTTATTACAGGAATGAAAGGATGATCTGGATGAATTTCTTTTAAAATAGTTTCCATATGTTCTTTTGACCAAAAATGTTCTCCTAAAATCTCTGGTCCAAAAGGATATTCTTTTGTTCTTAATTCATATCCATCATAATATCTTCCATTACCACCTATGCCATTCGCAAAAAGAGCATCAACTTGTAAAGGCATTTGTCGAAGAATCACTTCAAATACATCTATACTTGGAGCCATCTTCATATCCAAATCCATCAGAATAAAAAAATCTTGTCTTTCAAGATTCTTTGATTCAATCATTTTTAATAATTGGTTTCTCGCATATGCGATCATTTCAATTCTACATGGTTTATTATCCCAAGTTCTTCCAAAACCTTGTTTTAAGAAAAAAGAATTTTCAAAATCTTCTGAAACCGTTTCAATCCAATCGAAGCATTTTGAAAATTCTTGTAAAAAATCTTTGGTTGAATCAGTTGAATTATTTTCATACAAACAAACTTCTAAAACAGGAATTTTCTCTTTTAACTCTTTTAAAAATTTTGCTATAATAGGAATGTTGGATTCAATGTTTTTTACAATTCCTCCTAGAACAATTTTCATTAACTTAAAAAGATAATTATTCTTTAAATAAATGAATGATTCTAATGATGCAAAGCAATGTCCTCACTGTTCTCGTTGGTGTTTGAAAGATGCTGCGTGTGATTACATTTTTGCGTGTGGTTTAGATACACAAAAAGGATTTGTTATGGGTGCTGGATGTGGTAGAAGTTGGTGTTGGACTTGTGGAAAAAAATACTGTTCCCAATACATTGATATAGCAACAGGACAAAAGTTATCTAATGCTAAAGATAACCATAATCCTTTTTGTTGTAAGGAGGAAAAAGGGTTTAGTGAGGAAACGTATTGTGAAGGAGGACATAATCCTCATTGTGGTAAACGGTGGAACAAGTAAAATCATTAACTATACATATTCAAATAAGAAACATCTTCTTTCTTCTTCTTTAAAAATAAATCAATGTGTTTCTTAAGAATTATAAAAGGCAATGAAAAGTTTTCAATGTAGAAAGGCATATCTTTAGAATTAAAAATTCGTAACATATTAATTTTTTGAATAACTTGTTCAATTGCTCTTTTGAATTCACGAACACCAGGTTCTTCTTTACAATAATTTACTAAAATGTATTCAATGATTTCTTTGGAAAAATTTACTTTTTCAAAAAGATTTACTTCTTTTAAAGCATTCGGTAATAAAAAGTTTTGACCAATTTCTAACTTTTCTTTTAATCCATACCCCTTTAATTCAATAACAATCATTCTATCCAAAAGAATTTTATCAATCTTTTCTAAGTCATTACCTGAAAAGACAAACATAATTTTAGATAAATCAATTGGAATACCAGATAAATATTTATCTTCAAAATCACTATTTTGAACAGAATCTGTTAAATGAATTAATAAGTTTTGAACTTCTTCTCCTTTTGGTGTTTTTGAGATTTTATCTAATTCATCAAACATTAAAACCATTGACATACTTTTCGCAGCAACTAATGAATTTACTATTTTACCACAATGACTTCCTTCATATACCATTTGATGTCCTGTATATGTTGTAGCATCTGAATCTCCTCCTAAACTAATAAATTCAAATGGCCATTCTAAGGCTTTTGCGATACCGTTCTTAATAAGTGAAGTTTTTCCGATACCTGGGCTTCCAGACAGCATTAACGATAAACCTTTTCCATGAGGATTTGCTAACTTTGTTGCGATAAATTGTAGAATCTGTAACTTTGCTTCTTCCTGACCATAAATTGCTTCTTCTAAACACTTTCTTGCTTTCATCATAAATGCTTTACAAATATCTGGACCATTTTCAACTGTTGCAGGTAATTCTTTGTATATACCAAGAGGTAAACTTATTGCTTTTTCAAGCCACGCACGATTTTTGAAATATTCACCAGCGGAAGGATCCATCATTTGAAGAGTATTATATTTAGAAAGTAATAATGATTGAATTTGAGGAGAGATATTCATTTTGAGAATTTTAAACATAATAGATTCTTCATAATGATTTGATTTATGTTCTAGAGCAATTAACATTTTGTTTTGTGTTTCTTTATTCAATTCTTTAAATTGATCTATTTGATTATCAATTGTAGAAGGTTCATTTGATTTTGATAATAAATCAACAAACTTTTTTACTTCTACTGGCTCTTTGTTTAAATCATAACGTTTTGGTATAAATTTCCTAGAAGCTCCTCCACCAAAAGGAATTATGAATCGGGTTATTGAGTTAAACACATCTTTTCCTTCTTTACCATTATCATCATCTTCTTCTTCGCTATCATCATATTCTTCTTCTTCTTCATCTTCATCCTCATCCTCATCCTCCTCATCCTCATCCTCATTATTTTGAGGAATGCTTTTCTTTAATTTCTTTTTATTAGATTCTAGAACTGATTTACGAGGTTTTCTTTTCATAGGTCTTGGCAATGATACTTCACTATCATCAGAATCATTTTCATAATCAGAATCAATATCAGTATCAATTGTTTTACCTCTTGAATCTACACTCTCATCATCATCATCATCATTTCTTGGAGGTAGGCTTTTTTTTTTGATATTTTTAGTATTTTTTTCATTCTTCTTTCGGGGTTTGTTAGTCTTCACCATCCTACGCTGAATTTTGTTTTTTGATTCTATTCTTTTCGCTAAAAATGAAATCAAAAATTATTCTTATTTATAATAGTAATTTATCATATTTATTTAAATCACCTTTTATTTAACGGCGTCTGCTTGATTTTCTTCTAGAACCACGGTGTCTACGTCTGGTAGAGCGCAGACCACGTGTAAGACCACTAACAGATTTACCGACACGACTTGTAAGACCTCTTACAGATTTATTTACACCTCTTGTCATATTGTTACCAATCCCATCAACTGTTCTTACAGTGTTACTCGCCACCTTACCTACGCCGGAACTAACATTTCTGGCAACTTTGCCAACGCCGGAACTAACTCTGCGAACACTTTTACCAGCAACATTTAATACGCGCCCAAGAGTGTGATCATAGACATTTGACAAAAAACCATGACTTCTGCGAGAGCTTCTTGATTTACGAGCCATCTTTATATTATATTGTTAGAAAATTATATTGGGGCGGGTGCTGGACTTGGCGGGGGGACCCAAGGAGTTCCATAAACAGACTGCCAAAGTGCTTGTGCTCTAGCATATACATCACCTGATTTACGACTTAAATGTCGTGCGATTGCTAACTGCTCTGACATTGCGATTGAATTATTCAAAGCATCTGTTTTCTCTTTATATTCATTCGCCCAACTTTTTAATTGTAATGTTTCTTGGGTAAGGTTTTGTAATTTTGTTAAAATAATTGCATCTGAAGCGCCGGAAGCATAAGGTATTTGACCACCGTACATATTTCTCTTAAAATAGTTTTTTCTTGTTTTTTTACCTGTCATCTAATCATAGTTTTTATTTATTTAATTATAAAGCTGGGTTCCAAGGCGCAGGAGGATATGTAAATGGTGGTGGTGGATATGGAGGATATCCTGAGGCTATTGGTGCAAGATTAATACTTGTTCCAGAAAATGCGGAATATAATCTAGACAGAGAAGATTCAATTGTTTGAGCGGCCATAGAAAATGATGCAGCAGAATTCTTTTGTAAATTACGTGTTCCTGTGGTTGGAGTATTTTGACTAAGAGATGTATCTTGTATAGCATCCGCTGCTAATTTAATAGAATACGCAGCTTGTAAATAATTGTTTAAAGATGTATATAAATCGGTGCTTGGATATTCAAAGCCGGAAAATGCTGGGGCCGGGGCTACACCGCCATACATATTATATTTTCTTGTTTTAGATTTACTTTTGTGTATAGATTTTCGTTTCATTCTCCTATTTGGTATAAATAAAATTATAAAGGTTGGTTCCAAGAGTGAGGAGCATATCTATATGTAGATGATCATGCTATATTAACAGTAGGATTTGATGAGGGAGGAGGTTTTATTCTTAATAAATTATATTTAAGTTGTGTAAGATATTGAGAATATAAACCTATTATTATATTGAATTGTCTAGAATTCTCAGTTTGTGTCTTATATGAATCTGTCGTTTTTGATATAATAGTTTTTTCTAATAAATTTCCCGCTTCTTTAATAGCATAAGCAGCAGCAAGATAATTATTCATTGCTCTATATATTTCTTGTGGTGTATAATTAGAAAAATTTACAGAACCTCCTTTCATTCTTTTCCTTGTAGTATTCATATCTAAATTTATAAACCTTTTATAAAATCTTGAATATCCATAAATAAGAATTTAGATTTTGGAGAAACACTTATATATTCTAATCTATTTGTATCAATTATTGTCTTTGCTTCAAGAATAATTGGTTCTAAAGTAGATCTTATTTGAATAAAGAATTCTTCTGTTCTTTTTCTTAAAACCTTTGTAATCCGTAATAAGCAATTAATATATTCTTCAATTAATGATGTTTGATCTTTTTCTTTTCCTTTCATATGAATTTGCTCAATAATAATTGTGAATATTTGTAAAATTTTATCAGATGATAGAATACGTAACATAATTAATTCTGCTAAAAACTGACTGTATCCCAAACGATATTTCTTTTCACTATTCTTTTTCACAAAACCATTATAATCTTTACCTGTATCTTCATCACATTCTTTAAATATTTCTAAATAATTCTCGTGTAACTTATTCATTTCAACCAAAATAACAGGGTGTTTTTCAGATATTTCACTTAATAATTTTGCGTATAAAGGACAAAAGATTTCTTCACGTGCTGCTTTTTCAAATACTAAATTCATAAACTCTTTAATAAATTCTTCATTTGAATGATCGCTTGAACCAAGAATTTGATAGAGAAAATCGCGAATTTCATTATATGTTGATTCACTGAATTTATTTAGTTTCGATAATATAATAGTATTTAATATTTTATCATTCACTTCTATATCAGAATTACGAAATTTACTATTATAGCGAGGCGATGATGTTGCTGATTTTAAAGGTGTTCGGCTTTTAGAAATGGATTCTTGTGAAACAACATGATGTAAATTACGAAATGAATTACCCGATGAAGTAGAATCATAAGAATTTGATTTATGTATTCTATTATATATATGAATTTCTGGCTTTGTATCTAAAGTTCTCCAATTATTTATACCTTGAATTTCTAATAATCCAGTTAATCCATTAATTTTTTTACATATTTCCTCTGATGGTTTAGGAAGCATAGATTCTTTTTGTAGGAGTTTCATTAAATCTTGATTCATTCTTAAATCTATAATTAATTGTTGATGCGGTTTAAATCCTTAATTGTTTTAATTTAAATTATTATATGGAATCAATTTTACAAGATTCTGGTTTAGAAAATATATCAACTATTCTTAATACAAAATTGTATTATAGTGAAGATGTATTAAAAAAGTTGTTATTAAAATCATGTAATTTTCCTAACATTAATGACTTACAAAAGAGACAAGATGTAATTGATAAGTTAAGATTGAATAAAATAGATTTACAACCATATTTTGATAAATTGGTAAAGAAAGAGGAAGAATGTAAGCATTATTTTGAGAATGATAAAACGGAGTTAGAAAAAGATACATTTGGACAACTTATTTTTACAAATGAATATTTTAAATCATTAAATCATATTCCATTTGTATTGATACTTATGGCCTACTTTAAAAAATTAGTTATCCCTTTTGTTTCCTTAGCCTTTCCTGTTCTGGCATATTTTTTACCAATGCTTCTTATAAAATATGTATGGAAGTTACCAATTGGTTTAGAAATGTATAATAAAATTATGAAATCATTTATATCTTTTGAACCAAAAAAACTTTTTCAAAATTGTTTTACACTTTTTTCAATTGGTCAATCCATTTATCAAATATTCCAAAATGCGTTTCATTTACATACAATTGATACAAATATTGTTACTTTAGGAAATGGTGTTCAAGAATATAAATCTATTGTTACAGATGTAAAAACTATTTTAAAAGAAAATAATATTCATTATTCTTTTACAAGATCTTGTAATGATTTACCTGATGATAATAGAAGAACATTTGTAGAAGTATCAGAAGAACCATATAGATTATGGTTTCTAGCAAAAGATATGGCTTATTTAGAGATTTTATGGAAACTATCTCAAGAAAAAGATTTCTCAAAAGTTCATTTAGTTTCATCAGAGACACCATATTTTAAAGCGGATACATTATATGACATTCATTTATCAAAAGAAACAAGAGTTCCTTCTTCTATTTCTATTGAAAATAATGCCACACATTATTTATTAAGTGGTCCAAATGGTGGTGGTAAATCCTCTTTCTTACGTGGTATTTTACAAACTCTTTTATTTTCTCATACATTTGGTTACTCTATTGGAACAAATATAACATTATCACCATTTGATTATATATTGTCTGGATTATCTATTCACGATTCACCAGGAAAGAAATCATTATTTGAGAAAGAAGTATGTTTTGCTCGTGATGTTCTCTATTACAATAATCCAAAATTCAAAGGATTTGTTCTTTTTGATGAAATCTTTCATTCTACGAATCCTCCCGATGGAATACGAACATCTGAATTATTCTTGAATAGTCTATGGAGTTATAAGCATATAGCAAGTATTGTTAGCACTCACGTTTTTGAGATTATTGAAGCATCGCCCGATTCTGTGAAAAAAATCTGTGTAGATGCTGAGAAGATAGAAGATAAATTACATTATAAATATTCTATTACAAATGGCATATCAAGGTTAAGTAGTGTTGATGAAATATGGAAAAAAATATGGGATGCGTGAAAATATTATTATATTATTATATCCAATAGTTAATGAGTTTTATCAGCGAGTCTCTAACAATTGGTTTACTTCTTGCCATTGTGTTTGGTGCTTTATTCTTTTATCTCTATACACGTGTAACATATAATGAAAAGAGAGTAAGTCTTATGGAAAACATTTTATTAGATATTAAAATGAATCAAGAACAACAACCATTACATATTCTACCCCCGATTCCCCATGATGTAAGTTTTCACCAAACTCTTTTACAACAACAACAGCAACAAGAAGATGATGAAGAAGATGAAGAGACACCTTTTGAAGTTGTGGAGAATGAAGTATCTGAAGAGGTTGTTGCTGATGAAGAAGAATATACTGAATTGTTAAATCAGGTTCACGATGAAGTGAAAGAAGAAGTTCTTCCTGTAATTACGAATATAACTATAGTTCCTACAAATAAGTATGATTCTATGACAAAGGATGAACTTGTTGAACTTGTTAAGAAACGTGGTTTACGTGCTGGAAATAGACCCGGTCGTGAAAAGTTAATTAGTATTTTAGAAAAATCAGATGAGTCAACTGTTAGTATAGAAGGTGGTTCATTTAATGATTTACAGGAAGCGGTATCTGAATAATATTAATACAAATATATTATCAACTATTTATAGGTAAATGGATTCAAAGAATTTTCGTAAAGTATCAAATCCTAATAAATATTCATCGTATGAAAATGTAAAACCACATTTAGAAGATTTTGATTTGCCAATCACCATCGCACCAGACAATCGTTATGCGAAATGGGCTGCTATTATGTCAGATGGAAGATTAACAACAAATTATCGAGCGCATTGTGAAAGAAATATTCCAACAGGAGAACAATTTCCTACAAAACAATTCATGCAACATAATGCAGTAGATATTATTCAACTATTAAGAGAAAAACAAATGCCTTATACAAGATCATTGGATAAAAGTGTTTTACCTCCTCCTCAACAAATTGTAGATTGTTCGAAAGCAGGTTGTAAAAGAGTAAATACTCTAATGGAGTATGGAATTGGTTTAGAAAGAGCAAATAATAATACACCATTTTTATTTGGAACTTTTATGGAACAGGGATATGAAGAGAAACCTCAAAATCCTATGCTAACACATTATTTTGAAGGTGGTCGCAATACTCCTACAAGTGAAAGAGTAATTGATAATGATAAGAGATTTAAATGAATACTATTATATAATATAGGGAAGAGAAAAGATGCCAATAGTCATAGCCTTTGATATAGGGATACGAAATTTGGCTTGGTGTTGTTATGACACTGCTACAAAAAAGATAAAAGGATGGCAGAACTATGATTTAGTTGCTGATACGGATGTGAATACTGTTATTGAAGATTCTAAATGTAGCACTTGTTTAAAAACAAAAGCAACATTTACTACTGATAATAAACTGTATTGTATGAGACATTGTGTAAAACCGATTTATAAAGATTTATCTGGAAACGTTTTGAAAAGAGGATTAAATCACAAAGAATTAAAAGAACTTTTCAAATCAAAAAAAGCAAAAAAAGATTTGGTAGAAGAGTTTTATAAGAAATATATGCAGTCAATTGAAAAGAAGAAAACGATTAAAAAAGCGTTTGATATGATTGGGTTACACGATTCTATCAGAACCTTTGTAATCAAAAATAAAGAACTTTTTCATACTGCCATAACCATTGGCTTGGAGAATCAACCAGTGCTTAAAAATCCTGTAATGAAAACGGTTCAAGTTCTTTTATATGCTACACTAAGAGATATTCTTCAACCATCTCCACCTAAACTTTCTCTGATTCACGCATCAAGAAAGACAGAATCCAATGAAACAAATGATACTATTGAAGGGGGTGATGCTGGTTATGCGAAGAGAAAGAAAGCGGGTGTTGAGATTGTTGAAAAATTTTTGAAAGAATTCCCACAAGGTGATTATGATACGTTTTTCAATGAATCAAAGAAACAGAATGATTTAGCAGATGCTTTGTGTATGTGTTTGGATATGGCTGCTAAATGCTAAACTCTCTTAAGTTTTCTTGTTTTTCTTTTTTTACCACCACGAGATTGTGAGGCAAGATTTATTTTTCGTATTAAAGAACAAGAATCATCGCCTATATATAGATTTCCTGATGTATCTATGGCAATAGAAGAAATATTAGTAAATTTTGCTTGAAGCCTATTTCTACCATCACCAATATTACTAGCAGAGCAATCATCTTGTTGTCCCCCATTATTAAGATTTTTAAGGGCGAATTTTCCACTACCAACAAAATCGCTAATATTACCAGTTGACAATACAAGTTTGCGTATGCGATTGTTAGACGCATCGTAAAAAAAAAGATTTCCTGTTCTATCTAAAGCAATACTTCCAGGATTGCTTTCATTGCTGCCAGCAACAGTGCTGATTATACTAGTTAACAATACAAGTTTGAGTATGCGATTGTTAGCCGCATCGGAAATAAAAAGATTTCCTGATCCATCTAAAGCAATACTTCCACAATTAACATTTTCATTGCCGCCAGTAACAGTGCTGATCATACCAGTTAACAATACAAGTTTGCGTATGCGATTGTTACCCATATCGGAAATAAAAAGATTTCCTGAACTATCTAAAGCAAGATCAACAGGATTGTTTAGTTTAGCGGTAGCAGCAGGGCCATCAGAGAAGTCACCAGGAAAACCAGATGGAGGTCTAGGGCCTTCTACACCAATACCAGCCACAGTGCTGATAATACCAGATGATAATACAACTTTACGAATACAATGGTTACCCGCATCAGCAATGAAAAGATTTCCTGACCCATCTAAAGCAACAGATGAAGGAAAGTTTAGTTTAGCATTTATAGCAAGATTCCCATCACCACTAAAGCCTGGTAGCCCAGTCCCTGCAATAACTGATACAACTCCATTATTTGTAATTTTTAAAATACGATTCTGCAAAACATCAGCTATATACAAATTATTATTTGAATCAAAATTCATTCCACCAGGAGTAAAAAAATAACCATCCGCAGATTTAACATATGTATTAATGTTATTTATTACACTATCAGTTATTGTTTGAACAATTGGTAAGTATGTGCTACTTAGCATTGGTGGTGGTGATCTTCTTGTTGGGGTATAATTAGAAGTTAATCTATTCGCACCATCATTTATATTAAATACAAATTTATATTCTTTATCATAATCTAATCCTTTGACAGAAACTTGATTATTTCTTAAATAATTAGAAGATGATGGAACCCATAAAGGTGATATTGCTGTAATTTTTGTATCATTATCTATATACCCCTGTGTGCGTGTATCTAATATAAGTCTATCATTATTATCAGATATTTTTACATAAATTTTACTCAAGTTAGGTGTACAATTTATTGTAAATTTTAAAGATGCTTTATTTGAATATCTTTCATTTATTGAAACGAATTGACTAACATTCATACTACAAGACATGTTTGACGATGCTGGTGGTAGTCTTGCTGCTGGTGGTAGTCTTGCTGCTGGTGGTAGTCTTGCTGCTGGTGGTAGTCTTGCTGCTGGTGCAGGTTTCGGTGCAGGTTTAGGCGCAGGTTTAGGCGCAGGTTTAGGTGCAGGTTTCGGTGCTGGTTTCGGTGCTGGTTTCGGTGCTGGTTTCGGTGCTGGTTTCGGTGCAGGTTTCGGGGCAGGTTTCGGTGCAGACATCTTCTCTATTTTTAATAAATATTTTATTAAACCCGGATGCGTAAATAAGCCACATAAAAGAAAACAAACCTTTTTAAGAAGATGAGTATAAGTTTGCGAGATATGGAAAATGAAGTTCGAACAATGAATGGAGGTGATATTTCACTTTCGAATGATTTAGGAAATATCATTGAATTAAATGATATCAATGATTCTCTTGGTTTAAATATGTTAGCAAATACAAATATTGGTTCTAACAACAATAACAACAATAATCGTTTAGCAGAAATTGAAGTAAATACTTTTGAACCGATGCAACCAGTATCTTTAAATTTCAACGATGGTCCCGATGTGAAGCCATTAAATTTTGAGATTAAAAAAGAAGATAATAATATATTTTCTAACAATCAAAGTTCTTCTGCTCCATCACTTTCATTTGATGCTCCTCCTCAATCAATGAGACCACCAACTGAGAATGAGAAGAAAGAGAAGATTGAGATCCTCAATAAGTTACAGCGTTTAGAGGCAAAGGGATTCCCTGTGAGCCGTCGTTATACAATGGATAATTCTCTTGAAGAAATGAAAGATGAATTTGAAAGATTGCTAGACGCACGTAATTTAGAGGCGAGTTTACGTTTTCAAAGACAAGCATTGATGGGTATTGTAACTGGTTTAGAATGGGCGAATGGAAAGTTTGATCCTTTTGATCTGAAGTTAGATGGATGGTCGGAGTCTGTCCATGAGAACGTCGAAGATTTTGATGAAATCTTTGAGGAACTTTATGATAAATACAAGGACAAGGGGAAGTTACCCCCAGAGGGCAGATTAATATTTGCTCTAGCAGGTTCAGGATTTATGTGTCACGTGAGCAACACCTTTATGAAATCACGTATGCCAAATGTTGATGATGTTCTACGTAATAATCCTGATCTTGCTCGTCAGGTGGCAGGTGCTGCGGCAGCACAAGCGGGTCCTGGTTTTGGAAACTTTATGAATATGGCTATGGGAGGACAACAACAACAGCAACAACAGCAACAGCAGCAACAACCATTTAATGTTGCTTCATCCGCAATGCGTAACACTCCTGCCACAGTTGCTTCCGTGGAACCTCCAAGTGATCAGGTTAGGCGTGAGATGAAAGGACCAACAGGCGTTGATGATATTTTAAAGACATTTGAAGAGGCTCGTCGCAACGATTCTTTCACGGTGCCTGAAACAATTTCCTCTGTGAATCAACCTGCTTCCGCAGCTGCGATGGAACTCCAAAGTCTTCATTCGGAAGAAATAATGTCACAAGCAGAATCAACACGCACTGGAAGAGGTGGTGGTCGTCGTAAACGTGCTCCAGTAGGCAATTCCATTTCTATACCAGTTTAAAAAATTTTCTAAAGTTTCCCCATAATTTCTGAATAGACTTGTGTAATTTGAGATGAAATATCCTGTGGTTCAGGTTCTTTCACCTTTTCATCAATCTTTGAAATTTTGTTTAACTTTTCTGTTAAACGTTTATGGATTTCTGTTTCTTCAGGAGTTAATCCAGTATATATTGGGGCACCAGAAACATCTTTATCAAAAGATGTTTCAACCTTTTTTTCTTTTATATTTGGTTTTAATAAATACATATCACTTTGGTCGTTTAATAAATATGATAAAATAAGATTAATTAATATTGACATAAATAATGATGTTAAAGCATTACGTGTTCCGACAAAGAATACAACAAATATTAAGATACGACGAAACCAAGGATGTTGAAAAAATTTGTCTTGTTCGGGAGTTAATCCAGTTGCTAAATGACGACCTCCTAAATTCAATAATATCATCATAGATCCAATAAAGTATGGATTAGAGTTTAATGAATTAATAGTATTTTCAATAGGGTTTGTTGATACTGTTGAATTTGTAGGAGGAGGAAAACTCATCTATTTTATACTTCTTTATAAAGTAAAAGTTGCATATCCATAAAATAAAAGAATACAGCAAACGCCATCATCATTCCAAGTCTATGACACCAATAGGAAGCAGCGACTAATGTAGCTATTAGAAGGAGTCTCCATAAAGGGTAAAAATATAATACAACAAGTCTATGAGGATAGTGTGTATCTAATTTAGCACCCTCAATTACATTCCATAAAAAGAAAAATGATGTAAATAAAATTTTTGCTAATACATCAATATTCATTGTTCCTATTCTAAAATAAGATTCTATGCGTTTGGTGCTTGTGTTGTAACTTTATCATTTTGATAAGCCACAGGATTTTCTCCAAGAACTTCTTCATCAAACCATCTTTTTTGTTTACGAGCAGTGACTAAAGAATTTTGATAACCTTCATTTTTACCGGGAGTAAATGATACATACAAAATAACAACCAAAGCAAGTAATAAACCATGAATAGGTGATATATATAGAGTTAAAACCAATACTAAAATAAAAGCAATAATTCTATATAATGGATTTGATCCATACATTTTAATGTTATCAGGTATTTGTGGTATATAAATAATTGATATGATTAAAGCGATATATAATAATATATGAAAAGGAAACTCTAATTTTTTGTAGAAGTCTAAAAAATGATTTTGTAGTTTCGGAGCCATCTAATACTAAAAAACAATTCTTTGGTTTTCTCAGGAGAAGACAATGGAGTATTGTCCTTATGAAAGTGCTTTTGATATACTTCCAAAAAAAGAAGAAAAAAGAAAGAAACGAGCAAAAATAGATACTAGTTTTTTGGATAAACCAATCACCGATAATTCTGATTATCTCCCGGTTCTAGGAAATAAATCAGATCTTTTAAGTTTACAAAAGTTTTCTGAAGCATTTGTTGACGTGCCCAATAATATACCTGTTCCACCGGTAAATCAATTTAAACCATTACCAAAATACTTTACTGGTGAATCAGAGGATGAAGGGTTTACCGATGTAATCGGGACAAAAGAAATAATAACACAAGAAAATACTACAAACGCAAGTGTTGTTAATGATGTTAATGATGTTAATGATGTTAATGTTAATGATGGGTGGAAACCAGTTACACGTTCCAATACGTATACTGCTTTTTATGATACTACTACCCCATCATTATCACAAATGAAGAGAGAAAGAACGCATCATAAAAAAGATACACAAGAAACATCACATACAAATGATAATTCTAATGAATTAGTAAAAAAGATTGATACATTATTTGAACGTTTGAATGCTTTAGAAAAGGAATGTAAAGGTCATGTAAATCAAAATAATCAAAATGAAATTTTAATGTTTGTTGGAACTGGTTTTGTATTTTTACTTGGATTACATTTATTACGTAGATGATTTTCTTTTTGTTTTAGATTTATTTTTTTTTATATATTTTTTTCTACTATCTCCATTTCTTAATTCATTTAATTGTTGTTGAAGAACTTTTTTTCTAATAGATGAACTACTACTATTATTATTTTCTAATGGTTTTTCACCTAAATCTAATAATTCAGGATTTACTTTAAAACTTTTTGCAGTGGCTTGTTGTTTAGGAATCACTTGTTTTTTAGGAATCACTACTTCTTCTTCTTCAGGAATCACTACTTCTTCTTCTTCAGGAATCACTACTTCTTCTTCTTCAGGAATCACTTGTTTTTTTTCTTCAGGAATCACTTCTTTTCTATCATTGATGATTGTTTTTTTAAGTATTGGTAAATGTTTATAACTATTATTTAATAATGATAAATCACGTGCCGCAAGATCTCTTTTTAATATAGATGATTTGTCAGTTAGATCAACAGATTTAGTATCACTTTGTAAATCACTATTATCATTAAAAAATATATTAAGCAATGTTTTTGTTGATTTCAAAGACATTCTTTAATAAATAGATATATTTATTTATATTTATTTCATACCTTTTGATCTTATACGCTGTGCTGCTGCTAATTGCTCGGATAAAGATGCTACCTTTCCTTGTAATAACTTAATATAATCTGCTGCATTTTGTTTATAAGTAGGTTCTAAATTTTCAAATTCACCTTCTAAATCTTCAAGTTCTCCTTGTGTTTTTTCCAAACTAGACTTCAATCTACTAATTTCATCTTTCAAAGAACCAATAAATTTTCCTCTTGGTGAATTAATCGTTTCTTGAAATCTAGAAAATATTTGTATTGATTTTTCTATTTCTCGAGGATCTTTTCCATATACTTTATAATATCTAAATCCGGAAGAAGGAGAATGTGTCATAAACTGCGTAACTAAAAATCTTGAACGAGCATCCACTTCAAAAGGTATTTTATATTGATAAGGAACTTTAGGACCATTGTATTCATTATTATCAATTTCAATTGGACAATTCATAACAAAATCACCATTTCCTAAAATTTTTCCATTAATGCCTACAGATCTACATAAATTCGCAGCATTTTCAATATTTGCTTTTGAAAAAGCAGATCTTGTGTTCATACCCATTCTTCCTGGTCCTCCTGGTCCTCCAGAAGGGATGCGTGTTCCATCTGGTAAAATCGTTGTTCCGTCTGGTAAAATTTGTGTTCCATCGGCAAGTGTACATATTCCATCTTCAGATATACGCACACAATCTTCTCCATTGGGTCCTGTGCCTGGACCCCCCGTTCCGTCGGGAGTTACAGAATATCGTCCATCTGGTCCATATGACCCATCTGGTCCTAAAGGATTTCCATCTGGACCTAAAGGATTTCCATCTGGTCCTAAAGGATTTCCAAATTGATCAGTGCCAAAATTACCAAACATACCAGACATACCAGACATTCCAGACATTCCAGGCATACTTCCTATACTTAATTGTGGGCTTCCTTGCCCTGTCCCTTTATCTTTCCCATCATCATCATCATCTTTTTTCTTTTTTGCTATTGCTTCTTCATCTGCTCTACGCTGTCTTTCTTCATCTTTATGTTTTCTTGCTAATGTATTTTTTTCATCATTCTGTTTTTTTGATAAAGCGGCTTTTTCATCATCGTGTTTCTTTTTTAACGCAGCCTTCTGTTCGGGTGTTGTGGCAGCATCCATTTCATCTTTATGTTTTTTTGCCATAGCTTCTTTTTCATTATTATGACGATTTGCTTGTTTATTTTTATCTGACGCTTGTTGCGCTGCCATTTGATCCTTTGTTTGTGGGTTATCTGGGTCTCTTCTTCGTGGATTTTGCCCTTGCTGTCCATCCCCTTGCCCTTGTCCTTGTCGCCCTTGTTGCCCTTGTTGTCCTTGTTGTCCTTGTCGCCCTTGTTGTCCTTGTTGTCCTTGTCGCCCTTGTTGTCCTTGTTGCCCTTGTCGCCCTTGTTGTCCTTGTTGCCCTTGTCTCCCTTGTTGTCCTTGTTGTCCTTGTCCTTGTCTCCCTTGTTGTCCTTGTTGTCCTTGTCGCCCTTGTTGTCCTTGTCCTTGTCTCCCTTGTTGTCCTTGTTGTCCTTGTCGCCCTTGTTGTCCTTGTTGTCCTTGTTGTGCTTGTTTCCTATCTTGTCGTCTTTGCGCACGTGTACGGCGTTGACCACCTTTAAAAACTAATTTTTTACCCTTTCGTGTTTTTGAAATTCTTCTTTTTTTATATTTCTGAGTTTTTCTCATTCCTATTCTGTATTTATATTATTGTATTTATATTTTTTGTTGTTGCCATTTATCAAATGCCTCTTGTTTCATTCGATCCGTAACTCTTCCATTCCAGTTATTAGGTTTATTTATTTCAACAGTTCCTTTTTTAGTTATACCTCTATTATTTGTATATATCTCACAAGTAATCATTCCCTGATCACCTAAACCTGCAGAAAAGCAATTAATATTTGTATTTTTATAATGAAGATCATTCGTTTTATATAATTCCATTTTACCCATTTTCCTTGTTAAATTAAATTTATATAATCTTTTTAAAGCATCACGAATAAATTTACATTCATTATTTGTTAATAATGATACATCATTAAAACATTTAAATGTAACTAAATAATATAAAAACTCTGCTATAAAATTACTATTTGTATTATTTTCTTTTTCTAACATTTCTTTAATTCTTAAATCATCTACTAGTTTTTTTTCATGTTTTGTAAATTGATTATTTATCCATCCTTTATATACTTGACTGTTAAAATCACTTGGAACACGAACTCTATATGTTTCTCCATTCATATCTACAACTACTATTGGAACATCATCATCAATAACATCAAGAATAGCAATGTTATTAGATAATTCAAATGTAGGATTTATATTATAAATTTCTACATCATTACCTCCATTTGAAATAATATGATATTCATTTTCCCCAAATTTACTACCACTATCATTATTTTTATATGCCATTGAAAAAATATTAAATTCATTTATTTCTTCAACATTTATTGGAGATAATTCATTTTTTACATTCGGTGGTTTAGAAAATTCTTTTTTTTCTTTAGTCGTAAAAAATATCCCTTCTTTTGTTCCTATTTTTTTTGGATAAATAATTGTATAAGGGTAATTTACAATATAAAATGAATCATAATTTTTTCTTTTTATACCTTGATAATAATGTTTAAGAAGATAGTTTTTTTTTATACCTCCACCAGATTGTTTTTTTTTGTTATATAAATTCTTATATATTTTATTTAATTCTTTAATATCATTTTTTTTGGAGATATCAAGAGGTAGACCTTTTTTATCAATAAAATATCTCATTATATTAATACAAATTATTACTTTATCTATATCAGTTTCTTTTTTTATATTATTTACTGGAATAGCATTTATTTGAGTAACAAAGTTTGGTATAGATTGAGCAGCATTACTAAATATAAACTCTAGCGAGAGATCTCCATCTATATTATATTGCTTTAACCAATATGTATAAGCTCCATTCTCAGTGCCATCTTCAATATAAGGGAACGAAGCCATTTCATTAGATACTCTTTTTATATCTTTATTTATTCTTTCTTTTTGTTTATTTAACTCTATAACTTTTGGTTTAACTTCTTCTTCATTTTGATCAAAAAATGGTTGTAATGAAACAACAAATATATTAGTTTGTAATACATTATTATCAGATAAATAACCAGATTCATTTAAAAAAACTAATTGTTTAAAAAAAGTATAAGGGTCTCCATTTACAGGTGGTAAAACAATTATTTCTCTTATATTTTTTGGAATAAATTTTATTTCTGTTTTTTCACCTTGAATCTTATCACTAAGTGTATCAGGTATAACAACATTTTCAGATAATGTGTAATGATAATGTTTTTTTTTAAATTCAGTATCTTTATCAGTTATTGTTATAGTATCTCTATTTATATAAGTATCTATATCAGCATCATTATTAGGAATATCTTGATTATAAAATGCTACTGCATTTTGATCTAATTCATAATTATTTACATAACGAATACTAATATTCATATCATTTGCGGATGTTTCTTTTAATACTGTTGATGGTGTTATTTGTTGTGGTGCTGTTGGTGTTGGTCTTTGACCACCAACAACTTTTACAATTGGTGAATCTAAACCTCCACTTAACACACTTTGGTTTTCATTATATCCATCTGGTGCTCCTCCTCCTTCTATCGAACCTCCTTTACCCTCTAGTTCTATCGAACCTCCTTTACCCTCTAGTTCTATCGAACCTCCTCTACCCTCTAGTTCTATCGAACCTCCTCTACCCTCTAGTTCTATCGAACCTCCTCCCATAACTTTCATTATTGATTCCGTTCCTCCTGATAACATTGATTCATTCGGATTGAAATTTGTAGGAGGCGAATCCATCTGTTGTAGGTTTAAACAAATATTTAGGAAAAATACATACAATGGAAGAAGTTATGGATATTCAACACAGAGTTACACCTGATCCTCAAACACGCAAACGCAAGATAATTTGTAAACAAGAATTAATTATTCAGAGTTTACAAATTTTTTATTCCAATCGTAGTGATTTGGTAGAACTGTTAAAAATTATTGAAGGAGAATCTTTAATGAGTCTCCGGTTAATTGATTGGTTTGTTACAAATTATGCTAAATTTCATAATATTTCTTATATTCATAAGGGTTCTGACTTTTTTGTATATATTGATTATAAGAATCAATTAAAAGCCTATAGTAAAAAATTATTTGATCCATTTTGTCGCCGTGAAAGAATATTATTTCAAATTGGATCTATACCTGCGTTTGTAACAACTGTTGGAAAATTAAATTTCTTTCGTTGGGCTATTGAGAAAGGTGTTTTAGATTATATTCAATTAAATCTATCAAATATTGAAAAAGAGATGAATCAATCTGCGAAAGAATTACAAAAAATCCGTAAGCAAGAAACAAAAGAATTAAAAGAATCAAAAGCAAAAAGAATTACTCGTCGTAAGGTATTAATTGGGGAAAATGTTTCATCAAAACAAATGCAAAAGTATAATAGTCCTATTGAAATTACGTTTGATTAATCGAAATTACCTTTAATCTGTAATTTTTAGAATTACAATACCTTGATAACCAGGAGCACCAAAATTAATACCATTATAATTATAACCATTTGATGAAAATATAGGATTACCTTTTGTAATAAGACCTTGTAGAGAACCAGTTCCTTGATATGCCATAGTAGGATTATACAAATCAGTAAATGATACAGATGATTGTTTAAATGGCATACCAACTTCAATATTTATTCCAATACTTACAGGAACATTTTTGTAAATTTCAGTGGCAATTCCTCCTGATGATGAATTACTACCTCCTCCTACAACAATAACTTCAATATTAACTGTATCATTATTTACTCCTGTTAATATTGATTGAATAATTGATTGAATAATTGATTGAATTGTTTTAATATTTGTAGATAATTTATATACTTTTTCAATATATATAGGTTGATATTTTGTAATAGTATATATATTCATTACTTTATTATTCTCATTACAAATCATATTTACTTTATATGTAGAACCATATATTTTATTATTTTTATCAAATAATGCAATATATAAAGGATTTGTTGTAGTTGTAATTGTTATTTGTGAATCTAAAGGTAGTATAGGAGATTTTTCAGAAACTTTGTTAAAATCAAAATGAATTCTTCCATCCAACAATGGTTTTATATAAATATTTGCTTTTTTATTAAAATATTTAGTCATACTATTTCCTTTTGTTCCATTCATTTTAATAGAAAACGGTAAACAAATATATTGTTTATGAATTATATTTCCATATGGTTTATCATCATTCGTATATGCTTGAAAATATACATTAATAATATCATTATAAATATAACCATTAAATTCAATAGGTTCTGTATATTTAATTGAATTTATTGAATTTATTGAATAATGAACTTTTAAATTTTCGTTATTTATTATTATTGTTAAACGTAATATATTTGAGTATGTATATAATATACCATAGTCATTTTCAATATAATTTAAATTATCTAAACCATCTTCTATTAAACGAAAACCATTATTAGAAGATATAAAAATATTTTGTATATATAATAAATTTTCTATAAATGTATTATATTGAATAGTCTTCTTTATACTATATGTTTTAAATTGTTGTATAATTAATTTTATTAGATAATTTTTATCATTATTAAGAATATATGAAGAACCCATATTTTTAGGTGATGAATGAATAGACCAATTATAGGCATCTTCTAAAGAAGAATGTATTGGTGCTTGTATTACATTAATATTATTATTAATATATGATATTATTTCTTCATTATAATTCTTAACATTTGAATATGTAAGAACATTAGCAATAATAGTATTATTTGTATTCGCATATAAAACTCTTGAATTCATATTTTCCCAAGAAATCATACGTTTGTCTTTTGAACGAATATAATTATTTATACGATATACAAAATATTGAAACAACGCATTACTATCATATTTTGGAATTTCAGGATGTTTTAAAAAGAAATCTTTATTTTGTGATGCTTTATTTATATATAATTTATCAAATCCTACAAAAATATATGGAGTATTTTTAAATGTAATTAATAATTGATCTATTATTTTTATTATAAAATCATAGGTTGTTTCTAAACCAATATCATTTGAAAATTTTGATATTTTTGTATTTAAAATATCGATTCCAGGAATTAATGTAACACCTCTTGTTTCAGCATAATTAATTATATCTACCCAATATTCATTATCATAATTATCATTATGTAGAAAAGAAAGTTCATTCTCAAAATAAAATATGTTACCATCATTTGTTAAACCTTGTATATGAATATAAGGTATTTTATAAAATCTACAAATATCAATAATTTGTTTAATATCAATAGAATATTTATTTAAATCAATAAATATAGAACTATAATTTGAATCAGAAAAATCATTTATATTACCCATTTTTATTCGTGCATCTGATATTCTATCAGAGTGAATAAGTTGTAGAAGTGTAGATGTTGCATGACTTATACCTATTAAATTAGATGCTTTAATTGTAATATGTGGCTCTGAATTTTGAATTTGAATTGAATATTTATGATATTGATTTTTTGAATGGTTATCACTTAATAAAGGATCATTTGTATCAATCTCTATAGAAATAACTGTTTCTGTAATATTAGAATCTGTTAAATGAATACCTGTTAGATTATGCAGTTCATTTTTGAATATTTCTATATGTTCTTTAAAATGTAATATTTCACTTCCATTTACATTTCCAGTAATTTTTGTATTTTCAGGATGAATTGTAAGTATAGAATCTAATAATTTAGATGATTTAGATGATTTTATAGAAGGAATTGTATATACATTTTTTATTTCTTTTGTTTCTTTTATTTCTTTTATTTCTTTTATTTCTTTTATTTCTTTTGTTTCTTTTATTTCTTTTATTTCTTTTGTTTCTTTTGTTTCTTTTGTTTCTAACTTTTGTTTTTCTAAAAGTAAATTTATTTGATCTTTCATTGTAACAGTTGGTTTTATAGTTTTTAACTTTGGGATAGAACCACAAGTATCAGGTGATTTAAAAGTTTTAGGATCAAATAAACCTTTTTTGGTATTTAACATTGAATATTTATTATCACCTTTTATCTGTGGTAAAACAGTATCATGTCTTAAAAAAGTGTCCATTAAATCGTCTGTTATTAGTTCTTCAGGCACCCAACGATTTTCAAAGTGCCTTTTTAATTTTTTTTGAGATTCTTCATATCCTTGATCTCCACCTTTATCTTCGTAAACAGCAGAGCGTAATTCTCTTATAACATTTCGTGGATCTGTTACTGGGTCATATCGGTCAAAGTAGGGATTGTAAGCAAGATCTGGACCTCCAGCAACAAAAGGTTGGGATTGTTTATAATCACGAGCATCGTAACGAGTATTTTGAGGAGACATATCTAGATAAGGAATATTTGCAATTTTGTATTCTGGTTTCTTATATCCTTTAGAAACATCAATTTGTTGTTCAATAGGTTGTCTTATATTATTATACGAAATATCTCTATCCGTTTTAGCATCGTTATAGGATATATCAAATCCATAAATATCTCTGGTTTTTTTTTCAAGTGTATGACTATAACCAATAGAACGATTTAGAGGAGTTTCATAGGTTCTCCCTTTCGCATATGTAAGTTTAGGAAAATTATATGTAAAGTCGGGAACATCCGTTTCAATATGTTTATATGTATTTAAATTCACCATATCTTTTGAATTACGTTCAATACGATTTCTCAGTTGAAATTGTTTTGGAGGGATTCTTACCCCACCAGCATATTGAAATGTTGGATCCATCTAAAAGAAGATTTGTTATTATTATTAAGAATAAATATGTTTTTAATCCCCTTTATCTATAAAAAAAATAAAGGATTGTATGATATTCATATATTTCATATATTTTTAAATAAAGGTAATACATTTCTTACAAATGAAAATGATTTAGTAGATGAGTTTTTAAATGAAAATGAATTGTATTATACAAATAAAATAATAAAAGATAATTTTTGTTATATTGAAATTGATAGAGAAAAAACAAATATATCATCATTTTACACATATAATGAAAATTCTAATGTAGAATGTTGGAGAAGATTTGTTTGTATTGGTGATAATGATAATTTACATATAGATTCTACAAATCCTGAATTTATTCAACCCGTTTTAAAAATTATTAAATCGCTTTAAGGAACCATTTTAAGACTTAAGATATATATAATATATAATGAATAGAAACAAGACCGTTAGAAGAGGTCACGACCTAAGCGGTTCTACAACAATATTTCGTGACTATTCATTAAATGAAGGATTACAGAAACTCTTGACACAAGAGTCTGAAATCGCTTTTAAGAAACCTTGGCATAGATTAGAAAGAGGACTCCGTTTAAATCGTCTTCGTTTATTCTGTGACACGATGAAAAACACAAAAGGCTTACAAGAAAAAGAAACAACTGCTTTGTTAGCGTTGCTAACAAAAGCTCTAGAAAAAAAGGTATTAAATTCAAAAAATTCAGTAATATATGATATAGAAACAGAAAAAATAACTGAAATTAAAAATTTAGTAATGCATCAAAATGCTGAAGGCGAATATAGTTTTCAGATTTTAGATAAACCTATAAGAAATAGCATAACAATGAGAAGAAAAACGGATACATCTAGGATATATAAAGATCCTAATAATACATCGGTTTAAACTTACAACGATGTATAATTTCAGTAAAGTTGATAGAAAACATGTTAGAAAATTACAATAACATGTTTTCTATGGTGTCAGAAATTGCTAAAAAACAAGAAGAGTATTTACCTTTACCATCACATGAAGATCTTCAAAAGAAATGGCGTGTTCAAATGAATATATCTATAGAGCAATTATCGATAGAATCAAAAGAATCAAAAGAATCAAAAGATAAAAATTGTTTAGAAAAAGTTCAAGATACATTATTTAACATTGTTGAATTATTTCAAAAACACGCATCATTTGATAGAAGTTATGAAGAAACAAAAGAAATTGTAGATGGTATCTTTATTGCGAATCAAGTAGAACAAAGAAGTGAAAAGTGGTATGAAGATATGAAATATATGATAACGGCAAGTGAGTTTTCAAAATTGTTTGATTCTGAACGTTCAAGAGGTCAAATGGTTCTTTCAAAGATTGCTCCACTAGAAAAAAAATCTTTTCCTACTGCTTGTCAAACAGAATTTATGAATGCAATTGCGTGGGGTGTTCGTTTTGAACCAGCGGTAAGAATACATTTACAAGAATTATGGAAATGTAAAATATATGAATCTGGTAGGCTAAAACATAAAGAAAATAATCACTTAGGCGCAAGTCCTGATGGAATTATTATAGAATGTGATGATAAAAAACGGTATGGGAGACTAGTTGAAATAAAATGCCCATATACACGTGAAGTTGGTAAAAAGATTCCATTTGAATATTGGTGTCAAATGCAAATTCAAATGGAAGTGACGAATTTGAATGAATGTGAATATGTAGAAGTTGAGATTATATCTAGGTCACCAAAAAAAATGGATATAGTATTTAATGATGTTAATGATGTTAATGATAGTCATATAATTAAATATATATATTTATTTCAAAAAGATGGTAATTATAAATATGCTTATACACTTGAAGAAAAAAAAGAATTAATTCTTAATGAATATGAATTTGTTGAAACAATTGAATACTATATAAAACAATTGTATAATGTTCTTGTAAAAAGAGACTTTAATTGGTATGAATCTACAAAACTTTTACAAGAGAAGTTTTGGTCTGATGTAAAGAATACTTCTTTTGTTTTACCAGAATCAAAACGTAAAAAAGTAAAAGAATGTTTAATTGTTGATGAATAATTTATAAATTATCTTATTCTAGTGTAGATGATTTCCGGTGGTGCGTTTGGTATGCCTAAAATGCCTTCCTTTGGTATGCCTAAAACGCCTTCACCACCAAAACCCCCTAAAACATCTTCTTCAACAAAACCTACAATTGTTCAAATTATATTATTACTTCTTTTTAGTTTCTTTTTGGGAACATTAATGTTTTATTTACATAATAAACAATCTAATACTGCTGCTATTAAAAATGCGATTATGGTTGTTTGTGTTATGATAGCAGCTATAGGAATAACAGGATTTTTACATTTGGATATAAATATATATGATTTATTGTTGGCATCACAAATCAATATTTTATGTTTATTCTTATTTTTAAGTTATCTTGGTGTAACATCATTTGGTTCGTGGGGTTCTTTTCTAGATATTGGAACATATGTAAAAGATTTATTTAGTATTTTTACAAATCCAACAAAATTATATTCTAAAGGATACGATATTATTGTTCCAACTTTATTTATGTTAATACCATTTATGGTTTTAATAACAAATTTTATTAAAATGAGTGGTGTTAATTTTATGGGTGCTATTGCTGGTGCAGTTTTAACAACAATAATATCTGTCGCAGTTGTATATTTCTTATGGCCTGATAATTTAACGAAACCACCAATTGATAAAACAGAACAAAGTTCAACTAGCAGTATTATGAGCAATATTAGAACTTTATTTTAAAGCTTCTACTTTATAATATGAAGATACAAACTCTGTAAAAGGAGCAGAACAAGATTCAGGGTCACCATGTTTATAATTATTTGTCATTTGATTATAACTACCGGTTTTTTCAATTCGTGTTTGAAAATCACCATCATAACAACGCTTTGCGTTTAACATCCCTAAACAATTTTTTGGTTGCAAAACATCTGTTAAAAGCATATATGGTTTATCTGCGTTAGAAATATCATAAACATCATTCTTTAAAGGCTGGTTCATAAACGCTTCTTTTGCTTGCAATGAAGGTCGTATGATTGCATAAGAATGAATACTTATTTTTTCAAATAAAAAGAGAACGCATAAAAAAGTTATTCCAGAAGCAACTAGCAAAATAAGCATTTCATTTTTTGCTCCTTTCATTTACCTATTAAATTATATAGAATAAATATATCCGGAAATATATAGATGAAAACTCTTCTACCATTATTATATGAATATTTAGGAACTTTTTTATTAGTTTTTATTGTAATGATTACGACAAATCCATTTATAGTTGGTTTATCATTTACTATTATTATACTATTAATTGGTAAATTTAATAGAGGAATGTCAAATCCTGCGATATCTTATTCAATGTATTTACAAAGTAAAATATCATTACAAGAGTTTTTATCAATTGTAGCAGTTCAATTCATTGCTGCTTTATCCTCTTATGGTGTATATACAATTGTAGCATAAAGATGTAAAAACTTATAATTTATAGAATGTATGCTTTAGCAACTTTAGCAAATAAAAATGCGCTTCATGATTTGAACATATTTTTATTTACTTTACAACTTTGGAATAATAATTATTCTTTACCAAATTTATATATTTATTGTGATTCTTTTGTTGAAAGATATTTATTAGAACGTAAGCCATACAAAGGTAAATTATTTTTAAAAAATGTTCTAGATTCTTATACAAATTATGATAGAGTTCAAATGGAAAGTATGAAAGGAAAAGAATTCAATACTTTATTTGGCGACTTTGTATGCGAGAAAATGAATTTATTAAACTGGGTTTTTACGGAAGGTGAAAAAGAGATTCTTTTTTGTGACGCAGATATTTGTTTTTTAGGATCTTTACCAATTATTAATACGAATAAACAATTAATTTTGAGTAAGCATGAAATTAAGGAAAAAGATGAAATAAAATATGGTATTTATAATGCTGGATTTATTTATATAAATGATAGAACCATACCTGATATATGGAAGACATTCTCAAAGAAATCAAAGTTTTTTGAACAAATTTCTTTAGAAGATTTAACAGATATTTATTCATTTGATGTATTTCCAGTTCAAAATAATTATGGTTGGTGGAGACTTTTACAAGGAAAAGAATCAGAAGAAGTTCTTAAAACAAAATGGTCAATTAAAAGAGAAATAAATTGTTCTGGAATAGCAGTGGAAGGAAAACCTTTATTATCAATTCATACACATTGGAAAACAAATGATAATGCAACAAAATATTTTAATACCTTTGTAAAAGGATATTTACAGAAATTACACAGTGTTGAAAAAACAAGTATATTGTTTAATTATTTAAAAAATTGATTCTTCATTCTTTAAGAATCTCTTAAGAAAAGAAATGGAACAATATATGAAGGGAATTCTTCATGTAAAAGATTCTACTGATGACATTTCTAAATACTTTACTGAAGAAGAAGTTAGTCCTAAAAAGAATTGTTGCGAGTTCTGTGGTTCCGAGCAAGAAGAATTTGATTTAGAAGAAGAAGTTGTTTGCACAAAATGTGGAACATTGTTTGAACCAAACATTGATAGTTCTGCGGAATACAGATTCTTTGGAGCAGAAGATCGTTCTTCTACAGATCCTTGTCGTGTTGGAGCACCAACCGATTCTCGTTTTCCTCAATCAACTTTAGGAACAATTATTTTAAATAAAACAGTTGGGGGAAATAAATCAAATCGTATTGGAATGGCACGAGTGAGACGTTTTCATACTTGGAATTTATTACCTTATAAAGAACGTTCTCTTTTACAAGTCTTTGAACAATTATCTTTGACTGCGACAAATAATGGAATTGATGGACGAACAATTGATATTGCGAAAAGTTTATACATTCGTCTTGTAGAGCATTGTGATAAGAGAGGGATGAGTAGAACAAGTGTGGTAGCAAGTTGTATTTATTCTGCTTTAAAGATGATTGGAATGCCCCGAAAACCAAAAGAGATTTCAGAAATATTTCATTTATCTTCTACACAATTCACAAAATCGTTTAAATATTTTCAAGAAGTGCTTTCTATGGCGAATCAGAGAGGTCTATTAAATGATGTTATAATTCCAGCGAATATGTCATCTACACGTGCTTCAGATTATGTTTCTCAACCATTATCAAGACTTCCTATTTCCCGTAACTATTTCTTGGTTCTCAAAGAGAATGCGATTCGTGTAGCAAATGAAGCAGAGAGGCTAGAAATTTGTCCTGAAAATATGCCTCCATCTTTGGCAGCGGGTGTCATCGCTTTTGTTTTACAGCATATTCAAAATGTATACCCCGATATTGGGATTGAACGTATTGCTTCTGTCTGTGATATTAGTGAAGGAACTCTTAATAAATGTTTAAAGAAGTTAGAATCAAAATATGATGTATTAAAACTCGTAATGGTAGTTGAGAAAAAAGAAACATAATAAGAAGATGGGCTCTTCTATGTCTGTATCAATTCCAGATTTACCAAGTATTCCTTTAATGAAAATACCAGATCAAGGAACAATCCTTTCAAGAACACAAACAACAACCTATATTATGAATCATATTCTTGAATTCATTTTAAAGAATGCTGATATTGCAGATATAGTTTCTCTTGCTTCTGATGAAGGATGTAAAAAATGGATTGTATCTGCTGAATCTCAATTAAAAGTTCTTTTTAAACAACTTGATATTTTGAAATCACCAGGTTTAGATCTTTTAAAGAAAAAAGATGATATAAAAGGACCTATTTATTTTGCAAAGATCGAAGATTTTAAATCCCCAAAAGATTCAAAATTAAAGTTTGCTTATTGTAAGGTTCTTGCTTTTTATTACATTCGTCTTTTTCAAATTGTTGGGGCACTTGCTCTAAGTATTCAAGATTCTACATTACCTTTAAAAGATTATATAGGAGATAAATCAATTATTATTCCAGAAGTAAGACAAACAACATCTATAAATCCTTTAATTCCTAAAAAGAAATCTTTTTTTAATATATTCAAAGGTGGTGCTGAAAATTATGATTTTATGAAAACTTATTTAGAAGGTGAAAAATTTCATAAAATAAATGTTTTTCGTAATCCTACAACAGGTAAAAAAACAGTTGAAATTTCTCAAGTATTGGCTGGTGTGACAGTTGATAATAGTGATGATGGTTATAAATTTATCATAGCACGTGATGGTATATCAATTAGTTTTAATTTAAGAATAAAAGAAGAAAAAATTATTATTGATAAAATTATTAAAAATTCTAATAATTTATCATATAAATTTACAAGAACAATTGCGAAAGAAAAATATGATGATAAAACAATTTTAATTGTTGTAGATAAAGATAGACAAATAGATTTAGCAGAATTTATAGAAAATACTATTATATATATTAAATCCGCAGCGGATTCTACAATTGTTCAAATCTTAACTGATTTTAATTATTTAACACAAGTAGATGAAAATACTTCTAAAATAAAAGGGACGCATATAACGCTTTCTAAAAAAGAAATTAAACAAGCAGAGCCTACATTTATATATGGTGTAGAAACATTAATTGATAATAAAAAAATAGATATAGATATTGAATTTGATTTAATAATTAAAGGTGATAAAGATAATTATACATTATCTATAGTAAAAGTATTCACAAAATCAAAGAAATTTACTGTTCCTCCTTTTAAAGATAATAAAAATACATTTAAATTTAAAAAAGATTCTTCTGGTATGTTATCGTTTGAAGATGAAAAAGAAAATAGTGAAGAAATTAAACGAAATAAACAAGATATTCCTACATTTTTAGAAAATACATTTGAAACTCTTGCAGATAAAATTGTTCAAAACATGGAAATAGGTATTGGTAAATTAAAAGAAGGATATTATCAACCATTATTAGATCCAACTATAAGTAAAGATAGAATAGGTAAAATTGATGAGAATCAAGTAAGTTCACAGAATCCATTAAAATATAGTGAATTATGGGCAAAATTATCAGGTGATTCTCCAGTAAAATCATTTTGTGTTGCTCGTGCTTTACAATTATTAAATTTTTCAGGTTTATCACAAAATATTCCTGAATTTATAAAACCACTTATATTTGATGCTAAATTTGAATTAGTTGAAAATAAATCTTTACCTACACCCAACCAATCTATTACAACTGCTATACCATTAAAAGTATTAGACAATTTATATAAAAGTCCGAATGATATTTTAATAGATGCTAAAATTAAACCTGAAGATTTTCTGCCAAAAGATTCTACAAAAGAAAAAAGTTTAAAAGATTTACTTCTATCATTTGGTAAAACTGCTGATGAGTTAGATCGTATTATTAAAGATGATAGTAGTATAGAAAGTTTAAATATTAAAGAGACTGGTAGGAAATATGATATTATTTCAAAAAAAAACGATGCTGAAAAGATAAGACTTTTAAGAGAAAAAGCAAAAAAATTATTTCAAAAACAATTTGATCACACAAGAGCAGTTTTGAAATTACTAAATAAAATATTTAATATAAATGGTCCTAATATTACACTAAATACAAATCTTGCTTCTCAAGGAATAAGAGGTTTAGAGACTATAGCACAAGAAGCACGTGATTTATTATCTGGATATTATGCTGGATGTCAAACGACATACGCAGAAGGTGTTGAAGTTCTAAAAAAATCTACAAATAATAAAACAATGAATAATACGAAAGGAGGTGGTAAACAGAGTAATTTTACAAGAAAACGTATTATTTAATTATTTTATTATGTAATATTATTCAAATACAAAGCAACAATCGATGGAGACCAACGACCATATATTTTAGTTGTTTTAGGATTAAACCAATCAATATCATCTTTTTCTCGTTCATCAATACGCAACTTCTTCCACTCTTCAGGATGTTCTTTATACCATAGTAATTTTGATTTTGCTTTATCAAATTCACGTTCATCAATAAATGCTTGGAAAATATGGTATTGGAAATATGTATTCTCATCATATTGTTTCTCTTTTGATTGAAGAACCAATCCAGTATGTTTAATGTTTTTTAGCCTGATTAATTTAGATTCTTCTTCCACTTCTCTTTGAAGATTTTCTTTCATAATATTCATCAACGATTGCCTTGGATTTCTCAAACCATCTTTTCCTTCCATTTGACCCTTTGGTGGTTCCCACGATTTGTTTTTAGGACTTGCATCTGTTGTTTTCACAACAACAAATTTAGAAGGGTCAAATGATTTCCCTTTGACGTGAATAAAACAACACGCACGAATAAACACTTTCCATCCTTGTTTTGGATGAATAACAAAAAAGTATTTCTTTTCCCCGTAACCCATTTTTCTCGCATATTCTGAAACTTCTTCTCCTCTTTTTACGCCAGGAACGAAAACATTTATTATTCCATTATTAGTAGACATTATCTACTAATAATGAATTTTAAAAGACTTGATTATCTTTTTTTTCTACAAGTTTTAGACTTTTTTGATTTGTTACAACCACTTTTAAATGAACGTAACTCTTTACATAACGAGATAAATTTTGTCTTATTTAATAACTCTAATTCCTTTTCTAAAGAACATCTTATTCGGTATAAATTATTCAAAGAATTTTGTCGTGAATTCCAGGAACCATTATCAAATTCTTTCCATAAAGAACGCCATTGTGGAAATGGTAGTATCGTCGGAAGCAGTTCAAAAAATCTTTTAAAATAAATTAATTTTTCTTCCGGTTTCATAAGATTATACATATTCTTTAATAAAGGAGTATTTATACTAATATCATTAGGAACATCAACATCAAATGGTTTAGAACCCAATGAAAGTTTTGAATATGGATGGGATTCTACAATAGAAAATAATAGTTCCCAGCCTTCAAAATGAACTTTAGAGCATCCTTGATTTAATTTTTCTTCATATAACTTTTTTACAATAGAAAAAGGAGGATCTTCATAATTACATAAACCTTGACCTCTTAACTTTTCATTTACTTTATTATGAATCCTCCATAACCATTTTGTTAACTCTTCTTTTGAATCAACTTTTGAGTCAATGGGATCATTCAAAATATATTCTGAATAACTTTTTCTACAGTGTTTACAAGGTAAAACAAATGCAATGGTTGTAAAAAAATCTTTGTATTTATTTTTTAACTTTTCATCATATGAAAATGTAATGGAATGGAGAAGTTTCCATCCAGATGGCCCCCAATAACGAGTATCCATTATCTATATATTAAGTAGAACCAAACATGCTTGATAAAGGTGTTAAATAAGGACGCACGTTGTTTGATTCACTATCTTCTGCTTTACATTTTACAACCTTTTCAGGGCATTTAGCACGAGGGCAAGGTGGGCAAGCCGGGCATGATACAGGTGGAGGGCATTTCACTTCAGGGCAACGAGGACGAGGGCAAGGAGGGCAAGGACCATTATCTTTATTACAACTGGTATCAATAATAATAGGATCTGGTTTCGGGATACTTGATTTAAGGACATACTGAGAAAGGTCGGGGGCAGAAGGACATTCTGTTTTTAACATATAAGAACTCATATCGGGGCATTGCGCACAAGGAGGGACAGATGATTTAAGAACATATTTTGTCATATCTGGCATTGGTGGACAAGAAGGCATTGTGTAGCCACAATTATTACATGTTGCTTCTGTTGTGGCAGAATGATCGGCAGAAGATGTTGCTTGAAATCCTTCTGTTCTCATTGATTTTGAAATAATATATCCTATCACTACACCAAGTAGGAGAACAAATATTAATTGTTTAACATTTGATACACGCATTTTACTCTAATTCTATATTATAAAATTATCAAGCCCTCCATCCTTTCCAAGAAGGTTCAGGGCATCCACACATTTCTGGTAAACCTGTATCATAAGATGTTCCTAAACGATTACAAATCATTTTAGCATAACCTCTCCAAGAAAAATTATCAGATACATATTGGTCTGCTTTTAGACATCCAAAATCATCGGGATTCATTTCACGTTTTTTGATAGATTCACATATGAAATTTGCTCTTTCATGCCAATCAAATTTTACAGGTTTTGTAGATGTCGTAGACTGTGTTGTAGTTGTTGTAGGTGTCGTTGTTGTTGTAGGTGTTGTTGTTGTTGTAGTAGGTGTTGTTGTTGTTGTAGGTGTTTTTGTTTTATTTTTTAAATCAGTAATTGTTGAAGCAAATTCACCACGATTATCAGTTAAATCATAATATTGATTATTGTCTCGTGATAATATAGATGATAAACTATTTACTAAAGAATTTGCCATACTCACTTCATTATCACTTGTATAACGAATATTCAGATCCCATGATAATCCTTTTAATAATTGATCCGCATATTGTTGGAATATATATTTTGCTAAATTAGCACCTGAAGCATCTCCATATGAATATGTTGGGAATAAATCAGATAATGTTGTAGGTAACCCAGAATTTTTTGTTAAATCTTTAAGAGGAGAATTTGTATTGTTAACAGTCTTCAAGAAATTTACATAAGCATTGCGCGTGATTGGAATTTCTGATTCAGACCTACCGCCAGATTGAACATCATTAATTAATAAATTTAGTTTTTCTTTTAGTTTGTTTAAAGCAGTAACACGTGCTTGAACAACAGTGTCTGTTGTCCCAGATGATCCTAATAATGTAGTTGTTGTTTGAATCTTTGTAACTAAATTTTCTAATTCATTTAATGATGCTCTACCATTATCAGTGAATCCTTCTACACTAAAACTTTCTATATTATTTACATCATTATATACAGTTAATCTCCACATTCTTTGTAGATAACCAAGATTTGCTTCAATTCCATCAAGATCATTTTGTGTTAATGATGAATTAATACCAGGATTACGTCGTAAAACCATCACTTCATTTCTTAATCTAACTAAATCACCTCTTGCCGTTGTTAAAGGAAGCACCACTGCTGGATCTGATAAATCAGATAAATTTGGTGCTTCTTGCTCTAAAAAGCCTTGTAAGGTTGTTTGAACGTTTAATATACGTTGATATGTTGCTTTTTCTAAAGAAGGGTCTTGATAAGGTAAACTATTGAAAGAAGCAATTTCACCGGGAGAAGGAAATAATAATGTATCTGAAGGATCTGTGTATGCTTGTAATGTATCATTAACATTTTTTTGTTCAACTGGTGATTCTACAACTCGTAACCTAGGCTTTAAAGGTTGTTCTGTTTGAAAATTTTCTTTCTTTTTTATACTGAACGTTGTTGCTACAACTACTAAAATTACAAATAATGCTATAAAGTAATGAGCATTCATCCTATAAAATTGATACATATTTTTTAAGAATGTATATTCAAAATGCTTTTATTAAGACATAAAGATGATAACCTTATTGAATGCGGTATAGATGAAGCGGGGCGTGGTTCTCTATGGGGACCATTGTATGCTGCTGCGGTGATCTGGTCACCTGAATCGGAATGGAATGATGAAGTTAAAAATTTAAGTGAATTGATTAAAGATAGTAAAAAAATTTCTAAAAAGAAAAGAAATATTATATATGATGGTATTATTAAACACGCTGTATCTTATGGTATTGGAATTGTAACAGCAGAAGAAATAGATGAAATGGGTATGACAAAAGCAAATAAAACTGCTTTTCATCGTGCTTTTTGTAATTTAAGTAAAGTCCCAGATCGTATTTTATTAGATGGAATTTTACCCATGGATACTGATAAAGAACTTGTGTTAGAACCTGAAATGGATAATAAATATTTAAGTGTTGCTGCTGCTTCTATTATCGCAAAAGTGTCACATGATAATTATATTATTAATTATCTTATTACAAATAAAGAATTGAATGAAAAATATGATTTAGAGAACAATAAAGGTTATGGAACTCTGAAACATAGAAATGGGATTTTGAAATATGGAAAAGATAAACTTCATAGGAATCTATTCTTAAGAAAATTGTTAGGGGATACAAATTGTTTTATCAAGGATGAGTAATCATAGATTATTACTTGCGGCTGCGGCGTGTAGAGCGACGACTCTTGCGACCAGATTTGCGTGTAGAGCGACGACGAGTCGAGCGACGTGACATTCTACTTGGGGAAGAGTTTTTTTTACTTGAGCGCCGGGATGAACGCATTTTACCTCCACTAACTGTAAAGGGTGTGGTGCAGATAGGATTTGAAACAGGATAATATTGTGATATACCTGTAGTAGGATTTTTACGCCAACATCTAGCAGTGCCGGGAAATGGCGGTGTTCCTATAACATTACCTGGGGGAGGATTATAAGTTAATGGTTCAGAAATATCCGATTCTCCTTCTAACATTACACCTACTGTATTTCTAAATTGCTTACAAGTCGCATCAGTTGTACAATCTGGCCGTGCATCATCATCATATATACCCGCAGTATATCTTACTGTTTGACTAGATTCCGAAGCACCTACTTTTGCGGAATTTGCTACACGTTGTAGAGTGCTATCATCAAATTTTTTTGTTCTACCAATTGGAGTTGTATTTATTGTTGTTTGACCACCATTTTGTCCTTTTTGCTTCATACCTACTATTTCATCATAATTATTTCCACCAGTATGTAAATTATTTAATGCTTGTTTTAGAGCAGCCATTTCATACTCATTAAAAATAGGATCTGCTGGTTTCGGAGATGGTGCTGGTTTCGGAGATGGTGCTGGTTTCGGAGATGGTGCTGGTTTCGGAGATGGTATAGGAGATGATGCTGGTTTCGGAGATGGTATAGGAGATGGTGCTTGTTCTGAATTTACCAACGCAATTTGATCATATAAAACTGCTGTTCCTATATCTAAAACTACTCCTTTTTCTAATGGTAGTTCAGAAGGAGAAAGAGATGGAGTTGGATATTTTGGCTGATTACTCGCATCTAATACTCTTCCTGTATAGGATGTTCCAGGAACACTTACTTCATAAGAATCATTATTTATATTTATAATAATATTTAATCTTATTGTATTATATACTATAAAATATTCTTTTGATTCATTCGAATTATCATAATATATAGGATAACTATTATTATTATCTAATTCTATTAATGCCCCTCCTTGATACCCACCACCAAATTCATTTAATCCAAAGCCTGAATTTGTATCATAGATATTTGAATTATTTGGTGGTGATGCTGGCGCTGTATTTACTTTATTTAATTGCCCAGAATGTAAATTATTTAATGCTTGTTTTATAGCAGCAAGTTCATAATTATTAAAATTTGTAGAAAATCCTGGTGCTGGTCTAGGAACAGGTGCTGATGCTGGTCTAGGAACAGGTGTTGATGGTGGTGGGACATAATTATCAGAATGTAAATTATTTAATGCTTGTTTTATAGCAGCAAGTTCATAATTATTAAAATTTGTAGAAAATCCTGGTGCTGGTCTAGGAACAGGTGCTGATGCTGGTCTAGGAACAGGTGTTGATGGTGGTGGGACATAATTATCAGAATGTAAATTATTTAATGCTTGTTTTATAGCAGCAAGTTCATAATTATTAAAATTTGTAGAAAATCCTGGTGCTGGTCTAGGAACAGGTGTTGGTGGTGGAGGCACATAAGGACTTGGTGTTCTACCTAAATCTTTATCTAAATCAACAATAAATTGATAATAAGGATCAGTAAAAAATGTTTTACCCGCTACCCTGTTTGGTAAAATCGAGTAGATACCATATAAATCAATATAACCAAAAACAGTAACACGAGAAGTAGGTGATATAACTTTTATTGTCTCTATGTATATATTGCTATAAGGTTTTATTGGTTTTAGTAAAGGATATAATTCACGAATAATCTTATTTGCTATACCATGATAAGTTGTTAGTCCTGTAAAATTCAATGATTTTATTTCATTTTGTGTAATATTTATATATATATTATCAATCTCTGTATAACCTACTGCTACTGTAGGTCCGCTTGTTGAGGGATTTAAAGCACCTGATAATGTTCCACTAACAATTGGTGAACCAAATGGATCTAATATTTCAAACTCATTATTAGATTTTTCATTTATATTATATCGTCTAGAAGTATCTGTGTCAATGATAAAATATTGACTATTTGTTGAATCATAATATACAGGATAATCGATATTTATAGTTAATTCACCACCACTTTGAACACCACCACCACTTAGAAGTATATCTGTGATTCTAGCGCTAATACCTGTTTCATAAGTTGAAACATCAGGGACGCTATCTTCAGCACAATTCATATCAATTGATATTATATCTCCATTTGGACATAATTGGTTTTGTTCTGCTGGTAATCCAGGTGCTGGATTAGGAGCAACTCTTGTTCCAGGAGAAGGTCTAGGAGAAGGTCCAGGAGAAGGTCTAGGAGAAGGTCTAGGAGAAGGTCCAGGAGAAGGTCTAGGAGAAGGTCCAGGAGAAGGTCTAGGAGAAGGTCCAGGAGAAGGTCTAGGAGAAGGTCTAGGAGAAGGTCTAGGAGAAGGTCTAGGAGAAGGTCTAGGAGCAGGTATAGTAGCACCCCCTGAAAATGTTATAGAAGGGTCAAAAAGATTTGATACAAAATCTGGATTTGCTAATGTATTTATTATTTGAACTGTTATATTTGGATTACTTACTATTATAGGAAAATTACGATTTTTATAAAGTAATGTTGTAGGATTTACTGTATTATCAAGATTTAAATAATATTTTATATTAGTATTAGCATCTTTTATAAAAAATTTATTTATTGGAAAATTAGGATTTATGATAATTTTGTCTATTGTTGGAGTTTCACCATTTGTTGATTCATAAAATAATGATTTTTCATATGATTTTGTTGGACCAAATAAACTATTAATTAATGTTGTATCCGCAAGATTTGTTCCTATTTGTTGTTTAAATTTAACTTTAACATTATTTACATCACAATCTCTAGCACCACCTGATAAAACATCTGAACCACCAGATAAAACATCTGAATCACCTGATAATTTAATCTTCATACTTTCTAACTTCTCAAGAGCCATTGCAATTTCTTTTTCATAATCAATATCTTCTGATTGTTTTCTTTTCATTTTTTCTTTTTTTACTTCAAGATTTTTATTAGAATCAAAAGCACCACCACTGTGTAAATTATTTAATGCTTGTTTTATAGCAGCAAGTTCATAATTATTAAATATAGAAGGTCCTGGAGGAGTCATATGATTTTCTAAAAATGTTTTTGATTCTGTTATTAAAGTTTTCTCAAGAGTAGACATACCATTTCTTACACTTGTATTATTGCACATATCAAATAAATTCTTAAAACTATTTGAAAATACAATACTACTATTTGAATCTGAAGAATATTGTTTAATAACTACACATAAAGCGAGTAATATTCCTTGTTGTTGGATAAGTGTAAATGGCGCTGGTGGCCCTGATGGTGCTGGTTGTGGTGTTGTTGAAAAATAATCAATATTATTATGTGTCATTTGAATCCATATATCAATAGCACTATTTCCAAAAGATAAAGAACCAATTATATCATTAGAAGGTGTATAATTACCAGATGAATCTACATTAATATATGTAAATCCTGAAAATAAAGTTGTAGGAATAGTTTTATTACTAAACATAGGGGCTAGTGGTTTTAAATTTAAATCTTGAGAAATTCTTCTTAAAACTTTAGTAAATAATATAGACATATCATTTATTGTTGGATTTTCAGTAACAATATCTATAACAATTCTGTCAATATCATCAACAGTTCCACCTCCAGTAATAGAAGCAGCTCCACCACCTCCTTGTTTTAAAGATGATGGTAAACTATTTTTAAATGTCATCCATGATCCTTTACTTATATCACCACCATTTACTAAATAATCAAGTAACCAAATTGGTAAATCTTTTAAATTATTAAAATATGTTCTATGGGCTGGAGTGTCAGAGTTATCTGTTTTTAATGTTATATATGCGATTCTAGTATTTGTTGTATAAAGATTAGGAATTACTAGTGGAGGTATAGTTGACCAATCACCACCTGCTATAGTATCTAATGTGCTTTGACTGGCTGTAAGCAATGTATTGTAATTTTGTATGTATTCTAATTTTTGAGCATCTGTTAATGATGGTGGGTCAGCAAGATGCATAAATAGTGTATTAAATATACTAAGAGCATCATTATAAGGTAATTCTGCTGCAGGTGGTGGTGGTGGTGGTGGTGGTGGTGCTGGTGCTGGTTTCGGTGCTGGTGGTTGTGGTGGTGCTGGTGGTTGTGATGGAGGAGCAACAATAGGAGCACAACTTTGACCCGAAAAAGATTTTAATAATTCTAATAATTCTTTTAATTCACTTACAGGTGTTCTATTGCTTGATTCACAACATTTATCAGATGTAATTCTTGTAATCATTTCAATATTTTTTCCATTTCCTCTTCTAATCTTCCTTTTATGGCGTTGTTGAGCGGGTGAAGGTGCTGAACCTGGTGCTTGTGATTGTCTTATAGGGACTAATTTAGCGGTATATAATCTATTACTCTCTCTTATAGTTGTAGCAGTACTATATAATCTACCAGTTGTTGTTGATGTAACAGTTGCTCCAGAAGCATCTTCTATTGTTCCAGTTAAACCAAGTAATGGAATAGTTACATTATAATTGGAAAAGTCAACATTTATATTGATTCTTGCTCCCTTTTCAGGTTCATCATTTATAACAAAATAGGTGTCATAATCATAATCATAATATATAGGATATGAACCACCACCAATTTGTATGGAAAGAGAAGAATTAGTCTTTAATTTATAATCAGTGGTAGTATAAGATATATTTTCTCTTGTTCCCAGAAATCTGTAGTTTTTAATTGAGTATGGAACAGGTGCTGGAGAATTATTAAAGGGTGCTGGTTGTGGTGATGGTGATGGTGATGGTTGTGGTGCTGGTTCTGGTGCTGGTTCTGGTGCTGGTTCTGGTGCTGGTTCTGGTGCTGGTTCTGGTGCTGGTTCTGGTTCTGGTGCTGGTTCTGGTGCTGGTTGTGGTGCTGGTTCTGGTGCTGGTGCTGGTGCTGGTTCTGAAGAATTATTAAAAGGTGCTGGTTCTGGTGCTGAAGAATTATTAAAAGGTGCTGGTTCTGGTTCTGGTGCTGGTGCTGGTGCTGGTTCTGGTTCTGGCGCTGGTTCTGGTGCTGGTTCTGGTGCTGGTTCTGGTGCTGGTTCTGGAGAATTATTAAAAGGTTCTGGTGCTGGTCCTTCTACTAGAGGGACTAATATAGTGCTATATAATGTTACACTGCTAATAGGAGTTGTAGAAGGATTATATAATATATTATTTGGTATTGATGTAACATTTTCTCCAGAAGCATATTGTATTGTTCCAGTAAGACCAAGTGATGGCACAGTTACATTATAATTTGAAAAATCAATATTTATATCTATTCTTACACCATTAGGAGGAATATCATTTAGAACAAAATATTTACCATTTGTAGAATCATAATATATAGGATATGAACCACCACCACTTTGTATTGTAATAAGAGTATCACTGTTAAATGTATAATCAGTTGGGATATATTCTATATTAGTTGCTTCTATTTGTCTTGTTCTTATTGGATAAGGAACGGGAACAGGTGCTGGATAACCACTATCATTTGCATCATCCGTTCCATCATCATAATCCGTTCCATCACCATTATCCGTTCCATCATTCATTCCATCTCCATCACCCGTTCCATTATCCGTTCCATCATCATAATCCGTTCCATCATCCGTTTCATCTCCTGTTTGATCTCCTGTTCCATCACCATCAACTACCTGACCACCACTCATAAAATCTTCATAATCTTCATCTTCATCATCATAATATTCTTCTTCAAAAGAATTAGATTGTGTAACAGCTCCATTTTCATCAATTTGTGTAGTAATACCTCTATTCTTGGAAGATTGAATACCTTGAATAGCAGCTTGAATATTTGCTAACTGATTTAAAATAACATTTGTGGAATCACCTGTGCCTGATTTAATATTTCTGATTTGATTTTCTAAAAATCTAAATTGCTCTGGTGTTATATATGTATTTTTAATAGAACTAACAGTATCACTTAATGTTTTCAATTGTGTTGTTAAATTATCAGGATATTTACCATCTTGAATATCTTTTAATTGTGCGGTCAAAGTAGTTACTTGATTTTTAAGATCTTGAGGAATTTGTGATTGAGATTGTAATACAGTCATAATTTGAGATTTAATATTTGCTAACTGATTTATTAAAGCATAGTTCTGTCCAGAAAGATCTGTAAATTGATAATCTAATGCTTGAACTGCACGAAGAATTGTATTTGTATTTGTTTGTGATTGTTGAATAGTTGTAAAAGAGTTTTGTAAGTATTGAACTGTATCTTTTAAATTTTCTATTTGTTGTTGCATTCCATATAAGCTATTGTTATCTACTGCTTGTGCTTGTTGATATAATGGTTGTCGTTGTTGTTGTTGTTGTTGATATACTGGTTGTTGTTGTTGTTGATATACTGGTCTAGATTGCTTCTGTTGTGGGTATTGAATTGTAGGTTGAAATATAGGTTTTGTATTTATATTATCGTCGCCAGTATTTGTATAATTTGTATCATCACCAATATTTGTATCATCACCAATATTTGTATTATAATCAGTATTTGTATTATAATCAGTATTTGTATTATAATCAGTATTTGTATTATCACCAGTATTTGTATTATAATCAGTATTTGTATTATCACCAGTATTTGTATTATAATCAGTATTTGTATTATCACCAGTATTTGTATTATCACCAGTATTTGTATTATCACCAGTATTTGTATTATCACCAATATTTGTATTATAATCAGTATTTGTATCATAATCATTATTTGTATTATCACCACTATTGCTCATATCATCAGCCATAGTGCTCCTAATTCAATAAAACTTATTATTTCTTATTTTTTTTAGTGCGAATCCGGGTAGACTTTCTTTTTTTATGACTTGACCATTTATAAGAACCACCTGTAGAACTTGGTTCAACGATATCAAGTGAAGGTAACTGCTCTTGTGGTTCTTGAATTTGTTGAATTGGTTCAGGTGGTAAAGATACTTCTTGGGTTGGTAAAGTGGATTCATCAATATTACCACCAGTTTGAGTATCATCTTGAGAAGCAGTTTGAGAAGATCCAGATCCTAAATAAGCAGGATCTGGTAAGTGTTTGTATTGAGCAAGAGGTATATTATCAAATAAAATTTGTATAAGATTTTTTCTTTGTAATGCTCTACCAGTAGATGGTATACCACTAGAAGAAATGTTTAAGCTATATAAATCAGATAATAATAATGGTCTATCGGTATATTGAGTTCCATTTATATTAAAATTTCCTAAAAACCCCTGAAGTGATGAATCCCATTTTTGAGCAGCAGTCCAATAAGCAAGTAATGATTTTATAGTATTATTACCCAAGTCTACTACGACATTTTTATCCAATGTGTCACCAGCATTACCTATTATTTGAGCACCACCTATTTGAGCACCACCTATTTGAGCATCACCTATTTGAGCATCACCTATTTGAGCATCACCCTCTTGAACCATTTCTTCTTTTTCTACAACATTTTCAGATTCTTCTAAAACTTTTTGAAGTTCAGAATCCATTCTCTCTACTATTTTTTAATAAAATAAAATCTTCTGCTAAATTTCTTAATGATGAATTAAAATGGCCTTCATTTTTAGATATGTAGACTAACTTGGTGGAATCATTGTTTTTACATCTTAAAGCATCTATCCATTTTAAAGATTCATAAGTATAAACTTGAGAATCATTTTCAGATGTTCTAACTAATACAAAAATATCCGGAGGTTTGACCAAACTATCCACTGGACTCAATTTCAGTAATTCTTGGAATTCATAGACAGAATTCTTTGGATTACCAAATTCATTATATTCTAATTGTGTAAGTGGTAAGTTAGGATTTGTTGTAGTTCTTAAAATATCAACATATGGCACTTCAGTATATACCATTTTGAATAAATTACCAGATGAATTTCTAGATACCAAAGAACCAACTAAATATCCTCCTGCGGATCTTCCATAAATACAAGTATCAGATGGAGATATATTATATGTTTTTTGTAAAGCCTTTATACATTCTTCCAAATCTTCAGAACTTTTATATTTATTGTATGTTTTTGCTTCCATCGCCCATTCAATTGTATCATCGCCAGAACCACGAACAAAAGCAAAAGCAATTATCCACCCATCTTGTAAATATGGTTTCCATCGCCACATAGAGGTATTTGTTGGAGCAGAGTAGGCACCATACGCAATTACAAGCAATCCTTTTACTTTACAATGAGGCTTTATAGATATATATGGCACACGATTATATGTAAAATTATGTCTTAAAATACCAAGATTTTCTCCACAATTATGTTGTATTAATTTATTTTTATAAGATAATTGTATTAATCCATTTGTAGAATCAATATAAAATTTATCTAAATTATATAACCAAGGATTTATAATTAAATTTCCATAATATGAATATATAGGTTTTAAAGAATTTTTAAATGAATACATTATTTTTCTCCCAAAACGTCTTTCAATAAATATTTTATTTTCTAAAGATATATATTCTATTGAACCATAAATTTTATAAGGGAAATGAAATCCTACTGATTTCCATTCATTTAAATATTCAAAATAACATACTTTCTTATTATAAATATCAATTGGATAAAAATTTGTTCCTTTCCCTGCGAATATTAAATTATTATCAAAATACATTAAATTTTGTATACCAGAATTTTCTCTTATAATAAAGAATGTCTTCTCGGATTTTACAAGTGTTAAACTATACATTGGATCTTTTTCTTCATACAAAACTCTTATAAGTCTGCCAGTTAAAGAGTCAATTTCAAGAACTTTATTATACCATAAAGTGTTACTTGCGTTTAAAACATAACATTTACTTCCTTTTAGATATATATTAGAACCTACATGATTATAATGCCATTTTATTAAATTATTTTTAAAACATTCTAATCTATAATTCTGTTTACCTTTACCTATATCTCTTATATGAAATATATAATTATCACATACATCTATATCACTCACTATATATGTTGCTGAATCAACAGTATATTCATATGAATCATAAAGTGGATACTTAATTATAATATTTTTCAAATTATAATATATAACATTTTTTTCTTTTTCAAATTGTTCTGTTATAGCAAGAATTTCTTCTTTTGTTGAAATTTTAGATAATTCATTTTCAAAAATTTCATTTTCTTTTTTTACAAGATTTTTCCATCTATTTCCTTTCATAGATTCCATCCACGCAGTATCTTGTTTCCAAGATAAAAATGATAAATTTCTTATTTGATTCATTGCTTAAACACCCTAATATATATTTTGATAGATGTTTAGCAAAACAAAGAGGCTTTTAGAGGTTACTGTTATTTTTAATAAATCAAACACTTTTGGTTTACAGAATGATGCTACACTTTTACAAAGGTCACTTGCTGGTTTAGCACGAGTAAGATTTGCGGATCCTTTAGAACCTCCTGTAACTTCAGATGTGAATATTCATTTGGAAACACCAATTTATACATATGTTCCTTGGTCTAATTACAATGTATTTATCGCAAATCCGGAGCATTATTTAAAAGAATCATATGAGCCTTATATGAAACATTTTGATATTGTAATTACAAAAGAAGATTTACAAATACAAGGTGCTCATATTTTACCTTGGTCCTTATTACCATTTCCTAAAACAAAAGTAACTCCTGTAAAAGAATTTTTATATTTATTAGGTGGTTCTCAAAACAAACGGAAGGCTGCAAAAGAACTTTTATCTGTATGGAAACCTTCTTATCCAGTAATAAACGTTTATAGTATTGAGCCACTTGAAAATAATAAGGTTCAACAATCAAATATTAACTATATTGTAAAAAATTTAACTCAAGAAGAGCGTCATACTTTATTACAGAAGTATCAAGGTCATGTTGCAGTTTCTTTTTCAGAAGGATTTGGTTATACCGCAGCAGAAGCAGAATATGTGAACGCATATACTATTCTTAATACAATACCTATCTATCTTCAGGATTACAAAGAATCCAAGAATGTAGCGTGGTTACAAACACCTACGTTAAAAAATAATCATTTATATCCTTATGGTTCTTTTGTATCTGATTTTTCTTCTGTGGAAGAAGATTTAGAAAAAGCAATTCAAGGATTTGAGAATTATAAATCTTCTGTATCCAACACAGAATTCAAACAATTATATTTCAAAAAACGTTTGATAGAAATTCTTGATACTTTACCAAAAACGTATATACAAAAACCAAAGTTACCTCCTATTCTAAACGTAGAAGATTGTCCGCCTATTTCTATTATCACACTTATGTATAATCGTAGAAAATTCTTTGACCTTGCCTGTCATAATATAATGATTAGTGATTATCCAAAAGATAAAATAGAATGGATTCTTGTAGAAGATTCTGATAATCCAAATGAAGATTCTTCTGATAAAATTATTTCAACAGCGGAACAATCAAAACCATTGGAAATTATTTATCTTCCTTTAAAGAAAAAAACTCCTATTTCTGAAAAACGCAATTTAGGAGTTATGAAAGCAAAGAATGATATTGTTCTTTTTATGGATGATGATGACCATTATCCGATAACATCTTTTAGAAGAAGAGTTGCGTGGTTAACTTTACACAGAATGAAAGCAAAAGCAACAGTTTGCACAACAATTGCGTGTTATGATTTGAAAAAAGGTATATCAGCAGTAAATTCACCTCCTCTAAATTTACCTTTAGGCCAACGTATTAGTGAAGCAACATTAACGTGTTATAAATCGTGGTTTTTAGAAAGAATGTTTGATAAAACAGTTCATATTGGAGAAGGAGATTCTTTAATAAAGGGTCGTGAATCAGACGTGATGGAAATTCCACCCCAACAGATTCTTGTTGCGTTTTCTCATGGTAATAATGTTTCTAGTAGAAGAATTCCCTCCAATGATTCTGTAGAACCAAGTTGTTTTTGGGGATTCCCTCAGGAATATTTAAAATTTATTCATTCTTTAGCAAATGTATCATTAATATTAAATTAAGTGCCCAAAATTTGTTTTTCGATATCTTTAAAGAAACCAAGGCCAATAAAATTTGTATCAATCATTTTATTAATTGTAAAGAATACAACAGAGTGTATTAATACATCTAGAGTAGATGTCTGGTTTGATGCTAAATATTTACCAGAACTAATGCCAGTTGCTGTAATAATCAAACCGGGTTGTAATAAAATGAAAAAAAGTGTAAGCAATACTAACATTTCTATATACTATTTAGAGAGTTAAAATCATAAAATTAAAGTCTTAAATTTCCACTGCCGGTGATTTCTTTTTCCCACTTTAGAAGAATTCCAAAACCTGCTGTGTCGGTAGCAATTAGTTTTAATACAGCAAAATACAGAGCACCGTGAACAAAAATAGCAAGAGAATTTGTTTGTTGTGACATTAATATGCCATCCATAGTCCAGTTGTCAATCGGGGGAATAGTTAAAAGAACACCGGGAGACAAGAGAATAAATAAAATTGTAGCTAATAACATTTCTATATTAACTTTTGAAATATTATGAAATAATTCTTTATGAAGAACACAAAAGACACCCCTCGCCGGAATCAGCAAGTTCCTTTGCTTTCTTAGATTCTTCTTCGTATTCAGAAGCCAATTTATCTAATAACTCTTTTCGCTCACGTTTCTTCTTATCATCACTTGTTTCATCGACGGGTAATACGGGTTCTACCGTAAACTTCTGTGCTGCGACAGGAGCCTTTGTTCTTAAATAATAACAACCAGTTTTCAAACCTTTCTTCCAAGCATAAAAGTGCATACTTGTGAGTTTAGCATAATTAGGATCAGCAACAAATAGATTTAGACTCTGACTTTGGCAAATATAAGCACCTCTATCAGCAGCCATATCAATAAGGATCTTTTGTGATAGTTCCCAACTTGTTTTGTATCGGTTTCTCATCTCTAAAGGTAATTCATCAAGCAGTTGAATAGAACCATTATGAGCAATAATCTTCTGTTTCATGATATCGTTCCATACACCCATGTCAAGAAGCTCTTTCATTAAATATTTATTAATAACAATGAATTCACCAGCAAGAGTGCGACGACTATAAATATTTGTTGTAATTGGCTCAAAACATTCATTAAATCCCAGAATTTGGCTTGTAGAAGCAGTTGGCATTGGTGCTACAAGAAGTGAGTTACGAAGACCATGTTTCACAACTTGTTTCTTTAACTTATCCCATTCCAAAGTATCGGATGGTTTCACAGACCACATATCAAATTGAAGAATTCCTTTGGAAGCAGGTGAACCTTGGAAACTTTCATATGGTCCATCTTTTTTAGCAAGTTCCATAGAGGTTTCAAGAGAAGCATAATAAATATGTTCAAAGATCTTTTTATTCAATTCAGATGCTTCTTTTGATTCCCAAGACATCTTTAATAAAGCAAATACATCTGCTAAACCTTGAACACCTATGCCAATAGGTCTATGACGCATATTGGATACCTTTGTTTCCTTTGTTGGATAATAATTAATATCAATAACTTTATTAAGATTACGAACAATAATTCTTACAACTTTCTTTAACTTCTCAAAGTCAAATACTTTTTCTTTATAACTAATACCATCATTATGAGTTATCATTTCATCTTTTACAAATGTTGGTAAGCCAATGGAAGCAAGATTACACACTGCGGTTTCTTCTGGCGATGAGTATTCAAGAATTTCGGTACAAAGATTTGATGACTTAATAACACCTAAATTCTGTTGATTTGATTTTAGATTCGCTGCATCTTTGTATAAAAGATAAGGAGTCCCTGTTTCAATTTGAGAATCAAGAACTTCAAACCAGAGTTTCTGCGCCTTCACTTGTTTTCTATAACGTTTTTCTGCTTCATACTTTGTATAGAGTGCTTCAAACTCATTGCCAACAACATCAGCAAGTCCTGGAGCCTCATTTGGACAAAAGAGAGACCACATACCATCTTTCTCCACACGTTTCATAAATAGATCTGGAACCCATAAAGCATAAAACAAATCACGAGCCCTTTCTTCCTCTGCTCCAGTGTTGTTTTTCATACGGAGAAAATCTTCTACATCAGCATGCCATGGTTCAAGATACATAGCAAAGGAACCATTGCGCCTTCCCCCACCTTGGTCAATGTATCTAGCAGTATTATTGAAAACACGAAGCATTGGAACGATACCATTACTCATACCGTTTGTTCCCTTAATTAAAGAACCTCTTGCTCTAACATTATGTAAATGAAGACCAATACCACCAGCATATTTACTAATAGCAGCACAATCACCAAGAGTTTTATAAATACCCCTTACACTATCTTCATCCATCGCAAGAAGAAAACAAGATGACATTTGTTGTCTCAACGTCCCTGCGTTAAATAATGTAGGAGTGGCATGAGTGAAATATTTCTGACTCATATAATCATAAGTTTCAAAGACCTTCTTCAAATCATTACCCCATAAAGCAAGAGATGTTCGCATCCATAGATGTTGAGGGCGCTCAAGAACTTTACGATTTGAATCACGTAAAAGATAAGACTTCTCTAAAGTTTTGAATCCAAAATAATCAAATAAATAATCACGATCGTGATCAATGTGATTATCAATTTCTTTACCTTTTTCATTTACAATATTTATAATATCATCATTTATATAAGATAACTTTTCTTCAGTTTTAGGGTCAATTTGATTTGCGAGACGTATCATAACATTTGTAAAAGAAGCTTCAGTATTTTGTTGATGATTACTTACAGTAATTCTACTTGCCAAAATACCATAATCCGGATGACTTGTAGATAAAGAAGCAGCAAGTTGAGCAGTTAATTCATCAATCTCACTTGTTTTTACACCATCATAAATACGCGCCAAGACTTGTTGAGCAAGAGAATCGGGATTCACTAAAAGATTTTTAGATGCCTTGCGAATACGTCCTAACACTTTGTCAAAAGAGATTGGTTCAAAAGAACCGTTACGCTTTAGCACTTTCATACTAAGAGACATTTTGATAATCAGATAGAGTTATACACGCAAAAAGAAAAAAAAGTAAATCAATTTTTTGTAGAATATTCTTTTATAATAATAGGTTAATATGTCAAAAAAGGTAGCAGTATTTGATTTAGATGGAACAATAGGAGATTTCATAGCAATTAATTATTTTTCATATTTATATGATGAACATACAATAAAATATAGTCATAAAGAACAATATGAATCATATCCAGATGAGGTAAAACAATATTTAAAAGATCTTGAAGAAACATTTGAAAAAAGATTACTTAATAATGGTTTTACAAAAATATGGTTATTGCGTGATAATATTGATGGTATATTTGATATTTTAAAGGAGAAAATAAAAGATAAATCATTACTTGGATGTATGATATATTCAAATAATGGAAATTTTTATAATTTAGAATTTGCTGGAAGAGCAATTGAAGGTTTGATGGAATCAGATGATATATTTATTAAAGCAAAGAAAGATAATAAATTATTAAATATATATAAGGAAAAAAAATTATTTATTGATTATAATGATAAAATACGTGATACATATGACATTCCAAAAACACGAGCAAGAATTAAAACAGTAAAAACAATACAAAAAGCAGTAAAAGAATATATAGATGTTAATATAGAAGCGGAAGATATTCTTTTTCTTGATGACCAAATACATGAAGATATATTAAGTCATAAAGATGAAACTACTTATATAAGAGTAAAACAATATGAAGCTCTTTTAAAGAAATCTGAATTATTTTATTTATATGGAATATTTCAATCCACTCTTTTAGAAATGTTTAAAAAACATAAAACAATGAAAGATACTCTTTTTACTTTAGATCATATGAAAGGATATTTTCCTGAAACACTAGAAAATGCATATATATCAAATACTTATCCATATATAAAAAGAAAGATACATGATCAAGAAAATATGGAAAATTATGTAGAAGATAATGAAATTATTATTCGAAAAATAAATAACTTTTTTAACCCTATGATTACTGGTGGTAAAGGTAAAGGCAAACGCAAAACAATTAAAAAATATAAGAAGTATAAGAATTCTAGAAAATATAAATCAAAACTTCTTATCAAACTTTAATAATTTGCTCTTTGTAATAATACGAGATGTAATATTCATAGTTTCTAACTCTTGAAGTAGTAACTTGTAAGCATAAGGAATTTCAATAGAACTAAAGTTTGTAGTATTACCACAACCTCTACAATTCCAAATACCTTCTTTGGGATTACTAATAATAATAGAACCACAATCTCTACAACTATGGCAACGGAACAAGTCAGAACATTCCATAAATCGTTCTTTTGTAAATTCACTAATACCGTGAGCAATAACGCAATCACGCTCCATTTCACCAAAACGGAGACCGCCTTCTCTTGCTCTTCCTTCTGCTGGTTGACGTGTTAGCATTACTAATGGTCCTGAAGAGCGAGAATGAATCTTATCTGCTGAGCAATGACGTAACCTCTGATAATACACTGGACCAACAAAGATGCTTGTATTCATCATTTTACCATTGTATCCATTGTAAAGAATTTCATTTCCATATGGTTCTAAGCCAAGTTGGTCACGCATAATAGTTGTAAGTTTATCAAGTGTTACTTCATTAAATGGAGAACCATCTCCTAGAAATCCTAGTTCACATGCCACTTTCCCTAGCAATGTTTCCATAAACTGTGCAATAGTCATTCTACTCGGTATGCAATGTGGGTTGATGATAATATCTGGAATAACACCATTTGCCGTCTGAGGCATGTCTTCAGGATTCAAAATCATTCCACAAGTGCCTTTCTGACCGTGGCGAGAACTAAATTTATCCCCTATCTCAGGAATCCTATCCTGACGAACTCTTACTTTCACAAAACTATAACCTTCTCCATTGCGATTCTTGAAAATTTTATCTACCCATCCAGTTTCATTATTACGAATTGTTCTACTTACATCACGAAGACGTTTAGAACCTGCTGGAACCACCATGCCTGTTGGAATCCTAATAGGAACTACTTTACCAATTAAGATATCATCAGCATCTACATATGTATTTTCAGGAATAAATCCATGTTCATCAAGTTTAGAATAATTTGCGTGTTTCATTTGTTTCGTTGTATCATTATCTGGCTTACAAAACTTTTCTTCTTCACCAGAACTTTGATTCTTTCGCTCCTCATCTTTGTATGTGCGATAGAAGATACTACGAAATAGTCCTCTATCTAAAGCACCACGATTAATCATAATAGAATCTTCTTGATTATATCCAGTGTAAGTCATAATCGCAACAGTTACATTCTGACCACAAGGCATACTTTGTGCTCCATAAAACTTTGACATAAATGGAGAGACAAACGGCACTTGAGGATAACAGAGAACGTGTGCCATTGTATCAAATCTATCTTTGTAATTAAGAGCATACATTCCCATTGCTTGCTTGCCCATCGCACACTGATAACTATTTCTAGGTGACTGATTGTGGTCAGGAAATGGAATATTAGAAGCGAGACTTCCTAAAGCAGTAGAAGGATGAATTTCCATATGAGTATGATCTTCGTTCAATTCATTAATATTCATTGCGATAAAAGCAGATTCTGTTTCACCAGGGTCAATATATTCAACTAATTGATTATTCTTTGGAGAACACCAAAGAAGTAAATCATTCCATCCCTTTAAGAATTCTACTTCTTTTAAAAGTTTTCCAGAAGTATCTTTCATAATTTCTCTTAAAGTTTCAGCACAAAAGAGAGGACGAAGTAAGCGACCCGCTTCAGTAGTAATCCAAAGTTCTTTGAAGAAGTTTTTCCAAATAATTCCAGTATGAGCATGGAGAATACCAGTTCTCTTTGCTTTGCGCAATCTATCAATCGTTATAAGAACATTTTTTGATTCAATACAACCAATCCATGCACCATTTACAAAAACTCTTACATTATTATGTTTCTCTTCAATACTGATTGAATCAAGTTGTTGAATAACATTTAACTTTTTAAAATAATCTTTTACAACATTTACATTTGAATAAATAGATACAGAAGATACAGATGATAAATTCTTCACAACACCTACTGAGTGACCTTCTGGTGTTTCAGAGGGACATACGAAACCCCACTGGCTATTATGAAGTTTACGAGGTGCGATTAATTTACCAGTCTTCTCAATTGGCGTAGAAACACGACGTAAATGGGAAATACTTGATACATAATTTAAACGATTCAACACTTGTGAAACACCAATCTTTGTGGGTCCACCAATTTTCGCAGAACCAAAATTACCTGTTGCTAAAGATGTTTTCAAACCAACTTCCATAATAACTGATTTAATAATCTTATTAATATTGGAAAGATTTACAATATCTTCAAAGTTCCCTGAAGCCCTCCAAGAACCATTGTGAATCTCTTTTGATAAAGAAGAACGAATATCTTTTACCATTTTATTATTATAGTAAGTTCTGAATAAAGAAGCAAGAAGAAAACCTGGTAAATCAACTCTCTTATTTGGATATGCGTCACGGTCATCCATACCAATCTTTGAAGAAGCAACCCAAAGAAGTTTGCGAGTAATATGTGCTAAATAACAAGCCTTATTATAATTATCAGTCTCTTTCAGACCAACGTGAGGAAATAGTTCATTTTTAATTAAATCTTGAATTTTCATAGTATTTTGTTTTGAATGTTTGGAAATAGAAGCATTCATCTCATTTGACAAATAAATAATTGCTTCTTCTTGAGTCTTAATCATACTTGCTTCTTGAACAGATTCATCAAACAAACTAGAATATGTTTCTTCTCCTTTTTCTCCAAGAATCAAATCATGAATATCTTTATCATTACATACTCCTAAAGCACGAAATAGAATAAATAGAGGAATTTCAGATTTAATACGAGGAATATTTGCTTTCAATAAATGAATTTGAGAATTTTTTGGATGATATACAATCTTCACAGAATTACTCTTTGGCACTTGGTCATTATCAGGACCAATTGATTTTACTTCAATAATTTCAATATCTTTGTTATTTGATTTGTTATTACGAAATACAAATGGACGATTCTCACTCATTCGTTCTTGACTGATAATTACTCGCTCACCTCCTGAAACAATAAAATATCCACCAAAGTCTTCAGCACATTCACCAAGATTCTTAGGATGTAAATATTTCTGATCGTGAAGTAAGCAATACTTGCTGCCAACCATTACAGGAATCTTACCCATATGAATATTAGGAAAAAGTCTTTCTCTCACAGTTCGTTCCCCTCCCTCCTTGGAAGAAGTATTATCAATGTATGTTGTTTTCACACGAACATCTACGAATAAAGGAGAAGCATATGTAAGATTTCGAAGACGAGCATCATTTGGCATCATAGGAAGAATAGCACCATTATTTTCAAAGATTGTTGGTTTCCGAAAAGACAAATTTTCAAATGTCATTTGGATTTCATATTCATATTTAGGACCTCCTAAAGCATTGGCACTATCGTGTTTAAAACCCATTAAAGCATTTGCTGCGGATGTTGATAAACCAGTAGCAGAGGCAAGAGCAGAACGAGGACCAGAAAGAGGAACCTCAGGTGAACCACGCACTATAATAGGGTTTACATTTTGAATAATTTCAGGAATATCAATATCCATAAAGTGATTAAAAGACTCAATTTGATGGTAAACAATGTGACGACCCTCCGACTGAGCATAAAATTTATTAAGAACGGATCGGTAAGAAGGAATCATTTTTATTATTTATTTTACTCAAAAAGATTGTTTTAATTTTATCAACTTTTTGTTACTTTTTGTTTGAATCCTAGTTTAACTATGAAATAATTCTTTATACTATTTTATAATTTTATAATTTTATAATTTTATTTTAGAGGTATATCTATAGATAAATGTCAGATCTAAAAGAAATAAAGTTAACTGGTCATATTGGTGGTATGCAAGTATCAAAAAAGAGAAAAAGTCGTAAAAATATTTCTGGAGGAGGTTCTACGAGTGCTGGGACAATTGTTCAACTAGAATCAATGTCTTCGACACTTTCTCCTACATCTATGAATGAAGTTGAAGGTATTTTACCAAGATTGGCTTCTCAAGCAGCACCTCTTCTTACAGGTGGTAAAAAACGTGTTATTTTAAAAGAAGCACCAAAAAAAATAAATAAAGTTACTTTATCTGTAAGTAAAATTCCTAAAGTTGTAGAACATGTAAATCTGAATTTACCTTTAAAAAATAAAACACGCAAAGTATCTAAGAAAATTAAGTTTTCTTTAAAACATTTGAATAAAAAAATCCACAAAGCAAAAACAATTAGAAAACAATCGGAAGAAAAATCATTGGATGAAATTAAAAAGATTTTATCAGATGCTAAACTTATTAAAGTAGATTCAAAGGCTCCTGAAGGAATGATACGGCAGATTTATAGTGATTTTATGGTGCTTAAACACAAAGCCTTATAAAGCTTTAACACTATAATAATATAGCAAGATGCGAGAAGAGTATCAAAAACTTTACAAAGAACATTCAAAAAAATATGGTTCAAATACATGCATTTTTCTAGAAGTAGGTAAATTCTATGAAATGTATGACCGGATTAATCCAGATACTGGTGTCGGTGAAACCTCAATGCAACGTGTTACACAACTCTTAAATATTCAATTAACTTTTAAAGAAAATAGTGATTTATTTGCTGGTGTTCCAGAACAATCACTACATAAGTATGCTTCTGTTTTAACACGAGAAGGATGGACAGTTGTTCTAGTAAATCAAATAAAAGATATGAAAGGAAAAGTTATTGAAAGAAAGGTTTGGAAAGTCTTATCACCAGGAACTCATATTGAAGCGATTACAACAGATGCTTTATATATTGGTTTGTTATTTTTAGAAGAGAATTCATTTACCATTCCTCCCAACTATGCGATTACTGTGGCAGATATTTCAACAGGACATTGTAGAAGTATTGAAGGAGTAATTGAAGGAAAATATGATTCTTGGAGACCAGATACTATTTTACATTTCTTTCAAGTTCATCCAGTGAAAGAACTTTTAATTGTTTCGAAAGGACGTATTCTAAAAGATGAAACATTTTTTAAACAAAATCTTTCTTTACACAATACGTTAATTCATATGAAAGAATATTCTTCTTCTCAAGAACTTATTAAAGAATCTATTTTGAATTCTGGGTTTCAAAATAAATCACTATTATCTATTTATGATTTTTTAAATATTGTTCAAGGTTCTAATATAGAAATATCTTTAGTTCAACTATTATTATTCTTATCAGAACATTTTCCATCTAATTCATCTTTACTTTATGAACATTCTATTTGGAATCCTGAAACAACTGTTTTTCTAGGAAACAATGTATTAAATCAACTCAATATGATTTCATCAAATGAATGTATTCTTTCTTACTTTAAAAAGACTTTTACACCAATGGGAAAAAGAGATATGTTAGAGAGAATTTTAAATCCTATCTCTGATGTTGAAGAGTTAAATAAAAGAATTCATCGTATAGAAATAGTATCAACAATTGAGAATAAAAAAGGGGTAGAACATTGTTTAAAACAAATTTCTGATTTACCAAGAATTCATCATAAATTTACAAATTATACAATAAATGCTCAAGATATTTTATCACTGGATCAATCTTATAGTAGAGTATTAGATGTTTTAGAATTCTTAAAAGGTTCTGCTTTAGAAGAATCTACATTAGTAGATATTTCTATAGAGAAAAAGATTATAGAATATAGAGATTTTTTCTATAAGAATTTTGATATTCAAAAAGCGTTAATATCAAATGAATCAATGTCATTTTTACAAAACACAGTTGGACCAAAGACATATGAGATAGAGCAACTTATTAAAAACCAGTATAGAAAAGCAGATGAATTTTTATCAAATATTACGAAAGAAGCGGGTTTACCACCAGGCACAATTAAATTTGAAAACAACTTTTCAATTGAAACAACAAAAAAGATAGCAGTTCATTTTGATAAAGTTTCTAAAGTTTCTTTATCTGTAAAGAAATCTTCTGTTTCAATTCATTCTTCTGTTTTAGAATCTATTCAAGCAACTTGTTTGGTCTATCAAATGAAGCTAGCACAGGTTCTAAAAGAAGAATTAATACCTATTTGTAATAATTTTTTTGATAATTATAGAAATTTATGGAGTTCAATAGAAAACTATATTTCTCAAATTGATATATTATTTACAATATCAAATGTATGTAAAGAACGAGGATTTGTAAAACCTGAGTTCCAAGATAATAGTGAATCCTCTGGTTTTCATATAAAAGGTTTAAGACATCCATTAATTGAATCTCAAAATACGAGAGTTGAATATGTTACTCACAATGTTTCATTGAATTCTGAAGGATGGTTATTGTATGGAATGAATGCTTCTGGTAAATCATCCTTAATGAAAGCAGTTGGAATTAGTGTTCTTTTAGCGCAAGTAGGCTGCTTTGTTCCTTCTTTACAAATGGTTATAAAACCATTCAAATCTATTTTTACAAGAATTTTAAATCAAGATAATATTTGGGCAGGATTATCATCTTTTGCTGTTGAAATGTTAGAATTGAGAGAAATTTTGAATAAAGCAAATGAATTTAGTTTGGTTCTAGGAGATGAATTGTGTTCAGGCACAGAATCTGTTTCAGCAACTGCTTTAGTTGCTTCAGGAATTGTTTGGTTACACAATGTAAAATCTTCTTTTATTTTTGCTACGCATTTACACGGATTAAATGATTTAGATATTCTAAAAAGTCTTAAGAGTCTTCATATATGGCATTTGAAAGTTCATTATGATGCTATTAAAGATAAACTTATATATGATAGAAGATTAGAAAAAGGGCCAGGGAATACTTATTATGGTTTAGAGGTAGCAAAGGCTATGAATATTCCTTCTGAATTTTTGTCACTTGCTCATAGTATTCGTAAAACTATTTTAGAAGAAGATCTAAGAGTATCATCGTATAATAAAAATTGTATAATTTATAAATGTGAAATATGTGATAACTCTATATCTTCTGAAATAGAAGTTCATCATATTGGTCAACAAAAAGATGCGGTAAATAATATTTTACCAAGTGGATTAAACAAAGATCATATGAGAAATTTAATAGTCGTATGTCAAAAATGCCACGATAAACATCATGCTGGTGAAATAGAAATTGGTTCTTTAAAACAAACAAGTGAAGGTTTAGAACGTGAAGTTATAACAAAAACTGTAAAACAAAAAGCTTCAAAATGGTCTGAAGAACAAAGAGGTATTATAAAATCGTATTTAATAAAGTTTCAAAATGTATCACCAAAACGTATAATATATGATTTGGAAAAAAATGAGGGTATACAAATTTCTGAACAAAGCTTACGTTCTTTTAAGGTTTTATGATAAAAGGTTTTATGATAAAAGGTTTTATGATAAGTTTACTTGTTCTGGTCTACTAGGCATAGCAATATAGGTTAGTGGACCTGCTGGACCTGCTGGACCTGTATCCCCTTTTTCACCTTTCTGTCCCTGAGGACCAGGAGGACCTGGAGGACCAGGAGGACCCTGAAGACCCGGAGTTCCAGAAGAAAGAGAACCAGGATTAACAAAAGTTGCTTTCAGTTCAGCAATAGCCTTTTTAAGATTCTCAACTTCAATCTTTAACATACGAACTTCACGACCAAGAGGGTTACCACTCTGATATTGGCTTCCAGGAGGGAATAATACTGATGTCATTTCTATAGGAATTATATAATGAAAAATATTAGATAAAACGCAAAAACCAATAAAATTGGTTTAAAATTTAATAATATATGATTATATAGAAATGATAATTCCTATTCGTTGTATGGGATGTGGAAATATGATAGCAGACAAGTGGAGGTATTATCAATCTGAATTAAAAAAGATGAAAGGGACAACAACACAAGAACGTTACTATTTTGATGGTAATGAAATTCCTGTAACACCTGAAAAAAAAATTATGGATACTTTAAAGTTACGTCGTCCTTGCTGTAGAAAGCATTTCTTGACACAGATTGATTTAATGGAAAAGATTTAATAAGATTAAATATGATAAATATGAATAGATGCAACTATTTATACCAAGTTTAGTAACAATTATACTCGCAGGAGTTTTTGTTTTTTTTCTAATTCCCCGAGTTTCAACAACATTTATATTTATCCTTGCAATTATTTTCTTATTTATAATGGTTCAAGCCCATTATAGTATGTTTGGATATGAATATAGATTAAATACTTGGAGAGATCAATTAAAAGTTCTGGCAACTCCTATATTAATAAGTATTATCGTTCTTGGAATATTATTTGCTACTTCACAATTTGTTTTAAAGATTGATGTAAAATCTATGATAGAATCTTTTATTAAAATATTTAAACCTAAATATACAAGTATCCCCGCTTCAAAATTAGAAGAGATACAAAAGCAATTATAAAATAATTATTATAAAATAATTATTATAAAAGAAAAACAACTATAGTATAGATGGCGAATACAAAGAAGAAAAATACAAAGTCCAGAAAAGTTATGACAGTTCCTCAATTAAGAAAAGCATTTGAAACTATTGAACAAAAATCAAAACATATTCATTCTGTGGCTGATTTTCAAGGAGTATGGAAATCAGTATTTCATAAATCTATTGATGCGAAAGCAGCAGAAGCATATTTAAATATGAGAAAGAAATCATCTAGAAAAACAAGAAGAAATAAAAATAAACAAAGTGGGGGAGTGGCTCCATTAGATTATACAACAGGTCCCGGTGTAAACGGTCCTCATGGTAATTTTCTTCCATATATAAGTTCTGGATTTGGATTCTATAATCAAATAAATAATAATGCTATGGATTCTGACTGTGGAAAACAAAACATTACACCAACAATATCAACAGATATGGGTTCTAATAAAGTAACATCCGGTGGTTCTTTGAATGAATTATTATCACAAAGATTGATTGCTTCGCAATCTCCTCCAACACCTTTACAAGATTTTTTAGATAACAATAGAGCTATGAAGTTAGGTGAATCACCTGATCCTTTACAAACATATTATCAGGCCTCCAGACAGTAAGTAAAAAATATAAAAATCTAAAAAAGTAACATAAGAACAAACCTATAATATTAATAGGTTTATTAATATGGATGGTTCAACTTCAAGAATTATGTCAGAGTATATAATTGATAAATATTTCAAAACATTTTCATATCCATTTACACATCATCATATAAATAGTTTTGACCAATTTATTGCAAATGATATTCCTGCTATTATTAAATCAGAGAATCCAATATTAATTTTACAAGAACCTATTGGAACTCATAATAAAAAGGATATTTATGCATATCAAATTGAAATATTTATTGGAGGTATTGATGGTGACCGTTTTTATATTGGAACACCCACATTATCTTTAAAAAATGGAGAAGATGTCCGTATTTTATTTCCGAATGAAGCAAGGTTACGTAATTTAAGTTATTCGTCAAGTATTGATGTGGATATTGTAGTTCGTATTACATTTACACAACTAAATCCTTCTGGAGGAAATCCTATTAAAAAAGTTGTAACTCTAGATCCGAAAGATGAAAAATACTCACATTTATCAAAAGTTTCTTTGTTTAAAATACCAATTATGTTACACAGTAGATATTGTTTATTACATAATAAACCAAATTTATTCTTAAAAGAGGTTGGTGAATGTCCTTATGATTATGGAGGTTATTTTGTAGTAGATGGTTCTGAAAAAGTTCTTATTACACGACAAGAAGCTGCTTTTAATACATTATACATTTCAAAACAAGAAAATAACCCTGATACAGAAATATATGCTTCTATTCAATGCTTAAATCCCGTAACAAGACAAGTAAAACGAATTGCTTTTGCTATAAACCGTTCCAATGGTTCCATTGTTGTTAGTATTCCAATGGTTCGTAAAGAAATTCCTTTATTTGTTTTATTCCGTGCCTTTGGTGTTCAATCTGATAATGATATTTTAAGATTCATTTTACCAGATGAAACATCAGTAGAAACAAAACTTTTAGAACCTTATTTACATGAAACTTTGTTAGAAGCAGACCCATTTATGGATCAGTATTCTGCTATTCAATATATTAAACTTTTAACAAAAGGTTTTTCAGAAGCACATGTATATGATATTTTATATAATTCTATATTTATTCATTGTGAAAATAAACCGAATAATAAAGTTTATTTCTTAGGAGAATGTGTTCGTAAAATGCTACGTGTAAAAGCAAATATTGATATGGAAACAGATAGAGATGATATAAGAAATCAAAGATGTTTAACAAGTGGATTTTTAATAAAAATGTTATTCCAAAATATTTATACACAATGGGTTAAAAAAATGAAATTTTCTCTTGATAAAGAATATAAATATAATAAAGCAAATTATAGTGGAGAAAACTTTTTGAATTTATTTTTACCAGGAAATTTATCTACATTATTTGAATTAAATTTTATAACAGAAGGAATTAATCGTGGATTCAAAGGTAAATGGACCACAGGACATGAAGATGCTACAGGAGCCTTACAACCTTTATCTCGTTTATCTTATTTAGATTTCTTATCCCATTGTCGTCGTGTAAATTTAGATTTTGATACTGGTCTTGCTTTAGCAGGTCCTCGTCGCCTACATACAACTCAATATGGTTACTTCTGCACATCTGAAACCCCTGGTGGTTCTTCTATTGGTATTACAAAGAATTTATCTAATTTTACTGCTATTAGTCTTTCTATGGAACCAAAACCTTTTATTGATTGGTTAATCAGAAAAATGAATGTTCTTCCTATTAATGATTTGACACCTAAAATGATGATGATTGGTGTTCCTATCTACGTTAATTCTGGAATTATAGGATACATTATGTATAACCCATTTGACCTTCTAAAAGTTTGTAAACTTATGAAATATACTGGTTGTCTACCTTGTTATTCTTCTATGGGATTTAATATCCGTGAAAGAAAAATATTTTTTTATTTTGATGAAGGAAGACCAGTAAGACCTTTAATACATATTGAAAATGCTCTACATCCTTATGAGAAATTGAAGTCTATGAAGAGTTGGAATGAAATGGTAAAAGGAACTTATAAAAAAACATATGATTTTAATATTACAAGTTCTATATTCACTGACCCATTGGAACTTAGAGAATCTGTAAGTGTTGAAGATTATATAAATGAATTAACGCCTTATGTGGGAGTAATAGAATATGTTGACCCTTATGAATCAAATGAAGCATATATTGCGATGTATCCTGAACAAATAAAAAGAGAATCAACACATGTTGAATTACATCCTTCTACAATGGTTGGCCTCTTAACATCTATGATTCCATTTCCAAATCACAATCAATCACCACGTAATCAATTATCTTGTTCTCAATCAAAACAGGGAATATCAATGTTTTCTACAAATTATAAGAATAGATTTGATAATCAAACACATATATTATGTTATGGAGAAGCACCACTTGTTAGAACATTATATTATGATTATGTAGCAGATGGTCAAATAGGATATGGGCATAATATTATTCTTGCTATTGGAGCCTTTACAGGATATAACCAAGAAGATGGTATTGTATTTAACGCAGATTCTTTTCAAAGAGGAATGTTCCGTAATATGACATTTAGAAGTTATGAAGCATTTGAAGAAGACGATGATAAATCTGGTTCTAAAACCCGTATTGCGAATCCAGAAAATGTTCCTGCGTGGTTATCTTTGAAGCCAGGATTAGACTATAGAAAGTTAGATGAACGTGGTATTATTAAAAAAGGAGAAAAGGTAGATGAAAATACAGTTCTTGTAGGTCGTTATATTCAAACAGGTATGACACAATTCAAAGATGATTCTGTTACAGCACAAGTATGGACATCAGGTCTTGTAGAAGATGTTTCTGTAACAATTAATAATAAAGGACTTGCTTTAGTAAAAATTCGTGTGATTGAAGATCGTATTCCAGAACTGGGGGATAAATTTTCAAATCGCCACGGTCAGAAAGGGACAATTGGAATGTTAGTGAGAGCACATGATATGCCAAGAACCGCAAATGGTATAGTGCCTGATATGATGATGAATCCTCACGCAATTCCATCTCGTATGACAATAGCACAACTTTTAGAATCGTTGCTAGGAAAGGCCGCTTGTTTATCAGGATTAATAGGTGATGGAACTGCTTTTATGAATGAAGGAGGAATAGAAAATACTATTGGTGCTGTTTTAGAAAAACAATTCAATTTAGATAAATATGGAGAAGAAGTAATGTATGATGGAACAACAGGTTCAATGATTCCTACAACAATATTTATGGGAAATGTATATACTATGAGACTTAAACATATGGTAGAAGATAAATGGAATGCTAGAGGAGAAGGAAGAAGAGAACAGAAAACACATCAACCAACAGGTGGAAGAGGAAATCAAGGTGGTCTACGTATTGGTGAAATGGAACGTGATAGTTTAGTAGCACATGGTATTTCATTATTTATTAAAGAAACTTATACAAAAAGAGCAGATGGATATTCATTTATGGTATGTAATGGTTGTGGAACTGTTCCTATTACAAATACAAGAGATAATTTTAAAATATGTTCTATGTGCGATGGTCCATTACAATTCATTGGTGAAACAGCAAATAATTTAGAACTATTGCCAACAATGAAACGTTCCAATACATCTTTTAGTAGAATTGAATTGCCATATTCTTTTGAATTATTAAATAAAGAAATGAATACTTATATGAATATGTATTTAAAATATTTAACAACAAAAGATTTGTCGCATATAAGAAAAACAAAATTTAGAGGATTGAAAGAAGAAGAAATAGAAGTATTATTAAATACTGAATTACCTGAAAGAATTCTTAAAGATTTAGTTGAACCAGAAATGGTAAAAGAAGAAGAATCAATTACTATCACACCTGAAGAAGAAGCAATGTTAGGAAAAGAAGTAGTAGATGAAGAAGAAGAAGATTTACCTGAAATTGAAGTGAATCAAGGTGTGAATAAATCAGAATTACAAGGTCAAACAGTAATGGTATCACAACCTCCTGTAGCAGTGATGGTTCCTCAAGCACCTGTTGAAATGCTTTTACAACCAACAACTACAACGCAAACAATAGAACAACCAATACAACAACAACAAGGAGGGTCTAACCAACAATATATGTTAATGCCTGTAACACCAACAATACAACCAATGCAAATTGTTCAAGCACAAATACCAAAGGCACCACCAACTTTAGTTGTCGATACAAGTCCTGAAGCAATGGAGGCTGGAGGTTTTTCAAATAATGAATTACCAACAATTCGTTCTATTCTAAAAGGTGGATCTTCAAGATCTACATCACCATCAACAAAAATAAATAAATTTAGTACATTTTCAGTAAATAAATTAGGTGATGGTGGAAATGATAATAGTAGTAGTTCTTCTAATACAAGAATTAATATAGTAAAAGAGGGAGAGTAAAAAATATAAAAAATTGATAAACTACTAATATAATATTAATAGTAGGAAAATGAATACTGAAGTGTATGATATTTTATTTCGTAGTCGCAAAACGTTGTTATCTATTTTAGATAAAAAAGGATATGACGTTACACCATATGAGAAATTTGGTCCTTGGGAAATTGAGTCAATGATTCAATCCGATGTTAAAAATTCACTTCATATGCATTTGGTTCAAAAGAAAGAATCAAATACTGTAAAAAATTGTTTTGTTATATATCGTTTGAAACGTTTGAAGCAAAGTCTTGCAAAATTCTTTCAAGAGAATTTTATTGATGAAACATCAGAACATTTTATTCAAGATGTTGAAAATACAGAAGTCATTGTTATTTTGCTAGAACCTGTGAATACAGTGGATGCTTTTCACGCTTTTTCTCTTCAAGCATATTCCACAAATAAATTACGTTTATCATTCTTTCAAGCAGATAGTTTAGTAAATGACCCTTCACAACATATTCTTGTTCCTAAACACGAGATAGTTCCTTACGAAGAAGTTGCTTCTTTAAAGAAATTGTTAAATATTCAAAGTGTTTCAAATCTTCCTTTTATCCGTTTTCATCAAGATATTCAAGCAAGATTAATTGGTGCTGTTCCCGGTGATATTATTAAGATTACCCGACCAAGTCCATCTTCCGGTGTTGAAATTATGTATAGAGTTTGTGTTGCTTAATTAGATGTCGCAACCAATAACAGATTATTCAACAGAAACACCTGAAAAAATAGCAAATAGACTTGAGTATTTGAAAGAGAAAACAACTTTAAATTATGATGAATATCGTTTAGATACTATATCACATGCTGAATCTGGAGAAATAGTGGATGCTGTTAATGCTTTAACTACAAGAGCGGGAGCAAATCCAGCAACAACATTTACAGCATCAAGTGCTGAACTAAATACATTAAAAGCAGAAATTAAACAAGCACAAGAAGATTTACAAATAGCAGAAGAACGGGTGGCGAGTCTACGAAACCCTGGAAAAGATAAAAGTTATTATGAAAGTTGGTTTCCAATCAATCGTCCTTTTACACAAACAACGATTGTAATTCTTCTTGCGATTGGTATATTCTTTTTCGTTCTAAGTTTTTTAATTATTATAAAAGGGCTTGGTTTTAATTTAAGTATCACTTATCCTTGGGATAATTCAGAATTTACTCCTAAATTACTTGCTTTATTCCCTCCAATATTAGTGAATAATTTTAGATATATAGTCTTAGGAATTATATTTATATTAATAATTTTAATTGTAGTTAAAAAATAGATAAAGGAAAATGATATCTAAAAAATTATTATTGTTTGGTTTTTTGTTATTAGTTTTTACAGTATTTTTATCAGTAAAAACGGTTCAAGGATTTCAAGTAAATTGTTCTACGATATCTGATTGTGGAACTTGTGGGAATACATACGGATGTACCTTTTGTAAAACTGCTCAAAAATGTGTAAATAATAATGATTTCAATACATTATGTCCGAATGATACTCGTATAAATACTGCTGAAGATTGTGTAGATTGTTCTACTTATACTGATTGTAGAAGTTGCACTATTGTGCGAGACAGCGCAAACCCTAATATAGATAAAAGAAATGATAATTGTGTTTGGTGTAAAACATCTAATAAATGTGTATCTGATTTGTCTTCAAGACAATTATGTCCTAGAGAATCAACCGCTTCAGAATCTAGAGCATGCGGAATAATGGGAGAAAATACAAATAGAGAAATAAAATATGTGAACGGTGTTGCGTATGGAGTAACATATGACGCATCTGGCAATCAAACAATAGATACTATTCCCTATATATTTGATAAAGATAATAGTATAAATGCTCTAAGAAGTCAATTAGATTCCGGTGTATATTCTTCAGATAAAACAACTGGTCAGCCTACAGATATTTTTTATACACAGAATAATAAGTCTACAAATACATTTGATTATTCAAACATATCATTAAGTTATCCCGGCGATTCTGTAATACCTATTTTAGGTTTACAAAGAGATTCAACGGGTCATTTATTAAAATCATCCTTGAAAACAATAGTAGATTCAGCAAAAGTATCTGGATTAATTACATCTTCTGGTTCAAAACAACCTTTGTTAGATGCTCTTCAAAAAGAAAGTAATTTTTACAAAGAACAAAAGAAAGAATATATGAAAAAATTCTTAAATAATTCTGTTGATTATATTGATGATGAAGATTCTTTAAAAAAGATTAAAGAAATTGATATCAAAATAATGGATTTGAATGATATTTCCGGATATGTAAAAGGCATAGAAGAGTTTCAAAATAAATTCAAAGAAGGATATCAAAATATAAATCAAAAAGATGTTTTTGAATATACATTAATGAAAAATAAAGGTGTTACAGGATATATGCAATTTTTATGGGCGCTGAATTTAATTGGAATTGGAACTTTTCTTTATTTTATAAATAATAAATAAGGAATGTCTGAACCAGAAGATATAAATGAATATAATTTTTACAAACGCATGAATGAAATTGGTGAATATAGATATAGAAATAGTTCTGATACTATTTTTGTTTTTCAGTTAATGTTTATAGCAATATTAATTGTAATTGTATTATTATATTTGAAATCTATTGGTATAGTGACTGCTTTCTTTGTATACCCTGTATGTATATTACTTACAATTATAGTTATATTTATTTTAGTAAATAGGATAGTCTTAACAAATAATATTCGTGATAAACGTGATTGGTCTAAATTAAATTTTGGTGATGGTCAACGGATTCCTTCTGGATATATAACGGCAGGAGTAGAGAAAGGAGAATTTGGTATTCAAGCCGCTCCTCCAGCAACACGATGTCGCACAGAAGAAGTATGTGATTAAAATAAATAATAGATAATAGATAAAATGGCAAGTACAGAAGAAAGTAAAATTTTAATAGATACTGCAATTTATTTAAACAATCAAATAAAACTTGGTGAAGCAAATAATAACATTTTTACTAGACAAATGACGCAAAATTCTGATTCTATGAAAAAGAATCAAGTTGTTTTACAAGATATTAAAGATGCTATTGAAACAAAAAATCGTGAATTTCTTGAACGTCAAACAGAAATGTCTACAAAAGGTATTAAAAAAGATTTAACTGTTCAAGACTGGAGTTTAACTATAGTATATTTTGGATATGGATTATTTTCATTATTATTACTTATATATATTTTTAAGAATGTTGAAAATGCTTTTATGTATGGAACGCTATATTTAATTCTTACATTTATATTATATACTTGTTTAATGTTTGTTATCCAGCGCTATGGATAAAGTTTTTATGATGTTTGTTCAAAATTCTCCAAGTCTTCCTCATTTTTAAATACACGAATACCCATATAATGTTTTTTATCACTTGGTTCACCAAACTCTTCATTCAAGCGATTTTCTAAATCCTGGGATGAGATACGACTAGCAGAACCACTTGACATTTCTGACCAATTTTTATAAGCAGCATTAATCTCTTTGAATGTTGCTTTAGAGTTAATATCTTTCTTAATACGTTCAGCATAAAATCTTGCGAATGAATCATTTGATTCTTTGTAAGAATTACTTGCTGCTGTTACACTTTCAGGAATAGGTTCTAAACCATTTACTAAATATTGAGTTGTATAAATATGAACCAATAAAGATAAGAATGCTTCACGCCATTTCATAAGTTTAGAATCCATATCACGATCAATAAGGAAAACATTTGGTTTCTTTGCGATATACTCTGCGTTTGTAGCATCTACGAATTTTGATACAAAAGGCATTACACGAATACGTCGCCACGTGCCTCTATCCATTGTCTTGACAGCGGGTAACTTATTACACATCATAAAGAGTTTGCCCATGACCTTAAATTTCTCTTGGTCACCATATAGTTTACGTGCTTCAATCATATCCTCACCACTTAATTGTTTCATACGACTTGTATTTAATGGTTCACTATAATCTGGTTCTTGGAGATAAATGAAACGACGATTTTTGATTGCGATAATATCTGGATTCGCTGCGCCAGATTCTGGTCTCTTACGAGTAAGAACAGTAGATTGTAAAGATGTTTGATAATCGCCAAAAGTATAACGCATCAATTCTACAAGTTTTGATTTACCATTACTACCCACACCAATCCAAGTGTAATAACATTGCTCTCTATTCGTTCCCTCCAAACAACTGGATAAAACTCGTAAAACATAATCACGTAAGGCTCTGTCAGGAAAGATTTTATTGAAGAAATCATAAATTTCCTCATAAATAGGATTTGTTGAATCATATGGTATGTAATCAATAGCAGGCATTTCATTGAAATTATAACCAGCAAGAAAACTCAGATAATCTTCTGGAATACCAGGACGGAATATAACATGTGGTGTAGGATCTGTTTCACTTATTACACGAAGTTCTAAAACACCATTGTTACAAGAAAATAAGTTACCATTTGAATTTAGTTTGTTTGTAAAATCCTCATCACGGAAAACACCTTCTGCCATTTTCATAGTGGATTCTACAAAACCATTTGTATATAAATTCATTTGAATCTTAAGAAATTTTTTAATCTTTTCAGCAATTGATGCTTTTTCATCATTCTTAAAAGAAAGAAAACCTTGACGACTATATTCTTCTTGAACTCTCATAATATAACCAGCCACTTCTGTGCTAATCTTATTCTTTAGTTGAACACCTTGATTCAAATGCCTCCACATATTTTTCACATCATCATACCAATACCAATCAGTATTTTTGTTATTTACAGAAGCAACATAATTATTTTTATAAAGTTTTTTCATAAGTTGTGTAATATGATAATGTGTTCCATCTACTTGCTGACGAATGTATTCAAATATAAAACTATCAATCACAATTTTATATACTTCAGGATTATCTTCTTTTGCCCATTTTTGTAGACTACGTTCTGTCAATCTAGGACCATCACCAAAATCTCTCATACGTTGAAAGTTACGATGTAATTGTCTTATATCATTCTCCTTGAATTTAGGAGAATATTTACTAAATTCTATCCAAAGATTAAACATTTCATCTGAATTTTCAATATTATGAAGAGCCCAACCCAATCTCATCCAATCTTCATATGAATCAGCTCGTTTCTTGCTTAAACATTCTAAGACTAAACGACGAATAAAATCCTTTTCATCTTGTTGAGGAGTGTTCATCATAATTTCTTTTATTACAGACTGTTCAATCGTTGTTTCACCAGTATTTTCTTCAATTATATTCGTTGGTTGAACATTTTGCTCTTTTATAACCTTTTCATTTAGTGCTAGAAAATATTCATCTTTAGATTCTTCTTTAATAGTATTTGTATCTGGTGCGATATTGTAACGAATACTTAGTAATTCTAATAGATCACGACTAGAATAATCTGTGATATCATCGTTTTTCCATGTATTTTCATCTACATTAAATGTAAATACATAGTTTAAAAGATAAGGAACTACATTTGCTTTCGATTCTCCATAAGGGAACCAACCTTGCTTACGTGTCATCGATTCATCATATACTTTTGTATCTGCGTTAATATATCCAGAACCTTCAAATGCATCATTTAAATAATTATTTTTAATAATGTAATTACGAATAATTTTTTGTTTATCGTTTACAACGGTAATATCTGGGCATAAGATATGAATTCCATCTTTATGGTAAGGTTTATTATTTTCTTTATAAGGTCCTTGACGCATTGTAATAAAGAACCGAAGTTCATTGTTGGGTGTTTCAAAGAACTTCGTAATTGTATTACCAATATGTTTACAAAATTTAAAGATATGTGACTCTTCAAATGTTCTCATCATATTTTTCTCAGAAGAGTATTGAAAATCCAAATCTATCATAAGAGGTTTGGATTCATTCAATCTAGGTTGTTCCACTATATTTAGAGCACGACCATTTTTTACAAACAGATAATCGTGAAGTAAATCATAAAATAACTTGCTATCTTTTTCTTCTATAATCCACTTTCCTCCAGACATACCAGTAAAAGATACAATAGATGTATCTTTTGTAAATGTTCTTCTTTCTTTCATAAATTTTGACAGTTCGTGCTTTTCATATAGTTCATATTGTGGTGAACTCATTTTATCTAAACTTTGATGCTAAAAAATCAAAGTCAATTTTACGTAAAAAATTGTTGGTATAAAGGGGTATCCAAAAATATAGATATGATAAAACGCTTACCAAAAGAAATAGGTATAGCGCAAGAACTAAGAAATGTAGGAATATATTATTTCCCTGAAGAATCTAATATGAATAAAGGTAAAGCAATACTTTTTGGACCTATGGATACACCATACGAATATATACCCTTGGAATTTTCATTTGAATTTCCAACAGATTATCCATATGTGCCACCAAAGGTAAATTATCTAACCAATGATGGATATACACGTTTTCATCCAAATTTTTATGTAGAGGGTAAAGTTTGCTTGTCTATTTTGGGCACCTATTCTGGACCAAAATGGGCATCCTCATTAAATTTGTCAAGTGTTCTTCTAAGTTTATATTCTTTATTAACAAGAAATCCTTTACAACATGAACCAATATATGAGAAAGCAAATGAGATGTTACCAAAATGTTTACAATATAGTGAATTTGTAGAACATAATTTAGTTCAACTATTTTTCAGATTGTATAATACATATAAAAAAGTAGATGATGAAGAGTTTCAAACTATTCTAGAGAGTAATAAACAATTATTGATGAGCAAGGTTATTAAAAAAGCCCAAGAGCAAGAGACGTTGTATACAGTTTTACCATACGCAATGTCTGGTTCAACAAGATGGAAATTACTAGCAAAAAATTTTCTGTAAAAAATTTTCTGTAAAAAATTTTCTGTAAAAAATTTTCTGTAAAAAATTTTCTGTAAAAAATTTTCTGTAAAAATACAATAAAATTGTTTTTATTTTTTTATAAAATTAATTATAAGAATATAAAATGAGTTATTTCAAAATGTGCCCAATTTGTAAATATGCTTTAACTGCTCTTATTGAAGATAATAAGTTACAAAGAACTTGTAGGGAATGTGGTTATAAAGAAGAAGATGCTGGTGGTTTAATTCATGAAACATTTATTAATGAGAAAGTATCGAAATCACATGAAATTTTAATCAATGAATTTACCCGGCAAGAACCTACATTACCATATAAGCGAGATTTAAAATGCCCTAATTCAAAATGTGATTCCAATATGAAGGGTTTAGAAAAAAAAGTATATTATTTGAAAACTGATTATAATGATATGAAATTTGCTTATTTGTGTGCGAATTGTGACCAAACTTGGACAAGTCGTCCTAGATAAGAAATATATATATATTCAATTTGTAGATGCCTGAACGGGTAAGAGTAAAATCAGAAAAAGTAAAACTTGGAAATAAAGAAAAACCAACAAGTGTTGCCACTTTAAAAAAACAGCAAGAGGCATCTCAAATTAGTTCTTTAAGAAAACCACAATCAACTGTAAAAAGTTTACAAGAACAACTAAAAACAGATGTTGCTAAACAAAAAGCAGCACAAGAAGCAAAAGTTGCTCAACAAAAAGCGCAAGCAGAAGCAAAAGCAAAAAAAGATGCAATATCAATTACTACAAAAAAATCTTTTTTTGATAATTTTTCTAATCTTTTCAAAATTAAGAAAGAAACTCTTGCGTCAAAACCAAAAGATGAAATAATTCAAGAAGCTAGAAATGATATTAAAACTCTAAGAGATAACGCAGAAAAAGATGCTCGTGCTGAAGCAGAAGCAGAAATAGCAAGAAGAAGAGATTTAAATGCTGCGAGTGCTCAAACAAAATTAAATGAATTACAAGCACGTATACAGAGTTTAAAAAGTCGTTTTTTTACAACAATCAATACGATTCTCCCACCTAGATTACGTAAATTAATAGGTGATTCTAATGGTGAATTTGCTAAGATAAGAGCAAAAGATGCAAAGGAAAAAGCAGAAGTTTTTCATATGTCTGAAAATCAAAATATGATAAGAGAACAAAGAGTAAAAGATACTGTTGAAGATGCTGTTAATAATTCAGAAGTGCCTCCATTAGTAAAACGTATTGATGTTGCGGATGATGTTCCTATTATTGCGAATATAGCAAGAAGAAATGCGGAGGATGATTTAAATAATGAAATTAGATTAACGAATAGATATGTTAAATTGAATAATACAAGCGATAATACTAATTTTGATTCTAGAAGATCTATTTTGGGTGATGATTTACAAGGCGAGTATCCAAGAAGACAAGCAAAAAGAGCAGAATTTGAGGCTACAAAGGTTGGTGAAACAAATCTTTCTAATTTTAAACGGGTAGGAAATGAAAGAGATTACGTTGCTAGAACAAGAATTCATACTAATAATCTTAGAAACCCTAATGACAATGGTGATGATTCTGTTATAAAAGCAAAGGACGCAGAAACAAAAGCAAAGGATGAAAATACAAAAAATGAAGAAGGAGCAAAGAAAGCAAAGGAGGAAAAGGATAAATCAGATAAGGCGCTAGAAGATGCTAACAACCAAAAACCTCCTCGTGACAATGGTGATGATTCTGTTATAAAAGCAAAGGACGCAGAAACAAAAGCAAAGGATGAAAATACAAAACAAGAAGAAGGAGCAAAGAAAGCAAAGGAGGAAAAGGATAAATCAGATAAGGCGCTAGAAGATGCTAACAACCAAAAACCTCCTCGTGACAATGGTGATGATTCTGTTATAAAAGCAAAGGACGCAGAAACAAAAGCAAAGGATGAAAATACAAAAAATGAAGAAGGAGCAAAGAAAGCAAAGGAGGAAAAGGATAAATCAGATAAGGCGCTAGAAGATGCTAACAACCAAAAACCTCCTCGTGACAATGGTGATGATTCTGTTATAAAAGCAAAGGACGCAGAAA